>Ga0075520_1000731_pt1 | contig 14973 bp, 10 predicted proteins | sample NGEPerB_FD_75100 | JGI IMG/M metagenome (GOLD analysis project Ga0075520, IMG submission 75100) | Arctic peat soil microbial communities from the Barrow Environmental Observatory site, Barrow, Alaska, USA - NGEE PermafrostAB12-B | ecosystem: Environmental > Terrestrial > Soil > Wetlands > Peat ... | reverse complement strand
GATCAGGCGTGCGCCGTCGAGATGCAGCTGCGCCAGCGTCGTCTCGACGCGCTGCTCCCAGTTCCAGGCATCGAGCGTCTCGATGCGCGTCTGCAAGGCGTCAAGATCGTCGGCCGGGTCGTGCGCCTCGTAGCGGTCGCGCACCTCGCGCGCTTCGGCGACGCCCACGCTCACGGCATCGAACACCGAGATCGCCGCGTCGAAGATCGGCTCCTGCGGCACGTAACGGATGCGCACGCCCTGCGTCTGCTGCAGCAGGCCGTCGTCGAGCTTCTCGATCCCGGCGATGACCTTGAGCAGCGACGACTTGCCGGCGCCGTTGCGACCGATCAGGCCGATGCGCTCGCCCGCTTCGAGCGAGAGCGCGGCGCCGTCGAGCAGAGCGACGTGGCCATAGGCGAGGTGGGCGCCCGAAAGCGAGAGAACCGCCATGAAGGACCGGCGGCCTAGGCGCGCGACGCAGGCGCGCGCGCCAGTGCCGCTTCGAGCGCATCGACGAAGGTCCGGGCGACGTCGAAGCCCGACTGCTCGCTGATCTCCTGGAAGCCGGTCGGGCTGGTGACGTTGATCTCGGTCATGCAGTCGCCGATCACGTCGAGGCCGATCAGCAGCAATCCTCGCGCCGCCAGGATCGGCCCGATGTGCTCGGCGATCTCGCGGTCGCGGCCAGAGATCGGCTGGGCGACGCCGAGGCCGCCGGCCGCGAGGTTGCCGCGAATCTCGCTGCCTTGCGGAATCCTGGCGAGCACGAACGGCACCGGCACGCCGGCGATGATGAGGATGCGCTTGTCGCCCTTGACGATCTCGTGCAGGTAGCGCTGCGCCATCACGGTGTGCTCGCCGCGGGCGTTGAGCGTCTCGATGATCGAGCCGAGGTTCATGCCGTCCGCGCCGACCCGAAAGATGCCGGCGCCGCCCATGCCGTCGAGCGGCTTCAGGATCACGTCGCCGTGCTCGGCGTGGAAGCGTTTCAGCTCGACTGGGTCGCGCGTCACGAGGGTCGGCGAGATGAACTGCGGGAATTCGAGGATGGCGAGCTTTTCAGGGTGGTCGCGCAGCGCCGCGGGCCGGTTGAAGACGCGCGCGCCTTCGCGCTCGGCCTGCTCGAGGAGATGCGTCGCGTAGAAGTACTCGCTGTCGAACGGCGGGTCCTTGCGCATCACCACGGCATCGAGATCGGCGAGGGCGACGCGCTCGCGCTTCGCGCCGGCGACCGTCCCGGCCTCGGCAAACCACGCGGGCTTGTCGCCGGTCAGCGTGATGGAGCGAACGTGCGTCGCGACCTTCGCGCCGCGTTCCCACATCAGGTCTTTCGCTTCGCAGGCGTAGAGCGTGTGGCCGCGTCGGGCGCATTCGCGCATCATCGAGAAGGTGGTGTCCTTCTTGATGGCGAAGCTCTCGAGCGGATCGGCAACGAACAGAAGTCTCATGGCGAGGCCTCGATCAGATTTCGACCTTCGAGCCGAGCTCGACGACCCGGTTGGTCGGCAGGCGCAGATAGTCGGCGGCGCCGGAGGCGTTGCGGTGCATGCCGGCAAACAGCTTCTCGCGCCAGTCGGCCATGCCGCCGCCCAGCGTCGGGATGACAATGTCGCGCGACAGGAAGTACGACGTGTCCATGGCGTCGACCGTGCAGCCGCTCTCGCGCAGGCGTTCCAGCGCGGCCGGGACGTCGGGCTCGTCCTTGAAGCCGAAGTGCACCGTCACCTGCCAGCAGTCGTTGCCGAGCGGCTCGATGTCGCAGCGCTCGCTGTGCGGGATCCAGGGCCGCTCGTGCTGGCGCACGGTGACGAAGAGGTTGCGCTCGTGCAGAACCTTGTTGTGCTTCAGGTTGTGCAGCAATGCATTGGGCGTGAGTCCCTGGTTGCTCACCATGAATACTGCGGTGCCCGCGACCCGCGTGGGTGGGCTGATGAAAACCGACACGAGAAAGCTCTTCAGGTCGATCGCGTCGAGCTCGAGGCGCTCCGACACGAGACGCCGACCCTGCTTCCACGTCATCATCAGCGTGAACATCACGGCGCCGATGAGCAATGGGAACCAGCCACCATCAAATATCTTGCCGACGTTGGCGGCCAGGAAAACGAAATCGACGATGAAGAAAAAGCCGGTCGCCGCGAGCACCACTGGCCACGGATACTTCCATGCGTAGCGCACGACGAACAGCGTCATCGTGGTCGTGATCAGCATGACGATCGTCACAGCGATGCCATAGGCCGCGGCGAGTCGGTCGCTCGACCCGAACAGGACGATGGCCAGAACGATGCAGAGATAGAGGCCCCAGTTGACGAACGGCACGTAGACCTGGCCCGTTTCCTTGACCGATGTATGCTGGATCCGCAAGCGCGGCAGATAGCCGAGCTGGATCGCCTGCTTGGTCACTGAATACGCCGCCGTGATCAGCGCCTGAGAGGCGATGACCGTCGCGCCGGTGGCAATGCCGATCAGCGGATAGATCGCCCAGTTCGGTGCCATTTCATAGAACACATTCTTGACGCGATCCGGGTGCGCCAGCAGCAGCGCGCCCTGACCGAAATAGTTGAGAACGAGAGCAGGCATCGCCAGCCCGAACCAGGCGATGCGGATGGGCCGCTTGCCGAAATGTCCGAGGTCGGCATACAGAGCTTCGGCACCGGTGACGGTCAGCACGACGCCACCGAGCGCGATGAAGGCGATGATGGGCTGGCCGAACATGAAAGTGACCGCGTGATAGGGGTTCAGCGCCCACAGCACGGAAGGATTTTCGATCACGTGAGGGAGCCCCATCGCGGCAAGCACAACGAACCATATTGCGGTGATGGGCCCGAACAGCTTGCCGACTCGCGCGGTGCCGTGGCGCTGCACCATGAAAAGCGCCGTCAGCACGATCAACGTGATGGGCACGACGAAGCGATGCAAGGCGGGCGCTCCGACCTCGAGACCCTCGACCGCGGACAGCACCGAAATGGCTGGCGTAATGACCCCGTCGCCGAAAAAGACCGCAGTTCCGAAGATGCCGAGAACCAGCAGCCGCCGCCGCAATGCCGGCCGATCCTTGACCGCCTGCGACGCGAGCGCAAGCATGGCCATCAGGCCGCCTTCGCCGTTGTTGTCGGCACGAAGGATCAGCGCAACATATTTGATGGAGACAACGATCGTCAGAGTCCAGAAGACCAGCGAGAGAACACCCAGGATGTTGTTGGGTGTCAAAGGCACCCGGCCATCTGCAAACACCACCTTGAGCGCGTAGAGGGGGCTGGTGCCGATGTCTCCATACACAACACCAAGCGCGCCAAGTGTCAATGCAGTCAGGCTGGAGGCGGTTCGTGTCTGGGTCACGCAGAAGCCGCCGTGCGCGAATGGCGCGGGCGAATGAAGAGAATGATTGTGCGCGCCACGATCGGCAGGGTCTCGGCGCGCTAGGCCAGGCTCTATTCGTAGATCTCGGCGTCGGGATCGGTCGCTTCGAGCTCGTAGCTCGCCGCGACCATCGCCAGGCGGGCGATCACGCCGTACATGTAGAAGCGGTTCGGCGCGCTGATGCCGGGCTTCGAGCCGGGCTTGGGCAACTGGTTCGAGCCGGCGAAGGCGAGCGGCACGAAGCTCGCGCCGGGGGAATTGAGGTTCTCGTCGTTGCCGCGCTCCGGATTGACGCGGTAAAAGCCGCCGACGACGTACCGATCGATCATGTAGACCACCGGCTCGGCTACCGCATCGTTGACGCGCTCGTAGGTCGGCACGCCTTCCTGAAGGATCACCTCGCTCACCTCCTGGCCGTCCTTGATGACGCTCATCTTGTTGCGCGAGCGCCGGTTCAGGTCGGCGAGCTCCTTCGGGTCGCGCACGGTCATGATGCCCATGCCGTAGGTCCCTGCATCGGCCTTGACGATGATGAAGGGCTTTTCCTGGATGCCGTATTCCTTGTACTTGCGGCGGATCTTGCCGAGCAGCGCCTCGGCGTTGCTGGTCAGGCACTCGGCGCCCGAGCCGTCGCTGAAATTCACCTCACCGCAGCGCGCGAACATCGGGTTGATGAGCCACGGGTCCATGCCGAGCAGCTTGGCGAACTTCTTGGCCACCTCCTCGTAGGCGGCGAAGTGGTTGGTCTTTCTCCGGATCGCCCAGCCGGCGTGCAGCGGCGGAAGAAGGTATTGCTCGTGCAGGTTCTCGAGGATCTTCGGAATGCCCGCAGAGAGATCGTTGTTCAAGAGGATGGTGCAGGGATCGAAATCCTTCAGCCCCAGGCGATTCCTGGTGCGCACGAGCGGCTCGATGGTGAGCGAGCTGCCGTCGGGCAACGGCACTGCGGTCGGCGCGGTGATCGTTTCGTCGAGCGTGCCGAGGCGCACGTTCAGCCCGGCCATGTGGAAGATCTCCATCAGCCGCGCCACGTTCATCAGATAGAACGAGTTGCGCGTGTGCTTCTCGGGAATGAGCAGCAGGTTCTTCGCTTCCGGGCAGATCTTCTCGATCGCCGCCATCGCCGCCTGCACCGCCAGCGGCAGCATCTCGGTGGTCAGGTTGTTGAAGCCGCCGGGGAAGAGGTTGGTATCCACCGGGGCCAGCTTGAAGCCGGCATTGCGCAGGTCGACCGAGGTATAGAACGGCGGCGTGTGCTCCATCCACTCGAGCCGGAACCAGCGTTCGATCGCGGGGAGCGACTCGAGCATGCGCTGCTCGAGCTCGTTAATCGGCCCGGTCAGGGCGGTGATGAGATGGGGAACCATTCGGGTGTCCGCGGCGAGCGGAATGAGTGCTCCGAGGCGGGAGCCGGGATTCTAGGCATATGGGGCGCCGACGGTGCGGCGCAAGCGCCGACGGGCGCCGGGCAAAGGCGGCCGCGCCAGAAAAAAGGGCCGCCTCGCGGCGGCCCTTTTCCGTGCCACCGACCGGTCAGTTGTGGTACGCCGTCTCGCCGTGCGAGGCGATGTCGAGACCCTCGCGCTCGTCTTCCTCGCTGACACGCAGACCGATGGTCATGTCGACCAGCTTGTACGCGACCAAGGAAACGACGCCCGACCAGGCGATGGTGACGAGCACCGCCTTGCCTTGCGCCCAGACCTGCGACAGGATCGAGTAGTTCTCCGGCTTGACCAGCTCTCCGGTGAACCAGTTGTCCGGGAAGCTCGGGCCGCCGAGCGAAGGCGAGTTGAACACGCCGGTCAGCAGGGCGCCGACGATGCCGCCCACGCCGTGCACGCCGAAGACGTCGAGCGAGTCGTCGGCGCCGAGCATCTTCTTCAGCCCGTTGACGCCCCACAGGCAGGCGAAGCCCGCAGCGAAGCCGACCACGAGCGCGCCCATCAGGCCGACGTTGCCGCAGGCCGGCGTGATCGCCACCAGCCCGGCGACCGCACCCGACGCGGCGCCGAGCATCGAGGCCTTGCCCTTCATCAGCGCCTCGCCGATGCACCATGCCAACACGGCCGCGGCGGTTGCCGAGAACGTGTTGATGAAGGCGAGCACGGCGCTGTTGCCGGCTTCGAGCGCGGAGCCGGCGTTGAAGCCGAACCAGCCGACCCACAGCAGCGCGGCGCCGACCATCGTCAGCGTCAACGAGTGCGGCGTGAACGCCTCGCGACCGTAGCCGAGCCGCTTTCCGACCATGTAGGCACCGACCAGGCCGGCGACGGCGGCGTTGATGTGCACCACCGTGCCGCCCGCGAAGTCGAGCGTGCCCCACTGCCAGATCATGCCGGCCTTGAGGTTGGTGGCGTCGACGATCGCCTTGCTCGTGTAGGCATCCGGCCCGGGCCAGTACCAGACCATGTGGGCGATCGGCGCGTAGCTGAACGTGAACCACAGCACCATGAACGCCAGCACCGCGGAGAACTTCATGCGTTCGGCGAAGGCGCCGACGATCAGGCAGCAAGTGATCGCCGCGAAGGTCGCCTGGAAGGCCATGTAGAGCAGCTCGGGGATGACGACACCCTTGCTGAAGGTCGCGGCCATCGACATCGTGCCGGCGATCGGGTCGAACATGTCTTTCATGAAGACTCTGCTCAAGCCGCCGACATACGGGCTCAGGAAGCCGCTGCCTTCGGTGAAGGCGAGGCTGTAGCCATACAGGCACCACAGCACGACGATCATCGAGAAGGTGACGAACACCTGCATCAGCACCGACAGCATGTTCTTGCTGCGGACCAGGCCGCCGTAGAACAAGGCCAGCGCCGGGATCGACATCATGATGACGAGCGCGGTGGACACGAGCATCCACGCGACGTCGCCCTTGTTGGGCACCGGTGCGGAAGCCGCAGCCGATGCCGCGGAGGCCGCTGCCTCGGCGCCGGAAGCGATGGCCATGGGTGACGAGGCGGCTGCCATGGCGGCCGAAGCAGGCATGGCGCTCGATGCGGCGTCGGAGGCCGCTCCTTGCGCCAGGGCCGCGTCGCCGAAGGCGAGCGCGAGCAGGGCGAGGACGAAACTGAGAAGAAGTTTTTTCATGGTGTGGTGCGTGTCGGGCTCAGAGGGCGTCTTTGCCGGTCTCGCCGGTTCGGATGCGGACGACTTGCTCGAGCGTCGAGACGAAGACCTTGCCGTCGCCGATCTTGCCGGTGCGGGCAGCCGCCTCGATCGCCTCGATGACGCGATCGACGATCGCGTCATCGACGGCGGCTTCGATCTTCACCTTGGGCAGAAAATCGACGACGTACTCGGCACCCCGGTACAGCTCGGTGTGCCCCTTCTGCCGGCCGAAGCCCTTCACCTCCGTCACCGTGACGCCCTGAACGCCGATGGCGCTCAAGGCCTCACGCACTTCGTCGAGCTTGAACGGCTTGACGATCGCGGTCACCATCTTCATGGTCTCTCCCTCCGTTTTTGAATGTCGCTGAATATTGCTGAATGTGGCCGAGCGGCGCGGCGGGCCGCAGAAGGCGCCCCCACGCGTTGACTCACAAGGTCTTGCTGATGGTCGCGATGAAGCGCGTCTTGTTGACGTCGCCCCACACGCTCTTCTTGGTTGCGCCGACCACCGCGCCGGCCACCGAGAAGCCCGAGCCCAGGTCGTAGGTCGCGCCGGCCTTCCAGTCGACGTAGCTGGCATAGGCAGGTGTGGTGACTGTCGTCTCGGATGGACCGGTGGTCGTGTTGACCGCATTGCGCAAATCGCTCGACAGGTGGGTGTAGCCGACGTGCCCGTTGAACGTCAGCTTGTCGACCACCGGCACGTTGGCGCTGAAGTCGAGGTAACCCGTGTTGCGGCCATTCGGCCGGCTCGCGCTGCCTTCGTTGTCCTGGTTGAAACGCCCCAGCGCGAAGTAGTCCGAAGACACCGTGTGGGAATACTTCAGCGAGAAAAAGCTGTACGAGACCGCGCCGTAGATCTCCGTGGTGTTGAAGTTCTCGGCAACGTTGTCGCTGTTCTTCGGGTAGTAGTACTGCAGGATGCCGACGTCGTAGCCGACATCCTTGACGATCTCGGCCTTGTAGCCGCCGTAGAAGTCCATCTCGATGTTGCCGGCGAAGCTGACGTTCGAGTCCCAGTTGCCGAGATAAAAACCGTTCTGCGACCAGTCGAAGCCGCCCTGGACGGCCGGGGAAAACGCCTTTAGCGTGCCCTGGTCCTGGCCGCGGAACTTGTAGTTGGTCGTCACGTTGATGTTGCCGGTGATCGACGACATCAGCGTCGGCTCCGGTGCCGACGCGGCGGCGGCCGGCGCGGGCGCGGTCTGGGCCTGCGCGCAAAGACATGCGCCAGCCAGCAAGGGCAAGGCAAACAGCGAGTTCTTCTTCATCGAGAGCGCTCCATCCAGGGGTGTGTAGGTGAGATTCCTCACAACTTTTGCAGGATGCGTGCCAAGCACCACGACGCGGCTGCGCCGCCGTCGGGACGAGCGATCGACGCCCGGTGTCGCTGCGAATGGCACCAAGGCGAAGCAGGCGCGTCCGGCCGATCGCGCACTACGCCGGTGCTCATCGCTCCGAAGGGCGCGCCCGTCAGTGGGCCCGGCACGGCTGGCCGGGGTTCGACAATGAACCGGTCATCGGCAGCGCCTGCGCCGACCCATCAACCTCGAACCACGCCATGTCCTTTGCGGTCGTTCACAGCCGTGCCCTTCGCGGCCTCGACGCGCCGTCGGTGACTGTCGAGGTCCATCTGGCGAACGGGCTGCCGAGCTTCACGCTGGTCGGCCTGGCCGACACCGAGGTCAAGGAGTCGCGAGAGCGCGTGCGCGCCGCGCTGCAGACCAGCGGGCTGGAATTTCCACACAACAAGCGTGTCACCGTCAGCCTCGCGCCTGCCGACCTGCCGAAGGAATCGGGCCGTTTCGACCTGCCGATCGCGCTCGGCATCCTGGCCGCGTCGGGACAGATCGACGTTGCCCGCCTCGACGCCCTCGAGTTCGCCGGCGAGCTTTCGCTCGGCGGCGAGCTGCGCCCGGTGCATGGCGCGCTCGCCATGGGGCTGGCGCTGCGCCGGACCGCATCGCCCGCCGAGCTCGCACGCATGCTGGTGCTGCCTCGAAGCAGCGCCGACGAGACGGCGCTGGTCGGAGGCCTCAGCGTGCGCGGCGCCGCGCATCTGCTCGACGTCGTCCGCGCGCTGTTGCCCGGCGACGCGGCCGACGCGAGCGGGCTGCACGAGCCGCGGCCGATCGATCGCGGCGAGCCGCCGTCTCTGCCCGACCTGCGTGACGTCAGGGGCCAGGAGGCCGCCAAGCGTGCCCTCGAGATCGCCGCCGCCGGCGAGCACAGCCTGTTGATGGTCGGCCCGCCCGGCACCGGCAAATCGATGCTGGCGCAGCGGCTGGGCGGCCTGCTGCCGGCGCTGTCGCACGACGCCGCGCTGGAATCGGCGGCGATCCTCTGCGTCGCCGGCCTCTTCGACGTTCGCGCCTGGGGGCAGCGGATGCTGCGCGCGCCGCATCACACCGCCTCGTCCGCCGCCCTGGTCGGCGGCGGCTCGCCGCCACGCCCCGGCGAGGCCTCGCTCGCACACCACGGCGTGCTCTTTCTGGACGAGCTGCCCGAGTTCCCGAGGGTCGCGCTGGAGGCCCTGCGCGAGCCCCTGGAGTCGGGCCGCATCGTCATCTCCCGGGCGGCGCGGCAGGCCGAGTTTCCGGCCCGCTTCCAGCTCATCGCGGCGATGAACCCGTGTCCGTGCGGGCAGCTCGGCAATCCGAAGAAGGCGTGTCGCTGCACGCCCGACGCGGTCCTGCGCTATCAGGGCCGCATCAGCGGGCCGCTGCTCGACCGCATCGACCTGCAGACGGAGGTGCCGTCGGTGGATGCCGCGCAGCTCACCGCCGCGGCCGACGGCGAGAGCAGCGCGACCGTCGCCAGGCGCGTCGCCACCGCGCGCCTCGTCGCCATGGCGAGACAGGGCTGCAGCAATGCGCACCTCGCGGGCGACGCGCTCCAGACGCACTGCCGCCTCGACGCAGATGCGTCACGCTTCCTGCACGGTGCGGCGGCCCGGCTCGGCTGGTCGGCGCGGGGCTTTCATCGCGTGCTGCGCGTCGCAAGGACCGTCGCCGACCTCGCCTCGAGCCACGACATCGCGTCGCCGCACCTGGCCGAGGCCATCCAGTACAGGCGCGTCCTGCAGACGCATTGATCAGGCCGGGATCGCGCTGCGACTGCGCGAGCGGGCTGTCGCGAGCGCCGACGCCGGCGTCGAACCCGCCGCTCAGAGAATGGGCATCAACGCGCGTTCGGCATCGCTTTGCGTCAGCGCATTGCGTCGCGCCCAGTCACGCAGCTGATCGGGGCCGATCTTGCCGACGTTGAAATACCGCGCATCCGGATGGGCGAGGAAAAAGCCGCTGACGCTGGCTGCCGGAAGCATGGCCTGGTTCTCGGTCAGGGTCATGCCGATGTCGGCGCAGCCGAGCGCGTCGAACAGGTCGCGCTTGACGCGGTGGTCGGGGCAGGCCGGATAACCCGGCGCCGGCCGGATGCCGCGATAGCGCTCGGCCACGAGATCGGCGAGCGACAACGATTCGTCGGCCGCGTAGCCCCAGAGATCGGTGCGGACGCGCCGGTGCAGCGATTCGGCGAAGGCCTCGGCGAGACGGTCGGCCAGCGCTTTCAGCATGATGCTGCTGTAGTCGTCGAGGTCGGCCGCGAACTGTCGCTCCTTTTTCTCCGCGCCGATGCCGGCGGTAACGGCGAACAGGCCGATGAAATCGTCGCGGCCGGAGCCCTTGGGAGCGATGAAATCCGCGAGACAGCGGTTCGGTCTGCGCACCCCTTCGATCACCGGCCGCACGCTTTGCATGCGCAGGCCGCGCCACGTCATCAGCACCTCGGTGCGCGAGGCGTCGGCGTAGATCTCGATGTCGTCGTCGCCGACCGTCGCCGCGGGATAGAGGCCGACTGCGCCGTTGGCCGTCAGCCAGCGCCCGTCGATGATCCGGCGCAGCATGCGCTTGCCGTCGGAGAGGACGCGCCTTGCCGACTCGCCGACGATCTCGTCGGTGAGGATCGCCGGGAACGGCCCGGCCAGGTCCCAGGTCTGGAAGAACGGGCCCCAGTCGATGACCTCGGCGAGCTCGGCCAGATCCTGGTTCTTGAGAACGCGCCGGCCGAAGAACTTGGGCACGGGCGGCGCGTACGCCTCCCAGTCGATCGGCGTCTTGTTGGCGCGCGCCTCGGCCAATGACACAAGCGGCGTCGCCTTCTTCTTCGCATGCAGGTCGCGCACGCGTGCGTAGTCGGCTTCGAGATCGGCGATGTAAGCGGTGGCGCGCTCGTCGCTCAGCAGCTCGCTGCAGACGCCGACCGAGCGGCTCGCGTCGGGCACGTAGACGACGGGCCCTTCGTAGTGCGGGGCGATCTTGACCGCCGTGTGGACCCGGCTGGTCGTCGCGCCGCCGATCAGCAGCGGGATCTTGCGGATCCGGAAAAACTCGTCGCGCTGCATCTCGGAAGCGACGTGCTGCATCTCCTCGAGGCTCGGCGTGATCAGGCCCGACAGGCCGATGATGTCGGCGCCTTCGACCTTGGCGCGGGCGAGGATGTCCTGGCACGCGACCATCACGCCCATGTTGACGACCTCGAAGTTGTTGCACTGGAGGACGACGGTGACGATGTTCTTGCCGATGTCGTGAACGTCGCCCTTGACCGTGGCGATGACGATCTTGCCCTTCGCCTTGGCTTCGCCGCCGCCGTCGATCAAGGCCAGCTTTTCCGCTTCGATGTAGGGCAGCAGGTGAGCCACCGCCTGCTTCATGACGCGCGCCGACTTGACGACCTGCGGCAGGAACATCTTGCCCTGGCCGAACAGGTCGCCGACGATGTCCATGCCGGCCATCAACGGGCCTTCGATGACGTGCAGCGGCCGCCCGCCTTCGGCGCGGATGCGCTGCCAGGCGGCCTCGGTGTCCAGGGCGATGAAGTCGGTGATGCCGTGCACCAGCGCATGGCTGAGCTTCTCGTCGACCGTCTTCGGATGCTCGGCCGTGCCGCGCCAGGCCAGCCGCGCCGAGTCGTCGCGCGCCGCACCCTTGGCGTGCTCGGCAATCTCGATGAGCCGCTCGCCGGCGGTGGCCTCGGCCTCGCCCGGCTTCAGGCGCGGCCGCCGATTGAGAACGACGTCTTCGACGCGCTCGCGCAGCTCCGGATCGAGGTCGTCGTAGACGCCCATCATGCCGGCGTTGACGATGCCCATGTCCATGCCCGCCTGGATCGCGTGGTACAGGAACACGGTGTGGATGGCTTCTCGCACCGGGTCGTTGCCGCGAAACGAGAAGCTCACGTTGGAGACGCCGCCCGAGACTTTGGCACCGGGCAGGTTCTGCTTGATCCAGCGCGTCGCGTTGATGAAGTCGACCGCGTAGTTGTCGTGCTCCTCGATGCCGGTGGCGATGGCGAAGATGTTCGGGTCGAAGATGATGTCTTCGGCCGGGAAGCCGACCTCGTCGACCAGGATCCGGTAGGCGCGCGCGCAGATCTCGGTCTTGCGCTCGTAGCTGTCGGCCTGGCCCTTCTCGTCGAACGCCATCACCACCGCGGCCGCGCCGTAGCGGCGCACCAGCTTGGCCTGCTGCCGAAACGCCGCTTCGCCTTCCTTCATCGAGATCGAGTTGACGATGCCCTTGCCCTGGATGCATTGCAGGCCGGCCTCGATCACCTCCCACTTGGAGCTGTCGATCATGATCGGCACGCGCGCGATCTCGGGCTCGCCGGCGATGAGATTGAGAAAGCGGACCATCGCCGCCTTCGAATCCAGCATCGCCTCGTCCATGTTGATGTCGATGACCTGGGCGCCGTTCTCGACCTGCTGTCGGGCCACGCTCAACGCTTCCTCGAACTGGCCGTTGAGGATGAGGCGCGCGAAGACCTTGGAGCCGGTGACGTTGGTGCGCTCGCCGATGTTGACGAAGAGCGACCCTTCGCCGATCAGCACCGGCTCCAGACCGGACAGCTTCAGCGGCGGGACGGCGTTGCCTTGCGAGCTCGCGTTGGCGTCGTCTTCCATCACGCCGCCTCCAGCTCGCCGAACAGCGCGCCGCGGTGGCCGCAACGAGGCTTGTACTTGCCGACGCGCTCGGCGATCCGCGCGATGTGCTCCGGCGTCGTCCCGCAGCAGCCGCCGGCGATGTTCAGGAAGCCCGCGCTCGCGAATTCCTCGAGCAGCCCGGCGGTGATCTCCGGCGTCTCGTCGAAGCCGGTCTCGCTCATCGGGTTGGGCAGGCCGGCGTTCGGATAGCAGCTCACGAAGGTGTCGCCGGCGATCTGCGCCAGCTCGGCCAGATAGGGGCGCATCAACGCCGCACCGAGCGCGCAGTTGAGGCCGACGGCGAGCGGCCGCGCGTGGCGCACGCTGTGCCAGAACGCGCCGACGGTCTGCCCGGAGAGGATCCGGCCCGATGCATCGGTGACGGTGCCCGAGACGATCACGGGCAGCCGTTCGCCGCTGTCTTCCATCAGCGCGTCGAGGGCGAAGATCGCCGCCTTGGCGTTGAGCGTGTCGAAGACCGTCTCGACCAGGAAGAGATCGCAGCCGCCTTCGAGCAACCCTTCGGCTTGCTCGCGGTAGGCATCGCGCAATTGCGCGAACGTGACGTTGCGCGCCGCCGGGTCGTTGACATCCGGGCTGATGCTCGCCGTCTTCGGCGTCGGCCCGAGCGCGCCGGCGACGAAGCGCGGCTTGTCGGCGCTCGTGAAGCGGTCGCAGGCGGCGCGGGCGAGCCGCGCGCCGGCCAGGTTGATCTCGCGCGCGTGCTCGCCGAGGTCGTAGTCGGCCTGCGCGACGGAGGTCGCGCCGAAGGTGTTGGTCTCGATGATGTCGGCGCCGGCCTCGAGGTACTGCGCGTGGATGGCACTGATGACGTCCGGCCGGGTCAGCTGCAGCAGGTCGTTGTTGCCCTTCAGGCTCTTGCCATGGTCCTTGAAGCGCTCCCCGCGGTAGTCGGCTTCGGACAGGCGATGGCGCTGGATCATCGTTCCCATCGCGCCGTCGAGGACGACGATGCGCTCCTTGAGGATCTGCGGCAGCGCCGCGGCGCGTGTATAGGGCAGCGTGTTCATGCCCCGATTGTAGGAAACGCTAGTGCAGCGCGCCCGCTTCGGTCGGCCGGTACAGCGAATCGCGGAACTCGATGCCACGTGTGCCCTCGTCGTCCATGGCCCAGGTCGAGAGCGCGGCGGCCGACATCGGCCGGGCGAACAGATAGCCCTGCAACTCGTGGCAGCCGAGGGCGCGCAGGATCTGGTGCTGCGCTTCGGTCTCGACGCCCTCGGCGACGACCTTCAGGCCGAGCGCCTGCGCCAGCTTGACGACGGCATCGACGACGGCGCGCGCATCGGCGCTGGTTTCGAGATCGAGGACGAAGCTGCGGTCGATCTTCAGCTCTCCGGCGTGGAGCTTTCTCAGATAGGCGAGGCTCGAATAGCCGGTGCCGAAGTCGTCGATCGAGATGTTGACGCCCATCGCGCCGAGCCGTTCGACCATGCGGATCGCGTTCGACGCGTCTTCCATCGCCACCGATTCGGTGATCTCGCAGGTCAAGAGCTGCGGATTGATGCGGTGCCGGCGCAGCGCCGCGTCGATGCGGTCGGCCAGATCGGCATGGCGCAGCTGGTGCGCCGAGAGATTGATGGCGACGCGCATGCGCAGCCCCTCGTCGCGCCAGACGCCGGCCTGCCGGCAGGCCTCCTCGATCAGCCAGTTGCCGATCGCGCCGATCAGGCCGAAGCGCTCGGCGATCGGAATGAACACCGCCGGCCCGACCATGCCGCGCTGCGGGTGGTTCCAGCGCATCAGCGCCTCGGCGCCGGTGATCTCGCCGCTCGGCGCGTGGATCTTCGGCTGGTAGAGCAGGCTCAGCTGGCCTTCGGCGAGGGCGCGACGCAGATCGCGCAGCAGGTCGAACTGGTCGCGCGCGCCGTTCATCATGCGCGCCTCGAAAAAGCAGTGCGAGGCGCCACCGCCGCTCTTGGCGGCGCGCATCGCCGCTTCGGCGTGCGCGATCAGCTCGGCCTTGCCACCGTGCTCCGGGTACATGGCGATGCCGACCGAGCTCGAGACGGCGGCTTCCCGACCGTTCATCCGGCAAGGCTCGCCGATCGAGGCCTGCAGGCGCTCCGCGAAGATCGCAGCGTCCTCGGCGCTCGGATTGGCGCGGACCAGCATCAGGAACTCGTCGCCGCCGAGGTGGGCGACGCGGTCTTCGGGCCGCGCGAATTGCTTCAGGCGCGCGGCGACCTCGCGCAGCATGAGGTCGCCCATGTGGTGGCCCAGCGATTCGTTGACCGGCTTGAAGCCGTCGAGATCGATGAAGAGCATCGCCATCCGCTCGCCGGCCTCCTCGGCCTGCTGCACGGCTTGGGCGAGGGTGCTGTCGAACATCAGGCGGTTGGGCAGACGGGTCAGGCCGTCGCGGAAGGTTCGCCGTTGCAGCTCGCTTTCGGCGCGGCGCAGCGACAGGCGCAGGCGCGCCTCGAGGATCGACAGAATGAGCCCGACCAGCAGCAGCGAAACCGAGCCGACCGACGCGAGCATGGTCAGCGTCGGTCGGCTCGGTTTCGCTGCTGCTGGTCGGGCTC
>Ga0075520_1000730_pt1 | contig 14981 bp, 12 predicted proteins | sample NGEPerB_FD_75100 | JGI IMG/M metagenome (GOLD analysis project Ga0075520, IMG submission 75100) | Arctic peat soil microbial communities from the Barrow Environmental Observatory site, Barrow, Alaska, USA - NGEE PermafrostAB12-B | ecosystem: Environmental > Terrestrial > Soil > Wetlands > Peat ... | reverse complement strand
GCATTTACCAGGCATACCTCAAACTATTAAGCAACCCGCGCTCGCAGCCTGCATATAATGCCGGTGCCCGGCCGCAGCGCCTGCTCTGGGCCAGCACCGGCACCAAGGATCCGAAAGCCTCCGACATTCTCTACATCAAAGCTCTCGCCGCTCCTTTCACGGTCAACACGATGCCCGAAGAAACATTGAAAGCCTTCGCCGATCATGGCGACCTTGGCAAGATCATGGCGGCGGATGGCGGCGATTGTGAAAAAGTCTTAGTCGAGTTTGCCAAGGCCGGCATCAATGTGGACAGTCTGGCCGCGCAACTTCAGGACGAAGGCGCAAAGTCGTTTGTGAAATCTTGGAATGAATTGCTGGCGGTGATTGCAACCAAAAGTGCCGCGCTCAAGCAGACAGCCTTAAAATAAAGAGATTGCTTTAACAAAAAATCACAAACATGAAAGCGACGATCAAACCACTCACCCAGCGCTCGGCGTGGAAGGCCCTCGCCGCCCACCACAAGAAGATTAAGAATCTGCATCTGCGGAAACTGTTCGCCGATGACCCGAAACGCGGCGAGCGTCTGACGGTTGAGGCCCTCGGCCTTTATCTGGATTATTCAAAGAACCGCATCACCGACCAGACCCTCAAACTGCTGCTGCAATTGGCCAGGGAATCCGGCTTGCCCGAAAAAATTGAGGCGATGTTCGCCGGTGAAAAAATCAACGTCACGGAAAATCGCGCGGTGCTGCACGTCGCGTTGCGCGCGCCGAAAGACGCGAAGATTTTTGTGGATGGAAAAAATGTCGTGCCGGAAGTCCACGCCATCCTCGACAAGATGACAGCTTTTTCCAATCGCGTCTGCAGCGGCGAATGGAAAGGTCACACCGGCAAGCGCATCAGGAACATCGTCAACGTCGGCATCGGCGGTTCCGATCTCGGCCCGGTGATGGCTTACGAGGCGTTGAAACATTACAGCGACCGCAGTTTGACTTTTCGATTTGTTTCCAATGTGGACGGGATTGATTTTGTCGAAGCGACACACGATCTCGACCCGGCGGAAACACTGTTCATCATTTCATCCAAAACTTTCACGACACTGGAAACGATGACGAATGCGCAAAGCGCCCGTGACTGGCTGCTGGCCGGACTTGGCGGCGAAGCCAAAGCCGTGGCGAAGCATTTTGTGGCGGTTTCGACCAATGCCGAAAAAGTTTCCGCGTTCGGCATTGATACGGCGAATATGTTCGGCTTCTGGGACTGGGTTGGCGGACGCTACTCAATGGACTCAGCCATCGGCCTTTCGACGATGCTGGCGGTTGGCCCGGACAATTTCCGCGCGGTGCTCGCTGGCTTTCACGCGATGGACGAACATTTCCGCACCGCGCCGTTTGAAAAAAACGTGCCGGTGCTGATGGGGCTCCTGTCGGTTTGGAACAACGATTTTCTCGGCGCGCAAACCGTGGCGGTGCTGCCCTACGAACAATACCTGAAACGCTTTCCCGCGTATCTTCAGCAGTTGACGATGGAGAGCAACGGCAAGCACGTCACGCTCGACGGCAAAAAGGTGAATTACCAGACCGGGCCGGTTTACTGGGGCGAACCCGGGACCAACGGCCAGCACTCGTTCTATCAATTGATTCATCAAGGCACGCGGCTCATCCCGTGCGACTTCATCGCGTTTGGCCACGCCCTCACTCCGTTGGGCCGTCACCACGATATTCTACTGGCAAATGTCTTTGCGCAGGCCGAGGCTCTCGCTTTTGGCAAAACGACCGAAGAAGTCAAAGCCGAAGGCACGCCGGACTGGCTTGTGCTGCATCGTGTCTTCGAAGGCAATCGGCCATCCAACGTCATTCTCGCCGACCGGCTCACGCCGGAGGTTCTCGGCCAACTCGTCGCGCTTTACGAACACAGCGTCTTCACGCAGGGCGCGATTTGGAACATTGATTCATTTGATCAATGGGGCGTCGAGTTGGGCAAGGTGCTCGCCCAGCGAATCGTTCCCGAACTTGAGAGTAAAATGGCTCCGAAACTGAAACATGACAGTTCGACGAACAATTTGATCCGCCGCTATCGAAAATTGAAGGGAGCGAAATAAAAAACTCCCGGCTGAATCCGTTTCCGGTGGCGGTTTCCATCCATAATTCCATGTCCGGGTTTCACCCCATATCAAAACCGCCCGCACCGGCGCATGGTTGAGTCCAGACATCCGTTCCGCTCGCGGTGCAACTGATTTGTCAAACACGCTGTCAAGCGGATGCCCACAGCAAACAAAAACGAAACGCAAAGAACGAAAGAACTATTATGTTACGACAATCCAAAGAATTCAAAAGCTTCACACTCCGAGCGCGCGATGGCGACATCGGCAAAGCCAAGGAGTTCTACTTCGATGACGAAAATTGGACGGTGCGCTACCTCGTCGCCAACACAGGCGGCTGGTTGAGCTACCGGTTGGTTCTGATTTCACCCTATGCTTTGAGTCCCGCAAACGAAGCGGAGCAAGTCCTTCCGGTGGACCTGACGAAAAAGCAGATTGAAGAAAGTCCGTCGCTGAACAGCGACCAGCCGGTCTCCCGACAGTATGAGACGCAGTATTACAGTTATTACGGCTGGCCGAATTATTGGAGCGGCCCACATATTTGGGGACCATCCGTTTATCCAGGCCGCCAGCGCGGGGGACTTAACTGGCCCGGTGGCATGGCGATCCCCCAGGTCGGATCATCGGTTCCGCGCGGAAAGGACGCTGCAGCTAATGGCACCTCCGTTCATCGCGAGGTTGTGGGCGATCCACATTTGCGCAGCACTGAGCACGTGACCGGTCATCACATCCAGGCGCTGGACGGAGAAATCGGCCACGTCGAGGATTTTATTATTGACGATGAGACGTGGGCGATTCGCTATCTGGTAATTGATACGAAAAACTGGTGGGCTGGAAAGCGCGTCCTAATTTCGCCGCAATGGATTGAACGCGTCAGTTGGGGCGAGATGAAGGTCTTCGTCAACCTGTCGCGCAAGATCATCAAGGAATCACCCGAATACACGGCGAAGTCTCTGGTCACCCGAGATTATGAGATTGAACTGCATAAACATTACGATCGCGAGGGATATTGGGCGGATGAACTGGTGGCCAGCCAGCCGGCATGAGAGAAACATAAACCAACTGGCGAAGGGCTATGAAAACACATTTGACTCTGAAATCGTTCAGCAACTTGTCCATCGAGGGGATTGTGGGCGGCATTTCGAACGAGCAACCACCGAATTACCCGGCCAGCTTCACCCAGACCGCGGGGCCGGAACGGACTAATGCGCAGGCTCGGCAAAGCGATGCTTTGAAATCCGAATAAGGCATTCTACGCCAACACGAGGCTCCGTCCATCCTGTCATGGAACCACGGAGGATTGAATGATTGAATCGCTCGCGGAGTGAAGTTCAACCGGGGCGAGCGGTGTCTCGCAGGAGACGCCCGGCAAGAGAATAACAAGAGTAACGAAGAAAACGAAAGAATTATTATGTTAAGCAAAGCCAAAAAACTGACAGGTTTCAAATTGAACAGCCTCGACGGAGAAATCGGGAAGATCAAAGAATTTTACTTCGATGACCGGCACTGGACCATCCGCTATTTGGTCGCCGAAACCGGAACCTGGCTCGCGGACAGACAAGTGCTGATTTCCCCGTATGCGCTGGCCGCCGTGAATAAAGGTGAGCAAAACATTGCCATTGATTTAACCAAAAAGCAAATCGAGGCCAGTCCCTCCTTGGACAGTGACAAGCCTGTCTCCCACCAATTTGAACAAGCCTACTACGGGCATTATTTATACCCGATGTATTGGGGTGGCCCCTACAGTTGGGGACCTTATCCCTACCCGATGCGTGACCGTGAACAATGGAAAAAATCCACCCAGCGTGAGAAAGCAGGGGATCACCATTTGCGCAGCACCAACGGTGTGTGCGGCCATCACATTCAAGCCTTGGACGGCGAGATTGGCCATGTTGAGGATTTCATCATTGATGACGAGACATGGGCGATTCGTTATCTCATCGTTGATACACATAACTGGTGACCGGGCAAAAAGGTTCTGGTTTCACCGCAATGGATCGAGCGCGTCAGTTGGGGTGAACGGAAAGTCTTCGTCAATCTCTCTCGCGAGACCATCAAGGAATCACCGGAATACACGGAAGAGTCGTTGCTGACGCGGGATTACGAAATCATGCTGCATGGCCATTACAATCGCAAAGGATACTGGATTGATGAACTGGTGGCCAAATAAAGTGGAGACGGAAAAACACAATTAACGATTCAAAACATGAAACATCACAAACATCCACACCAACCAAGCTCCAACGGCAAACAGAATCCTGAACCGAAAAAAATCGAGCATCGCGCTTATGAGCTTTATCTGGATCGGGGAAGCGACCCCGGCCACGACTTTGATGATTGGCTTCGAGCAGAGCGCGAGTTGAAAGCGGAGGGTGAAACCGCGCCGGGCAAACTTGTTCTTTGAACATGGAGCGCCGAAAATTAACAGAGCATATGAGTTGAAACACCAAATACTGAAAAATCCCCTCGCTGAATCCGTGGCGATCTTTCTGCAACGAGTTGACACATGAACGATGCCACTCCCGAATCCGAAACGCCGGAAGAAATGGGACGGCGCAAGTTTCTGGTATGTGCCTGTGGCATCTTGGCGGCACCGCTGGCGGTGGCGGTCGGGTATCCATTGGTCGCCTCGTTGGTGGGTTCCATCTATCGTGAATCCAAGCTGCAATTATCGAAAGCGCCCGGTTTTGCCGACGCTCCGCAGGGCCAGCCCATCAAACTGAATTTCACTGATGTCGAGACGGACGCCTACTTGCACACGGAGACGAGCCAAGAAGTGTGGGTCATCAAGCATAGCCCCACGGAGGCGACCGTGTTCTCTCCGGTCTGCCCGCACATGGGCTGCCGTTCCAACTGGAGCGCGGAATCCAAGAAATTTATCTGTCCGTGCCACGGCAGCATTTTTTCCATCACCGGCAAGGTGGAGGGCGGACCTTCGCCCCGGGCATTGGATACGTTGACTCACAAGATTGAAAACGGCGCGCTTTACGTGCAGTGGGAACAGTTCGAGACGGGCGTCGCAAAAAAAGTTCGCATCTGAATCAGCAATATGGATGCCCCCGACAACCCCAAGCACCGGCTCCGCCAATGGGTCGAGAAGCGCTGGCCGGTCGCCCCGGTCATCCGTTGGGGTTCCGTTGACGAAATTCCCGGCGGCACCAAATTTGCCTACGTTCTGGGGAGCGCCACGCTGGCCTTGTTTGCGGTGCTGGTAATCACCGGCGTGTGGCAATTGCTGTATTACGTTCCCACCTTTGATCACGCCTACGACAGCGTGATGTTTCTGCGTTTGCAGGTGCCACTTGGCTGGCTGATTCACGGACTGCACTATTGGGCGGCCCAGGCGTTCATCGTGGTGATGGGGCTTCATGTGGTGCGGGTGTTCATCTGGGCGGCTTACAAGAACCCCGCGAACTGACCTGGGTGCTGAGCGTGGTGCTGTTGCTGCTGGCGGCGGCCTTCATTTTCACCGGGTCAATCCTGCCCTGGGATACGACGGGATATTGGGCCGGTGAAGTTGGCACCAGCATGGCCGGAACGGTGCCACTGATCGGAAATTTTTTGAAATTGCTCATGCGCGGCGGCGATGCGATGGGGCAAATGACCTTGTCCCGTTCGTTTGCGGTTCACGTGGCGATCCTGCCGGCGCTGACGGTTTTCTTCATTGTCGCGCATATCGTGGCGTTCCGGCAGTTCGGCAGTGTGGGGCCGTGGCAACCCAAGCCGGTGGCCAAGACCGGTTCGTTCTGGCCGGACCAAACGTTCAAAGATCTGCTGGTGGTCGCCCTGATTTTGATGGGCTTGATTTGTCTGGCCGCGTTTGTCCGCGCGCCGATTTCCGGCCCGGCCGATCCGCTGGACAACTCCTTCACGCCGAAACCGGAGTGGAATTTTCTGTTCCTGTATGAGGCGCTGAAGGCGTTCAAAGGCTCATGGGAATGGATCGGCACGGTAGTCATTCCCGCGTTTCTGATCCTGCTGCTGTTCGCGGTGCCGTTCATTGATCGCAATGAGAAGCGCAATCCTTTCCAGCGACCGGTCGCCATGTTGTGCGGTTTCCTGTTCGTGACGGTGATCGTCGTCCTGACCTGCATTGGTCATTACAGTGGTTCCGCCGCAAACGCGCCGGCTTTGGCTCCGGCGGCTTCGGCATCAACCAATCAAACTGCCGGCGGCATTACCGCAACGAATGAGGCGACAAGCACGGAAGCAACGAACACGACGGCAACGGCCACAGCCGTGCCGGCGTCAACCAATCAAGTTGCAGAACCTGCCGCTTCCGCCGCGAGTCCGGCAACGCCCGCGACCGCTGCTACAGCTTCCACAAACGCACCGGCACCCGCCGCACCGATTTCTGCGGCGACCAATCAGATTGCAGCCCCTGCAAATCCCGTCGCCACTCCGGCAACGCCGCCGGTTTCGACAAACGCGCCCACATCTGCTCCGGCTGCGCCCGCGCCGACGAATCAAGTTGCCGCCGCTCCAGCTTTGCCCCAGCAAAACGCCATCCCGTCTCGAACGAATGCTGTCGCAGGCAACGTTGTGGCATCAACCAACCAGAATCCCACTTACCTGCGCGATGTGCAGCCAGTCATCGCGGTCAGTTGCGCCCGATGCCATAACCCGCAGACCCGGATTTTCAACTGGCTGGATTACAAATCCACCTTCGCCGATCGTTATGAGATTAGGCGGCGGGTTTGGGACAGTTCGAAAGGCTGGTATTACAAGGAGGCCATGCCGCTGCCTGGCAGCCCTGAAGCACTGGCCTTCACCGACGCGCAGCGGCTAACGATTCGTAACTGGGTTAGTAGTGGGGCGGCTCTTGGTGTCACGCCGGCCCCGGCTTCGGCGGCGGTGGCGACAACCAATGAAGTGGCCGCCTCTGGCGGGACCACCGCAGCGGCTTCCGCTGGCGACAGTCAGGCTGGGAAGGGCCTTTTCGTTTCCCAAGGTTGTATGGCCTGCCACGCGATTGCCGGCACCGGCGGCAAAGTGGGACCCGATTTGTCCAACGAAGCTAAGTTGGGTCATTCGAGCCAATGGCTCATCGCGCAGATCAGCGATCCCAAGAAGCACAACCCGGCAACCAAAATGCCGCCGCACAACAATCTGACCCCGGCGCAACTCAAAGGACTGGCCGATTACATTCTGAATCCCGCACCCGGAGCGGCTGCTCCCGTTGCGCCTCCAGTAGCCGCCGCATCGCCGTCGGTTTCCACCAACGCACCAGCGCCTGCGGCGACTGCCACCGCACCAACTAATCAAGTTGCGGCATCCGCCATCAGTCCGGCAACACCCGCCCCTGGCCAGACCAACACGACCGCTGCGGCAGGCGATAGCGAGGAAGGCAAAGCGCTTTTCGTTTCAGCGGGCTGTGCGGCCTGCCACACGATGAAAGGCCAAGGCGGCAAGATGGGGCCTGATTTATCGAACGAAGTGAAGTTGGGGCGTTCGAGCCAATGGTTGATCGCGCAGATCACCGATCCTGCCAAACATAATCCGGCGACCAAAATGCCGGCGCACCAGAATCTGACCCAACCGCAGCTCAAGGGCCTGACGGATTACATTCTGAATCCATCGTCCAGCCCGGCTGCGCCCGGTGACGGCACGGCGGCGAACGCATCAGCAGCGCCGGCTCAAACGAATGAAAGCCCCGACGCGTCCGTTTCGTCCGCGAGTGTCGTCAAAATGATCGGTGATCCGGAGCACGGCGCGGTTTTGTTTGATCTGGATTGCGCCAAATGCCACGGCAAGAGCGGCGAAGGCCAGGTGCCGAATCCCGGATCGCAGGCAGGCGTGGTGCCTGCGCTCGCACCCATCTCCCGGGGATTGTTCACTAATGATCCCGCCATGTTCGCGGCTAACATTGATCGGGTCATCCAGCAAGGGGCCACGTCGCCCGGGCCGGGCCCGGCGTTGCAGATGCCGGCCTTCGGAACCACCCATTCGCTCACCCTGCCGGAGATCGCCAACATCGAGGCCTACGTTCTTTCTTTGAACGGCGTGGACGCAGCGAAAATCCTTCATCCGGGAATCTCGCCTTTGCATTTTGTTGAAGGGACTGCTGCCCTACTGGTGCTTGCCCTGCTGGCCATCGGCGGACTGTGGGTTCACTATCGAACCTCCGCGTCCGTCCAGCCGAGTGAACGTCCGACCCCGGAAGAATTTCAAACCCTCCAGCACGAAGTCACAGACCTTAAACAGAAGCTGGAGGAGATGGAGACACGAAACCGAAAGGAATAAACATGAATAACATGAACCATACAGACGGATGGATGAGTGGATGGTCGGGCGGTGGGATGTGGATCTGGGCGGTGATCGGTGTAGCGGTGGTGGTCCTGCTGGTCGTCGTGATCGCCAAATTGTCCAAGAAATAATCGTGCGTTTGGAACCCACTGGTGAATTGAACGAAAGGAAATCTATGCTGGTCAAATTATCCACGGGCAAAACGGTGAGCGAGACTGCCTCTGCTTTGCAGGCCGCCGTCCAGGCCAATCACTTTGGCGTCATGCAGGTTCACAACCTCAAGGAGACCATGACGAAGAAAGGCGTGGAGTTCGCCCGTGAATGCCTGATCTTCGAGGTCTGCCAGCCGCAACAGGCGAAGAAGGTGCTCGATGAAAACATGAGCGTCTCCACCGCGTTGCCCTGCCGGATTTCCATTTACGAGGAGGGCGGTAAGACCATTCTAGCGACCTTGAAGCCCACCACGTTGCTGGCCATGTTCAACACGCCGCAACTGAAAGGTGTGGCGCAGGAGTTGGAGGACACAATTGTTAAAATCATGACGGAAGCGGCGAACACGAAAAACTCTGCGGGTTTGCCTCGTGCCGGGTGTATTAAATAGTGGGGCAGGCCAAACTCGCAGTCAGAAAAAACGACGATGAAAGAAATCAAAACCTACTTTCGGCCTCAGCTTGTGGACCAAGTCGTGGATGCTCTGGAAAAAGCCGGGGCGAAGGATCTGACCGTGATCCGTGTGGACGCGTTTGGACCGCTGTCGGACACGACGACCGATCAGCATCATCTCTTCCGAAAATACGCGGACAAGTATTCGGCGGTCGTGAAACTCGAACTCATGTGTCGGGACGAGAATGCCGCCCGCTTCGCTGAGGTGATTCGCGAGCACGCACACACCGGCGACCACGGTGATGGCCGAATTTTCATCAGTGCTGTGGATGAGGTAATAAACATCAGGACGGGCGAGAGCGGCTCGAAGGCGCTTTAACTGCGGCCATCAGCCTGTCGCCGTTCTTGGCAAGTTGCCAGGTCGCCTGTCTCCGTTGAAACGGAATGACCATGACGAAAACAAAATGGATCATATTCTGCGGTGCTTTTGCCGGCCTCATGCTGGTGCTGTCGGGTTGTGCCTCAACGTCCGAGCGCAGTTCCACGCAGTCGCTGAAAGCCGAGGCACAGCTCGCGCGCATGAGCAAGTCGGGGGCGCGAGCTATTCCCGCAAGCAACTGCCCGAATTGAACGAAGCCTCTAGGTTGAACGATTGCCTCGCCTACGCCGCGCTCAATAACCCGCAACTGGAGGCGGCCTTCAATCGCTGGAAAGCCGCGCTGGAAATGATCACTCAGGCGCGCACGCTGCCGGACCCGCGCTTCAACTACGGTTACTTCATCCAGGAAGTTGAAACGCGCGTCGGGCCGCAGGAGCAACGCGTGGGCCTCAGCCAGATGTTCCCGTGGTTCGGCAAATTGAAACTGCGGGGCGAGGCCGCGCTCGAAGGCGCCAACGCCGCGCAGCAGCAATACGAAGCCGGCAGGCTCAAGCTTTTCGACGAAGTCAAACAAGCCTACTACGAGCTATACTATCTGGGCCGCGCCATCTCCGTTACCGAAGCGAACGTGGAACTGCTCAGACAATTCGAGGAAATCGCGCGGTCGAAGTATGAATCCGGCTCGGCCTTGCACGGTGACGTGATCAAGGCGCAGGTGGAACTGGACAAGACCCGCGACCGGCTCCGCACGTTGAACGACCTCAAGCACCCGACGGCGGCGCGGCTCAACGCCGCCCTGAATCGTCCTGCGGAGGCACCGCTGGCGTTTCCGACGAATATTGCCCCGGCAACACTTTCCACTGAATCCGCTCAACTCCTCCAACAGTTGCAGGCGGCTAACCCGGAACTCAAGCGCATCGATTTTCTGGCCCAGAAGGACAAAGCGGACATTGCCCTGGCAAAAAAGGAATTTTATCCCGACGTGACGCTGGGCGTGGATTACATCCAAACCGGCGACGCACGGATGTCCGGAGTGGCGGACAGCGGCAAGGACGCGGTGGTGGCGGGATTTTCCGTGAACATTCCGATTTGGTGGGGCAAGTATCGAGCCGGTGTGCGCGAGGCGGAGAGTCGTTACGCCGCCACGCAGCAGGAACGTCAGGACCGGGCGAACGGCCTCAGCACCGATCTCCAACTCGCCTTGTTCAAATACCAGGACGCGGAGCGCAAGATTGCCCTTTACCACGACGCCTTGATTCCCAAGGCCGATGAGAACGTAAAAGTGATTCAACGTTCCTTCGAGTCAGGCAAGTCTGATTTTCTCTCGCTCATTGATGCCGAACGCAACCTGCTGGAATTCCAACTGACCTACGAACGAGCGGTCGCGGATCGGGAGCAAGGTCTCTCCACGATGGAAAAACTGGTTGGCGGAGAAACGTCACTACTCACGTTCGAGAAAGAAAAGGAACCATGAAGCTGCCTCGTATCTATCGTATCCTGAAAGCCGCAGTCGCAGTCGTGATCCTGGCCGCGCTGGCGCTCGCCGCCGTGAGTTGCCGGAAGAAATCCGACGACGCTGTTCGGACCAATCACACGGACACGAACATGCAGTCGTCTGCGATGCCGGCCGATCACGGCGGCACAACGGGAATGGATCAGTCCATGCCCGGCATGAAGATGCCAATACCCGGCGCTACCGCCGCGCCGGCCACCGGTGAGACCAACATGGACGATATGCCAATGCCCGGTGGCGAACCTACCGGCACTGCAGCGTCCACCAACGAAGTTGTTCCAGGTCGCAGCCCGGTGGATCTGGACCCGGGGCAGCGCCAGTTCATCAACATCCGCACCCTGGCGGTTACGAACGGAGACGCGGTGGTGACGATTCGCACTGTGGGCATTGTGACCTACGACGACACACGGTTGGTCAACGTGAACGCGCGCATCATGGGTTGGGCCCAGAAGCTATATGTAGATAAGCCGGGCCAGTTCGTGAAACAGGGCGACCCGCTAATGGACATTTACAGCCCGGAATTATATTCGGCCCAATACGAATACCTGCTGGCCTACCAGCATTGTAAACGGTTGAAACACATTCCGCCGAAAGACGCGGCCCAGACCAACAACATTGTGTGGCAGGAGAGCATGGCCGAAGCGGAGACGCTGGCGGCATCGGCCCGCAAACGGCTCAAACTCTGGGAAATCAGTGACGACGAAATCGCTGCTGTGGAGAAGTCCGGCAAGCCAACCGATACCCTTCAACTCCGCGCACCGGTCACCGGCTATGTGATCGAGAAGAACATTGACCCCGCGCAAATGGTCACCCTCGGGAAAACGCTCTACCGCGTGGCGGATTTGACCACCGTGTGGATCAACGCCGACATCTACGAATACGAACTGCCCTTCGTTAAAGCCGGCCAGAAGGTGCAAGTCACCGGCCTCGCGCATCCCGGTCGCGTTTACGATGCCACGGTGGATTTCATTTATCCCTATTCCGAAAACAAAACCCGCACGACGACCGTCCGGCTGGTGCTGGATAATCGTGAGGAACTGTTCAAACCGAACGACTACGTCAACGCGGAGATCAAGGTAGACCATGGCCAGCACCTGCTGATACTACAGACGGCGGTGTATGACACCGGGGTCAGCCAGTATATTTTTGTCGAGGTGAAGGAAGGGCATTTCGTTCCCCGGCGCATCGAGTTGGGACCCACCGTCGGCGATGAGGTTGTCGTGAACAAAGGCCTGGCGGAAGGCGAAATGGTCGTGGTGGACGGCAACTTTCTGCTGGACAGCGAAAGCCAGCTTCGCACCTCGGCGACCGGCGGTGGACATCAGCATTGAGCCACATGGACGCCGAGAAAACAAAACCCACGGACGAACCGGCCTGCAAACCAGGGCAAGAGAGTCCGTCTTCCGCGAAACCTTCCTCGCTGGTTCATTGTGAAACCATGATCGAACGCATCATCGGCTGGTGCGCTCATAACCAGTTCCTGGTCATCGTTGGCATCTTGTTTCTCATCGTCGCGGGGATGGTGGCCATCAAGAACGTCAAGCTCGATGCGATTCCCGACCTGTCCGATGTTCAAGTAATTGTCTTCACGGAATGGCCGGGCCGGGACCCACAATTGGTGGAGGACCAGATCACTTATCCCATTGTCAGCGCGCTTTCGGGGGCGCCTCACGTCAAATATGTGCGCGGCCAGACGTTTTTCGGCCTGTCGTTCGTGAACGTTGTTTTCAAGGACGGCACCGACATGTATTGGGCGCGCTCCCGCGTGCTGGAATATCTCAATCAAGCCATGGGCGACCTGCCGCCCGGCATCCGGCCTACGCTGGGGCCGGACGCCACAGGCGTCGGCTGGGTCTATGAATACGCGCTGGTGGATACAACCGGCCAGAACAGCTTGGCCGACTTACGCACGCTTCAGGACTGGAATCTCCGTTACTACCTGCAAAACACGCCGGGCGTGGCCGAAGTGGCCAGCATCGGAGGATTCGTCCGTGAATACGAAGTGGACGTGGATCCAAACAAACTGCTGGCCTACCACATCCCGCTGACCAAGGTCATCATGGCCATTCGCGACTCCAACAATGACGTGGGCGGCCGGGTGATTGAATACGGCGAGACCGAATACATGGTCAAAGGCATGGGCTATATCAAGACCCTGAGCGACATCGCAGACGTCGTGGTCGGAGTGGATACCAACGGCACGCCTATTACCGTCCAGCAGATCGGTAACGTCCATTTTGCGCCGGACCTGCGCCGGGGCGCGCTCGATTGGGATGGCAAAGGCGAGGCCGTGGGCGGCATCATCGTAATGCGCTACGGCGAAAACGCGCTCACGACTATCCAGGCGGTCAAAGCCAAACTGGAAGCTTTCAAGCCATCACTACCGCCTGGGGTGAAGATTGTCACCGGCTACGACCGCTCTGATCTCATCCTGCGCGCCATCAGCAATCTCAGGAGCAAACTCATTGAGGAAAGCATTATTGTCAGTCTGGTCTGCATTCTCTTTCTTTTTCATTTACGAAGCGCGTTCGTGGCTATTCTGGTTCTGCCCGTCGCCATCCTGCTTTCCTTCATTGCCATGGTGGCGTTGGGTGTTTCGTCGAACATCATGTCGCTGGGCGGCATCGCCATCGCTATCGGCGCGATGGTGGACGCGGCGGTGGTCATGATCGAGAACGCACACAAATGGCTCGAACGGTGGAACCATGCCCGCGCCAAACGCGACAAGGAAGGCGACGCAGCCCTGACTGAGGTGGAACGGAAAATCGCCGGCATGACGCGGCTGGACGTGATGGTCTCCGCCGCCAAACAGGTGGGCAAGCCGCTGTTCTTTTCCCTGCTCATCATCACGGTTTCATTCCTGCCGGTGTTTGCGCTCACTGCGCAGTCGGGGCGGTTGTTCAAGCCACTGGCTTACACCAAGACCTTCTCGATGTTCTTCGCGGCTTTATTGTCCGTGAGCATTGTGCCGATCCTGATGGTGTGGTTCATCCGCGGCAAAATCGCCGCCGAAAACCGCAATCCGATCAGTCGCTTTTTCTCGTGGATCTACCGGTCGTTTCTCAACTTCGTTCTCCGGTTCAAATGGCTGACGCTGCTGCTGGCGCTGGCGGTGCTCGCAATCACCTGGTTTCCGTTGAGCCGGATTGGTTCGGAATTCATGCCGCCGTTGAATGAAGGCTCGCTGCTGTTCATGCCCACCAGCGTCCCGGGCATTTCCATCACCGAGGCGAAGAAGATTCTGCAAAAGCAGGACGCCGCGCTGATGACCTTTCCCGAAGTCGAGCATGTGTATGGGAAGGTCGGCCGCGCCCGCAGCGCCACGGACCCTGCGCCATTGTCCATGACGGAAACCGTGATCACCCTCAAACCCGAAGACCAATGGGGTTCCGGCATGACGTTCGACAAAATCAAGGAAGGCTTGGACAAGTTGGTGAAGACCCCTGGTGCGCCAGCCATCTGGTGGATGCCCATTCAGACCCGCACGGAAATGCTTTCCACCGGCATCCGCAGCCAGATTGGCATCACGGTGTATGGCCCCGACGTCGGCGTCATTCAACAGATCGGGCAACAAATTGAAGCGTTGCTCAAACAGGACCCGCACACGGCCACCGTTTTCTCGGAGCGGGTCACCGGCGGCTACTACGTCAACTTTGAGATCAATCGCAAGGCGATCGCCCGCTATGGCCTGACGGTGGGGAACGTGGAGGATGTCATCCAATCGGCCATCGGCGGCATGACCATTTCCACGGTGATCAAGGGCCGCGAGCGTTATCCGATCAACATCCGCTACGGCCCGGCATTGCGCCACGACGTGCCAGCGCTGCGCCGCGTGCTCGTGGCCACGCCCACCGGCGCCCAGGTGCCGATGGAACAGTTGGCTGACATCCATCTGACCACCGGGCCGGCTTTTGTCCGCGACGAAAACGGACTGCTCAACGGCTTCGTCTTTGTGGACACCAAGAGGATTGACCTGGGCAGTTACGTGGGCGGCGCCAAGAAACTGGTTGCCGCGCACATCAAGTCGCCACCGGGCTATTTCCTCGGCTGGGGCGGCCAATATCAATACATGCAGGAAGCGCGTGCAACGCTCGCGCTGGTGATCCCGATGACCCTGGTCATCATTTTTGTGTTGTTGTATCTCAACTTCCGAAATC
>Ga0075520_1000729_pt1 | contig 14983 bp, 13 predicted proteins | sample NGEPerB_FD_75100 | JGI IMG/M metagenome (GOLD analysis project Ga0075520, IMG submission 75100) | Arctic peat soil microbial communities from the Barrow Environmental Observatory site, Barrow, Alaska, USA - NGEE PermafrostAB12-B | ecosystem: Environmental > Terrestrial > Soil > Wetlands > Peat ... | reverse complement strand
GGCGTCGCGCTCGCGCTCTGGTTCAACGTGCAACGCACCGGCAGGCCGGGCGAGGAGCTCTACATGAACCACCTGTTCCCGCCGGCGCTGCGCCTAGCCAAGCCGGTGACGGTCGATCGGTTCGTGGAACGGCTCGCGCCGATGCAGGCGATCCTCGACAAGCAGGCCAAGGAACCGAGCGGCGCCGATGCAGACGCGCACGGGGGCGACGACGATGACAACTAGCGCCACGACCGAACCCGGGCCGCCCCGGCGCAGCATCCTCGTCACCGGCTTGGCTAGGCGCAGCGCCGGCGGGAACAGGTGGTTCATGTAGAGCTCCTCGCCCGGCCTGCCGGTGCGTTGCACGTTGAACCAGAGCGCGAGCGCGACGCCGGCGACGAAGCCGGCCCCGGCGACGCCGCGCATCAGGCGCTCCCGGCCCGGCTCGACGGCGAGCAGGTGGAAGTAGATCGCCGCGGCGATCGTCGCGTAGAGCGCGACGAAGCTGAAGTCGGTGACGGCCGGCCACGACAACGCGAAGGCGAGCAGCGGCGGCACGCCGCTGAGCGCCAGCGTGACGAGGCTGGCGATGACGAAGACGCGCACGTGCCAGCCGAAGTGGCCCTGCCGCGCGAAGATCTTCGAGAGCAGCGCCCAGAAGCCGCACCAGATCGCGCCGCCGGCCAGCGTTGTCAGAACGGCGGCGCCGCTGGCGCGCGCCAGGCCGTCGGCGTCGGTGTCGATGTAGGTGTTGAAGAGGACGATGGCCAGCAGCACGACGACGAGACCGGTGGTCGGCAGCCAGCGCGGCTCGCGCGCGGCCATGAGCGCGATCATCTGCTCGGCGGCGATCGCATGTCCCGGCAGGCGCAGGCGCAGCAGCGTGCGGCCGAGATGCAGGTCGAGCTCCTGGCCGGTGTCGAAGACCGTCTTCGTCTCGCCGCCGGCGAGCCGGTCGCGACCGAGGGCGAGGCCGTTTCGAGTCGCGCCGGCGGTCACGACGATCTGCATCGGGACGCCTTCGGCGTCGGACGCGCGGGCGTCGATCGTGGCGTGGTGCGCGGCGACGTGCGGATCGCCGAGGACGACGTCGTTGTCGAGCGCACGGCCGATCGAAACCGGCCAGCGTTCGATGCGCCAGGCCTGCCGGACCGCGCCGTCGCGGTCGATCGCCTCGATCAGCGCGCCGGCTGCTTGACCCATCGGTAGGCGTCCAGGTAGTGGTGCGCGAGGCGTTGCGCATTGGCGAAGCTGACGCCCTGCGCATCGAAGCGGCCCTGCACGCCGGCCTCGGTCTGGTCGAGCGTGGCCACCAGCACGGACACGTCGTAGAGCTGGGGCAGCTTCTTGTACGCACGCATGCAGACGACGGCGCGCAGGGGCAGGCCGTCGCGGTCGATGAAGTCCTCGTTGCAGCGCGGCTTGGTCTGGTGCTGCGGCGCCAGTCGCGTGAAGCTCTCGTTGCGAAAGCTCTGCGAATAGCGGTTGGCGAAGCGCAGCGGCCCGATCTTCGAGCCGTCGTAGCTCTCGTGCCGCAGCGCAATGGTTCCGGTCGTGAAGTCGCCGACGAAGATGCGCGTGTCCATGACGCAGTCGGAGCGCTCGAATTCGAGACCGCCCGTTCGCGACGGCTCGCTCGAGCCCCAGCAGCGCATGAAGAGATCGGGCGGCACCGGCACGTGGTAGCGCGGATGCGTCGCGTCCTTCCAGCCCTGGTCGATGAAGCGCTGGGTCAGCGTCTCCTGGTGCTTCAGCAGCTGGGCGTCGACGATCGCGTAGGCCGGCCCCTGCAGCGGCGCCGCATCCTTGCCGCGGGCGAGCAGCGACTCGGCGAACGTCGCCGGCACGAGAAAGCTCACCTGCTCGCCGTCGACGCGCCGCGCGACGTTGATGCCGACGACGCGGCCCTGCTCGTCGAGCGCCGGCCCGCCGCTCATGCCGCCCGACAGCGCGCCGCCGAAGAAGATCTGCGGATAGAAGCTGCGCCGGACCATGCCGTTGTAGGTGCCCTGTGTCACGGCGAAGCCGACGTCGAGCGGATTGCCGAGCGAGTAGATGCGCTCGCCCTGTGCCAGCGGCTCGTCGGCGGAGCGGAAGGCGAGGACGTCGAAATTGCGGCCGGCGGCGTCGGCCGCCCTCAAGAGGGCCAGGTCGTGCAGGACGTCGAGCTGCAGGATCTGCAGCGGCGCCTCGCGGCCATCGGCAGTCACGTAGACAAGGTCGTGGCGGTCGGGCGTCAGGGCAGCCTCGCTGACGACGTGGAAGTTGGTGACGATGAGGCCGCTCGAAGCGACGAGGAAGCCCGAGCCCACCGAGGTCTGGCTGGCGCGGCCCTTGAGCACGGTGCGAATCTGCACGAGCGAAGGGCGCGCCTGCTCGTAGATCTTGCGCGCCGAGAGCGACACCGGCGCTGCCGCTGCGGCGAGGCCGCCCGGCGTGGCATCGAGCGGCGCGGATGCGGCCGGCCCGGCGCTCGGTCGCTGCACCAGAGGCGCAGCGAGGACGGGTGATGCCGCCGTTCCGATCAGGATCGAGCACAGCAGGAGGAGAGGCCGGCGGCAACTCATCGAAAAGCATTCTACGAGCGCGTTGCCGCGCGACGCCGCCGCATGCGACCGGCGGTCTCGCACCTGGGCAGATCGGGGTACGCGCGGCAGCACGCATTCGCTACAGTCGCGCCCTGATCACGACGGAGATCTCCCATGCGGCGCCGTACCCTTCTGAGCGCCAGCGCGGCTGCGCTGGCCATTCCCATGTTTGCCAAAGGCCAGGCGCTCGAAAAGCCCAAGCTGACGATCGCGGTCGGCGGCAAGAACCTCTTGTACTACCTGCCGCTGACGATCGCCGAGACGCAGGGCTACTTCAAGGCCGAAGGCCTGGAGGTGACGATCGCCGACTTCTCCGGCGGCTCGCGGGCGCTGCAGGCGCTCGTCGGCGGCAGCGCCGACATCACGTCGGGGGCATTCGAGCACACCATCAACATGCAGGTGAAGGGCCAGCGCCTGCGCGCCTTCGTCCTGCAGGGCCGGGCGCCGCAGATCGTGCTCGGCGTCAACACCAAAACGATGCCCAACTTCAAGTCGGTCGCCGAGCTGAAGGGCAAGAAGCTCGGCGTCACCGCGCCGGGCTCGTCGACCAATGTGCTCGCCAACTTCGTGCTCGGCAAGGCCGGCCTGAAGCCGGGCGACGTCTCGATCATCGGCGTCGGCGCCGGCAGCGGCGCGGTGGCGGCGATGCGCTCGGGGCAGATCGATGCCATCTCGAACCTCGATCCGGTGATCACGCTGCTCGTGCGCTCGGGTGACCTGAAGATTCTGTCCGACACGCGCGTCGTCGCCGAGGCCGACAGGGTCTTCGGCGGGCCGATGCCGGGTGGTTGCCTCTACACCCAGCAGGCCTTTCTCGACAAGCACCCGGCCACGGCGCAGGCGATCGTCAACGCCATGGTGCGCGCCGACAGGTGGATTCAGGGCGCCGGCGCGGGCGACATCATCAAGGCGGTGCCCGAGAGCTACCTGCTCGGCGACCGCGCCGTCTACGTCGATGCCTTCCTCGCCGCCAAGGCGGCGCTGTCGCCCGACGGCATGTTCCCGCCCGCGGGTGGCGAGACGGCGCGTCGCGCGCTCGCCAGCATCGACCCGGAGATCGCCGCCGCGAAGATCGACCTGGCCGCGATCTGGACCAACGACTACGCCAAGCGCGCCAACGCGACATTGACCAGGAGCTAGTCGCCGCGCGCGCACCGGTGACCGCCATGCATCACGACGCCGGCAACGGCGCAAATCCGCTCTCGGTGCGACACCTCTCGCCGTGATCACGTCGCTGCCGCAACCCGCACTGTCGCTGGTCGGCATGACATGCACGTTCGTCAGCATGCATCAGCCCGGCCAGCGCTACACGGCAGTTCGCGATGTCGCGCTGACCGTCGGCGCCGGCGAATTCGTCTCGGTGGTCGGTCCCACCGGCTGTGGCAAGAGCACGCTGCTCAACGTCGCGGCCGGCCTGCTCGCACCCAGCGCCGGTCGGGTCGACGTGTTCGGCACACCGCTCTCCGGCATCAACCGGCGCGCCGGCTACATGTTCCAGGCCGAGAGCCTGATGCCGTGGCGCACGGCGCTCGGCAATGTCTCGGCCGGGCTCGAGTTCCACGGCATCGCCGACGCGCCGGCGCGTGCCAGCGACTGGCTCAAACGGGTCGGCCTCGGCGCCTTCGCCGACCGCTATCCGCACCAGCTCTCGGGCGGCATGCGAAAGCGCGTCAGCCTGGCGCAGACGCTCGCGCTCGACCCCGACATCATCCTCATGGACGAGCCCTTTTCGGCGCTCGACGTGCAGACGCGCCAGCTGATGGAAAACGAATTGCTCGCACTCTGGGCCGAGAAGAAGAAGGCGGTGCTCTTCATCACCCACGACCTCGACGAGGCGATCGCCCTGAGCGACCGCGTCGTCTGCCTGTCGGCCGGGCCGGCGTCGCATCCGATCGGCGAATTCGCGATCGACCTGCCACGGCCGCGCGATGTCGCCGAAGTGCGCGCGACGCCGCGCTTCGTCGAGCTGCACCAGGCGATCTGGGCGGTGCTGCGCGAAGAGGTGCTGGCCGGCTATCGGCAGCAACTCGCCGCCTGAAGATGAAGCATCTGCGTCTCCTGCAACTTGCCCTGCTGGTGGCGGTCTTCGCCGTCTGGTACGTGCTGACGGCGCCGGGCCTGCTGCCGAACGTCATGTTCGACAACGACCGCCAAGCGGCATTCTTCTTCGGCGAACCACTGAAGGTCTTCAGCCGCATCTGGGACTGGTTCGTCGTCCACCGCGATATCTACGAGCATCTCTGGGTCACGCTCGTCGAGACCGTGCTGGCCTTTGCGATCGGCACCGTGCTCGGCCTCGGTTGCGGCCTGTGGCTCGCACTCAGCCCGCTTGCCGCGGCCATCACCGACCCGTACATCAAGGCGCTCAACAGCATGCCGCGCGTCATCCTGGCGCCGATCTTCGCGGTCTGGTTCGGTCTCGGCATCGCCAGCAAGGTCGCGCTCGGCGTGACGCTGGTGTTCTTCATCGTCTTCTTCAACGTCTACCAGGGCGTCAAGGAAGTGAGCCCGGTCGTGCTCGCCAACGCGCGCATGCTCGGCGCGTCGCGAAAGCAATTGCTTCGCCATGTCTACCTGCCGAGCGCGACGAGCTGGGTCTTCAGCTCGCTGCACACTTCGGTCGGGCTGGCCTTCGTCGGCGCGGTGGTCGGCGAATACCTCGGCTCGTCGCGCGGCGTCGGCTACCTGATCCTGCAGGCCGAGGGCTCGTTCGACATCGACACCGTGATGGCCGGCATTCTCGTGCTCACGGTCTTCGCGCTCGCCCTCGACGGCGCGGTCGGACGGATCGAGAGGCGCCTGATGCGCTGGCAGCCGGCCGCCGGCGAGACCGAAAAGCTCTGAGGCCCGCGACGGTCGGATGCGTCCGACGCCGTGGCGCGTCGCAGGCCGATGGCGCAACGCGAGTCCGTAGCGCACGCTTGGCTCAGATTCTGCGGAGTCCGCCATGAAATCCAGCACCCGATTCGCCTTGACTCTCCTTGTGGCCGCGACCTGCGCCGGCGTGGCGTTCGCGCAGTCGGATCCGGGCGCACCGCCCGCGCCGCAGGTGCATTCCGCCAACGGCATCGACTACGTCAATGGCGGTGCCGGCGTCGAGGCGCGGGACGCGATCGCCCAGTTGCAACCGGGCTTCGATCTGAAGCTCGTCTTCAGCAACGCGAGCGGCGAATATCTCGTCGCCGACCACGTCTCGGTCAAAGGCCGATCCGGCGAAGTCTTCGGCGTCGATCGCGCCGGGCCGCTGCTGCTCGTCAAGCTTCCTCCCGGCGACTACAGCGTCGTCGCCAGCGTCGAGGGAAAGACCGAGCAGCGCGCCGTCAAGGTCGGCGCCGGGCTGCGTACCGTGAACTGGAGCTTTCCCGCTCGCTGACGTTACTTCGGCGTCGGCATCGCGAACTCGGCGCCCTTGGGCGTCGACGCGGGCCAGCGCTGCATCACCGATTTCTGGCGCGTATAGAAGCGCACGCCCTCTTCGCCGTAGGCGTGCATGTCGCCGAACATGCTCGACTTCCAGCCGCCGAAACCATGCCAGGCCATCGGCACCGGGATCGGTACGTTGATGCCGACCATGCCGACCTCGACGCGCCGCGCGAACTCACGGGCGACGTTGCCGTCACTCGTGAAGCAGGCCACGCCGTTGCCGAACTCGTGGCTGTTGACGAGCGTGAGCGCCGCCGCGAAATCGGCGACGCGAACGCACGACAGCACCGGACCGAAGATCTCCTCGCGGTAGATCTTCATCGACGGCGTGACGTGGTCGAACAGCGTGCCACCGGTGAAGAAGCCCTGCTCGTGGCCCTTCACGGCGAGGCCCCGGCCGTCGACCGCGAGCGTCGCGCCATCGGCGATGCCCGAGGCGATGTACGACTCGACGCGCGCCTTCGCATCCGCCGTGACGAGCGGTCCCATCTCGGCGCCCCGCTCCATGCCGTTCTTGACGACCAGGCCGCGCGCGCGCTCGGCCAGCAGCGGCACGATGCGATCGGCGACGTCGCCGACCAGCACCGCCACCGAGATCGCCATGCAGCGCTCGCCAGCCGAGCCGTAGGCGGCGCCGATCAAGGCATCGACGACCTGCTCGAGGTTGGCGTCGGGCATCACGACCATGTGATTCTTGGCGCCGCCGAGCGCCTGCACCCGCTTGCCTTGTCGCGCGCCGGTCTCGTAGATGTGGCGCGCGATCGGCGTCGAGCCGACGAAGCTCACCGCCTTGACGTCGGCGTGCGCGAGCAGCGCATCGACGGCGACCTTGTCGCCCTGCACGACGCTGAACACGCCGTCCGGCAGGCCAGCCTCCTTGAACAACTCGGCCATGAAGATCGAGGGCGAGGGATCGCGTTCGCTCGGCTTCAAGATGAAGCTGTTGCCGCAGGCGATGGCGACGGGATACATCCACATCGGCACCATGCACGGGAAGTTGAACGGCGTGACGCCGGCGGTGACGCCGAGCGGCTGGCGCATGGTCCAGTTGTCCATGCCGGTCGAGACCTGCTCGGTGTAGTCGCCCTTGAGCAGCTGCGGAATGCCGCAGGCGAACTCGACGATGTCGATGCCGCGCGAGACCTCGCCCTGCGCATCGGTGAAGACCTTGCCGTGCTCCGACGTGATCATCGCGGCGAGCGTGTCATGGTGCTTGTTGAGCAGGCCGAGAAAGGCGTTGAGGACGCGCGCGCGCCGCAGCGGCGGCGTCTCGGCCCAGGCAGGGAAGGCCTTCTTCGCCGCCGCGACCGCGGCGTCGACCTCGGCGCTGGAGGCGAGCGCGACGTGACGCGCGACCGCGCCCGTCGCTGGATTGAAGACCGGCTGGCGGCGGCCGCTCGTTCCGGCGGCGTGCGCGCCGGCGACGAAATGGCCGATCTCGGCCGTGCTTGTGAACGCTTCGTTGGCACCCATGATCGTCTCGGTTTGTTGGGGATGAAGTGGCAGCGCAACTCTGCGGCGCATGCGGTCCGGTCGAGCGCAACGCGAACATCTCGCCAGCGCGCCACGCACTGCGCCATCGCGGAAGTATCCTCCGATGCGCTGGCACGAGGGGTCGTGCGCATCCGCGGAGCGAATGAATGCTGCGAGCCGACATCAGTGCCGACCAATTCCACCGAGGGCAGGCCGACTGCCTCCCCGGCCGCTTCGGCCTGGTCGTGACGCGGATCGAGGAAGGCCGCCTCGATGCGGAAGTGAAGATCCTGCCCTGGATGCTGGCGCCCAACGGCTTTCTTCACGCCGCGAGCGTGCTGCTGCTCGCCGACACGACCGCCGGCTACGCCTGCCTCGCGCATCTGCGCGACGGCGCAAAGAACTTCACGACGGTCGAGCTGAAGAGTAATTTTCTCGGCACGACGCGCGAGGGCACGATGCGCACCGAGTGCCGTGCCGATCACCTCGGGCGGACCACGCAGGTGTGGTCGGCGACGGTGTTCGGCCCGAACGATCGCAAGCTTGCCCTCTTCCGCTGCACGCAGATGATCCTGTCGTGACCGGGTTTCGTCATCCGCCGCTGGCGCGGGACTGGATCGATGCCGAACATCGGCGCTTCGAGATCGGCGAGCTGCCGCTCGAGTCGGGCGCGACGCTCCGCGACGCGTTTGTCTCCTACGTGATCCATGGCGACCTGGCGCATCTGCGCGAGCGGACGATCGTCGTCGCCACCGCGATCGGCGCCACGCACCATCGCCTCGACTTCCTGATCGGCCCGGGCGCCGCGCTCGACTCCGACCGCCACTGCGTCGTCGCCATCGATGCGCTCGGCAACGGCCTGTCGTCGTCGCCCTCGAACAGCATCGCGCAGCCGGGCGCAACCTTCCCGCGCTTCACGCTCCGGGACATGGTCGCATCGCAGCGTCGGCTGCTCGATCATCTTGGCGTCGGCCGGGTCGTCGCCGTGGTCGGTGCGTCGATGGGCGGCATGCAGGCCCTGCAATGGGCGGTGAGCGATCCGGGGCGGATGGCGCGCGTGATCGCGATGACGCCGATGGCGCGCACGTCGCGCTGGTCGCAGCTCGTCAACGAAATGGCGCGCCGCGCGCTCTTCGTCGATCGCGACTGCCGAACGCCGCGCCGGCGCGGCGAGGCCATGCGTCTCTGGATTCCACTGTCGCAACTGCTGATGATGCGAACGCCGGACGCGATCGAGGAGTTCCGGACGCAGGACGCGCTCGTGCGGTGGCTGGACGAGCGCGCCACCGAGCTTGCCGACGACGGGCCGGACGCCTTCGACTGGTGCCACCAGTCCTGGGCCTACGACGCGCACGACGTCGGCACGACGCCGGGATTCGGTGGCGACACGTTGCGAGCGCTTGCGAGCATCCGGGCGAAGACGCTGATCCTGGCGCCGGCGCTGGATCTCTACAACCCCGCGTTCGCGGCGCGTGCGGCGTGCGAGGCGATCCCGGGTGCGCGCTTCGTGGCGCTGCCGGGCGACGACGGCCATCGCAGCGCGAGCGGTGTCTCGGCAGGTTCGACCGACGCATTGCGTTCGGCGATCCGTTCGTTTCTTGCCGGGACGGCAGGCTGACGCTGCCGCGAGACCGGCGACTGGCGACAATCGCGCCATGTCCGCCCCGCCACGTCGCCCCGCGCCGCGCCACGCGCCGCGCCGCGCCAAGGCCAGCGCGACAGGCAGAGACAGTGCGCCCTTCAGGCCACTCGGCGACGCCGAGCTCGGCGAGCTGCAAGCCTTGCTCGACACGGTGCCGCCGCCGCTCGATCCGTTCGACGTTTCGATGCTCGACGGTTTTCTCTGCGGCGTTCTGGTGCAGCCCGAGCCGATTGCGCAGGCGCGCTGGATGCGTCACGTCACGGACGTCGACGGCCGCCCCGTGCCTGCACCGTTCGACACCGGCCGCCTGCAAGCGCTCGTGCTGCGTCGCCACGCGGAGCTGGCCGCGGCGATCGGCGATCGGCGCTGGTTCGATCCGTGGGTGTTCGAGCTGTCGGGCGACGCGTCGGCGGTGGCAGACGAGTCGGCGGCGGCAAGCGAGGCCGTGCTTCCGTGGGTCGCCGGCATCGCCAGCGCGTTCGAGATCTTTCCGGAGCTCACCGACATGCCGGACGACGCCACGCTCGAGCCGCTCGCGCTCCTCTATCGGCACCTCGACGCCGACGATCTGGACGATGCCGACGAGCTGCTGGCCCAGATCGAAACGCTGGAGCCCGCGGCCGATCTCACCCAGGCGGTCGAAGGACTCGTGCGCGCCACCTTGTTGCTGGCCGACGCGGCCGCAGCGCTCAGATAGCCGAGGGATCGACGTCGACGGCCCAGCGTAGCAGGCGCTGTTCGGGGCGCTTGCGCTCGAGGCGCAACGCGTGCAGCAACGGCAGCCACGCCTGCAGCATGCGCTGCAGCGCTTGCCGCGAGGCCGATTCGACGAGCATCTGCATCCGCTCGACATCGGCGACGCGCGCCACGCCGAGCGGCACCGGCGCGTAGATCATCACCGCCTCGGCCTCCGCCAGGGTGCGGCCGGTGTCGGCCGCGGCGGCGAGGAAGGCACGCGCCGCCTCGACCGTCTTCGCTTCGGCGCGCAACACGGCGAGATAGGAATACGGCGGCAGGCCCGCCGAGCGACGCTCCTGAAGTTGCTGCGACGCGAATGCGGCGAAGTCGTGACGGGCGAGCGCCGCGTAAAGCGGATGGGCCGGATGCCAGGTCTGCACCCACATGTCGCTCGGCGTCGCGGAGGCGTCGCGGCCGGCCCGTCCGGCTGCCTGCATGAGCAGTGCGAAGAGCCGCTCGGGCGCACGGAAGTCGCTGCTGAAGAGCGAGGTGTCGGGGTTGACCGCCGCGACCAGGCCGATGCGCCGGAAATCGTGTCCCTTGGCGATCATCTGCGTGCCGACCAGCACGTCGACGTCGCCCGCATGCACGGCACCGAGCTGCGCTTCGAGCGCGCCCTTGCGGCGCACGCTGTCGGCATCGATGCGGGCGATGCGCGCCCCCGGCAGCAGCGTCGCGAGTTGCTCCTCGAGCCGCTCGGTGCCGCGGCCGATCGGCGCGATGTCGGGGTTGCCGCACTCCGGGCACGCCCGCGGCACCGGATTGGCGAGGCCGCAGTGGTGGCAGCGCAGCGTGCGGTCCTGCTTGTGGAAGACCTGCCACGCGCTGCAGTGCGGGCAGGCGCTCTTCCAGGCGCATTCGGTGCAGTGCAGCACCGGCGCGTAACCGCGCCGGTTGAGAAAGACGAGGCTTTGTTCGCCGCGTTCGATCCGCTCCTGCAACGCGGCGACGAGCGGCGGTGCAAGCGCGGGCGCCGCGCCGTGGCTGCGCGGCAGCGTGCCCATGTCGAACAGCCGCACCGTCGGCCAGCCGGCGCCGCCGATTCGCTCGGGCATGCGGGCCCGCGCATAGCGGCCTGTTTCGGCGCGGTGCCAGGTTTCGAGGGACGGCGTCGCCGAGCCGAGGATGACCGCTGCGTGCTCGTTGCGGCCGCGCCAGACCGCGAGGTCGCGCGCCGAGTAGCGGGCGCCTTCTTGCTGCTTGTACGACGGGTCGTGTTCCTCGTCGACGACGATGAGGCCGAGCCGCGGCATCGAAGCGAACACCGCGAGCCGCGTGCCCAGCACGAGGTCGGCATGGCCGGCATGGGCGAGCAGCCAGTGACGCAGCCGCTCGGCCGGCGTCAGGCCGCTGTGCATCGCAACGATCCGCCGGCCGGGGAATCGCGCCGCGAAGCGTTCGACGAGCTGCGGTGTCAGGTTGATCTCCGGCACGAGCACGAGCGCCTGCAGGCCGCGATCGAGGACGCCGGCGGCCGCGCGCAGATAGACCTCGGTCTTGCCGCTGCCGGTCGTGCCGTGCAGCAGCAGGGTTCCCGGCTCGGGGCGGGCCGACATGTCGGCAATCTGCACCACGGCGTCGGTTTGCGCGGCAGAGAGCGTCGGCACCGACACCGGCGTGGAATCGATGCCCGGCTCGGTACGCAGGCGCTTGTCCAGGCGTGCCACCCGGTTGGCAACGCCGGCCCGGTCGAGGCGGCGCAGCTCCGAAGGCAATACCGACAACGCGATCTCGCCGACGCCGCGCTGGTAGTACGACGCGGCGAACTCGACGAGGCGCCGCCACGCATCGCTCAGCGGCGCGATCCCGTCGCACACGTCCGCGATCGGACGAAGCGCCGCCTCGGGGGCTGCTGGATCATCGCGATGCCAGACGATCCCCGCCACTTCGCGTCGTCCCAGAGGAACTCGCACCAACGTTCCCAGTGCCAGCGTGTGCTCGCTCTCGTAGCTCAGGGCGGCGCCGAGGCCGGCGTGGCGAGGGGTGTCGACGGCGACATCGACAATCGTCGTCAAGGTCTTCGCCAGATCATCTGCAGGCCGGCTCAGAACCTGCGCGAAAGTTCACGTAAGTCCTCTAAGTGCATGATTCTTGAGAGCTTTCGCATTTCGTCCACCGCTCCTGTGGGTAACTTTGTGGAGATCTCCGTTCCGACAGGCCGAAACGTACGCCAGACCTCGCTCCGGGACGCGCTGCACGGTTTGATGGCAGTGCATTGGAGGTCAATGAAATCAACGACTTACGATCGCCGCCGTCAATCGTCGTGATGCGGTGCAGCAGCCGAGCCAAAATTTATGACAGATCAAAGTCATGGGGATAAGTCAAGCCCTGAGTGCTCACTCACCGTGTTTCCACGGGGGCCGGCGGCAACGTGTGAACTTCGTCACGTTCCGGCTGGCGCGTGGTACGGCGCCGATAGCGCGTGGACCGCATCGACCAGCGTCTTGACGTGCTCGGGCGACGTGTGTTGGCTGATGCCGTGGCCAAGGTTGAACACATGGCCGTTGCGCGGCGGTGCGGCCAGCTCGTGGAAGCGGCGCAGCGTCGCGCCGACCTCCGCCCGGATCGCGTCGTGCTGCGCGAAGAGCACCGCCGGATCAAGATTTCCCTGCAACGCCACGCCGTCGCCGACCCGGCGCCGCGCCTGGCCGAGATGCACCGTCCAGTCGACGCCGACCACATCGGCGCCAAGCCCGGCGATCTGCTCGAGCCACGGACTGCCGCCCTTGGTGAAGACGAGGTGCGGGACGCGCCGACCATCGGCATCGCGTTTCAACAGGCGCAGCACGCGCTCGGTGTAGGCCAGGCTGAAGGTCTGGAACATGCCTTCGGCCAGCACGCCGCCCCAGCTGTCGAAGACCATCACCGCTTGGGCGCCGGCATCGATCTGCGCGTTCAGATACGTCGCCACCGCCTGTGCGTTGATGGTGAGGATGCGGTGCAGCAGATCGGGCCGGTCATACAGCATGGTCTTGACGATGCGGTAGTCGTCGGAGCCGGCGCCTTCGACCATGTAGCAGGCCAGCGTCCACGGGCTGCCGGCGAAGCCGATGAGCGGGACGCGCCCGTCGAGCGCCTTGCGGATCGAGGCGACGGCGTCGAAGACGTAGCGGAGTTTGCCCATGTCGGGAACTTCGAGCCGCGCGACGGCGGTCTCGTCGCGCAACGGGTGCGCGAAGCGCGGGCCTTCACCCTCGGCGAAGCTGAGCCCGAGCCCCATGGCGTCCGGAATGGTGAGGATGTCGCTGAACAGGATCGCCGCGTCGAGCGCGTAGCGATCGAGCGGCTGCAACGTCACTTCGGTGGCGAAATCGGGATTCGTCGCCAGGCCCATGAAGCTGCCGGCTCGGGCCCGCGTCGCCCGGTATTCGGGCAGATAGCGCCCGGCTTGCCGCATCAGCCAGACCGGCGTGTACGGCGTGGCCTCGGACAGGCAGGCGCGCAGGAACGTGTCGTTGGCGAGCGGTGCAGGCATCTGCCATTGTCGCAAAGGGCCTGGGACGGCGATCGCCGACCGGAGCCGAGAACATAATCATCGCGACCGCCCATGGCCGGTCGAACAAAGAGGTCGCGATGCTCGCCAACGACGTTCTGCACACGGTCGGCAACACGCCGCATATCCGCATCAATCGCCTGTTCGGAGCGGCGCACAGCGTCTACATCAAGAGCGAGCGATCGAATCCCGGCGGCTCCATCAAGGACCGCATCGCGGTGGCGATGGTCGAGGCGGCCGAGGCGTCGGGCGCCCTGAAGCCGGGTGCGACGATCGTCGAGCCGACCTCGGGCAACACCGGCGTCGGCCTGGCGATGGTCGCGGCGGTGAAGGGCTACAAGCTCGTCCTCGTCATGCCCGACAGCATGAGCGTCGAGCGCCGCCGCCTGATGCTCGCCTACGGCGCGAGCTTCGTCCTGACGCCGCGCGAGATGGGCATGAACGGCTCGATCGCCAAGGCCCGCGAGATCGTCGCCGCGACGCCCGGCGCATGGATGCCGCAGCAGTTCGAGAACCCGGCCAACGTCGACGTCCACGCACGCACGACGGCGGAGGAGATCGCCGCCGATTTCCCGAGCGGCGTCGATGCGCTGATCACCGGCGTCGGCACCGGCGGCCACATCACCGGCTGCGCACAGGTGCTGAAGACGATGTGGCCCAAGCTCAAGGTCTACGCGGTCGAGCCGGTCGCCTCGCCCGTCATCAGCGGCGGCAAACCGGGCCCACATCCGATCCAGGGGATCGGCGCCGGCTTCATCCCGAAGAACCTGAACGTCGAGCTGCTTGATGGCGTGATCCAGGTCGAGGCCGAGGCGGCGCGCGAGATGGCGCGCCGTTCGGCACGCGAAGAAGGCCTGCTGGTCGGCATTTCGTCAGGCGCGACGCTGGCGGCGATCGCGCAAAAGCTGCCCGAGATCGCACACGGCGCGACCGTGCTCGGCTTCAACTATGACAGCGGCGAACGCTACCTGTCCATCGAGGGCTTCTTGCCGACATGAGGCCCCCACGCTTCGCTGCCCCCCGAGGGGGCGCGGCCGGGCTTGGGAGCGGCCCGGCGCCCGGCCGACCAAGATGAGACCGAAGGTCTTGATTGTCGAGGACGAGCCCGGCATCGCCGACACGCTGCAGTACGCGCTGCGCACCGAGGGCTTCGAGCCGGCGTGGTGCGCGACCGGCGAAGACGCGCTGGCCCGGATCGCTGCCGAGGTGCCGGCGCTTGTCATCCTCGATGTCGGGTTGCCCGATGCGAGCGGCTTCGAGATCTTCAAGCGCATCCGCGTGACCAGCGACGTGCCGGTCGTCTTCCTCACGGCACGCAGCGACGAGATCGATCGCGTCGTCGGCCTCGAGCTCGGCGCCGACGACTACATCGCCAAGCCGTTCTCGCCGCGCGAGCTGGTCGCCCGCGTGCGCGGGGTCCTGCGGCGCAGCGCCAAGCCGGCCGCCGAGGCGCCGCCGTCGGCCGCGCCGCCGCCGCCCGTCGCGCCGCCGCCGCCCACCGCCAGCCCGTTGCCGTCGAGCGGGCCGCTCGCCGTCGATGAAGGTCGGATGCAGGCTCGCTATTTCGGCAGGTCGCTCGACCTCTCGCGCTACGAATTTCATCTGCTCAAGACGCTCGCTTCCCGCCCCGGCCATGTCTACTCG
>Ga0075520_1000728_pt1 | contig 14984 bp, 10 predicted proteins | sample NGEPerB_FD_75100 | JGI IMG/M metagenome (GOLD analysis project Ga0075520, IMG submission 75100) | Arctic peat soil microbial communities from the Barrow Environmental Observatory site, Barrow, Alaska, USA - NGEE PermafrostAB12-B | ecosystem: Environmental > Terrestrial > Soil > Wetlands > Peat ... | reverse complement strand
CTGATACGTGAAGCATTCGTCTACGTACGACAATCGAGCCCCGCGCAAGTACGGACGCACACCGAGAGTGCGCGGTTGCAGATGGGGCTGTGCGACAAGGCGCGCGCACTTGGGTGGGCGGAGCCCAAAGTGATCTACGATGACCTGGGGGTGAGTGCCGGAGGGTTCGCTGAGCGCGTTGGATTTCAGAAGCTGGTGACGGAAGTATCCTTGCTCCGAGTGGGCATCATTGTGTGTTTCGAAGCATCTCGTCTGTCGCGTAACTCCAAAGACTGGGCACAGTTGTTCGAGCTATGTGGCCACGTGAACACGCTCGTTGCTGATCTCGACCAAGTTTATGACCTGTCACGCGCCAACGACCGGCTGTTGCTGGGCATCAAGGGTAGCGTCAGCGAATACGAGATCGCATTAATTCGACAACGGTGCGAGGAGGCCAGCGAGGCAAAAGCGAGGCGAGGTGAACTGCAGTTCCTGCTACCCGCAGGGTTGACGTGGAGCGACGGCAAGATTGAGCGCACCGCTGACCGGCGGATCCAGCAAGCACTGAGCATGGTGTTCGACAAGTTCGATGAGCTGGGCAGCGCGCGACAGGTATTGTTGTGGGTTCGCCATGAGAACTTACAGCTGCCATCGCGTGTCGGTGCAGGCAGTCGAGCAGTCTGTTGGTGCAAGTCGGCAAGTCGGCATTTAGATGGTGAACTTCGGGTCTCGCTGAGCCGCGGACGGTTGACGCGATGGACACGTTTTGGATTTAGCGATGGCGAGCTGCTTTGCAGTTCCTTGGCGCAAGCAACAAATAACTCCTACGTGCTCTTTGATGCGGCACGCCACGCAGGTGTCGGGCGAATTGTTCACGTAAGCATCACCCATCCGTCCTCCGAATCACACCTGCCCTATTTTTCCGGAAAAGCGCAGTTGGAGAGTGCTCTTAAGGCAACGGGAATTCCTTATAGCATATTGCGGCCCGCAGTACTATTTGGCGGCGAAGATATACTGGTCAACAACATTGCCTGGGCACTGCGTCGGTTTCCGCTATTTGGCGTTCCTGGCGACGGCCGTTACGGCATAAGACCGATTCATGTCAATGATTTAGCTCAATTGGCGATTGCAGAGAGTGCCGAACAGGGACAACGAATCGTTGATGCCGTTGGGCCTGAAACTTTTACGTTCCGAGAGCTCGTTGAGGCTCTTGGAAAAATCATTGGTCGGCCCCGCCCAGTTGTCTCCATTCCAGCCTCACTAGTGTGGCTTTTTGCTCACGTCGTCGGTCGGCTTCATCGTGACGTCTTCTTGACCCGAGAGGAAATCAAGGGGCTGATGCTGGGCCTTTTGGAAAGTAATGCGCCTGCTACGGGGACGACGCGGTTGACAGAGTGGGCGCGCAGCCAAGCTGACTCCCTCGGTCGAAATTACGCCAGTGAAATGCGCAGACGTCGGCAGCGCGAAGTTGCATATACGTGAGCATTGGAACCGGTCGGCTACAGCAACAACGGGTTGCCGCTTTTGGAATCTAACGCCCGATCAGACTCAGCAGCGTGGTGATTTCGGGAACATGACTGCCAAACATCTCTGCAACCCCACCCATCAAAAGTTTTAGAACGGGCTCATTGTGCGTCGGTTGGTGGAGATGTCTCTCGACCTCACCAATGATCTCGTCGAAATCCTTGCGCATCGCCGGCGGCAGCGAATCAGCCTTGGTGCGAAGCTCGTCGAGCGCCTTCGCAACTTCGGTAGGGGTTGTAGCGGCGTCCGTGGTCAGTTCGTCTTCGGCCATGAGTCAACACTTTACCTGCCGCCGCGCCGCGTCCAGGGCCAAAACAACGGCCTCATCTGTTGAGCTAGATTCCGCCCGAAGCCGCCTCGTCGGCCCTCTACCTCGGCAAGTAACTTGCTCGCAAGCGCCCCTTGCCCGCCGGCGGCGGCCGCTTCCACTCGCTGCTCCACCCAACAGCCACCACTCGCCCCAAAGCCCCGAACCCTCGTCGCTCTGACACTGCACCCTGGCACACTGACCTCAATTTACGATCCATCGGTTCGAACGAACCTTCGCAAAATACCTAAAGTGGATTGCAGATTGCGAAATCCCGCGACGTACTCATCGGTCGTGGCAGCGATTTGTCCGGGTTACACTGATGGCACGAACTGTGCGTAGCGGCGTTTTTGTTATGCCATTACGAAGCGTTGACGGCGACGGGGGCGACCGACCGAATAGGGGCGGCGAATTCAGCTCTGACCAAGAAGAATGGCTCCGTCAATGGCAGGCTAGACTCAAGCAAAAACTCCCGAGCGGCCCGCGCATACTCGTGCTCCTCGCCGCGATCGTTTTGGTAATCATCAGTGCCTGGACGTCCTACTATGCTGTACCGAGTGACTCGGTGGCTGTGGTGCAACGGTTCGGCAAGTACCTCAAAGTGGTTCCGCCGGGTTTGCATTTCAAGTTGCCGCTAGGAATCGATGAAACAACTATCGTTCCCGTCAAACGGCAACTAAAGCAGGAATTCGGCTTTGCAACCCCCGGAGCTACGGATCCGTATCAGAGTCCCCATCCTCGCGACGCGAAGCGAGAAACCGAAATGGTGACGGGTGACTTGAATGCCGCGCTGGTAGAGTGGGTCGTTCAATATCGTATACCGGATCCTGTGAAGTTCCTCTTCGAAGTGCGAGAACCGAGCGAAACGCTCCGCTATGTTTCCGAATCCGTCATGCGCGAGGTCGTCGGTGATCGCACGGTGGATGAGGTAATCACCATTGGCCGACAAGAGATCGAATCGGAAGCCCTGATCAGGATGCAGGCGCTTTCAACCAAATACATCATGGGGATTAGCATCGACCAAGTTCAGCTAAAGAACATCAACCCACCCGAACCGGTGCAAGAGTCCTTCAATGAGGTCAACCAAGCTCAACAGGAAAAGGAAAAGTTAATCAATGAAGCGCGGCGCGATTACAACAAAGTGATACCGCTTGCCGAGGGTGAGAAGGACCAGAGGATCCGCGAAGCTGACGGCTACCGGCTCAAGCGAATCAATGAAGCCGAAGGCGACGTCGCGAGGTTCAACGCTCTATTGGCGGAATACTCGAAGGCCCCGGAAGTAACTCGCCGTCGCATCTACGTCGAGACCATGCAAGAGGTCATGCCTGACATACGGTCCAAATTCATCGTCGACGAAAAGTCGCGTGGCATCTTGCCCCTGTTGAATCTCGGCTCGGAGAAGGACGAAAAGCCATGAGTGGAATGAAGACTCTATTGGTCTTGGCGATGGTTGGCATCGGGAGCTATCTCGTCGCGAGTTCAGTCTACACGGTGAGCGAAGTCGAGCAGATCATCATAACTCAGTTCGGCAAACCCGAGGGCGCACCGGTGAGAACCGCTGGGCTGAAGCTCAAAATGCCCTTCATCCAGGAAGTCAATTCTATCGAGAAGCGAGTTCTCGAGTGGGATGGAAATCCATCGGACATGCCCACCAAAGATAAACTTTACATCTCGGTAGATCTCTACGCCCGTTGGCGGATTGTCGATCCACTCCAGTACTTTCTGCGGCTACGCGATGAACGCAGCGCTCAATCCCGCCTAGACGACATTTTTGGCAGCGAAACTCGTAACGCTGTGGCAAAGCACGAGTTGATTGAGATAATCCGCACCACCAAGGACCGTGTGCCGCTGCGCGATGCCCTGCTGACGGATGCGGAAAAGCAGCTGAACATGGGGGCATTGGTACCAATCCAGAAGGGACGCCAAGTGGTCGAGCGTGAAATTTTTGCCTCGGCAGCGGAGAAGATTCGAATCTTCGGCATCGAGTTGCTCGATATTCGTTTCAAGCGGATCAACTACAACGAGAGCGTGCGTCCAAAGATTTTCGACCGCATGATCAGTGAACGGCGGCAAATTGCGGAACGTTACCTGTCGGAAGGCAATGGCGAGGCCGCCAGAATTCGCGGCAACCGCGTGCGAGATCTGGCCAAAATCGAATCTGAAGCCTATCGGCAAGTCGAGGAGGTCCGTGGGGCGGCGGACGCTAAAGCTACCGAAATTTATGCAAAGGCATACAACCAAAGCCGCGAGGCGGTAGCGTTCTATGAATTCACTCGAACGATGGCGTCCTACAAGTCGACCATATCTAAGAACACGACTCTTGTCCTGTCCACAGACAGTGATCTCTTCAAGTTCCTCAAAGGCATGAATCCGGGCGCTAAACATTGAGGATGTATCGCGGCTCAATACTCGGACTGGCCCTGTAGTAGCTACTTCGCAGATCCGCGTTATCACGCGGCCACCTGGTAGTCGTGGTGAAGGCCAGCGAGGATCGGAATTGACCTGATCGTGTCACCTGCAGTGAACTTCTTGGACGCCAACGGGGACGGGATTCGCTGACGGATCCCTTGATGAGGTCTAAATTTGTTGAAATAGCGGACGCAGTACTCATTCAGAACACTCGCAAGATGGCGTTGGCCAAGAATGATGACGTGATCCAGACACTCTCGCCTTACGCTCCCAAGAAAACGTTCGCACCTGGCATTCATGAGAGGAGACTTGACTGCTGTTCGTACGACTTTCATTCCGGCACCCTTCGCCACTCGGTCGAATTCAGTACCGAACTTGTTGTCGTTATCGCGAATGATCACGTCGGGACCCTCACCGAACGGCGTGATATTACGAAGTTGCTGAGCCGTCCATTGTTCGGTCGGTGCTCGCGTAACCCCAACGTGAATGACTTCGCGGGACTTGATGTCGATCACGAAGAAAGCGAACAGCGGCCGAAACCAAATATCGTAGACCTGCAAGAAGTCGCAGGCCCAAACCGTATGGTTCGCGAGAAACGTCTTCCAGCTCTGCCCATGCGGCAGCGTTGGCGGACGCACGCCCCGCATGTACCGTTGAATCGTGCGTTTGGCGACGGAGATCCCGAGTTTGAGAAGCTCACCCCGGATACGTTCGGCTCCCCAAAGGCGGTTTTCCTGTGCCATTTGACGAATCAGTGCGATCTGCTCGGCAGAGATCTTCGACTCTGCAGGTTTGCGATTCCGTGACTTCCACTTCCAAAGCAAGCGAAATCCTTCACGATGCCAGCGCAGAATGGTCCCTGGCTTCACCAGCAGCACGGCGTCTCGCCAGCCGCGAACGATTCGCGAAAGCAAAACCATCAAACCACGCTCGTGGGGCTTGAATACCGGACGTTTGATCTTTCGGGATGCCACGATCAGTTGTAGCCTCAGCAGGGCGTTCTCGGCGATGAGTTGGTCTCGAGACCTCGTCAAATCCCGCAACAGCCCGACGACCGCCGGCAAGGGGCGAATCGATTCGTGCAGCAAACGCTTCGACTTGACCACCAAGCGGGTCAGTCCGTTACGTATGCGAAGGCCCAGCGTCAACAACACGGTGGGTTGATTTTGCTCTAAGTCGGGCAACCGATCAAGTCTTGCAGAAATCAGAAAGATCAATGATCATGCGGCGGAGGAAACCAGTAGCCAGGTCACCTATCAGACGGCGCTGTGCCGTTAGAGTCGGTTGCAGCGCCTGTTGGCCTCAGTCTGAGTTACCACACTTGGAGCTTTTGGTGCATATGTCGCTGAACGTACTGCGCGTGCGCAGGATTTCAGTGAGCTCCATATCAACCCGTTCTGGATTTGAATACTGCGGATAGTCGGCGAATAGGCGTTCTCCGACGCTTAGCAGACCAAAGTCCAGGTTCTTGTAGTTCCAATAGCTAAAACCGATGCCGTACTCTTGCAGCGTCAACACGAAGTCCTGCATCCAGTTGAGCTGCGATGTGCGGTCAGCTCCCCCTACGTACACTCCGAATTCGTTGCAAGCAATATCGACTTGGTGCGTCTCGCGAAAGCGCAGGACGGGCTCTAACTCCCGTCTCATTCGCGCCCGGTCCCACTGACCAGGCGCAAGCGGTAGCCGATGCTGAGTGTGTTCTGGAATCGAGTAATAGCCAGGATACGGGCGTTGTACCTGAAAAACTTCACTCTGTAGCCAAGGAGCCATTTGATGCGTAAACAAGATCGAGGAATAGAAGTGGAAGCTATAGACGACGTTGTCGTCTTGCACAGGAGTCAGTGACGCAAATTCGTCGGGGCTGTTCCAGCGATTGGAGCCAATAACAATACAGGCGTTTGGCGCGTATAGACGGACGTGACCGACCATTTCGTCCTTCACCCGATCCCAAGACCGAGAGTCTTCAGCTACCGGTTCATTGAGAATCTCGAGTAGGACGTTAGAACGGTCTCCATAGCGCTGGGCCAGATACTTCCACACGTGCTTGGCCTCCTCGCGCTTACCGGGGTTGATGAAGAATTCCTGCGCGTTGCGGCAGCCGTCGTGAAAGTCGTGCCCAGGACATTTGTGAAGATCCAAGATGACGTTGAGCCCCACTGCCGCCAGTCCTTCAATTGCTCGATCCAATACGGAGAAAACCGTTTCCACTGGTTGGAGATCAGGTCCATCGAACAGGTTGAAATAGTCGACCGGCAAGCGCACGTGATCGAGTCCCCAAGATTTCACGCGCGCGAAATCGTCGGGCCCAAGGAATGTGTCTAGGTGAGATGGCAGATCAATGAAACCAAGAGGATTCTTTTCCTGGATCGCATCGACTTGACTGAACCAGCCTCCGAAGTTTACGCCACGCATTGCGCATACATAGCGCATTTTTGCGAAAAGGCCCAAATGTGACACGCACGCCAGCTTGAGCAAAAAAAGCCAGCTAATTGGCCAATTTAGTACCGAGCTGCAGGTTCGGATTGGATCCGTGTATTAGTGGGGCTCACGCCGAAAACTACTACGAAAACTCATCAAGACATTGAACAATGGCGACGTTTTCGCAGCACTGGGGTAAAGTCCGCATCAATGACCCATCTCGATGAAAAGCTGTCGGTTAAGGAGATGGTTGGATACGCCATGGGAGACGTGGCTTCCAACTTATTCTGGATGGTGTTCGTATTTTTCGGCATGTACTTCTACACCGACGTGTTCGGTCTGAGTGCGGCTGTCGTGGGAACTCTGTTTGGTGTAACGCGACTCGTAGACGCGGTCATCGAACCTTCGATTGGACTCATCTCCGATCGCACCCGGACGCGCTGGGGTCAGTTCCGCCCCTACTTGCTCTGGATGGCGCTTCCCTTTGGAGTCATTGGTGCCCTCACTTTTTTCACACCCAACATCAGCCAGCACGGGAAAGTGCTTTATGCCTGGGTCACCTACTTTTTAGTAGGCGTTGTCTATTCCGCCATCAATTTGCCCTATTCGTCGTTGATGGGCGTCATCTCGTCTGATCCCATCGAGCGTACCCGTGTTTCATCTTACCGCTTCGTCGGAGCCTACAGTGCAGGCTTGGTCGTCAATTTGTCGACACTCAAGCTTGTCACCCTGTTTGGTGGCGGCAAGGGTACAGCGCAACAACAGCACGGTTTTGCCATCACCATGGGCATTTATGCGGTCATTGCCGTAGCACTCTTTCTGGTCACTTTTGCCTCCACTAAGCAGCGAGTCGAACCGAGCAAAACACAAGAAACTAGCCTAGCCAAAGATCTCGGCGATGTCGTGACTAATGGCCCCTGGCTTATTCTCTTTCTGCTTGGGATCTTTACTCTCTCTTCGGTTTCCGTACGTGGAGCCGTCATCGCATACTACTTCAAGTACTATGTCGGCGAAGGCCACCAATTGTTGGGCATGAAACTCGGCGTAGAGGCGCTGACGGGAGCGTTTCTCACCCTGGGTTCTGTGGCTACAATCATAGGAGTCCCAGCGACCGCACCTTTGACGAAGAAGGTCGGCAAGAAGGTCGCCTACATTGGACTTTCGGCAATTGCCAGCCTCTTGACCATTGCCTATTACTACCTTGATCCGAGCGCTCTGCTCGCCATGTTCGTGCTGCAGTTCTTCGTGAATTTTTTCATGGGCCCAACCGCCGCGCTGGTATTCTCCATGTACACGGATGCGGCTGACTACGCCGAGTGGAAGACTGGGCGCAGGTCTACGGGGTTGGTCATGTCCGCCTCTTCGCTAGCCCAGAAGCTCGGCTGGACCATGGGTGGCATTATTGGGGGTACCCTCCTTGCCGCCTATGGATACGTCGCGAACCGACCACAAACCGCTGAGACATTGACCGGCATTCGCCTCATGGCAAGTTGGATTCCTGGTGCCGGATCGATGCTTGCCTGTATCGCCGTGTTGATCTACCCGCTCAATGATAAACGGATGCAACAAATAGCCGCAGATTTGACGGCCCGTCGCCTTAAGTCCGGGCACACCTAACCGTATCGAACCCGAGTTCAATCGGCCCCTCAGGTGTCTGCGTGAATCTCCGCCGTATGCTGGGCGGATACTCGATCGACCGCTCGTGCAATCGCTCCAATGTGGAAGCGCACCACGCGAAAAAGTGTGAATTCGATAAGTCGCGTGACTAGCCGGGGAAAGGCACCACTAACCACCAATTGCCGACATTTCGGGCCGGAATTGAACACTTTGCGCCTCAATGCGCCGTTCCAAGGCTGCCCACCTTCCGCTTTCAGCGCACGGGCTGCCATGCGTCAGGGATTCGTCTTCAAGGAATACATCGACACGGCTGGCCCAAACGCGGGCAGTGTCATCCATCCAGGACACGGCGAACTGCATTGCCCAATGTGGTCGGTGTGTAGGGCTTGGCCAACCAGGCCACGCCCTGACTTGCGGTCAACTGATTCATATGTTGTGGGGTATAGCCAGTGACGATGAGCGCTTTCTGTTTTGGATGGAGTTTGCGGATCTGGTCCAATGTGGCAAGTCCATCTGGACCGGGCATCATCATGTCCAAAATAATCAGTTCGAACGTGGGTAACGATTGTCGATCCTGCCAAAGTTCTAGGGCGGCAGTACCCGAGTCAGCTGTGACTACGGAGTAGCCTAATTGTGCCAGTATGCGCCGTGACGTACGCAGCTGGACCGGCTCGTCGTCTACGACAAGTATCCGTTCACCACCGCCTGAGGCGGGCGCTGGAAATGAACTCAGGCCCGCCGGGGCTCCCTCTTGGAGCGGAAAAAAGAGTGAGAAAGTGCTGCCCTGCCCCGGCGTGCTTTGCACGTGCACATAGCCCTGCGAGTCTCTTACGATACTGTGCACAATCGCCAATCCAAGGCCCGTGCCTTTGCGCCCGCCCGGTTGTTGGGAAGTGAAAAAGGGCTCCAGAATGTGGCCCAAGTTTTCAGGGGCAATTCCATTGCCGGTATCCTTGACCTCGACGACGGCATAGTGGCCGGGTTCGACGGTTTCGACACCCCCAATCGGTTCGTGCAAAACCTGCTCCAGACAGCGAATGGTGATAATCCCTGTGCTCTGCATAGCATCAGCTGCATTGACCACGAGGTTGGAAATGGCGCGCACCAAGTGGATCGCCGAAGCGTGAACATATAGCGCCTTGTCACACTTCACCATTTGTATGGTGATCGGATGTGCTCGCTCCCCCAGGGCAGTAATTGTTCGTTCTTCTCGTGCCAACAGGCGATTTAGCTCAATGGTGGTCTTAGGTCCGACACTGGGTTGCCCAAGCGTCAGCAGATCACGAATCGTATCCGCTGCACGCAACCCTGCCTGGCGCATAGTGTCCAAGTCCTCGGTGACACTCGCAGGAACGTTTTGAGCAAATTCCCGTTCGAGGTCACGTGTCATGATCTCCGGCAAGCCCACTAGAGGGCCGAGAACATTGTTGAGGTCATGGGCTACGCCCCCTGCGATTAGACTGAGTGACCGTAGCCGCTCGGCGGTAACTCGCTTTTCCTCCTCCGCTAGTGCGTTTTGGCGAGCTTGCTTGAGCAAGTCTTCATGCAACAGAGCGGTCTTGACGGCACTGCCAATTTGCTCACGAAGAACCGCATAAATCTCGTGGCTGTGTGGAAGCTCCAGCACGGCCACGCCGAGCTGCTCCCATTCACAGGTAAGCGGGAGTACAGCCAGTGAGCAGCGATTGTGTGTTATCAGCGCATGCTCAGGCAAAAGCCATTGCGCTGGGTAGGGTTGTTCAACAAGCGTGACAGGCTGGCCATCCGTGACGCAGGCCAAGGGCACCAGCAGCTCTGGATTGTCGCGCGCGTAGACGGCGACAAACCCGTTTCTAATTGACAGGCGTGGCAACTGATCCACCAGTGCCTTGCTCAAAGCGGGCAGATCGAGAGAGCTTGCCAAATGCTCCCAGTTGGAGCGAATTTGTTCCGTCAAAGTGTCTTCACGCTGTCGGCGCTTGCCCTCCCGTCGATCCACGGTCTGTCCCACTTGCACAATCGCATCGTGAAAGGCATCTTCGAGATGAGTAGGCTTGGTCGGATCATGCGATATTGCGCGCAGATACGTAATTGCATGCTGTAGCTCATGTAGCGGCGCGTCAGGATGCGAAAAGTGATTCAGAATCGTCTGCACACCCTGCCTTAGACTACCGATCTTGCCACGGCACTCGGCATCCAGGGCATCACAGAGCTCCTTAGCCCATTGTTCGCGCTGGGAGCGGCAGTGAGCCAATGGCGCCAAGGCCTCCGCAACCCTGGCTTCCGAGATCTGACGTGTTGCTACGTTTCCATCCCTATTGTCTTGCAGAACATCCTTGCCCATCCGGCGGCAGCCACAGGAGTCTCTGCACACAATCTCCGTGTCGAGCTTTCGCAGATTGGTTAACTCGTCTCCTTGCCAGGCGCTGATCACGTGCGCTACCGCCATGGCACCCAGCTGAGCAATGGGCTGCCTGACGGTGGTCAGTGCGGGGCTACACGTGCGCGAACTCGGAGCGTCATCGAAACCGCCACTGCCACGTCTTCTGGACAGCGGAGCCCCATGGAGGCCAGTGCCTCGAGCGCGCCGACGGCCATGTCGTCATTGGCTGCAATCAACGCATCGAATCCCTGCGATCGGAAGAACAACTCGCGTGCAGCCGCCATACCGGAAGCAGCGGAAAAAGTACCGTAGGCGACAGCGCTGGGTGGCAGCGGGATCGAATGCAAGGCAAGTGCCTCTCGCGTGGCCAAGAGCCGCTGCTCAGACTCCTCGTGGCCAGCAGGGCCGGCAATGTATGCGTACCGGCGTCGCCGGTGCGCGGTGACGAAGTGATCCGCGAGCTGCGCCGGGCCGACGGTGTTATCCACGACGATGCTCGGAACGGTGGGGCAGAGCTGACTCACGAAGCAAGTGGGTACGGGGCATTGCTTGCGCAGCATGCCGAGTAGCTCATCCGTAGATAGGGTTGCCGCGATACAGCCCGCAGCTACGATTATCCCGTCGATCCGATCCGAAGAAACCAAGCGATAGACATGGGCCTGCGCGGGCCCACAAGTGCGCCAGTCACTCCGACCCGCGTACACCCAAAGGTCGATGTCGCGCTCCACGCAAGCTTGCTCTATCCCCTGACGCAACAGTCCCTGATAGTCCGATCGCATGCTAACCGAATTCGTGAGTAAGGCGATGACTTTGCGTCGCGGCATCGGTTAGCCTCGCAAGCTGCGGCTCAGCGCACACGGCAGAATCTGGCGAACCCGACAATAGTCCACGGAATTCATACGGCAAGCCCAAGAGCCGGTAAAGGGGGCTCCTTGGGGCAGCAACGAGCGATCACCGACGCGCAACCCCCCGACGTTTCTACTTTGCCTTGACAAGTTCGTTCACCAAAAGCGAAATTTGGAGCAGTCTTCAAAAGTGCTCGGCTTGACTGCTGCGACTACAGTATCGCGGGCTTGCGGCCGTAGTGTCCCGGGTTGGCCCGACAGCGGGCTGTACTCCGTTGCAAGCGGGCGGTTTAGGCCAAGGGTCGTTCCACCAAGAGATACTCAGGATCTGTGATACCCACGATACCTACATTTGCCTTGTTGTTCGATGGTTTGGTTGGTCCCTACCAAGTGGCGCTGTTGCGAGCGGTCGAATACGCGTCTGCGGCTCGTGGGGTAAGCCTAATAACTGTTGCGGGGCGAAGCCTTCAAGCGTCCAACGTGGGTGACGCGACGCAAACTCATGTGTACGACTTGATCGCTTCGAACAATGTCGATGGTATCATACTAGCGTCCGGCACGATTAGTCACGCTGTCGGCGCGTCTGGACTCGCTGAATTCTGCAAGCGCTATCAACCATTGCCCGTTTGCAGCATTGGCGTGGCGTTGCCCGGCATCCCAAGTCTGCTCGTGAGCAATCGACGCGGTACGCAGTCGGTTGTCGAACACTTGATTGTTAGCCACGGCGCAAAGCGATTTGCCTACATTGATGGGCCAGAGACCAATGCGGAAGCCAGAGAGCGCCACGATGGTTTCGTCGCTGCGCTCGATCGCCACGGTCTGCAGGCGGATGATGCACTGCTCGCGAGAGGTGACTTTACCATGCCATCGGGGGCAATCGCAGCCCGCGAGCTGATCGTGCGGGGCATCCCCTTCGACGCGCTCGTGGCTGCCAACGATTACATGGCCATCGCTGCGATCGACGTGCTGTCGGAGTTCGGTCGCAGCGTGCCGAAAGACGTCGTGGTGGCTGGGTTTGATGATGCGGCGCTGGCTCGCTTTTCCATGCCGCCACTAACCACGGTGCGCCAACCGCTGGAAACACTCGGGCGCACTGCTGTCGATTGGTTGTTGCGCGCCTTGGACGGTGCCCAATTGCCAGACACGCTCGAAGTCGAGGTTGACATGATTGCGCGGCCTTCCTGCGGTTGTGGCACCTACCATGCCAAACGTCTCGGGTCGATGCCACCGACGAACAGCATGATCGATATCACGAAACTGCTGGCGCGAGATCGCCACAGCTTGTGCGAGGTCCTGAAGACCAACATTGGCGTGCCGCCAGACGCCCTGGGTGGCTGGGCGCACCGAATACTGGATGCGTTGCAAGCCGACTTAGCTGGCAGGCAGGGCTGGTTCGTAAGCGAACTGACCAACCTTCTTGCCGAGGCCCTGCAGCAACCCGACTTCGTAGACGAACTGGTCAGTATTGTCGGGATATTGCGAGGCGAGATTCATGCGTATGGTCCAATGCGTGAGGTAGAGCTCGACCTCGAGCAAACCTGGCGCCTCGCACAAATGGCGGCGCACAACGCAGCTATGAACGTGCAAGGCCGCCAGCGGATCGACCTGCAAGTGGTCATTGATACCGTACGTAGTGGGTTTGAACGCATCACGACTGCGCTCAGTCGGTCAGCTTTGAAGCAAGCGATTGGAGCCATGCTTCCCGACGTTCACATTCATCGCGCGGCTGTGTGTTTGGTGGATGACAGAGACGCCCGATATCTCGAGCCACTCATAGTCGTGACGCCAGAACGGGCAAGCGGGTGCGCCGCGTCCGAGCTGCCCAATAGCCAAAGAGCCGCTGCCAACGCTAGATTTCCAGAGACTCAATTGGTTCCGACTGGCTTTTTCCCCAACTGTCGGCATTCGCACATTGTGCTGCCTCTCAGTTTCGAGCAGGACTGGTTTGGGCTGATTGTCATGGAGCACACGACCAACGAAAGCGTCTACGGACTGCTGCGCGACAACATCAGCTCTGCCCTAAAGACGGGTTCGCTGCACCAAGCTGCCATTCGTCAGAACGCGTTGCTCGAACGTGCGGAACGGGCGCAATTGGAGCAAGAAGCCAAGATCGCTGCGCGCATCCAAACCGCGATCGTGCCAGAAAGTGTGGTGGTCGAAGGTTTGCATATATCTGCACAAATGCTTCCCGCTGTCGAGGTGGGTGGCGACTACTACGAAATCATTCCGTTCGAGGGCGGTTGTTGGCTGGGGATTGGAGATGTGACAGGCCACGGGCTCTTGGCGGGCCTCATCATGCTGATGATGCAAGGAATGGTATCATCCTTGATTGCGCTGGACCCGAGGTCGAGCCCCGCAGATTTGATTTCGGCCCTCAATCGTGCTTTGTACCGGAACATTCGGGAGCGGCTTTCGCGCGATGATCACGCAACGATTGCCCTCATCCGCTACGAGAATGACGGTAGTTTGACGTTTGCGGGTGCGCACGATGACCTCATCGTCTATCGCGCACAGGCTAAGAAGTGTGAAGTAGTGACGCCTCCTGGGTTCTGGGTGGGTGCGATCCCAGACATTTCGCAGATGACGGAAAACGCGACGCTGCGGCTGAGCGATGGTGACATCTTGGTGCTTTACACGGACGGCGTAACGGAAGCGCTTAATGACCACAAGCAGCAGTTTGGTTTGGGTCGGCTTTGTCGTCTTGTGGAAAGCTGTTCGGCCTTCGATGTGGCCAGCATTAGCCGTAGCATACTAGACGCTGTGTCCAAGTGGCAATCCCGCCAAACGGACGACATTACGCTGGTCGTGTGTCGCTACCAGCATCCGTAGCGCCGTGATTGTATTCTGGTACCAATCTGGCTCCATCTTGAAAATGATGGAACGCCCGCCCAAACAGGCCGCAATACCCTTCGAGTTCGCCGAATATCGCAACAAAATGGTTGCTCAATCTTGAGCTATTTATTGGGCGCCGTAGTTGCAGAGATCGTCGGGACGTCCACCAGCGCTACCGCAGGTGTTAGCGTTGCAGTCGCAAAGCTCATGCCGCGATTTCACGTCGTATAGTGCATTTATTCGATCGACTTCAATTTATCGGGAATAGGCGTGCTATCGGCTGCCCTCCTTGAGTGGCAGCATATGAACCTTTACCTCCAATTCACCCTGTTTACCCTTGCCGGTTGGGTCAACCGTCACCAGCAGGCGGTAATCGAATACCTCCAAGCCGAGAACAAAGCACTGCGCGAGCAGCTTGGCAAGAAGCGTATTCGCTGGACGGACGCACAGCGTCGGCGGCTCGCGGAGAAAGCCAAGGTCATCGGCCGGGCTGCGCTTCAAGAGCTTGGTACCGTCGTGACGCCCGACACGCTGCTACGTTGGTACCGCCAATTGGTTGTAGCCAAGTACGACGGATCCAAGCAACGTGGCCCGGGACGGCCGCCAACGAAGCTGGATATTGTCAGCCTTGTCGTCCGCTTGGCGAAAGAAAATCCATCCTGGGGCTACACGCGCCTGCGCGGGGCTCTCT
>Ga0075520_1000727_pt1 | contig 14990 bp, 33 predicted proteins | sample NGEPerB_FD_75100 | JGI IMG/M metagenome (GOLD analysis project Ga0075520, IMG submission 75100) | Arctic peat soil microbial communities from the Barrow Environmental Observatory site, Barrow, Alaska, USA - NGEE PermafrostAB12-B | ecosystem: Environmental > Terrestrial > Soil > Wetlands > Peat ... | reverse complement strand
GACAAGGATTAAAATTCATTAACAAACGGCATTTTTATATATTTTAATATAATCAAAAATAGTCCTTTACATTATATATTGATAGTGGTATAAGAAAATAAAGGGAGGTAATAAAAAATGAAAAAGAAAAAGCCTATTACAATCGTATTGACAGAGGAAACGCATAAGGAATTGAAGGAACGGGCAAAAAAAGAATCACGGCCTGTTGCACAAATGGCGCGGGTGATTATTGAGAGGGAGTTAAGAAAATGAGCGAAAAACACATAGGATGGCAAAATGAAAGCTGTGGAACCTTTAACGAATTGATGAAGGTCGTTTCATCCCTTAGTGAAAGAGATTCTAATACTTTAAGGGGGATGGTTAAAACTCGCGAAATAAAGACACCAACAGATTTATTATTTATTCCATCGGGTGATTATTTAAGAATGAAAAATGCTGGAAAACTTTTCTTTTTAAATGTAAAAAAGGCTTTATATAAAAATGGGTTTCCTTATGATTTAGATACACCACTAGAGATTGATAAAAAAATAGAAGATGGAAAGCAAAGAGGAGATGCTTATCATAGACTAAGGTTTGAAATTCTTAAACGCGACAACTTTACTTGCCAATATTGTGGTCGGTCTCCCCGTTCTCACAAAACTATTATCCTAGAAATAGATCACGTTCATCCTCAATCCAAGGGAGGTGAATATTCTATGGAAAATCTTATTACATCATGTGGTGAATGTAATGGCGGAAAAAGCGATATATTGTTAGTTAAAAATCTGGAAAACAAAAGTTAAAAAGGATTAACAATTTGCTTATTTATTTTTATTTCTAGTATGTCTTTATGTTCAATCTCGTAATGCCATCCTTGTTTATGTTTACCATACCACTTGAACACGACCATGTCATCATCAACAATAGAACAAATATGGATTTTGTAAATGTGCCCATCAACCCCTGGAAAAGTTGAACGGAATATGTCCCCAACCCTAAATTCCATTTTTATTTCACTTCTTTAAAATTTAATATTCCCATCGGTTGTTTTGTTCCAGTCCCGTGAATAAGGGTATCTTCCAACTCCCGTAAATTCTGCTTATATTGATTAAATGCGTCTTCGCCATAAACTTCACGTAAATATTTTTCGACTTCTTCTTGTGGCGCAGTTAAAATAAATTTATCCCGTTCTGCTATGCTTGGAAATTTTTTCAGTCCTTCACTCATTTCACTCTCTACTCCTAATCCAAAAGCCTCCATACACATTTTACTATTTTCCATTACCTGCTTGATTAATTCTTTAGTCGAGTCTCGTATAGAAGGATCAGAAATCAATTTGCTGCCCATTTCTATTATGTCGTTATGGGCTTTCATAGCCATTTCTTTTTTAATGCCGGTTATCATTTCACGCCGCCTTTCCGATCACATCTTGCCCGTTTTTTAGATATCCATGCTGTAAATACTGTATTCGATTCTCCACCGGATAAATCAGCAAATGCCATTGAGAATGCTCCGTACAGGCTATCGTTGTCGTCGTCCCATAAATACCCGTTTTTATCTAACCATTGTATATAATACGGTATACGCTCACGTTGCAAATTTTTAGCATCGCTCAAAATTATATCAATGAGTTTCTTATTCGCTTTGTTCATATTTACGCCGCCTTTCCAAAACGCCATTCTTTGATTTGCGTTTTCGTTATTGTAGGATGTCCCACTCGATCGTATTTTACCGGCAACGGGTTCTTTTTAAACTTAGCATACCTGATTGCTGTTTGCACGGTGCATTTTAACTCTTTAGCTATGCAGCCCCAGCGGTCAAGAATATCATCCATGCGGTTTCTCCTGTTTGAACAATTTCAATAATGGTAAATGTTCGACTAATCTAAATTCAACTATTTTTTCTCCATTATTAAATATAATATTATTCAATCTTTTAAATATACATAGTCCCTTTGAAGTCGGTATTTTAAAACTATATATATCGTCCGTTACGTTTAATATCTTTTCGTTATAGCTTGGGAATAATATATTCAATCCCGTTAATTTTATTTTCATTTCAATAATTCTCCACACTGTTTACATACAAGAACTGGTTGTTGCGCCGTCAATTCCTGACCGGTTGGTGATAAAAGAGCTGATAGGGTATAAACCTTGACCGCCGGAATGAAAAGTTCACAGCCACAAGTATGTTCTTTAACGCCCATTTCAGTAAGTTGGCCTATTTTGTTTTGACAGAATTTGGGAACGGTATTTTTTAAATCAACCTGAATCTGCTGGCCGGGTTGCAACTGTTTGAACTGGACTCCCTTGTCTCTCATACGAATTGCCTCTCCCATTATGAATCTCCCTTCTGTTTTCGTTTCGCCTTTTCTTTTGCAGTTTCACGTTGTAATGCTTTTCTGACAGACGATGGAGAAATACCAAGCTCCTCTGCCACTTCATCGATAATCTTAGACTCCTTTACTTTTTTACTTTTAACTTCTCCCATAACTAATCTCCTTTCGTGGCTGATAATCTTCCCGCTGCCCACGCTTGGCGTAATTGTTTTAATGTGTATTTTTGATTTTCATTATCATCAGGTTTTAAAGTTTTAACCTTCTCTGAAATTTCTAGTGATATATCATCTAAAAATTCTTTGAGTTCTAAAAGTGTTGAAATGTGCGAATCCTCTTCAATACTTTTTTGTAAATAAAAAATCTGTTGATAATAATCTTGCTGCCTTTCGTTTATTGTATATTCGTCTCCCATGTTTTCTCCTTTATTTTCCCATTAGTGTTTGGTTATTTACTGCGTAATCTACCTCGTCAATCATTGCCTGTTGTATTAAGTCACCTGAAATGTATTTACTTATACATTCTTTTACTTCACCTGGTATTCCTGTTATGTTTATTTCTACATCCCCCAAAACCATTATCGCAGTAATTTTCTTTTCCTCGTTGCTCATTTTCTTTCCTCCAATCTTTAAATTGTTTAAGAGTTCTTTTCTAATTTCCTATTATTTTTGCTTCTCCCATAATTTCTCCTTTCAATCTATAAACTCAATGTATTTTGAACCAGTAAAAAGTTTACGAATCCGTGTCCACAGTGATTCTGATCTCTCAACTAAAACACCATTCTTTATTACTTTAATTTCTCCCGCTTGTTGTCGTCCGGTATATGCTTTCTCAAAAGCCTTCTTTATTTTTTCAGTGTCTTTTTGGGATATTTTTTTAGTGACTCGCAATATCCCTTTCTGTGGAATAACCATGATTTCTCCTTTCAAATTTAAAATGATCTCATCTGTTTAATTTCTTCAAGGGTTTTCCCTTCATAAATTGATATAACCGGCCCGCCCTTCAGCATCGCCCGGCCGATCGCCATTATTAGGGCGACTGCACCATCAATTCTTTCAACTGAACGTTCTTTGTCCGGCTTTTTGTTCTCTGCCGCATCTGTCTTAATCGCCACATTAGACACCATCCAATTTAAAACAGGATTGCCGCCGTGGGCTATTTCCTTTGACAAAACCATTTTTTCGACTTCCTTTGTCGGGGCCGACATGGAAGCGAATCCTTGCCCGAACTGAATCAATGACCGCTTGCCCTCAACTTCAAACCCCAAGTCTTGCAGGTCGGTTGTAATCTTCTGCGATCCCCAGCGATCAAAAGCCAGTTCTGCAATGGAATAGTCGGCCATGTCCTGTTTGATTTGCGCGATAATAAAGGCATAGTCTATGATATTTCCCGGCGTGGTCGTAATAAATCCCTGTCTTACCCAGACATCATAAGGCACTTTATCTTTTTTGACTCTGGCCATCATGTTATCGGAGGGCAGGAAGAACCGGCAAAGGACTTCATACTTGCCGCCCTCTGTAATTGGCGGGAATACCAGCACCCAAGCCGTAACATCGGTAGTGGACGAAAGGTCAAGGCCTCCGTAACAAGTGCGCCCTTTGAGTGCTACAGCGTCAACAGGGAAAGCACAGGCGTTCCAAGCATCAGAGGGAAGCCACTTTGTAATTGATTCCGTCCAAATGCAGAAGTTAAGGCGCTTGACAATGTTTTCCTGCGAGGGCATCGACTTTGCCTCTTCCACCTGTCGCCGGAGGTAGTCTTTAAATGGCGCACCCAGATAATTAAGATTCGGATTCGCTTTTTCCCATACTTTTTCATCTCGCCAGTCATCGCAATCCGGGCAGCCATCTTGTGGAATAGTTTTTCCATCCGCCGCGCACTTCGGGCAAACATCAAGGCCGGTCATAATTCCAAACCACGCATCGTTTTCGATTATGCCCTCAAGGATTTTCTCGGTGTATTCGTGGTGTTGAAAGCAAATTGAATGCCGATCATACCCGGCGTTTGTAATCTCAAAAATAAGTGCCTGCCTCCGTCCCTTTGTCCCAGCGCTCATTTTACGAACTACAAGGTCAGACGGATGTTCGTGGATTTCATCAATCAGGGCAAAGTGTGGTTTTTTACCGTCAAGGCCACGGGACTCTGAAGATACTGGTCTAAAATAACCATTGGCCGCATCACACGCTATATTGTGCTCTCCAATGGTAAATATTTCTCTAAGTGATTCGGAAGCGGTTGCATATAGTCGAGCATCCCTGAAGGTAACACCTGCCTGATCCCTGGTGGTTGCGGCACTATAAATTTCACATCCCGGCTCATCATCAAACCCTAATCCATAAAGTCCAATGCCCGCAACAAGCGGGGTTTTACCCTGCCCTTTTCCTTCTTCGACATAGGCAGTTCGGAAACGTCTGAAATTGTCTTTTGTCCTTTTCCATCCAAAGATTGACCCGACTACGAATTTTTGATGTGGAGTTAATAGAAACGGCTGGCCGTCGAAAGCACCTTCGTAAAAGACGAGGAACTCTTCAAAAAACTGAATAATATTATCCGCCGCCGACTCGTCAAAGTGGAGTCCGCGCTTGCTTCCGTTTTTCAGATCGGAAAGGTGACGCTTACAGGCTAAAGTTACCCACCGATTCGCCGGAATTTTGCCGTTGACAATATCAGACGCGTATTGCGTAACTGGATGCAATTTCTTTTTAGCCATTTTTCCTCGCCCGGAATTCATCAACTTTTGATTTCGGTTTTGGAGCGTCAACTTTTATCCGGCTCCTGCTGCTCGGCGTCATCCCCAGTTCAATGAGTGCTTTCATCATTTGCTCTTTTGCTTTGTTTGCGATGGGAAAATATGGGTTTTGTTCTGTAAATCCGTTTTTGGTTACTCGCACCATGCCCATTTCCTGAATTTTCCGGGAGGCCTGCGCCCAGGTGGAAAACGTCTCGCAGTAAATAGCAAATACGGTTTTATCCAGATTCGTCAGCAGTCCCAGCGGTTCAAGTTCCTTCACCATACGTTTCCATTCCGCCCGTGCCTCTTTGTCCAGGTGCGCCGGGCATTTCGGAATCATGGCCGGGGGATTCGGCTCTTTATCGTTCGGCTTCCTGTGCGTTTTCTCTTTCCCGCCCTGCAAAAGGTGGATTTTAGATGGTAACGGTTTTCTACCTCTCATGGTTCAATCCTCCTGATTTCAATCTGCTATCCAAACATCAATAATTGTTTTACCCCGCCGACACTCGCCTTTTCATTGCAAATTAGATGGGCAAGGTGAGTATTTACGCGGGTATGAGAGCCGCCCCGGCTTAACGGGATGATATGGTCAATACTTGCACTCAGCGGTTCCGGGTGTTTTAACTTTTTATTGACTTTTTTATGGCATAGCTGGCAAATCCATTTGTCACGTTCAAAAATTTCAGTCCTTAGAAATATCTCTGTTTTGGCATTTAGCTTTCTTGCGCGACGTAAAGCACAACGCATTTGCACGTTATCCCGGTTCTCTTTTGCCCACGCTGCGTTCCGTGCCCGTTCCTTTTCTAGGTTGGCCGCTCTATACGCATCGTTTCGAGTCTTAACCTTTTTGGGGTTTATCCGCACCCACTTGTTATCCCGCGCATGTACTTTCTCAATATTGTTTTCTCTGTATTTGTCTGTATATGCTTTGTGCTTTGCGGGGTCTGCTGCATATCTCGCGCGACTTTGTGCCTGTGACCTTCCTATGTGTTTTTCTTGGCTTGCGAGTTTATATTTTCTGTTTCTTATTTTTTTTTCTTCCGCCGAAAGGGTTTCGGAGAATACCTTTCTTTGAGCGTTTAATTTTTTCTTGTGCTTCTCATAATAGGCATCTGTCCGTTTTTTGCTACAATCAGGGCATTTTCCGCTTGTGTTCCTAATTGTCAATCCACACTTTCGGCAGGGAGGTCTATTTGTCATGTATTTTTTTTCGCTCTCGATCCCAATAAGGACTTTTGCACTTCGGACACACCCGGACTCCGCTTGCGTTTTTACTTGCCCATTCATGTTGACACCTCTTGCACTTCAAGATTTTTATTGGCATATTCATACCCCTTTCTTGATTGCAAGTATATTACTAATGGTATATTATTGTCAAGCATTATTTCACGCCTTAAAGATATGGCCGCATTTTGGACACGTCGTTTCTTTAGAATTTCCCGCGCTCACGTTTTCCCCGCCTTCACCCACGTCCGGGGCAAGCCAGGATTTGGAAAGTTCAACCTTCCACTCCGCAAGCGGCAAATCCGCCCACTGCGAACTAAGAGCATCATAATTCCATTCGCCATGTGTGGTGTTATCTTTAATAACAAATTCCCGCTTCTGCTCAGGCGTGAGGCCACTACATACCTTCGCTGTGACCTCCTTGACGCCCGCCTTCTTAAGGCTAAGGTATCGCATGTTTCCGCCCAATATCGTTCCCGTCTCATCGACCACGATTTCCCGGAGCCGGAGCATTTCTGGAAAGTCCTGAAGAGATTTTACCAGCAAATCCATGTCTTTTTTACTGATAGACCTAGGATTATCTTTATTTAACTTAATTTCCGACAAATTCACGGTTTTTATCTCAATTTTTACCATAATACCCATTACTCCAATTTTGCGGTTATGTGCGCTGAGCTCAGCATCCGGTTATTTCCCGTTAGCTTCCAGAGATTTGACCCACCCCTACCCACGATAACAATCTCTCGGCTTATCACCCATAATTCCACCGGTTATCTTTTGTTGTATTGATAATCCATCATCAATAACCTGTAGCTGTTGATAGTCGATATAAACACCGTCCGGCATGGTTCCATCTTTTGATATGGTTGGCTTCACGCAATATTGAACACACCCATTTAAGTATACACATTTGGCTGTTACAATCCCTTCAAAACCAGTAACTAAATCTTTTACTTTTTGTCCTAATTTAATCATTTTATTCACCTTTCTTTTTCTTCTTTGTTCTTAGTTATGTTTTTTATTATTGTTGTCATCTTCCCCATCTTTCCCCTTTGTGCTCTGCTTCGTGGCACGGCTGACATAGACTCTCAAGGTTACTCATTACCAGCCTCAAATCAGGACGCTTATCTACAGGCTCCTTGTGGTGCACAAGCACAGCAACAACAGCCCTTTCGCATCGTTCACATAACGGATCGTTAGCCAATTTGAGAGAACGAACACGTTGCCAAACAGAATCATAACCTCTTACCCCACTATTGCCGCGCTCTGTATCATAACGCTTTCTTTCCTTGCGCTTATGCTCTTCACATCGCCCACCGTCTGTGATAAGGGCCTTGCAGCCTGTATAGGTGCATGGTTTCTTTGTTTTCATGGGTGTCATGTATTCACCCTATCTAACTCATTGCAACAGATGCGCACAAGATCGTGTTAATTACGTTAATGTTTTGTTTTAATGTTGTTATCTTTGGTTTCATGTCTTATCCCTTTACCTTAGCTATCACCTTCCCTGTTTGGGCATCCACCGGCTGGTGATGGTGCATCCGACCGATATGATCCAGTATTTTTTCGGCGCTGTCTTTATACAAAACCGTTACAATATTATCCACGTAAAGAGCAACCGCATCTAGTTGAGCATTAAACAGCTTTTTATTCGTGATGATCCTGTACGCATTAATCAACATCCCTATTGACAACACAATCACGCATACCGCCAAACAACATAATACTAATAATAAATTGTCCATAAATCCTCCTTTTGACTGTTAATTAGACCTCAATCCTTGTATTAATAAATACTCTTCTTGGAGTTATTCCAAATTTTGCTTTAATTTCCTTCAGGTCTTTATCTATTGACGTAATATCGTCTAAGTGCCGATAGCATTCTTTGAGGAGAAAATCAGCAAACGCTTGGGCTTGATCTTTCGTCAAATCTTTAAGTTGAATTGTCTTCATTTTATCTCCATCAAATCTTCTATTATGTGATAAACAGGAATCCCTAACTCCAATGCCCTAGCTATTTCAGCCTGTACTCCCTTTGACTTTTCACTATTCGGTAATACAAAAACGCAGTCAGAAACTTCCAACCATGCCATCGAATTTTCCTGATAATCTTCTTTGATAAGACACGAACCATAAGGAGATAATGCCAACTGAAAATCAAGCCAGGAGCAGAAAATGGCAAACCCCAAGTTCATAATCTCGGCGCTTACAGCAATTCCTTTTCTAATGTTTCCTAAAACATCAATCACGTTATCCGCGCTGTAACATCCGCAAACATAAACTTTCGTTTTCATACCTTTACCTCATAAATTTTCTTTGCTTTACAATGTCCAATGTATTGAATGTCCTTAACGCTGATCTTAATGGCACTCATAATAACCGGCGTTTCTGCAATGTCGTGAGATTGAATTAGAGTAATAAATGTTTTATCCTGAGAATATAAAATGCCAGCGGAATAAATCAATGCCGTTGAATGGTCGTTGACGTATTCTTGGCAATCATCTTGACCTATCCATCCAGTTTGCGATAAAATATTATTATCAATCCATACAATGTCGTAGGTTTCGTTAATTATCAGTCTAGGAAATTTCATTTCTTCATCCCCAGTATGTCTTTTAAGTTTTCGACTATGTCATCATCATCAAGTTTCACTTTGATAATCTTAAACGAGTTACGAACTTTATACTCAGCACTATAATTTGTACTAGACTCGACTCTTGTCTTGTGTACCTTGCCGCAAATTGCATATGTGACGATGTATTTCAAATGTCCTCCCTATTAACCAAATCCAACTCGCCTTCAAAATGGTAACCGCAAGCCTTCATAAAACATTCAAACTCTTGCAATAAGTCTTCAATAGAAATATCGTTCGGCATGGTAAAAATAACATTGGAAATGTCTTCCAGATTACCCTTGTCTTTTGTCTTAATGAATTTAATCATGGATTTTCCTTTAAATTAAAAACGGTTCAAGTTTTACTATCTGACCACAATCGACTATAATGCGAACAAACCCCAACTCAACGGGTGAATAATTTTGGGCGTAGTCATCAAAACCATCTAGCCGAGATTTTCTTGCTGATCCGCAACAAGCATACCAGCGTTGATCAGGGTCAATATATCCGGATTGCGTTGAACCTTTTAGATATTGTTGATGCACTCCATCCGTTCCATCAACAAAGTAAAGTCTTTTTGCCGGCGGTACAATTAAAATCTGGTGTGCATGGCCACACAAATGTATAGCACAATCACCCATTTGTTCTTGGAGGTATAATTTAAGTGCGGCTTGTTTATTCGCTAGTCGTTGTTCGTAATCTTTGGCTTTAGAATTAAACAACCTGGTGCCGTGCATTGCTTGAATATTAAAAAGTGATTTTCCGTTGTTCTCTAAAATGATACGGCATGTCTCTGTGCCGTACGGTACTTTTAATTCATCGGCAATATATTGAGCAAAGTTTGCTATTCGCTGCAAATATCTTTCATGGTTTCCTTTTAATATTGTAATTAGCTTTTTTCTAATCGGTTTGTATCTCTTAATAACTTGCTTCGCTTGTCGAATGGGGACGGATTCGTCAAGTTCCTTCATTCCTTCCGGCGGTTGGTTATATCTTTTATCATCGGTTGCAACCGCTTCGATCATGTCCCCTAGGTCTAAAGCGTAACACCTTGGATGCGAAGCAATATAATCTACGGCGAAGTCTATTCCATCATTATGACACATAATTGACCCATGATGTGTACAGGTCATGCTTATTATTTCACAATTTCTTGGAAGCTCTTTGCAAATCCGCTGCATATTTCAATTCCCCTTTGATAGTATTCCCACAATTTACACAGGTAAGTTTTTCTCCTGTTTCAAGTGGTATGTTGCAAGATGTACACCGATGCTCTTTCTTGCGCCTGTCTTTGTTTGCTTTCGATAACGCCCTATAATATTCCGGTTTTTTTGCGATACTTGCTTTATGTTGAATAATACATAATTCTTTATGGTTCTCGTAATACTTTTTACACGCCTTTAAATGTTCTTTAGTGCAAACCATTAGTAAATCCTTACCGTAAATCCGCGTTTAATTTTTACGGATTATTAAATTCCTTATGTGTGCCGTTTGTGATTTTCAAGATCATCAACCCATTTCCTCAGCGCATCTATGTTTTCCAAAACCGCCTGCGCTTTCTTTAATCCCATCGTTAAATAAAATTCTATTCCGTCTCTTCCGGTTCCAGTGTATATTTTACAAACCGGCTTTCCTTCATATGTGCTTTCAATAAATGTATTTGGCATTATCAAACTCCTTGCGTTTGTATTTTTTGAAATATTCCACTCAAAGATGAAAGATCGTTTTTCTTATATTCGTTGTTTATCTTTTCTGAATCTGAGGCGTTACAATTCATATTTTCATTAATAATTATCTTTTCACAATAAGCCCATGGGTTTGTAATAGTAAATCCCTTTTCGTTTTGTTCGATCAATCGGTTAAAAGTATGAATAATTGCTTGAGGATTTTTCTTGTGGAATGTTTGATAAAATAATTGCGCTTTAAAATTTGGGTACAGGAGTAAAACTTTTTTATATGTTTTATTTAGTTCTTCTAAAAAGGCATCTTTTTGTGAGTTCTCAACAGGTGATGTTTCAATAGTATCTGCTTTTATATCTCTTTCTTCTTCTACTTCTTTATTCTTTATTCTTATTGCTTGGAAAGTTTCTTGTTGGTCGCTTGCAAGTTGCTTGCAAGTTTTAGGATTATTATCTTTGGTGTAGTTATCAACTATTTTTTTAAATTTAGGAATAAATATAACAACTTCATCATTGTTAAAACTTACTTCCCATTTATTTTCCGTGTCAGGATTTTGAGATATTTTTGTAAGAATTTTTTGAAGTTTTGAACTGGAAAGTAAGAGCTTGTCACGTAAGTATCGCGCTTTGACGCAGAGTTGCCAGTGTTCTGACGGCGCGAAGTTGTCAGCATAAATCTCTAAAGTTCCAAAAAAAACTAGATATGCGTCAGCCCCGAACTCATACATTAATTGTCTAATAAATGGGTTATCAATACTTTTTGCCAAATGTTTGTACCACTTCATTTTTCACTTCCTGTTGTGCCTGATTAGTTTTGTGCGGCGGAGCCGGTTCAGGATTACCGGCTTTTCAGCTCTTAAGTTGCCTAGCCGCTTGTTTGTTGTAATTCCTTCAATTTGTATTGATATAATTTCTTGAATTGTTGTAATTCAAACACTGTGTATTTGTGGGGACGCTTTGCCAAAAATTCCAGTTTAGCAAGTTCCTGTTCCCCGTATCTTTTAATCATAAAATCTTTATAAGGGACTAAATTTCCATGCTTAAATCCATTACATTGAGGGCATTGCGGGTGTACAAGTTCAGGAATTAAAAAGAGCGTACCGTGGATAAAATGGCCACTTTGCATATTTTGCCATCTGTCAATTGTCCCGCATGTCACACAGCGACAATATCCCTCTGCAAGAAAATCACCAGAATCTTGTTTCCTTACCCACTCTGAAAATAAATCCCAAACTTCGCGCTTAAGGATTTTGATTGAATCCGGCTTTTTACGTTCATACATATTGAAGTTACGGCATTTCTTATCTCCACCTAGATTACACGGATAACCGTCACGATTGGCGCAGTTATAGCAATTCTCCGGGAAAACAAGATTTGACATTAGGTAATTGCGGCAGTTAAAGTTTATTTTATTTTTATACATCATGCCGCCTCTCGTTTAAATTTATTAGGGAATTTCTTTTCCCTGTACAATTTCAAGGCCGCCATTGCCTCCGGTGATCCAAATACGTTTTTAATCCCGAACCGACTCTCTATGCACGCAGGGTAGCAGGCCCCGCATAGTCCTTTCCGTAAATACATTTCCCTGCCACAATTAGAGCATGCTCCGTATCTGTTGCGAGTCGTCGATGCCCTCCCCTGATAGACATGCTCACCACTTCGGACTTTGTAGGGCTCCCATCCAGGCGGTTTGATGATCTCGCCACATTTGTAGCAACTCGTGCTATCCAGGATGTTTGTCTTGCATTTAGGGCAAAGACTCATAGCGTTGCTATCCTAAATAACGGGTCAACATTATCCAGTCTTGTAATTATTAAATCGTTGACATAGTTTTCGTTGAGTTCAATGCCGATAAAATTACGGTCTAATTTCAGGGATACTTCGCCCGTGGTTCCACTTCCAGCAAAAGGGTCAAGGATAGTGTCGCCTTTCTTGCTTCCGGCTAAAATACAGGTTCTAGGGATTTCTGGAGGGAAAGTGGCAAAGTGGGCTTCTTTGTAGGGTTGGGTATTTATAGACCATACGCTTCTACGATTACGTTTTTCATATATTTGTCCGGCCCGCAGTTTTCCATTTTCATCAACGCTTCCATGAAATTTATAATTGTCAGCGTCAACACTATCCATTTGTCCAGCATTTCGCGGCCTGCGTCCCGTAAAACTTTCTTTATCAATAGACCATTCCTTAATTGATTCTTGATCGTAATAATACCTTGCCGATTTAGTGAGCAGGAAAATATATTCATGTGATTTTGTGCAACGGTCTGTAACTGATTCCGGCATGGGATTTGGTTTTGACCAAATTATGTCTTGCCGAAGATACCACCCGTCAGATTGAAGTGCAAAGGCTACACGCCACGGGATTCCGACTAAATCTTTTGGTTTTAAACCGATATCGGAAGGTTTTTTACAATGGGGATATTGAACTAATTTATTTACTTTTCCGTCAGCGTGTCCGCCCTGACCACCGCCTGAATATGAATCACCCAAATTAAGCCAAAGCGTCCCGTCATCCCGCAAAACTCTTTTCACTTCACGAAAACCGGCAACTATCTTTTCAACATATTCCTCGGGAGTTTTTTCAAGACCGAGTTGACCGGTTACGCCATAATCACGCAAGCCTCACTACCAGTAGGGTGGAGATGTGACTACACACTGCACGCTTTCGGCAGCGAGTGTTTTGAGAACGCTTAAAGCGTCTCCACAAATCACCCTACTATTTCCTCCTGTGTTCATTTTTATGACACCTTTCACATAAAGTTATTAAATTACCTGCACTAAATCTTAATTCTGGATACTTCGACCATGCTTTTATATGATGAACTATTAACTTAATTTTTGTTGTATGGGGAGAATTACATTTTTGGCAAAGGTAATTGTCTCTTTTAAGAATTGATTTTGCTAATTCTTTCCATGCTGATTTTGCATACTCTGATTGTCTTTCTGGTGAATGTCCACCATTCCAATTAGGATTTAATTTACCTATTTTTCCATACATGGGATTATCTCTTCCCGTAGCACCCCAATGTTTTAATTTTCTCGCTTCAGATATTGTTCTTGTTTTTATTTTGTGTTTATTAAGCCAAAAGAATATATTGTTTTCGTGGCAATTTTGATTGTTCGCAATTTCAGAAGCACTTTTAGTAGAGTATTCTTTTAATAACCATTCTTTATTCCAAAATGGTTTGGGTTTGTGTCGTGTGAAACCTTTTTTAAATTGTCCTTTATTCATATCTTGTTTATACACCTTACTGTGATTTCTGTCAAGTAAAATCCCCAATACGGCTATCCAAAGTCTTTAATTGTTCAATCCAGTCACCCTGTAGGATTTGGAAATTAACCATTAAGCATACCTGCAAAAAAGATAAAACAATAAGAGAAGAAACTGGGATAATAATAACGCACCAACTTCCGTTATTTCGTCTTTAAATCTTGTTTTAAAATAATTCTTAATCCATTCATTCATTTAATGTTTATCCAACCAATAATTGAACCGACAATAAAACATAAACTTCCTAAAACATAAAAAAAGTAAGACCAATTCATTCGCCCTCCTCGTAATCACAAGCCATGCGCTCCGATTGCCAACGGCAGATCGAATAAATCGAGTCTTTGTATTTCTCGTAATTCTTGCAATCCCGCTGCTGGCAAGAGTTCGCGAAACAAAGCCCGTCACGTTCATAATCAATCTTTTCGTTAGGGGAGGTCATCTACTTATCCCTGTTAATCTGGAAGATTGTCATAATAAAAACACCGATAAAACATCCGATGAAAAGTCCTACGATAAATCCGATCATTGCCCCTCCAGTAGTTCTTCAACCAAAGTCTTGATCCGGCCTATCTTTACAAATTCTTCTTTGGTAATTTCCTCGGACGTAACGATTCGATCAAGCAGTCGGTCGAGATGGTAAAGTATTGTCATTAAAATTAGTTTCATGCGTAAACCTTTGTTTTTGTGTTACATTACTTCTTGCAAATCTTTCTTATCAGCAAAACTAGATCGCCAGACGGCATAGACAGTCCGGCCTCATACTTTGCTAAATTGTATCTTTCTATTTTTAATTTGTTGGAAAATTGCTTTTGTGTTAATCCCAACATTGCCCTTGCCGACTTGATGTAAATTGATGATAGTGTTTTCATGGTTTGCATTATAGGCACAAGTGAAACATAAAATCAAGCCCTAATTTTCATTGGAATGACAAAAATAGTATAAGTTATTAATATCTTTAAAAAAGGAAAAATAATTTAAGAATTATTAAAAAAGTGCTTGCATTGCACATTGAAATATGTTTTAATCCTTTCCAGCGGAGGAAGAAAAAATGAAATGTTCGATCTGTGATAACCCCAAAATTCATGTTAAAAAATATGGTCTGTGTGAGAAACATTATAATGAGGCATACCGTAATGGGAATCTATTAGAGTTTTATTC
>Ga0075520_1000726_pt1 | contig 14993 bp, 13 predicted proteins | sample NGEPerB_FD_75100 | JGI IMG/M metagenome (GOLD analysis project Ga0075520, IMG submission 75100) | Arctic peat soil microbial communities from the Barrow Environmental Observatory site, Barrow, Alaska, USA - NGEE PermafrostAB12-B | ecosystem: Environmental > Terrestrial > Soil > Wetlands > Peat ... | reverse complement strand
GCCGATGATGTAGAACGTGCTCTCGACGTTCGTCACCCAGTCGCGGAGCGCTTCGTTGAGCGCATCCTTCAAGGTCTTCGAGCCGCTTTCGACCGGCACCACCGAGGCGCCGAGCAGGTTCATGCGGTAGACGTTCGGCGCCTGCCGCTTCACGTCCTCGCTGCCCATGTAGACGATGCACTCGAGGCCGTAGCGCGCGCAGATCGTCGCCGTCGCGACGCCGTGCTGGCCGGCGCCCGTTTCGGCGATGACGCGCCGCTTGCCCATGCGCCGGGCAAGCATGGCCTGGCCGATGGTGTTGTTGATCTTGTGCGCGCCGGTGTGGTTGAGGTCTTCGCGCTTGAGAAAGATCTGCGCGCCGCCGAGCTCGCGCGAGAGGCGCGCGGCGTGGTAGATCGGGCTGGGGCGGCCGACGAAATGCGTGAGCTCCGATCGGAATTCGGCGTCGAAGGCGGGATCGCGCTTCGCGTCGTCGTAGCAGGCCTTGAGCTCGTCGAGCGCATGGACGAGGGTTTCGGCGACGAAGCTGCCGCCGTACGGACCGAAGTGCCCGCGCGCGTCGGGCTGGTGGTAGTCGAGCATGGAATGGTCGCCTCAGGAAACGGAGGCATCGATCCTCGAATCGGCCTCGCGCACCGCATCGCAGAAGGCGCGGATCAGGGCGGCGTCTTTCACGCCGCGCGACGATTCGACGCCGGACGAAACGTCAACGGCCCAGGGCCGCAGAGCCTGGATGCCGGCAGCGACGTTTGCGGCACGCAACCCACCAGACAAAACGAGTCGATGGGGAACGGCGGGTGGAACGAGCGACCAATCGAAGACCTTTCCGCCGCCGCCCCAGCCGTCGACGGGAGCGTCGAGAACGAGCCCTTGGGCCGCACTGAACCGGCGTGCGAAGTCTAGCAAATCGAACCCCGCCGCGACCGCGACCGCCTTGAGGAACGGCCGACCAACGGCGAGGCACTCGGCCGGCGTCTCCTCGCCATGAAACTGCAGCAGCAGGTTCGGGATCGCGGCGCAGGCAGCGGCCACGATCGGCGCCTGCGCGTTGACGAACAGGCCGACCGGCGTGACGAAGGGCGGCAGTTCGCGCGCGAGTGCTGCCGCCTGCGCGACCGAGACCGCGCGCGGGCTCGCCGCGTGAAAGACAAAGCCGACGGCGTCGGCCCCGGAGTCGACGGCCGCAGCCACGTCGTCGCTGTGCGATAGGCCGCAGATCTTGATGCGGGTCCGCTCGCTCAAGCAGCGCCTTCCTGCGTGCGGCCGGTCTCAAGGCAGCCAGGACATCGCCGGCGTGTGTTCGGGAATGGCATGGACTGCATCGTAGTACGGGCCGATGAAATGCAGGCCATCGGGCGAGAACGTCGCCGCGGCGAGCGCACGGTCCCTGTCCATCAGTACGCCGGCCAGCCATGCCGCGTCGCGGGCGCCGCTGCCCACCGCGATCAGGCAGCCCATGATGTTGCGGATCATGTGGTGCAGGAACGCGTCGCCGTCGAAGTCGAATCGCCAGTAGTCGCCGCGCCGGTCGATGCCCAGGCTGCGCAGCGTCTTCACCGGCGACGGCGCCTGGCATTCGGCCGAGCGAAAGGCAGTGAAATCGTGCTCGCCGAGCAGCACCTCTGCGGCCGCACGCATCGCCGCGCCGTCGAGGGCGCGAAAGCTCCAGCCGACCTGGCCGGCCTCGAGCGCCGGCCGGATGCGCGACTCGAGCAGCAAGTAAGCGTAGCGCCGCCCCTTCGCGTTGGCGCGCGAATGAAAGGCATCGTCGACGAAGCGGCACCATTGGACGGCGATGTCGTCCGGCAGGAAACGGTTGGTGCCGCGAACCCACGATTCGGCGGTCCGATCGACACCGGTATCGAAATGGATGACCTGGTTCAGCGCGTGCACGCCTGCATCGGTGCGACCTGCGCAGATGCAGCGGACCGGGCGATCGGCAAATGCCGAGAGCGCCGCGTCGACACGATCCTGAACCGTCCGCCCACCAGGCTGGCTCTGCCAACCCTGGTAGGCCGAGCCGCGATAGGCGATACCGAGCGCGACTCGCATCGCGTTCGGGGACCGTCTCAGCCGGCGCCGGGCCGCTCCCAAGGCGGCTGAGCGCCCCCTCGGTGGGCAGCGAACGCCGTGAGCGTGGGGGCCGACATCTCAGCCCAGGTCGTTCAGCATCGCTTGCGCCTTGGTCTTGGTCGCGCCGCTCGCGGTGGTCAGCACCTCGCGCAGCAAGTCGCGGGCACCGTCCTTGTCGCCGATGCGCTGGAACTCCTCGGCAAGCTCGAGCTTGCGCGCCAGCGGATCCTGGTGTGCCTCGTCCTCGACGAAGGGCAGCTCGATGGCGGCGACCGGTGGAGCTGCGACCGTTCCAGCGGACGGCTTGTCGAGATCGAGCGAGATGCCGGAGAGGTCGAACGCCAACGGCTCGCCGCGATCGTCTGGCTTGGGCACCGGCTCGTTCGAGGTCAGCGGCATTTTCAGCGTCGTCGACTGGAAGGCCGACGGCGCGACGCGGGGCGGGACCGACTCGGTCGCATCGAATGCAGCCGGGCGCGAGGGCACGCCGATGTCCGGGTTGTCGAGATCGAGGTCGACGTTGTCCAGCTGGCTGTCGCTCAGGCCGGAATCGGCGGCGACGCCGTATTGCGACGGCACTGGAATGACCGACTGCGGCAAGGTGCTGGCGCCGAGCGGCTCGACGAAGCTGCCAAATTCCGAAGGCCGCTCCGGCGCGCCGCCGGCGCGGTAGAGCGAGTTCTCCGGGTCGATCTGCGCACCGAGCTCCTGCGTCTTGGTCCACTCCTCGCCTTCGCCGCGGGTCAGCGCGAACAGCTGGGTCGCGAGCAGCTCGAAGCCCTTGATGTCGCGGCGCTTGGCGTAGACCTCGAGCAGCTTGGTGCGGATGGCCAGGCGCTCCGGGTTGCTGCGCATCGCCTCCTTGAGGATTTCCTCGGCCTGCAGATCGCGGCCGTAGGCGAGATAGACATCGGCCTCGGCGACCGGATCGACGTCGCCGATGGCATCGAGCTGCGACAGTGAATACGTCATCGACGATGAGCTGCCGCCGGCATCGCGCGTGTCGATGCGCTGGCCGCCGCTGGCGCCGAAGAACGAATCGGGCTGCAGGCGACTCTCGAGGAACGAGGTCTCGCCGCTGTCCTTCTTCGATCGCTGCAGGAAGCGGAAGAGGCCGTAGCCACCGAGCAGCACGACAAGCGCGGCGATGATCGCGTAGAGCGGGTTGTCTTTCAGCGTCTCGATGAAGCCGGGCTCGGCGACGGGCGCCGTCTTGATGGCCGGTCGCGACGCAGGCCGCGCAGGCGCACTCGCGGCTGACGGCACCAGGCCGATCGCAGTGCCGCTGGCCGGCAGCGACGCCGATCCCGGCACGGACGGCGCAGCACCGATGACGGCAGGCACCGACGCAGGCGCGGCAACGCCCGGAACCGACGCGGATGCGGCCGCAACGACCGGTGGAGCGGTCGGCGTCGGCGCGACCACGGGCGGCGCGACGGCGACGACCGGCGCCGGCGTCGGCGGGATGATGGCGGGACGCGCAACCGAAGCTGCTGCAGCCACGGCTGGCGGCGCGACGGGAGCCGCGGCCGGAGGCGTGGTGGCGCCGCCCTGGATCCTCTTCAGCTCGGTGAGGTTCTTGTTCAACTCGGCCAGGCGCGCGTCGGCAGCCTGTTTTTCGCGCGCCTTCGACGCCAGGTCTTCGGCGCTTCCCGGCTTCGCGCCGGGAGCCGTGCCTTTGCTCAGGGTGAGCTTGTCAGGGGTGGGCGCGGTCGCGGTCTTGCGGTCTTCCACCGATGCCTGGACCTTGCCGCCGGACTGGCGCGCGCTGGGCTCGACGAGCGGAGCCACGGTCGAGCTGGCGAGGCGTTGCCGGTAGGCGCCGAAGTCGGCGCTTTGCGCGACGATCGTCCTGCGCGCGTCGCTTCCGGCCACGGCCTGCGCCGCTTCGGCGGACGGCACCGACAGCACCACGCCCGCCTTCATGCGGTTCATGTTGTTGCCCATGAACGCGCTCGAATTGGCGCGGAACAGCGCGACCAGCATTTGATCGAGCGAGGCGCCGTCGCGCTGCGTCTTGGCAGCGATCTTCGATAGCGTGTCGCCCGACTTCACTTGGTATTCGTCGGCGCCGGCACCGGCGGCCGCATTGGCGCCAGCGACACGAGCGCGCCTGGTCGTTGCGTCCTCACCGCTCTTTTCGGCGGCCGCCGCGCGTGCTGCCTCGCGCCGTTCGCGCACCGCCTGTCGGGCCGCTTCCCGCGCCGCTTCGCGGGACTCGCGCGCCGACATCGGCGCTGCGTTGCTGGAGCGAAGCGGAGCTGGCGCCGGTGGCGCTGCGGAGATGACCGGCGAGGTCGTCGTGCCGGTGTTCGCAGGTGCTTGAGCCGCCGAGCGAACGGCCGGCGGCGGATCGAACAGCAAGGTGTACTCGCGCACCAGTCGGCCGGTGGCCCACGAGATCTCGAGGATCACGTCGACGAATGGTTCCTGCACGCCCTTGTCGCTGACGAGGCGAACGTACATGCGGCCGTCGGGGCGGCGCTGCAGGCTGGCGACAGTGCCGGGCAGCACCGGGTTGTAGTCGACGTTGGCGCTGCGATAGGCCTCCGGCGGCGCGACGCGGATCTTGAGATTGGCCTGTTCTTCGGCCGTCATGCTGGTGATTTCGATCTCGGCCTGCATCGATTCGCCGAGGCCGGACTGAACGGTGAGCCGCCCGAGCCCGAGCGCTGCCGCGTACGGAGAAATGAGACACAGCGCCGCAGCGGCGACGCTCGTCAGCGCGAAGCGCCCCGAGAACTGCAATTTTCTTTTCAAGGCGTCTCCCGAATGGACAGTACCGGCTCGCGATCGAGCATGCCGCTCTCGATGAGGCCCCTTATGCGGCCACTCAAACGACGGGCTGCAAAGGCGGAAAAGACCATAACATCAGCGAGATACGGTAGCAAGCTCATGCAATGGCTGACATTCGCGCAGGCGCCGGTTCCGAGTCTTCTGCACGGCGATGTTGCAGGCGGACAACGCCGTATTGGACGCGAGTACACATCGCTCACGTTTCGAGAAGTATCCGGAGCATCCGTCGGAGCGGCTCGGCGGCACCCCAGAGGAGCTGATCGCCGACCGTGAAGGCGCCGAGATAGCTCGGACCCATCGCGAGCTTGCGAAGCCTGCCGACCGGGATGTCCATCGTTCCCGTCACCGCCACCGGCGTCAACGCGCGCACCGTCGCGTCGCGCGTGTTCGGCACGAGCTTCACCCAGGCGTTGTCGGAAGCGATCATGGTTTCGATATCGGCGAGCGGCACGTCTCGCTTGAGCTTGATGGTGAGCGCCTGGCTATGGCAGCGCATCGCGCCGACGCGCACGCAGATCGAGTCGACCGGCACCGGGCTCGCGCCACCCGCAACGCCCCGGCCGAGAATCTTGTTCGTCTCCGCGCCGCCCTTCCATTCCTCGAGGCTGGTGCCGTCGCCACGGTCGGCGTCGATCCAGGGAATCAGACTGCCGCCGAGCGGCACGCCGAAATTCGCGGTCTCCATCGCCGACATCGCGCGCTGCCGTTCGACCGTCCGGCGATCGATCTCGAGGATCGCCGACTTCGGATCGTCGAGCAGCGACTTGACCTCGGCATTGAGCGCTCCGTACTGCACCAGTAACTCGCGCATGTGCTGCGCCCCTCCACCGGAGGCGGCCTGGTAGGTCGTGCAGGTCATCCATTCGACGAGGTCGGCCTTGAACAGCGCGCCAACGCCCATCAGCATGCAGCTCACCGTGCAGTTGCCGCCGATGTAGTTGCGAACGCCGCGCTTGACGGCGTCCTGAATGACGCCGAGATTGACCGGATCGAGGACGATGACCGCGTCGTCCTGCATGCGCAGCGTCTTGGCCGCGTCGATCCAGACGCCGCTCCAGCCAGCGGCGCGCAGCCTTGGGTACACGTCCTTCGTGTAGTCGCCGCCTTGCGCGGTGATGAGAATCGGGCAGCGCTTCAGCTGCTCGATGTCGTAGGCGTCCTGCAGCCGTGTTTCGTTCTTCGCCTGCTTCGGCGCCTTGCCGCCCTTGTCGCTGGTGCTGAAGAACAGTGGCTCGATGAGATCGAAGTCGCCCTCGGCCTGCATGCGCTCGAGCAGCACCGAGCCGACCATGCCTCGCCAGCCGACCAATCCCGTGAGTTGTTGTTGCATCGCTTTGCCCTGAGTTGAAGTGAATTGGACTTCCTTCGTTCCTCCGGCCATCGGGCCGGGGACAGGGCACGACGAACCGGAGCGAACTAGTGCTTGGTGATCGCCGTTTTGGTCGTGAGCGCGGCAACGACCGCGTCACCCATCTGCCGCGTTCCGACCTTCGTGCAGCCCTTGGACCAGATATCGGCCGTGCGCAGCCCCGAGGCAAGCACGGATTGCACCGCCTGCTCGATTCGAGCGGCGGCGTCGGGCTGGTTCAGGGAGAAGCGAAGCATCATGGCGGCGGACAGAATTGTAGCCAGAGGATTGGCGAGATCCTTGCCCGCGATGTCGGGCGCGCTGCCGTGGCTCGGCTCGTAGAGGCCCTTGCCGTTCGCATCGAGCGAGGCCGACGGCAGCATGCCGATCGAGCCGGTGAGCATCGCCGCTTCGTCGGACAGGATGTCGCCGAACATGTTGCCGGTGACGATGACATCGAAGGTCTTCGGCGCGCGCACCAGCTGCATCGCCGCGTTGTCGACGTACATGTGGTCGAGGGCGACGTCGGGGTAATGCGCGTGCACCTCGGTGACGACGTCCTTCCAGAACTGGAAGGTCTCCAGGACGTTGGCCTTGTCGACGCTGGTCAGGCGCTTGCTGCGCGTTCGCGCCGCCTGGAAGGCGACGTGGGCGATGCGTTCGATCTCCGGCCGGGTATAGCGCATCGTGTCGAACGCTTCCTCGGCGCCGGCGAACGCGCCGTCGGGCGAGGCGCGCCGACCACGCGGCTGGCCGAAGTAGATGTCGCCAGTCAGCTCGCGAACGATGAGGATGTCGAGCCCACCGATCAGCTCCGGCTTTAGGCTCGATGCGGCCGTCAGCTCGGTGTAGCAGATCGCCGGGCGGAAGTTGGCGAAGAGACCGAGCGACTTGCGCAGGCCCAGGATGGCCTGCTCCGGTCGCAGGCGCCGTTCGAGCGAGTCGTACTTCCAGTCGCCGACGGCGCCGAACAGCACGGCGTCGGCCGCCTTGGCGAGCGCGAGCGTCGCGTCCGGCAAGGGGTGTCCGTGCACCTCGTACGCCGCTCCCCCGACCAGGCCCTGCTCCGTCTCGATGCGAAGATCGAGCGCCGCGAGAACCCGCTCGGCCTGCGCGACGATCTCGACGCCGATGCCGTCGCCCGGGAGGACCGCGACCTTCATCGCGACGCCCGCCGGGCCGCCCCAAGGGCGGCGCGCGCACCCTCGGGGGACGGCGAACGCAGTGAGCGTGGGGGCATCATCGGATTGTTGCCGCCAGCCAGGGTTGCTTCAGCAATCGCTCCGCCTCGAAGGTCTTGATGGTCTCGGCATGGCGCAGCGTCAGCGCGATGTCGTCGTAGCCGCCGAGCAGGCAGTATTTGCGAAACGGCTCGACGTCGAAGCCGAGCTCGGTGCCGTCGGCTTTGCGTACGACTTGCCGCTCGAGGTCGATCGTCAGCGTGTAGCCGATGAAGGCTGCGACCTCGTCGAACAGGGCGGAGATCTGGTGCTCGCCGAGAACGATCGGCAGCAGGCCGTTCTTGAAGCAGTTGTTGAAGAAGATGTCGGCATAGCTCGGCGCGAGGATGGCGCGAAAGCCGAACTGCTGCAGCGCCCACGGCGCGTGCTCGCGCGACGAGCCGCAGCCGAAATTCTTTCGCGCGAGCAACACCGAGGCGCCCTGAAAGCGTGGCTGGTTCAGCACGAAATCGGGATTCGGCCGGCGCGTGGACAGGTCCTGCCCGGGTTCGCCGTGATCGAGATAGCGCCACGCATCGAACAGGTTCGGACCGAAGCCCGACTTCTTGATCGACTTCAGGAACTGCTTCGGGATGATCGCGTCGGTGTCGACGTTCTCGCGGTCCATCGGCGCGACCAACCCGGTATGCACGGTGAAAGGCGTCATGCGAGCCTGCGCACGTCGACGAAATGACCTTCGATGGCCGCCGCAGCGGCCATCGCCGGGCTGACCAGGTGGGTGCGGCCGCCGTCGCCCTGTCGCCCCTCGAAATTGCGGTTGCTGGTCGAAGCGCACCGCTCGCCCGGCTCGAGCCGGTCGGCGTTCATCGCCAGGCACATCGAGCAGCCGGGCTCGCGCCATTCGAAGCCCGCGCCACGAAAGACGGCGTCGAGGCCTTCCTGTTCGGCCTGCTTCTTCACCAGCCCCGATCCGGGCACGACCATGGCCAGTCTGACGTTCGCGGCGACGCGTCGGCCGAGATGGCGAACCACGGCCGCCGCCTCACGCAGGTCTTCGATGCGCGAGTTGGTGCACGAGCCGATGAAGACTTTGTCGATGCGGATGTCGTCGATGCGCTGGTTCGGCTGCAGCGCCATGTAGCGAAGGGCGCGCTCCATCGCGTCGCGCTTGCCGGCATCCTTCTCGCGCTCGGGGTCGGGCACGCGATCCTCGATCGAGGCGACCATCTCCGGCGACGTGCCCCACGTCACCTGCGGAACGAGCGTGCTGGCGTCGAGCTCGACGATGCGGTCCCAGCGCGCGTCGGCATCCGAGTGAAGCGCCGTCCAGTAACGCACCGCGGTGTCCCATTCGAGCCCGACCGGCGAATAGGGTCGGCCCTTGACGTAGGCGATCGTGGTCTCGTCGACGGCGACGAGCCCGGCCCGCGCACCGGCCTCGATCGCCATGTTGCACACCGTCATGCGCCCTTCCATCGACAACGCCCGGATCGCCGAGCCGGCGAACTCGATCGTGCTGCCGGTGCCGCCGGCCGTGCCGATTTTTCCGATCACGGCGAGCGCAATGTCCTTGGCGGTGCAGCCGCGCGGCAGCCGGCCTTCGACCCGGACGAGCAGGTTCTTCGCCTTTCTCGCCAGCAGCGTCTGCGTCGCCAGCACGTGCTCGACCTCGCTCGTGCCGATGCCGTGCGCGAGCGCACCGAAGGCGCCGTGCGTCGAGGTGTGCGAGTCGCCGCAGACGACGGTCATGCCGGGCAGCGTCGCGCCCTGCTCCGGGCCGATGACGTGGACAATGCCCTGGCGCAGGTCGTTCATCTTGAACTGCGTCACGCCGTGGCGGTCGCAATTCGCGTCGAGCGTGTCGACCTGCAGCTTCGAGATCGGGTCGGCGATGCCGTGCGATCGATCGGTGGTCGGCACATTGTGGTCGCTCACCGCGAGATTGGCCGAGACGCGCCAGACCTTGCGCCCGGCCTGCTCGATGCCTTCGAAGGCCTGTGGGCTCGTCACCTCATGGACGAGGTGGCGGTCGATGTAGAGCAATGCCGTGCCGTCGTCCTCGGTGCGCACGACGTGCTCGTCCCAGAGCTTGTCGTAGAGCGTTCTTGCGGTCATGGCGCGGCTGAAACGGGAATGACCGGGGGCATCACCCCTGTTTGCGCTGGCCGATCGGAACCACCTGGCGCGGCGCGGCGCCGGTGAAGAGCTGGCGCGGCCGGCCGATCTTGTATTCGGGGTCGGCGATCATCTCGTTGAGCTGGGCGATCCAGCCGACCGTGCGCGCCAGCGCGAAGACCGCCGTGAACAGGCTCACCGGAATGCCGATCGCGCGCTGCACGATGCCCGAATAGAAATCGACGTTCGGATAGAGCTTGCGAGCGACGAAATACTCGTCCTCGAGCGCGATCTTCTCGAGCGCCATCGCCAGCTTGAAGATCGGATCGTCGTGCAAGCCGAGCGCGTCGAGCACTTCGTGGCAGGTCTCGCGCATGAGCTTGGCGCGCGGGTCGTAGTTCTTGTAGACGCGGTGCCCGAAGCCCATCAGCTTGATGCCGGAATTCTTGTCCTTCACCTGCTTGACGAACTCGCCGATCTTTTCGACGCCGCCCGCTTTCTGCATTTCCTCGAGCATGTTGAGCGCGGCCTCGTTGGCGCCGCCGTGCGCCGGGCCCCACAGGCAGGCGACGCCCGCCGCGATCGCTGCGAACGGGTTCGTGCCCGACGAGCCGCACAGGCGCACCGTCGAGGTCGAGGCGTTCTGCTCATGGTCGGCGTGCAGGATGAAGATCCGGTCCATCGCCCGCACCAGGACCTCGTTGCGCATGTAGTCCTCGCACGGCGTGGCGAACATCATGTGCATGAAGTTGCCGGCGTACGACAGATTGTTCTTCGGATAGATGTAGGGTTGGCCGACGGTGTACTTGTAGGTCATCGCCACCAGCGTCGGCATCTTGGCGATCAGGCGGATCGCCGAGATCTCACGATGCTCGGCGTTGTGGATGTCGGTGCTGTCGTGATAGAAGGCCGAGAGCGCACCGACGAGGCCAGTCATGACCGCCATCGGATGCGCGTCGCGGCGAAAGCCGCGCAGGAACAGCTGCATCTGCTCGTGGACCATCGTGTGGTGCATGACGAGATGCGTGAAGTCTTCCTTCTCCGACTGGTTCGGCAGCTCGCCCTTCAGCAGCAGGTAGCAGGTCTCCAGGTAGTCGCACTGCGTCGCCAGCTGCTCGATCGGATAGCCGCGGTACAGCAGCTCGCCCTTGTCGCCGTCGATATAGGTGATCGTCGAGTTGCACGACGCGGTCGAGAGAAAGCCCGGGTCGTAGGTGAACTTGCCGGTCTGGCCGTAGAGCTTGCGGATGTCGATGACGTCCGGGCCGATGGTGCCCTTGTAGATCGGCAACTCCATGCTCGGACTGCCATCGGAGAACGACAGGGTAGCTTTGGCATCGGATGGTGTCATGGCGAAGTCCCCGAAAGAGGTGCTGAAGACGAAAGTGGGCTGGGCGTCGTCCGACGCGCCGAGAACGGCGCCGACCGAACGGCCTGGAGTACCTGCAGAACCTCTGGCCTGTCGAGAGATGCGGTCGGCTTCTTGCGGCCGAGAAAAAGATGGAGCAGATCGTTGTCGGCCAGCTCCATGAGCAGGTCGAGACCGGCCGCATCCGCCTGCGTGATGGCTTCGTCGCGCGCGAAGAAGCGCTCCAGCAGCAGGTCGTTTTCCAGCAGCCCGCGCCGGCAGCGCCAGCGCAGCTTGCTCAACGCGCGAGCGTCGATCGCGCGTTCGGATCCCACGCGAGCATCGATGGCGCTCAGCATCAGACGGCGCGCCTCACCATCAGCTCCTTGATCTTGCCGATCGCCTTGGTCGGGTTGAGCCCCTTCGGGCAGACATCGACGCAATTCATGATCGAGTGGCAGCGGAACAGCCGGTAGGGATCCTCGAGGTTGTCGAGCCGCTCGCCCGTGGCCTGGTCGCGACTGTCGGAAAGGAACCGATAGGCCTGCAGCAGCCCGGCCGGACCGACGAACTTGTCCGGATTCCACCAGAAGCTCGGGCACGCCGTCGAGCAGCTGGCGCAGAGGATGCATTCGTAGAGCCCGTCGAGCTCCTCGCGCTCTTCGGGCGACTGCAGGCGCTCTTTCTCGGGCGGCATGTCGTCGTTGACGAGGTACGGCTTGATCGAGTGGTACTGCTTGAAGAACTGCGTCATGTCGACGATCAGGTCGCGGACGACGGGCAGCCCCGGCAACGGCTTGAGGACGATCGGGTCCTTCAGCGTCTTCATGTTCGTCAGGCAAGCCAGGCCGTTCTTGCCGTTGATGTTCATCGCGTCCGAACCGCAGACGCCTTCGCGGCAGGAACGGCGAAAGCTGAGGCTCGGGTCCGTGGCCTTCAACTTCATCAAGGCGTCGAGCAGCATCCGCTCGGTGCCGTCGAGCTCGACTTCGAGCGTCTGCATCGACGGCGCTGCGCCCGTCTCCGGGTCGTAGCGGTAGATCTTGAAGGTGCGTTTTGTCATTGCGGCATCTTTCGCGTCAGAACGTGCGCACTTTGGGGGGAACGGAATCGACCGTCAGCGGCTTCAGGTTGACCGGCTTGTAGTCGAGCCGGTTGCCCTCGCTGAACCAGAGCGAATGCTTCAGCCACTCCGTGTCGTTGCGGCCGTTCGGAGCGATCGGATCGTTCATCGGGTGCTCGTAGTCGGACACGGTGTGGGCACCACGGCATTCGTGCCGCGCGGCCGCCGAGATCATCGTCGCGAGTGCGCATTCCATCAGGTTGTCGACCTCCAGGGCCTCGACGCGCGCGGTGTTGAAGATGTTCGACTTGTCGGCCAGATGCATCGATTTGGCGCGCCCGGCGATCTCCTTGACCTTGACCACGCCTTCGTCGAGCAGGGCCTGGGTGCGAAAGACTCCGGCATGCGATTGCATCGATTTGCGCAAGTCGTTGGCGATCGCCTGCGAATACTCGCCGCCGGTGCTGGCGTGCAGTCGCGCGAGACGCGCTTCGGTGGCATCGGACGCATGTGCAGGCAAGCTGCGGTGGCCGCGCGCCGCCAGCTTGCTGTCGACGATGAAGTTGCCGGCCGAGCGACCGAACACGAGCAGGTCGAGCAGCGAATTGGTGCCGAGCCGGTTCGCGCCGTGCACGCTGACGCACGAGCACTCGCCGACCGCGTAGAGCCCTTCGACGACCGCGTTCGGATCGCCGTCCCTCGGCGCCACGACCTGGCCGTGGATGTTCGTGGGGATGCCGCCCATCTGGTAGTGGATCGTCGGCACGACCGGGATCGGCTCTCGCGTGATGTCGACGTTGGCGAAGTTGTGGCCAATCTCGAGCATGCTGGGCAGACGCTTCCTGATCGTGTCGGCGCCAAGGTGCGTCATGTCGAGGACGATGTATTCCTTGTCGGGCCCGCAGCCGCGGCCTTCCTTGATCTCCTGGTCCATGCAGCGCGAAACGAAATCGCGCGGCGCCAGGTCTTTCAGGGTCGGCGCGTAGCGCTCCATGAAGCGCTCGCCGTCGCCATTGCGCAGGATCGCGCCTTCGCCGCGACAGCCTTCGGTCAGCAGCACGCCGGCGCCGTAGACGCCGGTCGGGTGGAACTGCCAGAACTCCATGTCCTCGAGCGGCAGGCCGGCGCGTGCCGCCATGCCGAGACCGTCGCCGGTATTGATGAAGGCATTCGTCGAGGCCGCGAAGATGCGGCCCGCGCCGCCGGTGGCGAGCATCACGGCCTTTGCCTGCAGGATGTGCAACTGACCCGTTTCCATCTCGAGCGCGGTCACGCCGACGACGGCGCCTTCGCCGTCGCGGATCAGGTCGAGCGCCATCCACTCGACGAAGAAATTGGTGCGCGCCTTGACGTTCTGCTGGTACAGCGTGTGCAGCATCGCGTGGCCAGTGCGGTCGGCCGCGGCGCAGGCACGCTGCACCGGCTTTTCGCCGTAGTTGGCGGTGTGGCCACCGAACGGCCGCTGATAGATCGTGCCGTCGGCGTTGCGGTCGAACGGCATGCCGAAGTGCTCGAGCTCGTAGACGACGTTGGGCGCCTCGCGGCACATGAACTCGATCGCGTCCTGGTCGCCGAGCCAGTCGCCGCCCTTGACGGTGTCGTAGAAGTGGAAGTGCCAGCTGTCTTCGCTCATGTTGCCGAGCGAGGCGCCGATCCCGCCTTGCGCGGCGACGGTGTGCGAGCGGGTCGGGAACACTTTGGACAGCACGGCGACGTTCAGCCCGGCCTTGGCGAGCTGCAGCGAGGCGCGCATGCCGGAGCCGCCGGCGCCGACGATGACGACGTCGAAGCGGCGGGTCGGCAGGGAGGACGTAGCGATCGCGGGCCCTTGCATCAAAGTCTCCAAAGGACCTGGATCGCCCAGCCGGCGCAGCCGACCAGCCAGGCGATCGTCAGCACCTCGACGCCGAGGCGGACGCCGAACGGCTTGGCGTAGTCCATCCAGATGTCGCGCATCCCGACCCAGGCGTGCCAGAGCAGGGAGACGATGGTGATGAAGGTCAGCGCCTTCATCCACTGGTGCGAGAAGATGCCCGACCACTTGTAGTAGTCGAGGGCGCCGGGCATCAGCACCTGGACGACGACGACGAGCGTGAAGACTGCAATGACGAGCGCCGTGACGCGCTGCGACAGCCAGTCGCGCAAACCGTAGTGCGCACCGACGACGAGGCGCCTGGAACCGAAGTTGGTGGCCATCGTGCGCCTCAGTAAAGGGAGAAGAGCTTGGCGCCGAGCGCCAGAGCCAGAAGGGTGCTCAGGCCGATCACGACCAGGGCCGAGATGCGCCCGAACTCGAGGCCGACCGCGTGCGTCGCATCCATCCAGAGATGGCGCAGACCTGCGCAGAAGTGCACCAGGTAGGCCCAGAGCAGGCCGAACGCGACGAGCTTGACGAACCAGCCAGGCACGCCGCCGACGCCGTAGGCGAACACGCTGGTGAACTGGTCGAATGTCGCTTCCGACGTCAGGCTCGTGTCGAACATCCAGATCAGAAAGGGCAACAGCAGAAACATCGCGGCGCCGCTGGCGCGGTGCAGGATCGAGACCCAGCCTGCGGCCGGCAGGCGATACGATGCGATCTGGGCGATGTGGAGGTTGCGATATTCAGGCGGCCTCTCGAGCGGTTTTTCTTTGAGCGACGTGACCATGTCCGACCTTTGTCTTGCCTAGCCTTTTGAGGAACATCCAAACGAGCGCGAAGCCACAGCGCAGCCCGTTGATTTTATTGCAACGCAGCAGACTTTAACCCCGGTCGCGACTCTCGCCCGCCCGTCTTCCTTCCAACCCCACCATCTCCGGAGTTTTCATGAGCAAGCACCCCGTTCGCGTCGCGGTCACCGGCGCCGCCGGTCAGATCGGCTATGCCCTGTTGTTTCGCATCGCGTCGGGCGAGATGCTCGGCAAGGACCAGCCGGTCATCCTGCAGCTGCTCGAGATCCCCGACGAGAAGGCGCAGAAAGCGCTCAAGGGCGTGATGATGGAGCTCGACGACTGCGCCTTTCCGCTGCTCGCCGGCATGACGGCGCATGGCGACCCGATGACCGCCTTCAAGGATGCCGACTATGCGCT
>Ga0075520_1000725_pt1 | contig 14994 bp, 18 predicted proteins | sample NGEPerB_FD_75100 | JGI IMG/M metagenome (GOLD analysis project Ga0075520, IMG submission 75100) | Arctic peat soil microbial communities from the Barrow Environmental Observatory site, Barrow, Alaska, USA - NGEE PermafrostAB12-B | ecosystem: Environmental > Terrestrial > Soil > Wetlands > Peat ... | reverse complement strand
CTGCCATCGTCCTCGTGCTGGTTGCGATCGGCTCGGTCATGCTGCCGGGACGACGCCGGCCTCAGCGCGCGTAGGGATCGGCGAAGCCGAGCGCGACGACGATCCGTCTTTCGCGCGCTTCCATGACGACAGCGTCGGCCGCGACCTCGTGATCGAAGCCCTGCGCATGCAGCGCCCCGTGCACGATCAGATGCGCGTAGTGCGCGACGAGGTCGATGCCCTGCTCTTTCGCCTCGCGTTCGACGACGGGCGCGCACAGCACGAGATCGGCAACCACACGCGGGTCGCTGTCGTACGCGAAGGTCAGCACGTTCGTGGCGTGGTCCTTGTTCCGGAACCGCCGGTTGAGCGACTGCCCTTCATCGGTGCCGACGATGCGCAAGGTGATCTCGGCGGGCCGGGCGAGGGCCGCCCGCAGCCACCGTGCGACACGGTGGCGCGGCAGCAGCGCGCGATGGGCACGGTCCGCGAACTGCAACGACAGGCTCAGCGCGTCGCGCGACAGGCTGGCGCTCACCTCAGCGCCTGTCCTCGTCGGCCCGCGCCGCATCCGCCCGCCCGTAGGCCTCGACGATCCGCGCCACGAGCGGATGGCGCACCACGTCGGCCGACGTGAAGTGCGTCGTCGCGATGCCCTCGACCTTGTCCAGGATGCGCTCGGCCTCGACCAGGCCGGACATCGTGCCCTTCGGCAGATCGATCTGGCTCGTGTCGCCGGTGACGACGGCCTTCGAGCCGAAGCCGATCCGCGTCAGGAACATCTTCATCTGCTCGGGCGTCGTGTTCTGCGCCTCGTCGAGGATGACGAAGGCGTGGTTGAGCGTGCGGCCGCGCATGAAGGCGAGCGGTGCGACCTCGAGCGTCGCCTTCTCGAAGGCCTTGTTGACGCGCTCGAGCCCCATCAGCTCGTAGAGCGCGTCGTAGAGCGGGCGCAGGTAGGGATCGACCTTCTGCGCCAGATCGCCCGGCAGGAAACCAAGCCGTTCTCCGGCCTCCACCGCCGGCCGCGTCAGGATGATGCGTTGCACGGCGTTGCGTTCGAGCGCGTCGACGGCACAGGCGACCGCGAGATAGGTCTTGCCCGTGCCTGCCGGGCCGATGCCGAAGGTGATGTCGTGGCTCAGGATGTTGCGCAGATAGGTGACCTGGTTCGGCGTGCGGCCGACGAGATCGGCGCGCCGCGTGCGCAGGCGCAGATCGGCGGCGTCCTGCGCCTTCGCGCCGTCGTCGGCCATCGATTCGAGGATCACCAGCTCGAGCTCCTCGGCGCCGATCGGCCGCGCCGCCCGGCCATAGAGCTGCTGCAGCAGCGCCACCGCGCGCTCCGCGCTGTCCTTGGCGCCTTCGACGCGAAACGACTCGTTGCGCCGCTGCACCTTGACGTCGAAGGCGGCGGCGATGGTGCGCAAGTGCTCGTCGAAGCTGCCCGCGAGATTGGCGAGGCGGGCGTTGTCCGGCGGAATGAAGGCGTGGCGAAGGATCACGGTCGTCGTCGCTTTGCGAATGCGACCTAGTGTATGCAGGCCAGCCTCCGATAATGGCGGCCATGATCGGACGTCTCACCGGCACCATCGCGGAAAAATCGCCACCGCAACTGTTGATCGATGTGCGCGGCGTCGGCTACGAGGTCGACGTGCCGATGTCGAGCTTCTACAACCTGCCGGCCCTCGGCGAGACCGTGACGCTGCTCACCCACTTCGTGGTCCGCGAGGACGCCCAGGTGCTGTTCGGCTTTCTGACGCACGAAGAGCGGGCGACGTTTCGCCTGCTCGTGAAGATCTCCGGCGTCGGGCCGCGCACGGCGCTGTCGATTCTCTCCGGCCTGTCGGTCGAAGAGCTGGCGCGCGCCGTGAGCCTGCAGGAAAGCGGCCGCCTCATCAAGGTGCCGGGCATCGGCAAGAAAACGGCCGAGCGCTTGCTGCTCGAGCTGAAGGGCAAGCTCGCCGATGCCGTCAGCGCGCCGGCGAGCGTGGCCACGAGCGCGCATGCCGACATCCTGCAGGCGCTGGTCGCGCTCGGCTACAGCGACCGCGAGGCGGCGGCGACGCTGAAGACGCTGCCTGCCGACGTCGAGGTGTCGCCAGGCATCAAGCTGGCGCTGCGTGCGCTCGCGAAGTAGGGCGGCCGGTCTTCGCCGGGAGCCCGAACGCCCGGCGGGCGTCAATGCATGTGCATGTCGGGCATCGCTGCGGAAGCACGCGGCGTCTGCACGACGACCTTGACCTCGACCTTGCCGGCGCGCTCGAACTGCAGCGTCATCGCGAACGTCTCGCCTTCCTTCAAGGGCCGCTTCAGGCCGACCAGCATGAGGTGGTCGCCCATCCCCGGCCGCATCCGGACAGACTGCTTCGGCGCGAGCGCGATGCCGTCGACCTCGCGCATCCGCATGACGCCTTGCGCGTCGACGCTCATGGTGTGCAGCTCGACGCTGGCAGCGACCGGCGTCGATGCGCGCACGAGCTTGTCGGGCTGGGCGCCGGTGTTCTCGAGCGCCACGAAATAGGCCGCTCCGGTCGTCGTGCCGGCCAGGCTCGGCGTCGCGTAGGGATGCTCGATCGCGATCTCGCCGACCGTGGTGTCGTGCGCTGCGGCAGCGACGACCGCGACGGCAGCGAACATGGCGACCAGCGAGCGCGCGACGACGACGGGAAACTTCATCGAGCCAGTCTACGCTGCCCATAATCGCCCCATGAGCATCCAGACCGACGACTTCGCGCCGGCACCGCTTGGCGCCTCGCGCGTCGTCAGCGCCGCGCCGGCCTCGCCCAACGAAGAGGCGATCGAGCGCGCACTGCGCCCGAAGGGCCTCGCCGAATACGTCGGCCAGGCGAAGGCGCGCGAGCAGCTCGAGATCTTCATCCGCGCGGCCAGGATGCGCAGCGAAGCGATGGACCACGTGCTGCTCTACGGGCCGCCCGGGCTCGGCAAGACGACGCTGTCGCACATCATCGCCACCGAGCTCGGCGTCAACCTCCGCTCGACCTCCGGGCCGGTGCTGGAAAAGCCGAAAGACCTCGCCGCCCTGCTCACCAACCTGGAGAAAAACGACGTTCTCTTCATCGACGAGATCCATCGCCTCTCGCCGATCGTCGAGGAGATCCTCTACCCCGCGCTCGAGGACTACCAGATCGACATCATGATCGGCGAGGGCCCGTCGGCGCGCTCGATCAAGCTCGAGTTGCAGCCGTTCACTCTCGTCGGCGCGACGACGCGCGCCGGCATGCTGACCAACCCGTTGCGCGACCGCTTCGGCATCGTCGCCCGGCTCGAGTTCTACAGCGCCGAGGAGCTGGCGACGATCGTGCGCCGCTCGGCGGGCTTGCTCAAGGTGCCGATCGACGACGCCGGCGGCTTCGAGATCGCGCGCCGCTCGCGCGGCACGCCGCGCATCGCCAATCGCCTGTTGCGGCGCGTGCGCGATTTCGCCGACGTCAAGGGCAGCGGCCAGATCACCAAGCCGCTGGCCGATCGCGCGCTGGTCATGCTCGACGTCGACGCGTTCGGCCTCGACGTGATGGACCGAAAGCTCCTCGAGGCCGTGATCCACCGCTTCGACGGCGGCCCGGTCGGCCTCGACAACGTCGCCGCGGCGGTCGGCGAGGAGCGCGACACGATCGAAGACGTGATCGAGCCGTTTCTCATCCAGCAGGGCTTCCTGCAGCGCACGCCGCGCGGCCGCGTCGCGACGCTGGCCGCCTACCGGCACCTCGGCGTCGTGCCGCCGAAGAGCAGCGGCGCATTGTTCGCCGAGGGCGACTGACGCGCCCCGGCCGGCGCCTTCAGATCAGGTCTTCGGAGGCAAGCCGCGCGTAGCGCACGGCCGATCTGGCGGCGAGCCGTTTGGCGATTGCCTGCACCTTCGTCGTCCCTGCATCCTCGGGCGCGTAGACGACGAGCCAGCCGCAGCCTTCGCTGGCGAGCGTCATGTAGCGGCGCATCAGCGTGATCTCGTAGCCGAACCCGGCGGCACTGCTCGCCTTGCGCATCATGTCGGCCAGATTGGGGAACAGCTCGCCCGAGCCGTAGGTGAGGATGTCGGTGTCGGCGAAGCCTTCCTGCAGCAGTGCCTGCCTCGCCGTCGCGGCTACGGCGTCGCTCTCGAAAGCGAGAATGACGTGGCCCACCGGGTTGAGCGCGCCCAGCGTGCGCATCTGGTCCAGCTCGCTCTTGGTGATCGGCTTGCTCATTGCCCCGCATCCTTGCTGACTGATCGACTCGCAGTGTAGTTTGCCCGGCGCTGCAGCCAGGCCTTGAGCTCGCCGACGAAGCCGCGCCGGAAGGCGACGACGCAGACGACGAAAATGGCGCCGATGATCACGGTGACCCAGGCGCCGACGCGATCCGCAAGGAAGTCCTGCAGGCCGATGATGGTGAAGGCGCCGATCACCGGCCCGGCGAAGGTGCCCATGCCGCCCAGCAGCGTCATCAGGATGACTTCGCCGGAGAGCGACCAATGCGCGTCGTTGAGGGTCGCGAAGCCGAGCACCAGCGTCTTCATCGAGCCGCCGAGGCCGGCCAGCGCCGCCGAGAGCACGAAGGCGAGCAGCTTGTAGCGGTCGACGTCGTAGCCGAGCGAGATGGCGCGCGGCTCGTTCTCGCGGATCGCCTTCAGCACCTGGCCGAACGGCGAATGGACGATGCGGACGATGAACAGGAACACGGCGACGAAGACCGCCACGACGACGTAGTAGAGAACCAGGTCGCTCTCCAGCGACAGAAACCCGAACAGCTTGCCGCGCGGCACGCCTTGCAGGCCGTCTTCGCCGCCCGTGAACGGCGCTTCGAGCCAGACGAAATAGATCATCTGCGCCAAGGCCAGCGTGATCATCGCGAAGTAGATGCCCTGGCGGCGGATCGCGATCAGGCCGACGCCGAGGCCGAGCAAGCCGCCGAACGCCATGCCCGCAAGAATGCCGAGCTCCGGGGGCCATCCGGCCGAACGCACCAGCCAGCCGGTCGCGTAGGCGGCGGCGCCGAGAAACGCCGCGTGGCCGAACGAGAGCAGCCCGGTATAGCCGAGCAGCAGGTTGAAGGCGCAGGCGAAGATGGCGTAGCAGAGCGCCTTCATCATGAAGACCGGATACAGGCCGATGAAGGGCGCGGCAAGAAGAATGAGCAGCCCGACGACCAGGCCGATGCGCGACAGCCGCTCGATGCCGGAGTGCGTGGCCATCACTTTTCCTTGCCGAACAGGCCGGCCGGACGAATCATGAGCACGATGGCCATGATGACGAAGACGACGATGTTCGACGCCTCCGGATAGAACACCTTGGTGAGGCCCTCGACGATGCCCAGCGCCAGGCCGGTGAGGATGGAGCCGAGGATCGAGCCCATGCCGCCGATGACGACGACGGCGAAGACGACGATGATCAGGTTCGAGCCCATCAGCGGCGTCACCTGGATAACCGGCGCGGCGAGCACGCCGGCGAGCGCGGCGAGGCCGGCGCCGCCGGCATACGTGAACATCACCAGCATCGGCACGTTGATGCCGAAGGCCTGCACCAGCGCCGGGTTCTCGGTGCCGGCGCGCAGCGTCGCGCCGAGGCGCGTGCGCTCGATCACGAACCAGGTGCCGAGACAGACGACGAGCGAGGCGAAGACGACGAAGGCGCGGTAGTTCGGCAGCACCATGAAGCCGAGATTGGTCGCGCCCTGCAGCGCCTCGGGCACGGGATAGGACTGGCCGGAGACGCCGAACTGGTCGCGAAAGACGCCTTCGGCGATGAGCGCCAGGCCGAACGTGAGAAGCAGCCCGTAGATCGGGTCGATCCGGTAGAGACGGCGCAGCAGCGTGCGCTCGATGACGACGCCCAGCGTGCCGACGACGACCGGCGCGATGACCAGCGCATACCAGTAGCCGATGCCGAATGTGTCGAGGGCGATGAACGCCACGTAGGCGCCGATCATGTACAGCGCGCCATGCGCGAAATTGACGATGCCGAGCAGGCCGAAGATGACCGCCAGGCCGAGGCTCAGCATCGCGTAGAACGAGCCGTTGACGAGGCCGAGCAGCAGCTGGCCGAGGAAGGCCTGGATGGGGATTCCGAAGATGTCCATCAGGTCGTCACTCTGCCGCCGCTGCCCCGGACGAGCCTCTTATTTCCAGAGGCTGCACTTCGACTCGGCCTTGGTCGTGAAGGCGTCCTCGCCCTTGGTCGTGGCCACCACGTTGTAGTAGTCCCACGGCGTCGTCGATGTCTCGGGCGTCTTCACCTGCATGAGGAACATGTCGTGGACCATGCGGCCGTCGGGGCGCACGTAGCCGCCCTTGGCGTACATGTCGTTGACCTTCGACTTCTTCATCTGCTCCATCAGCTTGTCGCCGTCATCCGTGCCCGCGGCCTTGACGGCATTGAGATAGAACTGCGCCACCGAGTAGTCGGCCGCCTGCAGCGACGACGGCATGCGCTTAAACTTCTCGAAGAAGCGCTTGGCCCAGGCACGCGACTCGGGCGACTGGTTCCAGTACCAGCTGTCGGTCAGGTACATGCCCTGGGTCGCCTTCAGGCCGAGCGAGTGCACGTCGTTGATGAACATCAGCAGGCCGGCGAGCTTCATCGTCTTGGTGATGCCGAACTCGTTGGCCGCCTTGATCGCGTTGATGGTGTCGCCGCCGGCATCGGCGAGGCCGAGGATCTGCGCCTTGCTCGACTGCGCCTGCAGCATGAACGACGAGAAGTCGCTCGCCGACAGCGGATGCCGCACCGAGCCGACGACCGTGCCGCCCGAAGCCAGAACGACCTTGCTCGCGTCGGCCTGCAATTGCGATCCGAACGCGTAGTCGGCGGTCAGGAAGAACCAGCTCTTGCCGCCGGCCTTGACGACGGCGGGCGCCGTGCCCTTGGCCAGCGCGACCGTGTCGTAGGCGTAGTGGATGGTGTACGGCGTGCACTGCTCGTTGGTGAGAGCCGAGCTGCCCGGGCCGATCGCCAGGAAGGGCTTCTTCTTCTCGGCGGCGACCTTGGCCATCGCCAGCGCGGTGCCGGAATTGGTGCCGCCGATCAGCATGTCGAGGCCTTGCTGGTCGAACCACTCGCGCGCCTTCGAGGCGGCGACGTCGGGCTTGTTCTGGTGGTCGGCGACGAGCAACTCGATCTTCTTGCCGGCGACGGCGCCGCCCATGTCGGCGATCGCCATCCGGATGGCTTCGGCGCCCGCCGGACCGTCGATGTCGGCATACAGGCCCGACATGTCGGTGATGAAGCCGATCTTGATGACATCGCCCGAGACCTGGGCGTACGCGGGAACGGCGAAGGCTGCGGCAGCGACGGCGCAGGCGGCGGAAATTGTCTTGAGTTTCAGCATGGGGTTGTCTTCCGTGGGTTGAGAAAAAGAAAGGGAAAGCGGGCGACTCACACGCCCAGATATTCGTGCAGCCGCTCGACACGCGCGGGAAGCTCGGCCTGCGTGAACTGCTGGATCACGCGGCCGTGCTCCATGACGAGAAAGCGATCGGCGAGCGGCGCCGCGAAGCGGAAGTTCTGCTCGACCATGACGATGGTGAAGCCCTGCTCGCGCAGGCTCTTCACGACCTCGGCGAGCTTTTGCACGATCACCGGCGCGAGGCCTTCGGAGATCTCGTCGAGTAGCAGAAAGCGGGCGCCGGTGCGCAGGATGCGGGCGACGGCGAGCATCTGCTGCTCGCCGCCCGAAAGCCGCGTGCCCTGGCTGCCGGCGCGCTCCTTCAGGTTCGGGAACATGCCGTAGATCTGCTCGACGCTCATGCCGCCCGCGCCCAGCGCCGGCGGCAGCATCAGGTTCTCTTCGGCGGTGAGCGAGGAAAAGATGCCGCGCTCTTCCGGGCAATAGCCGAGGCCGAGCCGGGCGATGCGGTGCGTGGCCATGCCGATCGTCTCGGCGCCCTTGACCTTGATCGAGCCCTTGCGCGAGCCGATCAGGCCCATGATCGCGCGCAGCGTGCTGGTGCGCCCGGCGCCGTTGCGGCCGAGCAAGGTGACCACCTCGCCCTCGTCGACGTGGAAGTCGACGCCGTGCAGCACGTGCGATTCGCCGTACCAGCCCTGCAGGCCCGCCACTTCGAGGAAAGGCTGTGCCATCAATATGCGCCCGCCAACTCCGCGTTCGCGGTGCCCATGTAGGCCTCGATGACCGCGGGATTCTTCGCGACCTCGGCGTACGGGCCCTCGGCGAGCGTCGAGCCGCGCGCCAGCACGGTGATGGTGTCGGCGATCGAGGCGACGACGCTCATGTTGTGCTCGACCATCAGCACGGTGCGGCTCGCCGCGACCTTCTTGATCAGGGCGCGGATGCGATCGACGTCTTCCAGGCCCATGCCCTGCGTCGGCTCGTCGAGCAGCATCACCTTCGGGTCCATCGCCAGCGTCGTCGCGATCTCGAGCGCGCGCTTGCGCCCGTAGCTGAGCTCGACGGCGGGAATCGCCGCGTAGGCGGCGAGGTCGACCTCGCGCAGGAGATCCATCGCCTGCGCATCGAGCACGTGCAGCGAACGCTCGGGCTTCCAGAAATGAAACGACGTGCCGAGCCTTCGCTGCAGGGCGATGCGAACGTTCTCCAGCACCGAGAGATGGGCGAACACCGCCGAGATCTGGAACGAGCGAACGACGCCGCGCCGGGCAATCGCCGCCGACTTCTCGGCCGTGATGTCGTCGCCGTCGAACAGGATCTGTCCCGACGTCGGCACCAGAAACTTGGTCAGCAGGTTGAAGCACGTCGTCTTGCCGGCGCCGTTCGGCCCGATCAGCGCGTGGATCGTGCCGCGGCGAACGCGCAGGTTCACCTTGTCGACGGCGACGAAGCCCTTGAACTCCTTCGTCAACTCCTTCGTCTCGAGGATGAAGTCGCCGCCCGTCATGGCCATGGGGACACCTTCGTGCTGCGCACTCCGGTATTCGCCTTGGGAACGACCCGGCGGCTCATGCCGCTTCACGGGCCGAGCGCGGCGCGTTGCCGCCGATCCGCTCGGTCAGGGCCCGGGCGACGTCGAGCGCGGCGTCGCGGTGGCGGGCGCCGCGGTCGGCGCCGAGAAGGGCCTTGTTGATGCAGACGGAAATGGCCGCCGCGACGTCGCCGGACGCACCGAACACCGGCGCACCGAACGAGTAGACGCCTTCGCGAACGCAACCGTCATCGATGCTGTAGCCGCGCCGGCGCGTCAGCGCCAGCTCCCTGAACAGCGCCGCGAGACTGCGCGGGCCACGTTGGGTGAGGCGCACGCGCAGGTTGCCGGCGAGCAGGCGCGACACCTCGGCCGTCGGAAGCTGCGCCAGCATCGCCTTGCCGCTGCCCGACAGGTGCGCCGGCAGGCGCATGCCGACGTTGAAGGCCAGCCCGAGCGGCCGGGCACTGTTGCGCACGGCGACGTAGAGAGCCTCGCCGCCCGACAGCACCGAGAGCACGACCGTCTCTTCGGGCGCGCTGCCGCGATCGGTCCAGAGCGCGTTGAATTCCCGGGCGACGTCGGTGCCCGAGACGAAGGCCTCGGCCAGTCCCATGACGCGCGGACCGATCAGGAACGCACCGTCGCTCTGCTTGCGCAGATAGCCGAACGAGACCAGCGTCGTGCACAGGCCGTGGACGCTGCTCTTGGGCAGATCGAGATCGCTCACCAGCCGCGCCAGCGTCATCGGCTCGCGCGTCTCGGCCAGGCGCTCGAGCAAGGCAAGGGCGCGCGAAACGGCCGGCACCAGCGCCCGGCCTTCGGCTGGCGCGGGAGTCACCATCACCAACGGCCTGCTCGAGGCGGTGCGGCGTTGCGGAGAAACGTTCATCGACGATTGGACGTGGGGCAGTTGTGAACGCAGTTCATGCGGCTGAACGCGCTTCAGCGCGCAGGACGCAAAGTCTAGACAGCCACGATGGTGCCGAAGCGGCCTCCCGTGTCGGATCGGGGGTTTGTCCTCAGAGCGTTTGCCCGTGATCGACCGATCTCGAAGAGGCCCACGCACGCCTGCGGCGATTCGCTAGCTGATGCAGCCCCGCGCCTCGATCGGCCAGACCGCTTCGACGACGCCGCCATCGAGACCGCCGCGCAGCGCCACGTAGTGATCGTGCAGGTTGACGGTCGGGTCGCAATGGCCCGGCACCAGCCAGACGGTGTCGCCGAGCGCCGGCAGGTCGAGCGCCGAGCCGCCGGGACGCGGCCGCAAGACGCCGTGCTCGTCGCTGCCGCTCACGAAGTCGAGCGCGCGGCGATGCACGCGCGGCGGTCCGGAGTCGGTCGCATGGGCCTTGTTGCCGGCATCGATGACCGCGTGCGCGATGCCGCGGCTCATCACCTGGCTCTTCACGAAGAGCGCGTGCTCGAAGCGCGGCGCCCCCGGAGCAGGTGCGTTGTCGGCATAGTCGCGGTCCATGAAGAGGTAGCTGCCGACCTGCCATTCGCCCCAGACGCCGCTCGCGGCGTCGAACGAGAAGCTGCCCGTGCCGGCGCCGGTGACGAGCCGACAGGCGATGCCCGAGGCGGTGATGCTGGCCCGCGCCGCCGATGCGAGCGAGGCCGCATGGCGCGAGGCGGCTTCGCGCTCGACCGCGCCGCGCACATGCTGGCCGCCGCCGTGATAGGCCTGCAGGCCGGCGAAGACGAGGCCGCCGTCGGGCGGCGCGTGCGAGACGACACGGTGCGCGAGAGCGCCGGCCGCCGCCGGAGCGACGCCGCACCGGCCCTGGCCGACGTCGACCTCGACGAAGACCTCGATGGTCGCGCCGGTGCCGCGCATCGCCATGGCCAAGCGCTCGACGCCTTCGGCCGAATCGACGGCGATCGCCAGCCGGACGCACCGCGCCAGCGCGGCGACGCGCGCGAGCTTGGCCGCGTCGATCACTTCGTTCGAGATGAACAGGTCGTCGATGCCGGCCGCGGCGAGGGCTTCGGCCTCGCTCGTCTTCTGCACGCAGACGCCGACCGCACCGGCCGCCATCTGCAGCCGGGCCAGCGTCGCGCTCTTGTGCATCTTGGCGTGCGGTCGCAGGCGCACGCCATGGCTGCGCGCGAAGGCGGCCATCGTTGCGAGGTTGCGCTCCATGGCGTCGAGGTCGATGACGAGCGCCGGCGTGTCGATGGCCGAGACCGGCGCGCCCGCCTCGATCTCGACGCGGCTCATCCACGCTCCGCCGCCGCGACGGCGGCCGACGCGAGACCGCTGCCGGCATCGCCTTCGCTCGCATCGTCGAGCGGCATGTCGCCCTCGAGGTGCTGCGTGTCGTTCCAGCCCACCAGCGTGAAGCCGCGCGCCGTGTACAGCAGGCGGTTCAAGGTCGCGTTGCCGAGCTGCCAGGAGCGCGGCGCGTCGAGGGCGACGCCGCTGGCGGCGCGGTAGAGGCAGTCGAGCACGCCGCCATGCGTGACGATGGCGATCGAGCGCCCGGCCTGGCTCGCGGCGATGCACGTGCAGGCAGCGAGCGCGCGCGCGCTGAAGGCGCGAAAGGTCTCGCCGCCCTCGGGGCCGAAGTCCGGATCGTGACGTCGCCAGCGCGCCGCCTCGGCCGGCCAACGCGCATCGATCTCGGCATAGGTGAAGCTCTGGAACATGCCGAAGCTCCGCTCGCGCAGGCCGGTGTCGGTGACGACGCCGAGCCCGGCCTTGGACGCGATGGTCTGGGCCGTGTCGAAAGCGCGTTGCAGGTCGCTCGAGAAGATCGCCTCGAGGCTCGCGTCGGCGAGCGCCTCGGCGACGCGGCCGGCCTGCCAGCGGCCGCGGGCGCTGAGTGCCGTGTCGAGCTGGCCCTGCATGCGCATCTCCGCGTTCCACACCGTCTCGCCATGGCGGACGGCGACGATGCGCGTCACCTGCGCGTCGTACGCGTCCGGTGCCGCGGACGGGCCGGACGACATCATCCGGCGAGGCGGCGATTCAGCGTGTAGATGCCGGAATGCGCCGCTTCGGCGAGCACGTGCGGCCCGATCGCGGTGCGCAAGGCGGCGCCGCCGAAGCGGCCTTCCAGCGGCGCCCTGGCGACGCCGAGCGCATAGAGCGTGAAGACGTAGTGGTGCAGGATGGAATCGTTCCAGGGCGGAAACGGGCCGTCGTAGCCGTAGTAGTCGCCCGCCATCGCCGGGTCGCCCGCGAACCAGCCCGTGTAATCGTTGATGCCGTGGCGGGCGCCGGTCAAGCCGGCAGCCTCGACCCGCGGGCCGGGCTTGCCGTGCGGCGTGAAGCCGCGGCAGAACGCGCCTTCGGCAAAGGGGCCGGCAGCGGCGGGCATGTCGGCGAGCACCCAGTGGAAGAAATCGATGCGCGGCAGATCGGCGGGCACCTCGCGGCCGGCCTGGTTGACGTCGTCGCCGCGACTCGGCACGTCGCCGTCGTGACAGATCAGGGCGAGCGATTGCGTGCCCGCAGGCAGGCCGCTCCACGCGAGATGCGGGCTGAGGTTGTCGGAGAACTCGACGCTCGTTCCGGCATCGAGCCGACCGGCCGCGAATCGTGCCGGGATCCGCTCGCCGTCGCGCCAGCTGTCGCTCCAAAGCTTCATCGCCTGCTCCCTTTCGGTTGGTGCGCCGACTGGGCGCGTCGCTCACACGCCCCAGACGATGTCGGCGCGCTCGGCCAGCGAGCGCTTCATCATCTCGAGCATTGGCCAGGCGCGGCGGCGCAGCGAGACGTGGTCGCTGCTGCGACTCGCGTCGTCGCGATCGCCTTCGGCGTCGGTGCGTTTGTCTGCCGCCGCTTCGGCGGCGATCGCGGCTTCGATGGCAGCGATCGCCGAAGGGATCGCCGCCGCCTCGACGATGCCCTTGGCCGATGGCTCGCGGTCGAGGATGCGCAGGATCTGGTCGCCGATCGGCGTCATCATGAGAAGGTCGGCGCTGGCCTTCGACTTGAACACGTAGTGCATCGGTTCGCCCGCCCTCAGCGACCCGGCGTCTGCGGGTACATGTAGCTGCGGTTGAAGGGAAAGGCGGACTGTGCGCCGCGCATCGGCCCGCCGCCGACCTCGCCGCTGCGCCGCGCGCAGAGGATCTGGTGCAACGATATCCAGGCCCGCTCGAACGCCATGGCGCTGCCCGCGAGGTAGAGGCGATAGGCGCGCAGCACCGTCTCCGAGGTGAGGCCACGCGCCGCGCCAAGCTGAGCCTCGAGCGCGTCGCTCCAGCCCCAGAGTGTCTTCGCGTAGTGCGGCCGCAGGTTCTCGATGTCGACCGCCTCGAGACCCGACTCGCTGGTCGTCTCGAGCACGTGCGACACATGCATCAGCTCGCCACCGGGGAAGATATAGCGCTCCATGAAGTCGCCGAGGCCGCCGCCGAGCTGGTGGTTGCGCGTGCCGCCGGCGGTGATGCCGTGGTTGAGGAAAAGGCCGCCCGGCTTGAGCAGGCGGATGATCTTGGCGAAGTAGTCGGGCAGCTGGGCCCGGCCGACGTGCTCGAACATCCCGACCGAGGCGATCTTGTCGAAGAGCTCGCCTTCTGGCAGCGCCCGGTAGTCGAGCAACTCCATGCTGACCCGGCCGCGCAGGCCGCGCTCGTCGATCAGGCGGTTGACATGCGCGTGCTGGTTACGGCTGAGCGTGATGCCCTGCGCCCGCACGCCGTAATTTTCCGCCGCCCAGAGCAGCAGGCCGCCCCAGCCGGCGCCGATGTCGAGAAAGCGCTCGCCTTCTCTCAGCATCAGCTTCCTGCAGATGTGCTCGAGCTTGGCCTCCTGCGCCTGCGCCAGCGACATCGCCGGCTCACGGTAGTAGGCGCACGAATAGACCCGTTTCGGGTCGAGCCAGAGGGCGTAGAAGTCGTCCGAGACGTCGTAGTGGAACTGGATCTGCCGGGCGTCCGACTCGGGCTGGTGGTGCGAGCGCGAACGGGCGAGATGGACGAGCTTTCGCACCCAGCCGATCGGTGTCGGACCGATCGCGCTGGCATCGACCGGGTCGCCCGGAAGGAGGCCGGCGCCGATCTCGAGGAGATCGCGCATGCTGCCGTCGACCTCGATCCGGCCTTCGACGAAGGCCTCGCCGACCTTGCCGATCTCGCCGGTGACGATGTGCCCGAGCGGCCCGAGCTCCTTCAGGCGCACCGTGACCGCGGCGTCGCTGCGGCCGATGCGCTGGCCGCCGGGAAGGACCACGGCAAGCGTTGGATTGAGTCGTTCGAGACGCTGTTCGAGCGCCATGGCGATCGCGGACATCGGACGGTTTCCGTTCGGGGTGAAAGCCCGGAGTCTACGGAGTCGCGATCTCCACCGCCAGGATGGGGCTGCGCAGGCTGGCCGGCGCCCCTGCCGCCGGCGCCGGACGACCTCAGCGCAGGTCGCGGTAGGTGACGACGCGGCCGATCGCCCTGCCGCGGCTGCACTGTGGCACCGTCACCCGCTCGATGGCGCCGCCCGGTCGCAGCAGCAGACGGTCGGTCGCTTCGGCCAGCGGATCGGCGTCGAGCTCGGCCAGTCGCAGCGTGTACTCGCGCGGGTCGGCCATCTGCAGGCGAACCCAATCGAAGATCTCGTCGTCGGCGCGCAGCAGGAGCATCTCTTCCGGCACGCTCCAGATGTGCGCAAAGCGCCGGTTGAAGCTGCTGATATGGCCAGCCAGGTCCAACACCATGACGCCGTCGCTCAGCGACTCCAGCGTCGCCTGCAGCTCCGCGCGCGCGGCGTCGGCCCGGTGTTCGGCAGCGACCTCGGCGCTGCGGTCGTGCAGGGTGACGACATAGAGCAGCGCTCCCGGCGCCGGCTCGACCCGCGTGACGCGGCGCGTCACCGGCACTGCCGCCTCGCCCGGCCGCGAGACGTACGAGTCGGAGACGATGCCGCCACCGATGCCTTCGGCGGCTTCGGCCCAGAAGCAGTCGTCTTCGGGCGTCGACGAGAGCCCGAGCATGTCGCGGCCGATCAGCTCGGCGGGCGCGACGCCCAGGAGCGCGCCCGCCGCCGAATTGGCGGCGACGATGCGCAGGCCCTCCGGCTCGACCAGGCACACCGCGTCGAGCATCGACTCGATCAGCTGCGGCCAGGTCCGGCGCGCCGCGTCGGCCGGGCTGAAGCGGTCCACCGGCAGCGGGTTGTTCATGAGGCCCCCACG
>Ga0075520_1000724_pt1 | contig 14995 bp, 15 predicted proteins | sample NGEPerB_FD_75100 | JGI IMG/M metagenome (GOLD analysis project Ga0075520, IMG submission 75100) | Arctic peat soil microbial communities from the Barrow Environmental Observatory site, Barrow, Alaska, USA - NGEE PermafrostAB12-B | ecosystem: Environmental > Terrestrial > Soil > Wetlands > Peat ... | reverse complement strand
GCTTCCTCGGACAGGGTGACGACTTCGGTGCCGATGGCCTGGCCGGATTGGTCGGCGGCGGTGTCACGCCTGCTGACACGCAGCTCTACAGCGTCGCCGCCTTGGTGGCGACCTCGGGCGCGTCGTTTGGCCCGTACATCGCCAAGTTCCAGAGCGACAAGTGCACGGTCGTCGTGCTCGACACCATTCCCGGTGCCACCGACGCCGCGTTGGGCGCCGCTCTGCAGCTCGGTTACTCGCCTCACTGGGTGATCTCCAGCGTCGGATCCGACCCTGCGACGGTCGAAGCACCGTTCGCTGGCAAGGTGCCCGTCGACCCCGAAGTCGGCGCAGTCTCCTGGAGTTACCTGCCCGCTTCGACTAGCTCGAGCGCGTGGATCCCCTGGATGCGCAAGGTGTTGGGAGCGGACAAGGCTGACTTCCCCGGCTTCTCCTCGACCACCACGTTGGACGGCAACATGGCCTACGGCGTTGGCTTTGGTGTCGCGTTCGTCGAAGCACTCAAGGCCACCGGTGCGAACTTCACACGCGCCAGCTTCTTGAAGACGTTGACGCACACGACGTTCACCCAGACGCCGTCGCTCGTGCCGCTGCAGTACACGCCGTCGAACCACCAGGGTCTGAACGGCGGGTACCTCACAACCATCACGAGTGCCACCGCGACCGCGGCGCTGGACGGCAAGGTCTATACGACCGACAGCACGCCAAATGGTCCCGTGGTCTCAGCCAAGAGGTTGAGTTCGGGTATCCCGTCCTGGCTGAAGTAACCATCTGATTCAACGACGAGACCCCGCCGGGCAACCGGCGGGGTCTCGTCGTTGGTCACTGGCGGTTCGTCGCTGTGATCTCGAGCACAACGGTAGGGTCGGAACGTGGATGACGTCTACGTTGACGGAAGTATCGAGTGCGGCCCGAATAGGTTGCGAATCCACTGGTACTACTTCCCGTGGGGAACCAAGTCGATCGCCTACTCGTCAATCCGTGGCGTTCGCCGAGTGAACATCGGCGCGCTCAGCGGACGCGGGAGAATTTGGGGCACGGCCAATCCGCGATACTGGGCCAGCCTCGACGCCGCGCGACCAAAGAAGACCGCCGGCCTGATTCTCGACGTCGGAGGGTTCGTGAAACCCTTCATCACACCCAGCCATATTGATGAGGTCGAATCGATACTGCGCGAACGAGCACACCTGGCGCCGGGTGATGACGCGACGGGCGGACCACTCCTGTAGCAGCGCTCGCTCGACAACGCGTCGCTGACACGAGGTGTCGGTCCATGAACGCGCCGCCATTGACCGAGATCGCCTCTCCCGTGATGAAACGGGCGTCGTCTGACACGAGGAAGGCAACGACCCTGCCCACGTCCTCGGGCGCCTCGAGATGGCCCAGTGGCGTGTCGTTGATCCACATCTGTCGCACGGTCTCGGGATCCGTGTCGCGCAACGTCGCTTCCCAGGCGAGCTCGCGTGTCTGCATCGGCGTCGCGACGAAGCCCGGACAGACACAGTTGACCCGAATGCCGTGGGGGGCCAGTTCGAACGCCATGGCCTGGGTGAGACCCCGCACCGCGAACTTGCTCGCCACGTAATCCGCAAGAAAGGGGACCCCGCCCTGCTAGGCGGCCATCGACGCCGTGTTGACGATGCAACCTCGTGTTCCCAGAGCGATCATCGCGCGGGCGGCCGACTGCCCGCAGTAGAAGACGCCGTAGGTGTTGACCTCGAAGTTACGCACGAGCTCCTCCGGCGCGATGTCGATGAAGCGCTGCATCTTGGAGATGCCGGCGTTGGACACCCAGACGTCGAGCCGTCCGTGTTCATCGACGACCTGGCGTACGATCTCGTCGCAGGCGACGGGGTCGGTGACGTCGAGGGCGAGCACCTGCGCACTGGCGAGGGTGCTGGCGACCGATTGCGCGCTGTCGATGTCGAGATCGGTGACGACCAACGTGATAGCCACGGCTGGCCAACGTCGTCGCGATCGCGGCACCGATGCCCGATCCGGCCCCGGTCACGGCGGCAACTGGCTTGCTCATGATGAACTCCTCGCTAGTACGTGTGTAGTCGGCGTAGTGACGTCGCTCAACTGTAGAAACTCCTGGTACCGCTCTTCGAAGAGAGCCACATGCTCTGCTCTCGGAGAGATCGTCTCGGCGACCTCGAGCGCACCGGTCACGTAGGACCAGTCACCGATGAGGCCGGTACCGACGCCGGCGATGACCGCGGCACCGTAGGACGCACCGGGGTATTCGACGAGTGAGATCAAGTCGCGATTCAAGACGTCGGCGAGGATCTCTCGCCAGAGACGAGACTTCGATCCGCCATTGGTCACCCGCGTCGTGCCGATCGCCAAACCGCCCCGTTCGAACACGTCGAAGTGCGCCTTGAACCCGTACGCGATCGCCTCGAGGAACGATCGGTGGATATCGCCCCGCGTCGATCCGAGATGGAGCCCGACGATCACGCCTCGAAGATCGGGGTCGTGGAGGGGTGTCTTCTCGCCGAGGAAGTACGGCAGGCTGAGCAATGCACCCGGCTGGGCCGCAGCGGCCGCCTCGTCGAGTTCCTCGAGCGCCACCGAGTTGAAGATGGACTGCTCCCAGCGCAACAACGAGCCGCTCGTCGCCATGCACCCGTTCGGGAGCCACTTGCCCGGCATCGGATGACGGTCGAGGTAGAGACGGGCGTCAAGGAAGACCTCGTCACTCACCGCCAATATGTCCCCGGATCCGCCGAGTTTCACGAGGCAGTCGCCCTGATTGATGAGTCCGGCGCCGTACGCGGAGAGGACGTGGTCCGCTCCCCCTACCACCAGCGGCGTGCCGGGTCGAAGTCCCGCCGCGTCACCAGCCTCTCGACTGACGGCGCCCATGACGGTCCCGGGCATCCTCACGTCCAGCAGATCCGGCCACGCAATACCGGTCGCGCGTTGGATCTCGTGCAGCGGTGTCATGTCGATGTTGTACAGGCCGCTCTCGAGCGCCCAGTTGTACTCGACGTACGCCTCGAAATTGCTGACCGCGACGTGCAGCAGGCCGCTCCATTGATCCTCGTCCACTGAGCGCGCGTTCTCGCCCAGCACTTGGTCGTAAGTCCGTCCATCGACGAATACCTCCGCCCCGACGTCACGAATTCGTTCTATCGATCCGTCGACGACGGGCGCGATGCCAAAGCCGGTGCCCAACGTAAAAACGATCTCGGTGCCGCGACCCTCGCTGCAACCGAGAGCGGCCAACGTCGCGTCGTTGACCACGCGCACTTCTTGACGACACGCGACGCGCAATGCGGATTCGAGGTCAAAACCCCTCCACTGCTGATGAACGACGGGATCGATCTCGGTGGTGATGCCGCCGACACGCGAGAGATTGCCGGGCTCGATAACCAGCCCGCCATCGAACTCACCGGGAAAACCGACGCCGACGCGCGAGCAACGACTCTGGGCGACCTCTCGGGCAACGACGTCAACGAGCCGTGACGGCGAACACGGTTACGGCGTGGGAAGACGAACGACGTCGTCGAGCAGTTCGCCCTGGTCGTCGATCAGACCGAACTTGATTGAGGTGGCACCGATGTCGATCGCGAGCGTGGCCCCGAGTTCCGAGGCGACCCAATGGGTCATTGGCGAATTGTACTTTCCACTTCACGGAACGTGAATTCCTCGGCGACCTCGACGTGGATCATGTCGCGACGTGGACGCGACGGTTTCGCGGTCGCCCGTGGTACTTTGTCGCGGCGCGAGTACTGGTTTTGGGTGCCGGATTCGGCGGACACGAGTTGACGGCTCGGCTTTCCGAGGAGTTCGGCGACGTCACCAGCGTGGGAACCACGAAGGCCGGTGTCTTCACTGAAGGGCAATCTTCGGTCGTGGCCGAGCAGATAGTGGCGATCCAGCGTGGAGTCGAGTACGCCGCGTCCTACAACGGTCGGGGAACGTGCTAGATCGAGTTCGGTCACGACCAGGTGGGAAGGGTCGACGTGACCTTCTTGAGCGGTCAGCGCCCGATGGGCATCCTCGAAGGTCCGTCACCCGAGTTGGCGGCTGACAAGATCTCGTTCGGATCCGAGCGGGTACGTCGTTGGTTCGACCGCGCCTGGCCCGAGGCGTAGCAGCTGGCGGAGGATCAAGTAGCAATCCATTCAGCCCCCGCTTCCCGATGAGAGGATGGACGGCTATGACTTCCAAGTCAAGGCCATCTGGGACGTTCAAGGCCCTCAAAGTGAGGGACTTCGCGCTGCTTTGGTCCGGTCAGACCGTCTCGTCACTTGGTGACGGCGTCTTCACCATCGCTTTGGCACTCGTGGCACTTCATATCGGACACAGCCCCGTTGACCTCGCCTACGTCTTCACGGCGCGAGCGGTGCCTTCCGTTCTCTTCGCCCTGCTGGGTGGCGTGGTCGTGGACCGAGTTTCTCGCCGCCTGGCAATGCTTTCGTCGGACGTCGTTCGAGGACTGGCGGTTGGTGTCGTGGCGATTCTCCTCGCCCGTCAGGATCTGCGCCTCTGGGAGTTGATCGCAATGTCGGCGATCTTCGGGGCCGCCGACGCGTTCTTCGCGCCGGCGTCAATGGCGATCGTCCCCGAACTGCTCGACGACCATCTTCTGGTCCAAGGAAACGCCCTCGGACAAATGAGCGGTCAACTCGCCCAGGGACTCATCGGTCCCGCCGTAGGGGGGATCATCGTGTCGGCCATTGGCTACTCGTGGTCCTTTGGCATTGACGCGCTCAGTTTCGCCGTTTCAGGAGCCTGCCTCTTCGCGATGAAGCTCCGCACTCCGCGCGCGCCGCATCACGGCACGGCCCTCGCCGAGGCAATGCAGGGGATCGCGTACGTGCGAAGTCAAAAGTGGCTCGTGGCCACTCTGCTCGGCGCGGCTCTGGCCAACTTCATCGGTATGACCCCGCTCACCGTCCTGCTGCCCCTGCTCGTTCGCAATGTCCTGCACGCCAGCGCCCTGGCCCTCGGACTCGTCTTTGCGGCGGGAGGTGCGGCCGGAGTGGTTGCGTCGTTCGTCGTAGCGCGAACGGGTTCGCCGCGTCTGCGCGTGACCGTGCTGTGGAGCGCGTACGCGGCGGGGGGCGTCGCGATCGCCACGATGGCCCTGGCCCCCAACGCGTGGATCGTCGGACTTTGCAGTGCGCTCGAGGTCGGGCTGCTGATCTATGGCGACGTCCTGTGGGTCGCCATGATGCAAGAGCTCGTTCCCCGCGACGTCCTCGGTCGGGTCTCTTCGCTCGTCTACCTGCTGGCGTTCTCCCTGGGGCCGCTCGGGATAATTCTCGGCGGGGTAGCCGCCGCGACGATCGGAATCCGCGAGACATTGGTGTTGAGCGGTCTGGTGTCCGGACTCATTTGCGTTCTTGTGCTGTTCACTCCGGGCGTGAGAGACCCCGAGCGGCGCGATGTCGAGTGAGCTGAACGACCCAGAGTCGCCGGTGTAGTGCGACGCTGTGACTACGACGGCCGTCCTCACTGGTCGGTGACGGCCGACGTGCACTCACTCGCCGGCCGATCTGGCCGTCACGTTGGCAGTAGTGGCGACGCGGAGCTCGACGTACTACGTACTGCTCTGACCTGAATCGTGACCGTAGGTTCAGGTCCCGCCTCTGGAGCAGTCGCCGAGGGTGATGTCATTCAGGCGATCGAAGGTGCAGGCCGGGCCCGGTCCATCAGCGATAATGGTCCATGGTCGAGCGAAACGTCATCGGGGGGGAACTGGAGCCGTGCGGCACCGACCCCGTCACCGGCTTCTTCCGTGACGGGTGTTGCACGACAGGACCGGAGGACCATGGGAGCCACACGATCTGCGCTGTCGTCACCGCCGAGTTTCTTCAGCACCAAAGGTCCATCGGCAACGACCTGACCACGCCGATTCCTGACTACGGGTTCCCTGGATTGGTGCCCGGCGACCGGTGGTGCGTCACGGCCTCCAACTGGCTCCGTTCCCATCACGACGGGGCGGCGGCGTTCGTGGTTCTGGCCTCGACGCACGAACGTGCCATCGAGATCGTGCCTCTCGAAGCGCTGCGTGAGCACGCCGTTGATGTTCCGTTCGGACCGGGAGACTTCCACGCTTGATTCTCAAGAGTGGCCGACGCTGGCGCGAGATTGTCGTGGCCCTTTGGATTTCACCCCGGTGTGGCGTTTACGAGAATGCTCGCGTTTGGTTCCCGGCCAGCCAGTGCATGGATCAGACGCGACGCGACGACCCCAACACTCGTCTCTCATTCAGTCCAAGGTGGCATCCGTCACGTTCGCTTCGAGACAACGCAGAATTCCTCCGTGTACTTGCGGGGCGACAGACCCCAATGACCATGGTGGACGTTCTCGTCCCTCGTGGCTCTTTGCTTGGCGAGTGGTGTACCAGCGCCGAGGTAGTTGCGTGTGCACTTCGAATACGCGAGCTCGTTGACATCGCGATGACCAGTCAGTGCTCGTGGTTCCTTGACAGCAGAAGGGCCGGTCGCTAGACCGGTCCTTCTACTCAACCTGCCCTTGGCCTCACTGCTCACGTGCCGGTGCGGGTCCGGTAGAACGCTGGATCCGCACCGGTACTTTGAGAGCGAATGACACGTTCGCGACCCGTCACGGTGGTAGAAAAGAGCGGTGAAGAGGGCACTCACGTTGATTCTTAGTGTGGCGACGGCGGTGGGCGGGCTCTGGATGATCACCGCCACCCAAACGTTGAACTCAGCCTGCACCCTGAGCGCTCAATCGGGCGCCGGCGGCTCGTGCGTCAGCGGATTGCCCTTCTACCTCGTCGGGATCGCGCTCACGGTAGTGGGGGCGGCGTCGCTGATCGCCACGCTGGTCACGTCGATACGCGCCGCACGGGACACGTCGGAGCGCGGAGAGCCGTCGACGATTTCCTTCCTGCCCCAGCACGAGACCGAGTCGTTGCGCGACGTCGCGTGACCCGGTTGCTCGGACGCGTCCGGTCGTCTGAGCGCAGCGATTTCTTTGAAGGCCCGGTTTAGCCGCCGAGCCTTTCTCAGCGGAAGGGATTCATGACACTGCACTCGCGCCAATTGAAATGACGCTTACTTGATCAAGGTCCACGTCTCACCGTCGAGCGTTCGGTAGATCCCATGACCCGGAACCACATGCCACGCTTCAGAGTTCCCGAAGGTTGCGATGTTGCCACTCGGTCCGTAGATGACGTTCGAAACGACTGCCCAACCTCGCCCACCGTTGGAACTCTCCCACAGTGTTGGAGTGAGGACCCACAGGAACGGTCCGGCGGACCCCACGTCGTCACCGGCGCCAACATTCGGGACAGCGGACACCTTGCTCCAACTGATCCCTCCATTTTGAGACCTGAAGAAGACGGTCGGGCCTGAAGCGCTGTTCGTGCCCATTTCGCAGAAGAGCGACAGTCGCTTCATTGACGTGACCACCCCGTAGGAGATTTGGTGGTGCTGGCACGGATTGGCAACGGCGCGCCACGTTGCGCCGGAGTTTGCGGTGAAGAAGACATCGCCTCTCACTCCGCCGATCTCCAAGCTGTACCCGGACGTCGGTCCAATCTCGACCAGTTCAGGTTGATCCGTTGGAAGAGAGGTCACGGACTTTGGCACGAGTTCACCCTCCGAGTACGCGTCGAGGTGCGTTGAGCACGGACCCTGCATGGCGCTCGTCACACAGTTCTCGACCGGGATCCAGATCGCGCGATCCTTCACACTGATACTCAGTGGTCCGCCAGACGTCTGGACGCGGGACCACGTTCGTCCGCCATTCTTGGTGAAGAGAGCTCCCGAGGAGTTGATGACGTAACCCTGTTCCGGCGTCGTGAACGCTGTGGTCCATGCGTAAAACCCTTTGGGGAAGATCCCCGTGACATGCCACGTGCTTCCCGCGTCGCCAGTACGAACCAGATACGCCCTGACGAGCACACCGGCGTACGTCGTGATCGGGGCCACTCCGACTCCGACTTTCGATGTCAGCATTTGCAGACGCGTGAGTTTCAACGCACGAATCGGCGATCCAATCGAGTACGGACTCCTGCTCTTTTCGGGCGACGCCGACGCGGGTATGCAAAATGCGGCGGCCATCGAGAGCAGCGCGATCGAGGAGAGCGCCAACGACGTCGACCACCGGTGTCGGCGTCGGAAGGTAACGTCCGAGTGTCCGACGACCGCTCGCCCGGTTCGCGCTGCACCGGTCTCCTTACGCGCAGTCAGTCGATGGACGGCCATGGCCGGAAATTGTAAGGGGGATCCTGGGCTTTGTACGCGCACCCGATGACGTCGAAGGGCCCCGCACGCGGTGCGAGGTCGGAAGTGCGTCGGACTCATCAGATCAGAAAGGGTTGTAGAAGGAATTGACTCGCCCCCAGGTGATCCCACCATCTGAGGTTCGCAAGAGGACGCTTGACGCCCACGTGTCGTGTTGAAAGCAAGCGGCGAATCCGTGCAACGCGTCGGTGTACACGAGGCCGTTCACGCTGGCACACTTCAGCTTGCCAACGGCCGTCATGGTGAGGCCCTTGTTGGTAACCCGATAGAGGTTCCGAGGTCCGGGAGCGTCGGCGAGACCGAAGACCAGATACGCGAGAGAACTCGACACCGGATCGAAATACCCGCCTGCGGTACCAGCGAACTGACGACTTGGTAGTTGATTCCAGGTCACTCCACCGTTACCCGAGTAATAGAAGGAAACCAACATCCCCGTCGGGCACTCGGCCCACAACGACGCAGCGGACGTCGCCGTGATATGGCAGGCGTAGACGCTCCCGAGTTCGGGCGCCCCAGCTTGGGAGAAGTGTGCACCACTGTCGTGGGACGTGAGTAGCAACACGTCGTACTTCCTCGACTGTTGCGTGAGCCACACGGTGGACCCGAACGCGCCAAATCCTACGCCCATGTGGGCGGGCCACCTCGGAAGCGCTGAGACGGTCCAGTTGGCGCCAGACAAAGACGACCTCGCGAATCGGTGGTCGGAACACGCCAGTGCTTTGGAACAGTTGGCCACGACGGCGTAGAGCTCTTGGCGCGTCGCCGCAAAGGCGAGGATCGTGGTGCCACTCGCGATGATCTTGCGGGTCCAGGACCGTGCCCCATCACGTGTCACGTAGAGCGCCGTGGGAACGCCGCTGCCCATCAACGCGTAGCCGTCTTGGGCGTTGGCGAATACCAGCTGGTCGAGAGTGCCGGTGAGCGAGTCGCTCGTGTACGACGTGCGAGGAAGATCGCGATAAGAGAAGTGGGTTCCTCCGTCAGTGGTGCGCTTGAGTAAGTAGCAACCGATGCCGCACGCAGCCGGGTGCTTGCTATCGAAGATGTTGCTCGTGCTGACCACGTACACGGTGCGTGTTCCGCTCACACCAACCACCATGAGTGGTACCGGCGGCGGGTTCATCGAAGCGCCGGTGTTCCTCGAAGCCACGAGACCGCATCCAGTAAGGACGAGGACCACCGCCGCGAACAGGCGTCTCACCAAGGACATCCGCAATTTCATTCCCACATCTTGGCGTGACTCGTGCGACGTCGCGTAGCGCAGACGTCGCGAACGATCCGCTCACTTCCCTCCACCTCAGCCGTACGTCCCGGTGTCGAGAATCGATCTCGGGCTCGGGGTCTAGGTCAATTGGTGCGGCTGGAGGGATTCGAACCCCCGACCCTCGGTTCCGAAGACCGATGCTCTATCCGCTGAGCTACAGCCGCAGTGCGGCGATTGACATCGCCTCATTGACTGTAGTCGTGGACCCCTTCGTGGCCGGCGGCTCTTTCGCCACGCGGCCGAGCGCTCGACGCCAAGGGGTGTCTACGGTGATTTCCCCCGTCAAACTGCGCCGTTTCGATATAGAGTTCGCCGAAGTAAAGGCCAATGGCCATCGGCAATCACTAAGGAGGAGACGTCATGAAATTTCGCGGCGTGATGATCGGATCGGAAAATCCCGAGGCACTCGGAGCCTTCTATACCGGCGTCCTCGGTGAGCCGGGATTTCGAGAGGAATCGTGGTACGGATGGGACAACGGCGCACAATTGATCATTGGCGCTCAAAGCGAGGTGAGCGGCGAGAACGCACTCCCCCAGCGGATCATTCTCACCCTCGAGGTGACCGACGTACCGGGATCGTTCGAGAATGTGAAGGCCCTGGGAGCTCGCGTTGTCGCCGAGCCGTACAAGCCGGACCCGAGCGACGAGAACTGGCTGGCGACCCTCAAGGACCCCGACGGTAACTTCATTCAGTTATCAACACCGTGGCGAGGATAATCAGACTGGAAGTGGCAGCTCGATCTCTCACGTCGTGCGAAGCGAAGTTGCCAGATTGACGACGCGATTCGCAGGCCACCCACGACTTGAGCAGCGACGCGAGACGAGTTCGCTAGTTGCTCTCCATCGACAACTGACGGCGAAGTCGGGCCTTTTCCACCTTTCCCATGGCGTTGCGGGGTAGTTCGCCAACGAGCACGAACCGCTTCGGGACCTTGAAACCGGCGAACGATGAACGGGCCAGTGACGTCAGCGTCGCCTCGTCGAGCAGTACGCCAGGTTCGGCCACCACGACCGCGGTGACCGCCTCGCCGAAGTCGGCGTCGGGAAGACCAATCACGGCCGACTCGGCTACACCCGGGAACTCGTCGATGACGAGCTCGAGCTCCTTCGGGTACACGTTGAGGCCCCCGCTGATGATGAGGTCCTTGGCGCGCCCGACGATCTCGACGTACCCGTCGTCGTCCAGCGTGCCGACGTCGCCGGTCTTGAACCAACCGTCCGACGTGAACTCCGTCTCTCGGAGTTCGGGGCGACGCCAGTAGTCGATGAAGACGTTCGGCCCCCTCACCTCGACGTTGCCGGGCGGGGTCCCGGCGATTCGCACCAACACCCCGGGTAACGCCGGTCCGACGGTTCCAACCTTCAACGAACCGTCGATCGGATTGGACGTGATCATCCCGGTCTCGGTCATGCCGTACCGTTCGACGATCTGGTGTCCGGTCCGCTCGGCGAACTCGTGGTGCGTGGTTCGCCGCATCGGGGCGGAACCCGAGATGAAGAGCCGCACCGACGCGGTTGTCTCGCGATTGAGCCTCGCCTCGGCGAGGAGCCGCACGTAGTGCGTCGGGACGCCCATGAAGACCGTCGCACTCGCCAAACGCTCCACCACCTCTGCGGCGTCGAATCTCTCGGTCATGATCATGGACGCTCCCGACGAGAGTGTGCAGTACGCGGCAACGAAGAGACCGTGGGTGTGAAACAGAGGAAGGACGTGCAACACGACGTCATCGGACGTGAATCCCCAGACGTCGTTGAGCGTCCGGCAGTTGAAGGCAAGGTTGCCGTGCGTCAGCACCGCACCCTTCGGACGCCCGGTCGTGCCTGAGGTGTACAGCATGGCGGCGGGCGTGTCCGCGTCAGCGTGCACGTCATCAAAGTCAGTGGGCTGGCTGTTCGCCTCTGCGAGCAACCGCGCCATCGCGACTCGAGGCGTCGGGTGTTCGATTCCTCCGCTGCGCACGAGCAGCGAAGGAACCGCGTCGTCGAGTAGGTCACGAACCTCTCGATCGTTGTAGCTCGAGTTGAGTGGAACGTAGATCGCCCCGACTCGGGCGCACGCGAGGTTCAGGGCGAAGACCTCCGGGCTCTTTTCCAATTGCACCGCGACGCGGTCTCCCTTGGTGACGCCGTAGCGCGTCACCAGGAGGTTCGCCAAGCGGGCCGAAAGTCGATCGAGGTCGCCGTAGGTGAGCCCTCTACCGTCGAACGTGACGACCGCCTCCTTCGAGGGCGTTCGCCGACCGATCGAAAGCAGCGTCTCGGTAACGAGATTCATTCGGCCTCTGGACGAGGAATCGCGTTCGAAACCCGGTCCGTCATGAGCGTCTACTCGTCACCGTGCACCACGCCTCCTGCGGCCAACGTGAGATCAACCGTCGTGTCACCGATGTCCGACGTCGCGATGTCAAAGATGTCTTGACTCAGCACCGCGACGTCAGCTCGACGACCGACCTCCAGGGTGCCGAGCAGTTCCTCGTCACCATTCACGTACGCGACGTTCTTCGTGAACGCCTCGAGGGCCTGGCCGACGGAGAGCGCCTGGTCGGAACGAAACGGCTTCGTCGTCTCGTCGGCGCCCGGCCGACCAAAACTCGTCGACAACACGCGGTTCACCGCCACGTGAATCTCCTGGAGCGGATCGGGGCTCGACACGGGCCAGTCCGATCCGAAAGCCACTCTCACGCCGCGACTCCACAGTGAACCGATCGAGTACTGCCACTCGGCACGGTCCTCGCCAACGAACGGGATGGTGAGCTCTTCCATCTGCGGATCGTTACAGGCCCACAGGGGCTGGAAATTAGCGATCGCACCAATGGCGCGGAAGCGGTCCAGGTCGTTCGGCGCGATGAACTGCAGGTGCGCGACGTGATGACGATTCACGCCCCATCGTTCGCGGCCGAGGGACTCGATGGAGTCGAGGACCGTCGCGACGGCGCGGTCGCCAATCGCGTGGAAGTGAACCTGAAAGTCCTCCGCGTCCAACCGCTGCAGCGCGGCAGCAAGTTGATCGGGTTCGATGAAGAGATGGCCGCGATGGCTTCCGCCGTGGCCGGGTTCGCCCAGGTACGCCCTTGACATCGCGGCCGTGAATGTCTCACAGACACCGTCGACCATCATCTTGACCGTAGTCGCGCGGAACGATCCGCTCGACGCCCTCTCGCGACGACTCTGCAGATACGGAATCTGCTCGACGCCTCTCGTGCGGTCCCACCACAGTGCCCCGCGAACACGTCCGGTCAGCCTTCCTTCCTTCGCGGCCACCGCGTACGCCTCGAAGGTGTCGACAACCCCGATGTCGCCGGCGTCACCGACGCACGCGTCCTGCCAGTGCGTGATGCCGTGGCCGTGCAGACGCCGCTGTGCGGCCTCAAGCCCCCGCGCCAGTTCCTCGCCCGACGTCGATGGCAACACGCGCGCAACCAGCCCCATGGCACTGTCGTGAAGGGCACCGGTGGGATTGTTCTGACCGTCGCGTTCGACGCGACCAGCGAACGGGTCCGCGGTGCGCGCGTCGATACCAGCTCGTTCGAGGGCCAGCGTGTTCACCCAGGCGGAGTGGTGGTCCCGGTTGGGCAGGAAGGCCGGTCGGCCGGCGCACACCTCGTCGAGGTCGCTCGCAAGTGGAGCACCGCCGGGAAAGGCCTCCATCGCCCATCCGCCGCCCAGCACCCAGGCGTCTTCGGGCAGCGTCGCCGCGTAGGCGCGAATTCGATCGAGACACTCGCTGCGGCTGCGAAGTCCCAGCAGATTGCACCGCAAACTCTCGAGGCCGCCCGAGATCGCGTGCACGTGGGCGTCGCCAAACGCGGGGATCGCCAAACGCCCAGCGAGTTCGATGACGCGGGTCGAGGGACCCCGCAGTTCGTCGATCTCGTCATTTGAACCCACGGCGACGATCACGTCTCCCTGGACCGCGAGTGCTTCGGCAAAACTGCCCGGTGCCCCGGGCGAGTAGACGCGGCCACCGCGCAGTACGAGTGACGGCTGTGCCACCTTGGACCCCCATGAGAAGACCCGACACGGGCCAATTCGCTCAACCTATCGAACGCCATCCAACGTGCACAAATTGGGACGACTGCCGGCAAGGTTGCCGAGACATCGTTCACTACGGAGTTGCCAGTAACGCGCGCCGCGGAGAGTCTTCCTTCGTGCGTCGAGGGCGCGTTTCGTGTCCGTCAACTCCGCCACCGGTGGCCGAAGCGTGAGTAGCCTCGGTGTATCTCAACCAAGGAGGTCGTCCACGGAAAAGTTACTGGGCGCGAGCGCATGGGAAGCCGAGCTGTACGAGCACCTCACGTCCCACGAGGCAATCGAGGGCGAGATGCTGATCGAGTACCGCGACGTCGCCGCGGCTTCGCCGTCAGAGGCCTTTCGCTACCTGAGTGGTCTCATCATCGAGGATGAAATTCGCCACCACCGGATCTTCCGGGACCTCGCTGCCGCGCTGAAGAACGACGTGGAGCTCGATCCCGCCGAGCCCGTGATACCCAAGATGGGTGATTGGGGACACGACGCCGCCACCGTCCTGAGTCTCACCGAGAACCTGCTCGAGCGCGAACGCGCCGACTCCATCGAGCTCCGCGAACTGGCCTCGGAGTTGAAGAGCCTCAAACGGGAGTCACTCTGGCAGTTGCTCGTGCGCCTGATGGAGATGGACACGGCCAAGCACATCGAGATCTTGGAGTTCGTCCAGCGCAATGTCAAGAAATCACTGAAATAGGACCCTCCGTTACGACGTGCGGTCGACCCCGATCCCTCCGATGAGCCCACTCTGAAGGTGATCACTGGTGAACTGATCGCTTCGTAGAACCCGTTCGTCTCCTTCGTCGCCGCGACCGAGCACGTCGTTGTCCTCGCGCCAGCGATACGACTCGCGTTCAAGGAGGAGTCGGCGCCGATGACTCCGAAGGACAGGTTGCCCGATCTTGAACCCCCGGACGACCGATGGACGAGCGACGCTCTTTGGGCCGACGTCACGATGTTGACCCAGGAGGACGTCGCGTCGCGACCGAATCCGATCGACCACACCGCCGTCTATCTCAGCGTTGCCGGCGTCGAGCAGGGTGGCCAGTGGAGTCGCGAACCACTCAGCGGGCGGTTCAGCGACCGGAGATGACGCCGGCAACCTTGGCGATGCGTGACGTTGTGTGGCGTCCCGACGCCTCCGCGCGGTCGGCGGCACGGTACGCGAGATAGAGGGCGCGGACCCCAAGCCAACGAAGCGGCTCCGGTTCCCAGGTGCGGGTGCGCCAGTCCACCCAGGGCAAACCGGTCAGTTCGGTGTCCTGGCCGAGGATGAGGTCGCGCAACGTTCGGCCCGCGAGGTTCGTCGCCGTCACCCCGTGGCCGGTGTAGCCACCCGCCGTCGCGATACCCGTCGCTCGATCGAGCGAGACCGACGCGCACCAATCCCGTGGCACGCCGAGCACGCCCGACCAGGCGTGCTCGATCGAGACGTCGGCGAGTACCGGAAAGAAAGCGGTGAGTACCTGGCGCAGTT
>Ga0075520_1000722_pt1 | contig 15007 bp, 10 predicted proteins | sample NGEPerB_FD_75100 | JGI IMG/M metagenome (GOLD analysis project Ga0075520, IMG submission 75100) | Arctic peat soil microbial communities from the Barrow Environmental Observatory site, Barrow, Alaska, USA - NGEE PermafrostAB12-B | ecosystem: Environmental > Terrestrial > Soil > Wetlands > Peat ... | reverse complement strand
TCAAGCTGTTCCCGTACTTCCCCGAGAACAACACGTTCCTCGGCTGGACGCTCAAGGACATGAAGACCGGCTTCGAGGTGCTGCGCGACGTCATGGTGAACGGCTACAAGCCGTCGGTGGCGCGGGTCTACGACCCGGGCGACGCCGGCCTCCACTTCTCCCACTTCGCCGCCGAAGACGACTGCGTGCTGCTGTTCATGGCGGAGGGCGCGGCGGGCATCGCCAAGGCGACCGCGGACGGCATCCAGGCCATCGTCGACACGCACCCCGAGTGCACGCAGGTGCAGAGCGAGTACATCGAGACCTGGTTCAACGACCTCTGCTGGGACGCGAGCAAGATCACCGCCGAGGACGAGCGCATCCGGCAGACGCGCAACGTGAACCGCACCACCGAGATCTCCGCCGACTGGGGCTCGATCAACGACGTCTACCAGGCGGCGCGAGCGCGCATCATCGCCGAGATCCCCGACATCACGATGATGGGCGGGCACTCGTCCCACAGCTACATCAACGGCACCAACATGTACTTCAACTACTTCTTCAACGTCGTGGGCGTGGGGCCGGAGGAGGAGACGAGCAAGTACTACCTCCCGATCATCGCCATCATCTGCGAGGAGACGCTCAAGCGCGGCGGCTCCATCGTCCACCACCACGGGATAGGCAAGGCGCGGGCGCCGTGGGTCAAGGACGAGTACGGCTCCTCCTACTACATCCTCGAGACGCTCAAGCACGCCTTCGACCCCAACGGCATCATGAACAAAGGGACGATCATCCCGCTGTGAACGACCTGAGGAGTGGCGCCGGGTGAGCGCGATGCGGATCCTCGCGTATTTCAGGGTGACCCCGGACTACGAGGCGCTCCGGGAGTCCGAATGGGCCGCCGGAGCGGCCCGAAGCACGAGCGCGGCCGACGGCTCGAACGCGATGGGCGAACCGAACGCTCCGTCCGGCGTGGACACCCGCTACGTGCGCCGCATCCTCAACTGCTTCGACGAGAGCGCGCTGGAGCTCGCGCTGCGCCTCTCGAACGCGCTGGTGAGGCTCGGAAGCGCCGCTGACCTGGGAGCGCTCTCCGTCGGCGCTCCGGACGCCGAGCCGCACCTCAAGACACTGCTGGCGCTGGGCTTCGAGCGGGCGGCCCGGGTGCACGCCGAGGCCGCCCTCGACTTCGCCCCAGCCCTCAGCGCCGCCCTAATCGCGGCATACACACAGCGCATCGATCACAGCGACCTTCTTGTCATGGGCGCACGTAGCGGCCCCGGCGACGGCGGCACCGTCCCCTTCCGGGTCGCCGAGCAGCTCGGGTGGCCGTGCCTCACGCAGGTGACCGAGGTGGAGCCGCTGGCGGAGGGTCGCCTGCGCGTGACGCTCATGACCGAGGACGGCCTCCAGCGCCTCACCGCCCGTACGCCGTGCGTATTGGCGGTCGGCAACGCCGTCGTCTCGCACCTGCGGGTCCCGACGCTGACCGACCGGCTGGCGGTCAAGGACAAGCAGCCGTTCGTCATGGAGCCGGCCGATCTCGGCGTCGACCTCGTGGACGCGGTGCGCCGGCAAGCTACGATCCTGACGGCGCTCGAAGGCATCGACTGGCGCCGCGAGAGCATCCTCATCGCGGGAGACACGCCGCGCACCAAGGCGCAGGCGCTCTTCGACTCGCGGCTCAAGAACCTGTTGGAGAAGCTGTGAGGTTCACGGCGGTGGTAGACGGGACGGCGGACCGCGCTGCGGACGGGCCGCCGGGAGGCGCCCGGCGGCAGGCTGCCGCATTGGGCGCCTTCCTGCGCGCCGGCCTGACCGGCGCCGCCGGCGGAGACACCCTCGTCTTCTACCACGACGAACGCGAGAAGGACCGGCTCGTCGCGCTGGCCCCGACGCGGGACATCCGCCTCGTCCGGACCGGATTGCGACGGTTCGAGCGTATGGCCGCCCTTCTCAGCGCTCAGGCCGAGGGCGGCCAGACCCATCTCTTCCTCTTCGCCGGAGGTCCGGCGGGGACCGAGCTGGCGACCAGGATGGCCTGCCGCTCTGGGGGCGAAGTCCTCACTGACGTCCTCAACGCCGAGACGGCGCCAGACCGGCTCTCGTGCCGCCGCTCCATCTACTCCGGCCACCTGATGGGGCGCTTCGAGCTCTCGGTGCGCCCCTGGTGCGTCAGCGTCGACCCGAGCTGGGCGGACAGCGACGAGTCTGAGGCGATCGAGCACGTCGTCTTGTCCGACACCGACGAGACCGGCGGTGACGGGCCTGAGCCGTTTGCGGATCGCGAGCTGCTGGAGGCTCCATCCTCCGGCGATCTCGCCGGCAGCCGCTTTGTCGTTGTGGCGGGCAGCGGCGCTGGTAGCCGGGGGGGAGTGGAGCACATCGCCGAGGCGGCCCGTCGGCTGGGGGCGACGTTCGGAGTGACGCGCCCGGTCGCGATGAGCGCGTGGGCGCCGATGGACCGGCTGATCGGGATGTCTGGGGCGCGGACCGCCCCGGCGCTGTGCATCGTCGCAGGGGCGTCGGGCGCGCCGGCCTTCTACTGGGGCATCGAGAAGGCCGGCCTCATCGTCGCCGTCGACGTCGACGCGCACGCGCCGATCGTGAGGGAGGCGGACCTGGTGCTGCTCGACGACGCGGTCGCCGTCCTGGAGGAGCTGGCCGCGATCGTCGCCGCCGAACGGGAGGCGCGCTAGACCTCGCTCGAAGCCGCGGGCGCCTCGGCAGGCGCCGCCGTTTGCAGCCGCAACAGCTCGTCCGGCGGGATGTGACACTGGTAGGTGTGCCCGCCGACCGCTTCCTGGACCGGCGGCTCCTGGTTGACGCAGATGTCCCCGAGGATGCGGTGGCAGCGCGTGTGGAAGCGGCAGCCCGTCGGCGGCTCGCTGAGGCTCGGCATGGTGCCGCGCAGGGCGATGCGCGTGCGTTTCTCGTCAAAGTTGAGCGTCGGGATCGACGAGAGTAACGCCTCCGTGTACGGGTGGTGCGGCGGGTTGAAGACCTCCTCGGCGGAGCCGACCTCGATGAGCTCCGCCAGATACATCACCCCGATGCGGTCGGAGATGTAGCGGACCACCGCGAGGTCGTGGCTGATGAAGACGTACGAGACCTGCTCCTTGGTCTGCAGCTCCACGAGCAGATTCAGGATGCTCGCCTGCACCGACACGTCGAGGGCCGAGGCAGGCTCGTCGCAGACCACCAGCGTCGGGTCGCCGGCGAACGCGCGGGCGATGGCGATGCGCTGCTTCTGACCGCCGGAGAGGTCGGTGGGCTTCTGCATCAGGAAGCGCGGCTCCACGCGCACGTCAGCGGAGAGCTTGTCGACCTTGGCGCGCACCGAGCCGCCGCTGCCCAGCTTGCGCACGGCGCGGGTCAGGATAGCGCGCGTGCTCCAAGCAGGGTTCAGCGTCGAATCGGGGTTCTGGAAGACCATCTGGATGGCGCGCAGCGCGTCCTGCGAGCGGCGTCCGGCGGTGGCCTTGAGCTGCTTGCCCTCGAAGGTGACCGTGCCGGTGTCGGGCGCGATCAGACCGGTGACGCACTTTGCCAGGGTCGTCTTGCCGCTGCCGGACTCGCCCACGAGCCCGAACGTCTCGCCGCGCCGCAGGCTCAGCGAGACCTCGTTCACGGCCGTGAGCCTCTTGCGCCCGTCCTTGAACGTGCGGCTCATGCCACCGATCTCGAGCACGTCGCCGGCGGTGGCGCCCCTCGCTTCCAGGCTGGCGGCGAGCACGGGGGTCATGTGCGGCATGTCCGCCACCTCGGCCGAGAAGTAGCAGCGCGCATGGCGCGGTCCCGTGCCGACGGGGTTTGCGTGGTGTGGTGAGTACGCCGCCGGATCCGCTGGAGCGGCCTCCGCGGCGGCGCGCCCCTCGGCACCGGAGTCTCCGGGCCAGGCAAAGAGGTCGGGCTCGCGGCGGACGCACACCGGTTTGACCATGGGGCAGCGGGCCGAGTACACGCAGCCCTCGAGCGGCTCGCCCAGGGCAGGTAGGGTGCCGGGGATCGTCTGCAGCGCCGCGTCGGTCTTGTTCATGCCAAAGCGTGGCACACAACCCATGAGCCCCATCGTGTAGGGGTGCCGCGGATCGGTGAAGATGTCGCGCGCCGGGCCTTCTTCGACCACGCGCCCCGCGTAGAGCACGCCCACGCGGTCGCACAGCCGCCGCACCAGTCCAAGGTTGTGCGTGATCAGCAGGATGGCCGCGTTGATGCGCCCGCGCAACTCCTCGATCAGGTCAAGGATCTCAGCCTCCACCGTGGCGTCGAGGCCGGTCGTCGGTTCGTCGAGCACGAGGAGGCGCGGGTTGACCGCCAGCGCCATGGCGATGACCACGCGTTGCTGCTGGCCGCCGGACAACTCGAAGGGGTAGCGGCGCAGGGTCGAGTCAGGGTCCGGGAGCGCGACGCGGCGCAGGCCTTCGCGGGCGCGCTCGAGCGCCTCGGCCTTGCCGAGGCCCTCATGGTAGCGGAAGACCTCGACGACCTGGTCGCCGATGCGCATCGCCGGGCTGAGCGCCGTGGCGGGGTCTTGGTAGACCATGGCGATCTGCTCGCCGCGCCACTTGCGGACCGCTTCTTCGCTGAGTTTGCTGACGTCCTGGCCGTCGACGAGGACCTGGCCGGCGTCCACCGTGCCGTTGGCCGCCAGGTAGCGGAGGGCGGCCATGGCCAGTGTGGTCTTGCCACAGCCTGACTCGCCGACCAGACCGTATGCCTCGCCTTGCTCGATGCGGAGGGTCACGCCCTTGAGCACCGGCAGGTCGCGGCCGCGACGGTGGAACGTGACCTCCAGGTCGCGTACGTCGAGCGCGGCGGGTGCCGCGTCCGGAGCGTTGGCGGGTTGCTCCACGGCGCTCATTTCGAGAAGACCCTCCCGAGACCGTCGGTGATGAGGTTGACGCCCACCACCAGAGAGGCCAAGGCGGCGGCGGGGAACAGCACGGTCCACGGGGCGATCTGCAAGAAGATGTGTTCTGTCGCTACGGTGAGGCCCCAGTCGGGCGAGGGCGGCGCCAGCCCGAAGCCGAGGAACGACAGTGTAGCGGCCGTGAACACGGCGTAGCCCAGGCGGATCGTGCCCTCGACGATGATCGGCTGGGTGATGTTGGGCAGGATCTCGCGCGCCATGACGAACGCCGAGCGCTCGCCGCGGAGACGCGCCGCCATCACGTACTCGCGCTCGCGCTCGCCGATGACGGCGGAGCGGATGGTGCGGCTGACGACTGGGGTGAACAACGCCCCGATGGTGATGATGATGATCGCCGTCCCCTTGCCGAGCAGCGACAGGATCAAAATCGACGTGATGATGATCGGCAGCGCGAGCAGCACGTCGATGAGCCTCATGATGACCTCGTCGGTGAGTCCCCGGTAGAAGCCGGCGACGAGACCGATGATCCCGCCCCAGAGAAGGGCGAGCAGGGTGGCGAGTGGCGCGATGACCAGCACGGACCGGGCGCCGGCCATGGTGCGGGCGAGTACGTCCCTCCCGAGGTCGTCGGTGCCGAACAGGTGCGCCGCACTGGGTGCTTTGAGAATAGCTGCGACATCGATCGCGTCCGGAGCCTGCGTGAGGTGCGTCGAGAACAGGGCCATGAAGACCCAGAAGAGCACGATGACGAGGCCGACCATGAAGGTGGGGCTGCGCAGAAGCGCTCTGACCAGGTAGCGGCGCTGTCGGCGCTGCTCGAACAAGGCGGCGTTGTTGGCCTGGATATCCTGTTCGCTGGGGCCAGTTGCGGCCTCAGCCGGGAGTTCCAGCATCTCGGGATCTGCGCCCAGTTCTGCGCCTTCGGCCTCCAGATCGGGATCCGGGCCGAGTGTGCCGCCGGACACATCCACTTCAGCCCCCCATGCGGATGCGCGGGTTGAGCAGAGCCACGACAATGTCGGCGATCAGGTTGGCGACCATGTAGATCACGGCCACGGCGAGCACAGCCGCCTCGAGCATTGGCAAGTCGTGCGTCTGCGCAGCATCGACCATCAGCTTGCCGATACCTGGGTAGACGAACAGGGTCTCGATGACCACGAGGCCACCGATGAGCCACCCCACCTGGCTGCCGATCACCGTCACCGTGGGCACCATGGCGTTGCGTAGTACGTGGCCGAAGATCACCCGCCGGCGCGGCAGGCCTTTGAGGACTGCGGTGCGGATGTAGGGCATGCCGAGCACCTGCACGGTGCCGACTCGGGCCATGCGCGCGATGTAGCCCAGCTCGAGGAACATCAGCGGGATGGCCGGCAGAATGAGGTAGTAGAACCGATCGATGAAGGGCGAGCCTTGCGGGGGCATGGCCTGGACCGGCAACCATTTGAGCCACACCGCGAAGATCCAGATGAGGATGACGCCGCTGACGAACTCGGGGATGACGGTCATCGACAGAGTGGAGATCGTGATCCCGCGGTCCAGGAAACTGTCTCGTCGCAGCCCTGCGAACACACCAACCAGGATGGACGTGGGCACGATGATCACCAGCGCGAAACCCGCGAGCAAGAGTGAGTTGCCCAGCGCCTTCATCACCGCCGGGAAGACCGGCACCTTGAGGAGAAGCGAATCGCCCCAACGGCCGGTGACGAAGCCGCTGGCCCAATGGGCGTAGCGCTCGTAGAGCGGCTTGTCCGCCCCCAGCGTGTGGTTGAGGATGTCGACCTGCTGTTGCGTGGCGTAGGGCCCCAGGATGGAGCGTCCCACGTCGCCGGGCAAGACCTCCGCGAGCGCGAAGATCAGCATCGATGCCAAGATCAGCGTCGGCACCATGAGGAGCAGCCGGCGACCGATGAGGCGCAACATCCCGGGGACCCTACGTCAGCTTATGTGGTTCGTAGTCCGCCGTCTCGCTACTTCGTCATGAACGCCATGCTGAGGTCACAGTAGAACGAGCCGGGGCCCTGGACGCCGTACACGGTCTTCTTCTGCGTGCGCAGCTGGGTGATGAAGAAGGCGAGCAGGATGGGCGTCTCGTCCTGCTGGATCTGCGACAGCTGGGTGGCGTACTTCGTGCGCGTCGCCTCGTCGCTGGTCGACATGTACTGGTTGAAGACGCTCGCGAACTGCGGGTTGTTCCAGTGCGACGAGCTCCAGGTGCTGGTCGGCAGGAGCATGGCCTGCGCGTACACACCCGGCGTCGGCCGGCTGCCCCACTCGGTGATGTCCATGGCCGAGTTGAGCCACGGCGTGTTGCTGTTGGTGCCCGCGTAGTACGCGTTGTAGCTGATCTGGTTGATAGTGACATTGATGCCGGCCGGCTTGCACTGGGCCTGGATGAGCTGCGCAAGCTGCGGGTTCTCGAGGTACTTGGCGACGGTCAGCGTGATGTCCATGCCGTTCGGCTTGCCGCCGGACGTGAGGAGCTGCTTCGCCTTGGTGTAATCCTGAGCGCGCACCGGCGGAGTCGGGCTCTTCGGGAAGACTGTGGGCTCCCAGAAGGTGTCGTAGCCGAGGTTGCTGCGGCCGGCGTACAGCGCCGTGTTGATGGCCTTGCGGTCGAGGCAGTAGGCGACGGCCTGGCGAAGGTCCTTGTTCTGCCACGGAGTCTTGGTGACGTTGAACGCGACCTCGCGGATGCCGGTCCCCGGGTACTCGTCCACCCGAAGGCTGGGGTCTGCGAACAGCGCCTGCGCGCCCTGGTAGACCGTCTGCGGCTGGAGGTCTACTGCGCCGGACTGCAGCTGCAGGTTGGCGGCGGACTCGTCCTGCACGAAGACCCAGTCGACCTGGTCGAGGTACGGGAGCTGGTTGCCCGAGGCGTCCTTGCCCCAATAGGTGGGGTTCTTGACAGCGGTCGCGCTCTGCTTGGAGACGTAGTTCTTGAGCAGCCAGGGACCGGTGCCGACGGGGTGCTTGGGCCAGTTGCCGGCGTAATTGCGCGGCAGCATGACGGTGTTGTACGACGACGCGCACACGAGGTACGGGAAGTCGGCGAACGGCTTGTCCAGATTGAACGTCACGGTGGACGTGTCGGTCGCCTTGGTGCCGCCCGGCGACAGGATGCCGGCAAGCGCGGCGAGGGCCGCGGAGCCGCTCTTCGGGTTGACGAGCCGCTCGATGCTGGCCACGACGTCTGCCGCCTCAAAAGGACTGCCGTCGTTGAACTTGACGCCCTGGCGCAGCTTGAAGGTCCAGACTGAAGCATCGCTGTTGGGCGTCCAGGTCAGGGCGAGCTTGGGCTTCAATGCGTTCGTGTCGTCCAGGTCGATGAGGTACTCGCAGAACTGCGAGATCATGACGATGCCGCCCTGGTCATAGATGGTGACCGGGTCGAGATCGGTGATCGACGGCGGGAGGATGACCTTGATTGTGCCGCCCATGACCGGCGCCGGCATGGCGCTACCAGTGGCCGCGGGAGATGCCGAACTGCTGCTACTACTGCTGCCGCCGCAGGCGGCCAGGAGCTGACCGGCGACGGTGGCCGAGAAGCCGAAGACGGAGGCGCGGACCAGCAGCTGGCGCCGCGTCATCTTCCCGCTCTTCACCTGTTCGATAAGGTGCTCTCCGTACTCCCTGCGATACTGCTCATCGTTCATGTTCGCGACTCCCCCTTGGCGTAGGCTTGCGAATCAGCGTGGGCGGCAGTGGCACCCCGCGCCACCATACCGCCCCAACCACGTTTCGCGCACCATACAACCTCGACCAACGCTTGGCAACAGAGATTGACCGGTTAATTAGCGGTGGCAAGGAGCCATTCTGCACGATTGTTCGGTATGGGAGCGGATATGCAGCATGAAATGCTCTTCGTATCGGCGGAACGCGAGAGATATGCGAATCAGGGTGGTCGCGCGTCCGTCAACGGCCGTTCCGGCCTGACCCCTTGGTATGCTCCAGCGCCGCCCGTGGTATCCTCTCCGCGATCCAGTACGCGACTGCCAGGGAGTGTGATCGACGTGGGCGGGAACCGGCGCGCGACAGCCCGATCGAGCCCCTTGTATCTTTGGGTCGCCTCGATGGTGCGCGACCAGATTGAGGCCGGCAACCTCGGGGCCCACGCCTCGGTCCCGTCGGAGCGCGCGCTCAGCGAGCGGTACGGCGTCAGCCGGATGACCGCTCGGCACGCCGTCGAGACGCTCACGCGCGAGGGCTACGTCTACCGCAGCCCCCGCCGCGGCACCTTCGTCGCCGAACCGCGGCTTCGTTTCAGCGTCGGGAGCTTCACGCGCATGATGGCGGCCGCCGACCGCGCCCCGGGCACGACGGTGCTCTCTGCCGGTACGCTCGAGCCCGACCGGTCGGTCGCCGAGTTGCTGGGCGTCCCTGAAGGCGGGCGCGTACATCTGCTGAGGCGCCTGAGGTCGGCGGGCGGCGAGCCGATCGCCATCGAGAACATCCATGTGTCCGCCGAGCGATTCCCCGACCTGCTCGAGTACGACCTGACTGGATCCCTGTGGGAGATCCTGCAGGAGAGATACGACGTGCACCCCACGAAGGCGGACGCGCGCGTCGTCGCCGTGACTCTCGATCGCTTCGAGGCCGAGACGCTCGGAGTCGGCCAGGGCAGTCCGGCCATCGTCCTCACGCGCACCGTGTTCGGAGCCAAGGGCGAGATCGTCGAGCTGGCGAGGGACGTCTACCGCGGCGACCGCACCGAGTTCAACGTGACGGCGCCGGTCGAGGGGATCGACCCGAGCGCGAGCGAGTAGGGAGCAGCCGGCCCGCCCACATCGCCGCACACGGGCGCCTCAGGTGAGCCGGACCCCTTGCGTCTTCAGCTCCGCCTGGACGCGGGCGACATCCACCCCGGCGCTGGTCCGGCCGTCCCTGAGCGACACGGCGGCGGCCACGCCGGCGGCCTGACCGGTGACCGCGCAACACATCTGGTTGCGTGTAGCCGCGTGCGAGACCTTGTCGCCAGCGACGCAGCGCCCGGCTACGAGCAGGTTGTCCACGTCGCGCGGGACCAGGATCCCGTAGGGAACCTGGAAGTAGCGGCCGGTGGTCGGCAGGATGAGGATGCCGTAGCCGTCGAGGAACTCGGGGAAGATGCCGACTGAATCGTCGAAGCGTGCCTCGCGGCGCACGTCGTCTCCCGTGAGCTCGTATCTCCCGACGATCTTGCGGGAGTCGCGCGTGCCGAGCGTCATGCCGAAGGTGCGCAGCCGCGCAGCCTCGAAGCCGGGCGCGAAGCGGCGCAGCGCCTCGATGGCGAGGAGCGCCTGGCGGCGCCCCTCGATCTCGGCGCGCGTGGCGTCGCGCACGTCCGTACAGTCACATCCGGCCATCACGATCATGTTGAGCGTGGTCGCTTCGCCCGCATCGGTGATCCTGCCCCAGGTGCCGCCGATGCTGCCCATCCCCTCCGGGATGATGCCCTCGCGACGGGCGCGCTCGAACGGCTCCTCGAGGTATGGGCTGAAGAGGTCGTCCTCCTTGCCCGTCGTCTCGACGCACCAGTTCTTGCCCCAGTCCCCGTAGGTGGGGCCGACGGACGCGACGTAGTCGAGGAAGCGCGCCTTGTCGACTCCCGAGCACGAGAACATGACGGTGACGCCCATCATCTCCTGCCTCGGCGTCTTGCGGCACGGCGCGCCGGCGCGGAAGGCGATATCAGCGTCGCCGCTCGCGTCGATGACGCGCTCCGCAAGGACGGCCTGACGGCCGGACTTGCTCTCGGTGATGACGCCCTTGACCAGGCCGGCATCGAGGATGGGGTCCACGGCCAGGCAGTGAAGAAGCGGCTCGACGCCGGCCTCCTCTATCAGGTCGTCCGCGACGACCTTGAAGAGCTCCGGGTCGAGCGCCTCGCTCAGCGATTGCGACTCCGGCTGCGTGCCGCCCATCGCGCGGGCTCGCTGCTCGAACTCGATCCCGATGCCCTCGACATCGACGGTGCCCTCGTGGCGATACCAGGCGATGGCGTCGACCCCGACCTGGGTGATGACGCCGCCCAGGCAGCCGTAGCGATCGAGCAACGTGGTCTTCGCCCCGGCGCGCGCGGCGCCGACGGCGGCGGCGAGGCCGCCGGGTCCGCCGCCGACGACGAGCACCTCGGTCTCGCACAGCACCGGCGTGCTCCTCGGTCCTTCGGTGATGTGGTCCATCGGATCTCCTGTGGCGCCCGGCGCGGGCTCGCGCGGGCGCGCGGTGAACATCGTGGCCGATACTGCTGTCGAGCGTCTGGGCGAGCATCGAGCAAGGTCACGCCGTGGCTTGACAGCAGTATGGCACAACGGTCATGGTACATACCAGCAAGCTGGTACATACCATGCGCTCGCGCCGGGATGGGCGGGCCCGCCGGAAGACCACCCGACGCCATGTTCACGAGGGAGACCCGATGACACGTCCCGATCTCGGCGCCGGCACCCTCAGCCGGCCGGCGCCGCTGCAGCGCCGAGAGCGCCTGCTGGCGCGGCTGGCCGCGGAAGAATTCGATGTCCTCGTGATCGGCGGCGGCGTGACGGGTAGTGGCGCCGCCCTGGACGCGGCCAGCCGCGGCCTCTCCGTGGCGCTGGTCGAGAAGCGCGACTTCGCCGCCGGCACGTCGAGCCGGTCGAGCAAGCTCATCCACGGCGGACTGCGCTATCTCGAGCAGTTCGACATCGGGCTCGTGCGCGAGGCGCTCCACGAGCGCAGGCTGCTCGCCGAGAAGCTCGCGCCGCACCTCGTCCACTCCATGCCGCTGCTGTTCCCGCTCAAGCGCGGCGCCTGGGACCGCGCGTTCATGGGCTCGGGCCTCCTGCTCTATGACGCCCTCGCCGGGCTTCACCCGGCGATGCCGCGTCACCGCCACCTGACGCGCTCCGGCTGCCTACGCGCCGTGCCTTCGCTGCGCGAGGACGCCGTGACCGGCGGGATCCGCTATTTCGACGCCCAGGTCGACGACGCCCGCTTCGCGGTGACGCTCGCCGAGACGGCGGCGGCTCATGGCGCCGCTTGCGCCTCCGCCGTCGAGGTCGCCGGCTTCCTTCACGACGGAGCAAGGGCCGCCGGCGTACGGGCGCACGATCTGGAGCGTGGTGACGAGTTCGAGATCCGCTCCCGAGTCATCGTGAACGCCACCGGCGTGTGGACGACGGCGATGGAGCGTCTGGCCGGCGTCGAGTCCCCGCTCCAGGTCCGTCCGTCCAAGGGCGTGCACATCGTCGTCCCCAAGTCGCGCATCGACTCCACTCTCGCGCTCATCCTCCCGACGGAGAAGAGCGTCCTGTTCGTGCTGCCGTGGGGCGATGACTGGATCATCGGCACGACCGACACCGACTGGAAGTTCGGCCTCGACCACCCGTCTGCCACGCGCGCCGACATGGACTACCTGCTGGGGCACGTGAACGATGTCCTGCGCGAGCCGCTCACGGTCGACGACATCACCGCCGTCTACGTCGGCCTGAGGCCGCTGGTCGCCAAAGGAGCCAAGGACACCGCCGCCATATCGCGCGAGCACTCGGTCCAGCGCAGCGCACCGGGGCTCGTCAGTATCGCGGGCGGCAAGTTCACCACGTACCGGATCATGGCCCGCGACGCGGTCGACGTGGCGGCGCGCGAACTGCCGTTCGGCGTGGCACCGAGCCGCACCGAAGACATCCCCCTGCTCGGCGCCGTGGGGTCCGCGCAGACGTCCTCGAGGGCCCGCCTGCATCCCGGCGCCGCCGGTCTCTCTCCGGTCCAGATCCAGCACCTGGCCGGACGATACGGCACGCTCACACTCAGGGTGCTGGACCTCATCGCGGAGGAGCCGGCCCTTGCGTCACCGCTCGTCGGAGCCGAGACCTACCTCGCCGCCGAGGTCCGGCACGCCACCTTGTTCGAGAGCGCGCTGCACGTCGACGACGTGCTCACGCGCCGGACGCACATCGCTTTCGAGGCGCCCGACCGCGGCCACCTGGCGGTCGAGGACGTCGCCCGGTTGATGGCCACCGACCTGGAGTGGGACCAGGCCGACATCGACCGCGAGATCGCCCACTACCGCGCGCGCCTCGACGCCGAGAGCGCGGCCCAGTCCATGCTCGACGACGCCGCGTCAGACTCGGCGCGCTCGCCGGTGCGCGACCTGCGGCTGGAGGCCGAGTGATCGTCGCAGGCCAAGGATGCCCCGCCGCAAGACGGGAGCCTCCGCCTCAGCCCAGCGGCGGCGGGATCAGGACGAGCGCCCCGACGTGCGCCTTGCGCGGGAACTCGGTCTGCGCCACGGCGATCTGCTCGAGCGGGAACGTCGCCGCGACCAGCGGGCTGAGCTGCCCGGCCTCGATGTACGAGACGAGGTCCCGGAACACCGGCTCGTCCCACGCCGTACAGCCGATCAGGGTGAGGTCGTTGAGGTAGAGGGTCCTCTTGTCGAACGTGACGATGGGGCCGGCGATCGCACCCGAAGAGACGTACTTCCCGCCTCCTTTGAGCGCCTTCAGGAGGTCGTCGAGATCCGGCCCGGAGACGTTGTCGACGACCACGTCCACGGCCCGCTCGCCGAGACTCGCGGCGATGCCGTCCTCGCGCGCGAGCACGCGATCGGCGCCGAGCGCCAGCACCTGCCCAGCCTTGGCGCGCGACGTGACCGCCGTGACGACGGCGCCGCGCCGGGCGGCGAGCTGCACGGCGGCCGAGCCGACGCCGCCGGAGGCGCCGGTGACGAGCACGTGCCGGCCGACGCCGACCCCTGCGCGGTGGAGCATGTTCTCGGCCGTCCCGTAGGAACAGGGGACGGCGCCCAGCTCCGCGTCGCTCAGACCGGTCTCGACGGCGAAGACCTCGGAGGCGGGCGCCTTGACGAACTGGGCGAAGGCGCCGTCGAAGTCGGAGGCCATCCAGATGTTCTCCATCGAGCCGAAGCCCAGCGGGCGCATGCAGGGGCGCACGAGGGCGCGGCGGCCGATGAGGCTCGGGTCGCCGCCGCGCCCGACCGCCACGATGCGCCCGCAGCAGTCCGTGCCCTGGATCAGCGGGAACGGCGTCGGCTCGCTCCAGCCGCCGTCGCGGCGGGCCAAGGGCGAGCCGGCGGCGGGATCCGCGGCGGCGCGCTCTCCCGCCGGGCGCGGCGCCGCGCCGTCCTCCGCCGCCGCGGCGCTCGCCGTGTCGCCGGTGACGCTCGCCGAGTACCAGCCGAGGCGCGTGTTGATCTCGGTGTTGTTGACGCCGGCGGCGAGCACCTGCAGCAGGACCTCGCCGGGACCCGGGCTGGGGACCGGGCCGTCGCGGTAGTCGAGGGCGTCGAGGCCGCCCTGCCTGGTCGTGACGACCGCCTTCATCGTCTCGGCGCCCGCGGCGACGTCGAACCTGTGAGGGCGAAGCGCCGTCTGCCTGCGTATCACGTCCTGCTCGGCTGCCATGGCTCGGCTCGCTTTTCGCGCGCTCTCGCGCGGCCCGTCAGACGGATCCGTCGACGATGCCGCGGCCCAGGTCGGCGATCGCCAGGTCGCCCAGTTTGGCGCGACTGGGGACGCCCGCGGCGTCCCACCCGCGCAGCCGGTAGTACTCGTCCAGCGCTTCGCGGAAGGCCTCGGCGCCGACCGCCTTGCCGGCGGCGACGCCGTCCGGATGCGGCACGCTGAGGATCCGCTCCGGCAGACGGTCGTCCTCGCGGCGCAGGCCCTCGCGGAGGTTGAGGAGCCGTCCGAGGTTCCAGATCCGCGCCCCGATTGTCATGAGCTCCTCGTGCGACGTCTCGCGACCCCACAGGTGCCGGAAGTGGACGCCCAGGAAGTCGGGGTCGATGGCCATGTTGGCGCACCAGACGCCGGTCCAGGCGACGGAACTGAAGTCCTGCTGGTCGGCGACCAGCCGTGCCTTGCCGGCGAGCGAATCGGCGGCGCCCTCTCCGCCGAGGATGTCGTCGCCGGCCGAGAAGGCGCGCATGTGGCAGGCGCCGCGATCGGACGTCGCGTAGCCGAGACCCATGCCGAAGGTGCCGCGCGGGTCGTAGGCCGGCATCTCCAGGCCCTTGACCTCGATGGCCAGCTCCGGCCGGCCCTTGAGCGCGGCGAGGGCGCGGGCACCGAGCTCGTCACACTCGCGGTTGAATGCGGCGATCGCATCGAGGTCGCTGACGTCGCAGTTGGAGCCGCAGAGACCGAGCGTCTCGAACTCGGGGCCCTCGCAGACGTAGCC
>Ga0075520_1000721_pt1 | contig 15009 bp, 14 predicted proteins | sample NGEPerB_FD_75100 | JGI IMG/M metagenome (GOLD analysis project Ga0075520, IMG submission 75100) | Arctic peat soil microbial communities from the Barrow Environmental Observatory site, Barrow, Alaska, USA - NGEE PermafrostAB12-B | ecosystem: Environmental > Terrestrial > Soil > Wetlands > Peat ... | reverse complement strand
GACGGTTGACGCAATGGACACGTTCTGGATTTAGCGATGGCGAGCTGCTTTGCAGTTCCTTGGCGCAATCCGAACAATTCGATGGAAGGCACGATAGGTTCGCGAATTTACGTACAAACGGGCAGCGGCTATTTGTATTCGAGCGGTGATTTCGTCAATGGGTTCGCGGGTGGCTGGCAGACCATTATCTACGACCCAATGAATCCGTCGTATCGCGACACGACCGATGCCGCCGGTCTCGACCTGACCCAGGTTCGCAGTCTGGGAATCGAGATTGGCTCGGTGGGTCAGGGCCCCACGGGAGCCGCGACCATCCACCTCGATTCATTTTCGGTACAGGCCGCCCCCGCGCCCAATCAGCCGCCATGGACGTTCGATTGCCATCCTGAAGGTTTCGCGGTCACGTATCACAGTGACCCTTCGCTTGCCCCGAGCCTTACGTGGATGAGCTCAGTTGGCAGTCCTAGCCTGGGCGCACTTCGGTTGAGCGCGAACTTTTCTGCTCCTTCACAGTTCGTCGGCGTTGGTCTCATCACCCCCAGCACTGGCTTTCTCGATCTCAGCAACAAGACTCTCTCGGCCAAAGTTCGATTGAACTCGGGGTTCTCAACGAGCAGCCCGCTTGGTGCGGCCCAGCTCTATGTGGCAACAGGCGCCGCCTACGTGTGCGGAATGGGCAATCCTGTCAGGTTGTCACCAGGAGACAACTGGGTCACCTTGACGGTCTCGCCTAGTTCGCCGTACTTCACCTGCCCTGCTAGCGGAGCGCCATTCGATCATCAAAGTGTAAACAACAGGTTCCCACGGGTGCTTTCGCTCGACCTCTTCGACGTAAGTGACATCTTCGACCAAAACGTTGAATGAATTGGGGCTTCGAAGTTTGCGGTGCTTCGTTCCAACGACATCCAAACCCAATTCGCGCAATTGTTGCTCGACGAGTGGCTTATGAACGGATACCAAGTGATTGAGCGCCGCAACTTGAACGAGCAAACTCGACGAGTGGCTATCGACACTGGCACGCGAGGTTCGCGGCGTGAAGTGGCTCTCGCTCCGGCGCTTGGTGATCGAATTGCCCGGATCCACGTTGACCACCGCAGCACGCCGACCCCACGCGTTGTCATGTTCGGGAACGCTCGATTCACCGGGCGAAGTGGCTACGGCTCCATTCTGTAGCGCGCGAGGTTGCGCCCTATGGCAGCCAGCAACTACCGTTGAACCCCAAACTAGCAGTAAAGTGGTACCCAAAAATTGCAGCGACGGGCGCATGTTGACCTGAAATCAGAAGCTCAAACGGCCAATTTCCCGCTGACCAAACCCCCGCAAGCGGCAGCGGCAGGCAAATCAAAGTCGGCAAATTCAGCCGTTTTTTTGAACGAATCGGCCACCCATCGCGGCCCAGCGGGGTGCGACTCTGTCGCGACGGGCGATTCATGGCTGGGCTCAAGGTTGTCGTCTGCTTTGCCCCCAGCCGCATCTCGACTTATCCTCGGCCTGTCACTTGGATTTGGTTGTTGGAGTTGGGTTTGGCTCACCGGGCGTTGGGCTGCGGGAGTCTACCCAACGGTTCTTGGGGCTCCGGCCCGTAGGAGGATTGATGAAGAGTCTACGAATCTTAGTCGCGGCAGTGCTTTTGGCTTCGTTGGGTACGGCTTGTTCTAGTGACAAGAGTACGCCTAGCTCGGGCGACGCGGCAAGCGCTTGCCAAGCTTACTGCACCAAAACCGTCGCGGGCTGCTCGGGCGCAGACGCTGGCGAAATATACCCAAGCGTAAGTGAATGCTCTACGACCGAATGCGGGAGCATGCCCACCGCTTCCGAATGCCAAGCCCCAATAACGTCCTACTATAACTGTCGCTCGGCGGCTGCGAACCTTTGCAACATAGCAAGCTGCAAGACGGAGCTATCTGCAGTCCCGTCAACCTGCAGATAGAGTTTGTCGCAACGGGTACGAGTGACGCGCCGGGAATTCGGCGAGCCACTCACTGCCATCTCGCACATTGAACTTGTTTGTATTGACGGCACGGAACCGTCGGTTTCAGCGGTGGGCGGACGTCATATCTTCAAGTTAAGCCAAGGAAGCTTACGCGGGGCGGCCGCCATTCTTTACAAATGGAGACCCGTGAACACCGCGAGGCGGCCGGCAGTCACTGCCCTAAGTCTCGGTTCCTCGAACGCGGAATCCTGGTATTTGACGAGCGATTCTTCGAGGCGAACGTCGAGCCCCAGATACAACTGGCGCCAAACGGGCATCTCGGCGCCAACCACGGCCAGCCCCATGGGCGACGACGATAGTCGAGCAGGGGCAACCCCTCGTGTTTCGAAGCTTTGGTGAAGTAGGGTTGTACCCAAGCCAAGCCCGCCGAACACACTGAACCTCCCTGTATCCCAAACCCGCTCAATGTCGATCGATAGCGAACCCTCTTGCGCATGCTCGACGAGCGTCAAGTTCCGGAAACTGCTCGAGCAGTAGTCGGCCCGGGCGCGTAGCCCGAAGCTCGAGAAGTCGAGCCGAAAGGCCGCCATCACCCCCAAGCAATCATTGACCGCACTCCCAAGCCCAAGGCGACCCGTTGCCCCCCCTTCGACTGCCTGGGCAAATGGTCGCAGATTCTGCCCCTTGCGCACCAAGCGTGCGTACTCGACGCGGCTGAGCTGCGAGAGTTCGAGTTTGGTCTCGCGCCCTGCTTCCAGCTGGATGGCGCCTTCGAGCAAGAAGTCCGCCGCCCTACCCCGAACGAAGTATTTGCCGGGTGCCAAGCTTATCCCCCGACTTGCATCATTTTGCCCGAGTTCGCCAATCACGGCCCCTCGATCATCGCCCGCAAAGACAAGGAATCCCATTCCTCGCGGGAAAACGAGCCAGGCCCGAGCCGAGCGCCCCTGACGTGGCCGTGTCAAGACCAGCGAACCTTGCCCTTTGACCTCGTATTGGAACATGGGGTGCTGCGTTCCAGCAAAGGTCTTGCTGGTACCACGAATCGTTGCCTCGTGGGCGTAGGCGTAAGCCTCTTCGAGCACGACGGCACCGTCGTGATTGCGATCGGCCGCGCCTAATAGACCCGATACGAGCGAGTGGGTGAAGAACGAACCCCGAAGCTCGTCCGATTCCTGCGCGTCTTCGTTCTCGGCACTTGCCGTCAAGAAAGCCAACCCCTCGCCGTTGAGCCCCGTGTCAGCCAAGCCAAAGGGCGCCACGATGCGGCCCCCTTTCGCGCGCGTCAGCGTTCCCGACCGGCAGGCATCGACGACAAGCAGCCTGAATGTCGCAGACGAGCCTCGCACCAATTGAGCAAGCTCACGAAACTGCAGCTTCGAGTCACCGAGGTGCAGGGACTGGCCGTCGGCATGGCCCGAGTAGTAAACGAAGAGAAGCGTGTCCGTATTGGGCAAAGATTGAGCGGTGCGAATGCGATCATTCAGCGAGATCAGGGTTCGCCGCGTGGTATCGGCCGTTTCTCCCTGGAGCAAGACAACATCCGCCGGTTCGAAGTCACCGATATCGCGAAGCACCTTCGCAAACCTGGCAGCATCGGATTCTGCGTATCGCAGCTGAACGTCTGGGCCCTGGCCTCGATTGTTTCCCACGACCAACGCAAAGCGTTGAGTGGCGCCGAAGGCCGTACTTGCCATGAGCACGGCAAGGAGAGCTAGCCTTCGAACCATCCAACGCCTCATGGTTCGGCCTTCTTGACGATGACGACTCGATCGAGCGAGCAGCTCGCGGGCGCATTGAGACTCTTTTTCGATTCGAGCTCTCGACGCAGGGGCTCCGTCGCAAACGGCGCGTCACAGAATACGGCCCACAGCTCCTCTTGTCCCAACGTGGCATCGAGCTCGACACTCGATTCCAAACTTTGGTTTTGAACCGCACCGACGCTGCGACTGCGCCCCGTCCCTGGATAATACTCCGAAACCGAGCCTGCTCCGTCGCGACTCAGAATAGCCAAGTGCCCGGGTTTGGCGCTCGACACGAAGAACCGCAACTGGTCACCGGGGTGCACCTCTTGACCCTCCGAGCCTAAAAGCACGTTTCCACCTCGCTTGACGTGAAAACCCAACCGAGCACTACCTTTGGCTCGGGTTTGCTCGCTCAATTCCGTACCAACTTTGGGAAGACGGAACACCAAGACGACACCTGCTGCTACTGCTAGCGCTGCGACTACCATGCTCAATTTTCTTGCTCGCAAATTCTTTCTTCCGCGAGCGTCGGCGAGCTGTGGCATTCGTGCCCCAGGCAGGGAAAGAGCTGGAAATTTCTCGAGAAACGACTCGGCTTGCTGGTCTAGCGCAGCGTGCCTTAGGCGACAGGCTTCGCACACGGTCAAGTGCCGCTCGAGACTTTCGATCGCCCCCACGTCAAGCTCCCCCGCTCGCCACCTATCGAGCGCGAAGTCCGATGCGCAACCCTCTGGTTGCGCATTGAACAGATTCGCTAACATGGGGGCACCTCGTTCCCAGCGGCCCAACTTGCAGCGCGCGAAAGGAGATCGCCCACGTGCCGGCGCGAGCAATTCATGAGCTCGGCAATCTCTTGATGGGTCATCCCGTCAACGGCGGAGTAGACTGCGGCTTGGCAGACATCATCGGGCAACGCTTGGATGACACGATGCAAGATGGCGGTTTGCTCCGGTGACAAGCGCGGCCGGGGCGCTAATGATTCGGCACTTATTTGCTCGCTCTGTAAGCGTTCGCGATTCTTCTGATTGCGGATCCGGTTCAAGCAAGCGTGCGTGGTTGCGCTGTAAAGGAAGGTCATGATTCCACTCTTGCCCTGGAATTGATCCGGCTTTTCGAACAACGAAAGGAATACATCCTGAACCACTTCATAGGCATCGGCGTCATGCCCCAGCAATTGCCGAGCGCGACGGAACACCGCAGAACCGTGCATTCGATAGGCGGCCTCTAAGGACAGGTCGTCGCGCATCGGCAATGGTTTACCGCTGCGCCGGCAGGTTTCCAACTTGAATGGTTAGCGATTCCGCGCTGGGGTCTGGTATGCGTCGGTACTGTTCGGCTTTGGAACACTGGTTGGCAAGTTCCGTCGACCGTGAGTTTGTGCTTTGCTCCGCCGCTTGAGAAACTGTGGGCGAGTAAGGCACATAGCTAGTGCCATTGGCAGCATTATATTCTTTGTAGGCAGTCACGACCGCGTCAAGCTTGCAAATGACTTCTGCCAGCACTTGGTCCGTGGTTGGAGTCGTGCTTTCGATTAGGTTGTAGCCGCGTACCATTGGCGGCACCCAATCGGGTCGGTCGTGGCGGGCATATGCCACAATCAGGTTACGCGACGTCTTGACGATGCTTTTGTAATCCGAACTCAGGGAAGTGTCGCCGGTCTGATTGGTCAATATGCAGCGCGTAATAGTGCCGTCGGTCGATACCCAACCTGGATTAGCCGAGCTAACCAAGTTGCCCATGTCGCAGTATTCAATCTCACGATATGAATGGTTGATGTCATTATTGTCGAATTCCACCTGATCGGTGGCGCAATATTGGTTGTCATAGCAGTAAACGTCACCATTGCCGCTCACGCCAATGGTGCCTTGGGGCGCGCGGAGCGCCGAATCGCCATAAGACGCTAGGCTCTCACAGGCCTCCACTGTGCAATTGTATGTCCGGTACAGACAATTGCCGTTGGAATCGCAGGTTGTTCTCTGCTCGGTCATTGTGTTCGAGGTCGGGTCTCGTACAGTCGAACAATTATTGATATTGCCCTGAAGACTGCACGTTGTGATCATTGGATAACTATCTTCGGCACTATCGTTGTAATGGGTCTCGAGATAAGCTTGCGGATGATTGCGAGGAACCATTAGTAAAGTACCCAAGGCAACATCGGCTGTCGGAAGGAGCGTGAAAGCCGCATCGGGCGGTACCTCCGTGACGTCGAATTGAAATTGCGCAGGAAATGTGCCCGTCATATGACCGTCAACTAAGTACATACCATCCAAGGTTTCAAAACCAAGTGCTGGAACCAAATCCGGGTCCACAGCACCATTTTGCACGGTTCCATGAATGCTCAGCAGTGGTTCGCCCGTGTAGTTTTCTCCGACTTGTGAGTCACAAGCCGCTGCAGACCCCAAGGTCGCAAGCACATTGAACAGCACCGCAAAAGCTCCCGTAGTTCTCATTGATAAGTTCCTTTTGATTGAGGTCTATGGGTTAGGAACACGGGAATGCCCTTTGGGCACGGTGCGCGTCGATTTTTTCGGATGGGCCTGGAAACCTGCCTTGCTGACGCCGGACGATAGCATTTCGTGGGTTGCCGGATTACTGGCCAGACGCAAGACACCTGGTGTTCACCGGGCGGCAGCCATTTAAGGCTCGTTCACGGCTCCAGCCGCGGGAACGTATCGCTATGGCTATCGGTTCAGTCTCGACCGACTCGGGCGCTCCCACGGCGGCAGCGTTCGCTTCCGCGCCGTAACGCCAAGAAGAATATCCAACAACCAATACCATGAGCGGCATCGGGATCACCGGCGCCGGCGGTAGTACTCGAAGTTGTATCGGTAGGGTGCCAGGTATTCCAAAACGGTTCGTCATTGCGGCGCCCACCAGAAACACGCGGCAGTGGACATATCGCCCACTATGCGCGCGAGTTCGTGCCCCAAAAGTAGAATTCTGGCCACCTTGAGGACCGTTACGGTGTGCAACCGAGCCTACACCTGAATTCCACTGGTTCCTGGATTGATGAATATACACTCAAGTACGGCTGGCCGGGAAGTATCTCAGAAACCATTCAAGATGCTTACGTAGGAAATCTTCAGCGCTCAGACCCAGACGGGCTCTACCTCCCGGAATTTCACGCCTTTGAATCCGAGATTTCACGGTGTGGTGGTGAAAATAGCCCAGTTGTGGCACCACGTGTACTTAAGCCCCAACCGGGTACCGGGGATAGTGGTCGAGCTCCACTCTATGCTGCAGCTGACCAGATGGAGTCCGATACTCTCCCGCAGGCGCACTATCGGTTCTACGCTTATACGGATGCAGCGGCAGCCGCTAACAGCTATGCATCCGGCGGGTGGGCCAACGCTACCAATGGCACGATGTGCGCATCGTACCTCTGGGAAGCATTCAAAGCCGCCAACGTCACTTTGGAAGGAGGAGTAATGGAATCCGGCGACCGCGGTGACCTCATGCTCCCGGGTGAAACGACGTTACCTCCAGATGGCTTGTACAGGTATGACGCCGCGGAGCGAGCCGATGCTGCATCTGCAATGTACACGAGCTGCTATAATAATGCCTACAATGGCCTCGGATTTTGGAAGGCTGCTTGGACCAACCTAGTATACGACAATATAGAAGATGTATGCAGTCAGGTTGTGGCCTGTTTTGCGCAGGATCAATGCGGCAAACTGTCGGGGGGGACTTATCTCTCTACTCTCGGAGTTGATCCGAACACGGCAAACCCGGATGGTAGCGGCAGCATGCTTATGACCGAGAAGGAATACGTGGGCACTGGCACGACGGTAGCTCCGGATGACTTGATGAACTGGGATGTTTATCCTTACAGTGAGGAATTGGTATACCGTCCGACGTGGATTCGTCCTCGCTATCGCTGGGTCGCGGCTACCGGCACAAGTGATATTGACGTCAACGTCAAAATGGCCGGCACATTGGAACCTGTCGCGAACGCCACCGTTACATTGCAGAACGCTGCCAAGGAAAGTGACGCGAATGGGCTAATACATTTCACCGCCATTCCCACAGGCTCCGGGCTACTCAACGGCTGGAAGATGCTAGCCGACGGGCATTTTCTGCGCGGCGCTACCCCGGTAACGGTCGTGAGCGGCGCAAATTCTCCCGTCGAACTGCTACTGGCGGATGATTTTCGTTACCGGAAAGTCGTCATCACGCTAAATGGCCTTATTCATGAGGATGAGGGTTCTTCCCTTTACACGGAAGACGAGGTTCCGATCAACGGTGAACAAAAGACGATATTCTTGGACGTCTCGACCCCCTCTGGCCAGTGGCTATTCCGACCGGCATGCTGTGGCGGCGAGGTTACAGGTGAAGCCGACTTCTTCGTGAACGAAGATGAAACCGGTGGGATTACCCTGACCGGGAACATTCGACTGTGGGAAGGTACTTCGTGCAAGGACAACCTGCGCGCATCGGGTCCATTCACAAGCGGAGTCTACATACCGCGGGATTCGACGCAGACTTTTACAGGTGTGTCTGCCCATTACGGGCCCGATCCGGATAACTATGACTTCTTCAATCTCGACACCATCAAGGTCGAGAACTACCAAGAAACCTTTCCGAATCCGGCATTGCCGTAATATCAGCAAATTATGACGAAATTGGCCCTCCTTCAGACAAGCATTCGGCATGTGGTAGCGGCTTTGAGCACTGCAAGCTGCATAGTGAGCTGTGGCGCCCAATCCGATGACGCTACAGAGACCTTGCCGGGAGGGCCACTCGTCATTGGACAAGCGCCTAAAGTGACCTGCAGTGTGGTCCCTTGCGCAAAGCAAATTGCCGCAGGCAACAACCACGCATGTGCGCGCTTTGAAAACGGGCTCGTCGCTTGTTGGGGGTCAAATGTCGTAAACGAGTCGGGCCAATCGTTGGTGGCAACTACAAGCACGGACGTGCCATTGCCTCATAATGTTTCCGGTATTCAAAACGTCACTTCAATTACGGCGGCCGGGCAGTCAAGCTGTGCGGTGATAGCCGGCGGTTACGGCTTTTGTTGGGGCAACATTCTTACACGGTTCAATCCGCCGTCATCAAGCACAACTGAGTACTTGCCAGCTCAAGTTTCGGGTCAGCTTGCCCAAATTGTGATCAACAAGGGGAGCGACGAATTCTTATGTGTTACCAGGCTTGACGGCACGGTCGATTGCTTAGGCAGCAATTCCAATGGGCAACTCGGGAATGGATCCACGTCGGGAACGGTCAACTCAGACTTCGTTCACGTCGAAGGTCTCGCGACAGTGCAACTACTAGGAACGGGTTATACCCACGCTTGCGCACTCACAGGAGTTCCGGCGCGCCTTTTCTGTTGGGGAGACAACATGTTTGGTGCCGTGGGGCCACCATTTCTCGGCCTCGCGGGTCAGGCCAGCAATGGGACACAGTCTCTCATCGACAACGTTGCCGTGCCGCGTGAGGTGTCAGGGCTCGACAATTCGGTGGCCGTCACAGGCACCCAAGCGAGCTCCCGGACTTGCGTTTTGGACAAGAACGGCATCGCTCGGTGCTGGGGACAGGAGATCGTTCCAAGTACAGGTAGACCCGTTACGATATGGTCTCCGGAACGTCGATTAGATGCTGGCGGGTTGTTAGTGAGTATCCTTGGGACCGAAGGAGGGCTTTGTGGTGTTACCAGCAAAGGTCACATCGTATGTGAGAACAGCGGGGAAACGTCGAATATAGCGGATGTCGTTCAGGCGGCTTGCGGTCAACACTTCTGCTGTGCCCTTCGAAGCAACGGTCAAATTCAATGCCGTGGCAACAATGATCATGGTCAACTAGGAATTGGATCGGTAGACGACACTTGGCATGACACAGAAACGCCGGATTTTAGTTTGGTCTCGAGTGGTGGTTAGCTTGTGTCCCTTTGCAGTGTGCTATCCAGAACGCAGTTGCGTTGCCCTCTCTTGGCAGCGGTCGTGCTAGTTGTCGCGGCGACTAACGCGCGGCGAAGCTCGGCCATACCCGGCGCACACCCGGCAAGAATCGGAGAATGGCAAGCGGTTGTACAGGTGGGTCGATGCAGCGGCGCGATCATCCATAGCAGCTTGGTGATTGTTCCCGCCCATTGCCTCGCGGGCAATGACCCGGGAGAAATCACTTGGCGCATGGCAGGTAGCAAGCAAGTTGGTTTGGCGCGTATCGATCATTGTTGGTCGCACCCGGAGTACCTAAACCGTGCGCCAGAACACGATATTGGGGTATGTTCGTTACTCGACGCAGTAAGTGATCAGGCCATCGCAAGAATTGATGATGTCTTGCACAATACGGAACCCGCAAGACCCCAAATGGTTCAAGTGGTTGGTTACGGTGACCGTAGCGCCAGGGGCCAAAGCGTGTCGATCAACAATGCATCGCCCCGGTCGACACCAAGTGTGAGTTTGGGCCGAATCATTCAAGTACCCACAGAATTCACAATCTCCGTGGGAACGGGCCGAAAGTCAGCTTGTTTCGGAGACTCTGGGTCAGCAGTCTTTGCCAACACGAAGGGTGGTCGGTTCGCCCTGCTCGGCCTCATCAGTGGTCCAGAATCGGGCATCTGCCGTGGGCGAGCCCTTGCGGTGCGGATCAAACCGCACGTTGCATGGATTGAGGCAACCACCGGGCACAAACTTGCGAGCCAATGATTCTTGCCTGCCGTCAACCATGCTGCCACCGTTCACTACTGCTTCGCGAAGCTTGGCTGCTTGCCGTCAAGCGCCAAGGAACTGCAAAGCAGCTCGCCATCGCTAAATCCAGAACGTGTCCATCGCGTCAACCGTCCGCGGCTCAGCGAGACCCGAAGTTCACCATCTAAATGCCGACTTGACTCGGTTGGTTACTAAGTTAAACAGCGGTTGAGGAACAAGTCATTGCGGGAGCAAAGCAACTAGACATCACGTTCACTCAACGGCATGTGCAGCGAAAGGTTCGCCTGATAATAGCGAAACATCTCGAAGCCTCGGGAGTCGTCGGCGACTGAATCCAGACCTATTGAATATGACTTTCACTTGACGAACAAGTCATCGACTCGCCCCCTGCTTGTCTCGAGACGCAGATAACGGTGCAATTTCATACAGTTGATCAGAAGCTGGTCACCGTGAAGGGCGCGGAACTGTCCTTCAGTGGTGTCGTTGCCGAGTTCGCCTGCGCTGTTGTTGCTCCAGGAGCGAATCAAGCCAGTTGACATTCACATCAGGGGAGCCAACTTCTGGACAACAAACCTAGCAGTGGAGGGCTCCCATGGTTAAGCCGGCGATGATGTGCGTGCTCATTCCAATTGTAACGTTGGCGACGTCGTTTGGGTGGTCGCAGCAGGCCGTTACGATATCCAACGCCAGTGCGAGCGCCACGGAGTTGGCGCGCATCCAGGCGTACCTAGATGCGCGATACATGGCAAAAGACGTATGGCGAACATTCGTCTCGGCATCCGGGCAAACCATCGATTGCATCGATTGGTTCGCGCAACCTAGTGTCAAGGCCATGGCTGCCAAGGGCACGCCGATTGCGCAGATCCCGACTCCGCCGCCGTTGCCATCTGGGGTAGTAAAGGCGTCAATCCCTGATTGGGCGCTCAACGGTGCGCCCGATGTCAACGGCGTGCCACGCACGTGTGCGCCCAATGGCGTGGCGATGGTTCGTGTGACGGTCGCCGAGATTCTGGCCGCTGGAGGGCTTGATGCGTACTTAGCCCGGCGCAGGCGACTCGTTGCACCCCCGGCTGAAGGTTACAATGCTTCCGGTTATGCGCACGAAACAGAGCGATTCAATGGTCCCCCGAACCCAGCCATCACCTTCGGGCAAAGTGTCTTGTCGATTAATGATCCGACTATCCCTTTCGCGGGTATCACCAACAACTGGTCGACCTTGGGGAGCCACAGCATTGCGCAGACTTGGATGGTGTCGGGCACGGGCTACAACATCGGCGGTGGAGCCTGCACTCAATTAGGCTATTGCCTCAATCCGGGCGCTCCGAGTTGTACCCAAAACTGCCTCGAGACGGTCGAAGTCGGATGGGAAAGGACGTCGGATTATTCTATGTCCGGGGGTCCCCATGCCTATTTCTTCATTTATTCAACGAAAGATGGATACAAGACCGACTGCTATCCGAGTGTATATCCGGGTTGCAACAATTTTTTTACTACCCAGGCCACTGGATATGGGATGGCTACCCATTGCCAGATAACCCACCAGGTATCAATTGGCAGCAAATGGAACTCCAAGTCGTCACCTTTAACTACGCCGGGATTTGGTGGATTTGGGTTAACGGGGGCTATATCGGTTACTTCAGTCCCACGCCCTTTACTGGTACGATGGTGAACGCAGCCCAGGGTTTCCAAGCGGGTGGCGAAGTCTACGACCATACAAGCGCGTGGGTCGTCCCGATGGGCAGTGGGGCTTCGGCGATGCCCGGGTATGGGCAGGCTGCGTATATGCATGACTTTATGGCATGTACGACAACCGGCGGCTGCTCGTTCAATTTTTCACCCTTAACGGGGCAAAGATCATGGCGCATACAACTATTCGACAATCAATCCAAATCCGAATTGGAACAATGCCTTCTTTTTCGGCGACGCACCCGCAGTTTTCCGGTGGCAGAATTACAATTACGCAGCTCCTCCGCAACCCAGTTATATCGGGCGATGTGGCTCGACAGGCCTTTCAGGGAACGACGTTCAGCCCATCATTGGACTGTCCAAAGGCGGTTGGGGTTCAATCGGGGCACACGCCATACTATGCGGGATGAACGACATCGGAATGGCCAATCCGAACTACCCTAACTGTAGCAATTCCCGTTACGTGCCCTTTGGATATGGGTACGGTAATGAATGGAATAACTGGAGTAACAAACAGTGTTCATCAGATGGGGACTGGGATCACCTGAGCGCTCAGGGTGACTGCCCATGCAATGAGTACGTGGCGGCTGTTGTGCAAGATTTAAACTGGAACATGGAGGGAATTCTGTGTTGTCCGGGGCAATATGGGGGCGCAAACCTGCTCCATTCCGCTTGCGATGTTCAGACTTTCTATTCGACCAACTCGGCCGCTTATGGCCCCAATAGCCCCGACTGGGATCCGAACTACTTTAAGGGACAATGTCCGAGCGGAAAGTATGTGGCTGGAATCAGTACAGTGGTAGATAATTACATTGGGTTTACTGGCGCCGCACACGCGCTGCATTGCTGCGCTGATTGAGCTTCAGGCCATGCACCAACGAGGCATTTTCGTCAGCGAGTTCTCTGTAGGAGTTCCCAATGTTGCCTGCAGCGTGACTTTGAGTCCCGTAGGGGTACAATTGAGGATGCGATGCCTTGTCTTATTGATTCTCTGGGTCACAGCATGCGGCAGTAATCAGGTATCGTCCGAGCTCGGAACGAGTGGAGGAAGAGTCGGTGCGGTAGCAGCAGCAGCCAGTGGTGGCGCGCCTTCGACGGGTGGATTAAAATCTGCAGGCGGTGCCACGGTGGGGACCACCCGTGGAACGATAGCCACGGGCGGTACGTCGGCAACAGGCGGTGCCCCATCAACGGGCGGCGTTACGAACACAAAGCTCGTAGTGAAACTGATCAGCGCGGGCAGCTACCGTACCTGCATATTACTGAGCGACACTACGGTTCAGTGCTGGGGCGCTGGGTACAACGGCGATGGCACTTCGATAGATAGTTCCGCGCCCGTCAAGGTTACGGGTATCTCTAACGCCATCGCTATTGCGGTCGCTGGCTACAACACCTGCGTGGTTCTGAGCGGCGGTGCGGTTCAGTGCTGGGGTCAAAATGACTACGAACAGTTGGGCAATAACACTATCCCATTTAGCACAACACCTATCTCGGTCTCCGGCGTCACCAACGCCATTGCTGTTGCTGGAGGCGCTCTGCAAGCCTGCGTGGCCCTGAGCGGCGGTGCGGCTCAATGTTGGGGTAACAATGTAGACGGCGAACTTGGCAACGGCAGCACAATCAATAGCTCCGTGCCCGTGTCGGTCACTGGTATCACCAACGCCGTCGCTGTTTCCACTGGCTACTACCTAGCCTGCGCATTGTTGAAGGGCGGCTCGGTTCAGTGCTGGGGAAACAACGCTGACGGCGAGCTCGGCAATGGCACCACGACGAATAGTGCCGTGCCGGTCACGGTCTCCGGCATCACGAACGCAGTCGCTCTTACCGGAACCTGCGCGTTGCTGAGCGACGGTACGGTTCAGTGCTGGGGAGCTAACGCTGGCGGCGAGCTCGGCAACGGCACAACGACCAATAGTTCTGTGCCCGTGCAGGTCATTGGCATCACGAATGCGGTCGCTGTAAGCGCTGGCGGTTCTCACACCTGTGCGGTGCTGAGCAGCGGCACCGTACGGTGCTGGGGAACCAACGCCGACGGCGAGCTCGGCGTTGGTACGATGACTGTTGGCAATTCCGCGCCCGTTACGGTTTCCGGCATTACCAACGCTACTGCCATTGCCGCTGGAAATACGTACAGTTGCGCGGTGCTCAACGACAGTACGGTTCAATGCTGGGGCTCCGCCTATCTCGGCAACGGCACCCCGACGCGCAGTTTGGTCCCTGTCGACGCCATCAGTTTCTGAGCGGGCACCGGTCAAACAGCCAAGGCGGCATTCAGATAATGAACTTCGCGGCTAGGTGGGTCGCGAACGGCTGAATCGATGGTTGCTCGCTGGCCTGCGCAATTATGAGGTGCTTTGCATTACCTTGCGTCCCGCGACCCGCTTAGCCCCGAAGTTCACCGACTTTTTGCCGTCGTGCAGGATTCGTTGGTGAGTCCAAGGTTACCGTAAGCATGGATCCGGGGGCATCGACTTATGCGCCTCCAGAACCAGATGGTTGCGCGCAAATCCGGTCCAGCGCTTTGGAAATACGCGACATCAAAAAGAGTATCTGCGCATATGCGTTGCTACCCACTGCCACCAAGAAACTGCGGGACGAATGTATTACTGCGGCGCGTCTTTGTGTGCAGGCTGCTTCAGCCGCTGAGAAGAATCGCTGCGGCCGATCGGAATGCTGAGCGCTTTATTTGCTCCTTCGATGGCGGCACTCAAGTCCTTTACGCGAGACATGTCGACTTGCGCGCTGCTCTCCATTAGGTTTTGCTGAACATTCAGGATTTCCTTGTACTTCTGCAATTCAGTGCTGGCCCACAGCTGCAATCGCTTTTTTTCGTCAGGCTCGGGGTCTAGGCATTGCAAAGACCATCCAAGGCTGCTCCAAATTGGCGGCGGGGTAGCGGCTGGGGGAGCGCGACGATGAACTTGAGCGGCGGATTACGGCGTGTGTTGGCTGGACGATGGCCTTTGCAATGCCTAGACCCAACGATGGCTGGACCGTG
>Ga0075520_1000720_pt1 | contig 15017 bp, 10 predicted proteins | sample NGEPerB_FD_75100 | JGI IMG/M metagenome (GOLD analysis project Ga0075520, IMG submission 75100) | Arctic peat soil microbial communities from the Barrow Environmental Observatory site, Barrow, Alaska, USA - NGEE PermafrostAB12-B | ecosystem: Environmental > Terrestrial > Soil > Wetlands > Peat ... | reverse complement strand
GCCGGACGCTGCTGCGGAGCGGGCCTAGCCTGCTGCTGTGGCTGCGGAGCCGGACGCTGCTGCGGAGCCGGCCTAGCCTGCTGCTGTGGCCGTGGCTGAGGAGCAGGACGCTGCTGCGGCGCGGGTTTAGCCTGCTGCTGTGGCCGTGGCTGAGGAGCAGGACGCTGCTGCGGTGCAGGTTTAACCTGCTGCTGCGGCGGCTGAGGAGCCGGACGCTGCTGCGGCGCGGGTTTAGCCTGCTGCTGTGGCCGTGGCTGAGGAGCCGGGCGCGTCTGCGGCGCAGGTTTAGCCTGCTGCTGCGGTGGCTGAGTAGCCGGACGCGTTTGCGGCGCAGGTCTGGCCTGCTGCTGCGGCGGCTGAGGAGCCGGGCGCGTCTGCGGCGCAGGTTTACCCTGCTGCTGTTGTGGCCGTGGCTGAGGAGCCGGACGCGTCTGTGGCGCGGGACGAGCAGGAATCACCGGAGCGACCGGTTTGCCTGCCGCGATGGGCTTCGGTGCCGCCAGAACGGCCGGACGCCCGTGATTGACCGAGTCAAACTGCTGGCGGTTCTGTGCTGCCGCCCGCTGGTTCTGCACCTGCGTGGTCATCGGAGGAACGCGCTGCTCACGCATGGCGGCGTTTTCCGCCGGCAGAGGCCTACGAGTGACGCCTCCCGGCCCGTTGTAGCTGGCGCGGTTAACTGTGGTGTTGTTGATGGTGACGTTATTGATCACTGTGTTAGTTACGGTGCGGTTATACACGCTAACGTTGGTGATGTTCACATTGTTGACGGCACGGTTATAGGTGAAACGATTTCCGCTCCAGTAGCCGCCTTGATAACCGACTCCAACGTAGCCGTTTCCATAGTTAATCCCGCCGTAGTAACCGATATGTCGGCCCCAGTATCCGTAATGGTAGCGATACCTGCTGCCGATGAATCCCCAGTATCCGGGTGTCCACAGGAAGCCCACCTGCGGCGGCTGCGCCCAGACGCCAGGCACCCAGTAATAGCCCTGAGGAGCGTAGCTCCAATATCCGGGCGTCCACAGATAGCCTTCGCCCGGTAAATCCGGCTGCGAATACTCTGGGAGCGGTGGCGGGGGTTGTTGGGCCTGAAGCACCGGCTGGCCGTAGTTTGTGTCCTGATCGCCGGTGTCGTAATCGTTATTGGAATAGTTCTGGTCCTGCGCGGCAGCAGGCTGTTGATAGCTCTGATCCGACGGCGCAGGCTGCTGCGCGGGCTGGTTCGCAGGCTGTTGGTAGGTCTGCTGCGCCGGCTGGCTGGCTGGCTGCTGCTGATTGGTCCCCGTCGCCTGGGTCGCGTCCGTGGGGGCCAGGTTGGCCGCAGCTGCCGGATCTTGTGACTGATCGGTCTGTGCCGGTTGATTCTGGGCACTGGTTTGCTGGGTGTCGTTTTTCCCGCATCCAACAACTCCAAACATAAGTGCGATGGATGCGGCTGCCAGAAGAATAATAGAAGGTACTTTCCTCGTCTTGCTCATAAGGTTGTTCTCCGCGAAGTTTAGGATGCAGGATTTCAGGACAAAGTCACTCGATCGCCTTAGCTGCCAATTTCAATGCCTCGACCGATTGCGTAAGGCCACCCTCGCGCGATCAGTCCACCGCTGTCAAGCGGGATAAAAGAACCCAATGCTAAAGTATCACGCAATCGCAGATCGCTGTCGGTGACAGCAGTCACGGGGGGTTGGTTGAAGGTTGCTGTCACGCATGGCCCGGCTGTGGCTTGACGAATGGCTGCTTCAAACTGCACTACTACCTAAGTTCGGCTCTGGTTTCATACATTCGTCCCGGTGATTTAGACTAACCAGTCTTTAGGGCGCACTCCCATCCTGCATATTTTCCGTGCCCGCGCCCGGAGGTCTCATGATACATCGTATCGCGTTGTTCCTATTATTCTGCTCGTTGTGCGGCTTGGCACAGAGCAAGCACCCCTTCAACTTCGAAGACATGATGCAACTCAAGCGCATCGGCGAGCCCATGGTTTCGCCGGATGGCAAGTGGGTCGGGTTTGCGGCGGTGGATGTCAGTCTCGATGAAAACACGCGCAAGCCGCATCTGTGGATCGTTCCCGTCAGCGGCGGGGAGGCGCGCCGCCTCACGCCCGCGACTGGGACCGGGGAGGATCGTATTCGCTTCTCGCCCGACGGCAAGCACGTCATGTTCGAGTCGTCGCACGATGGAGCTTCGCAAATCTGGGTTCAGGATTTCGACTCCCCCAGTGGCTCGGTGACCGGCGAAGCGCGCAAGGTGACCAGTATCTCCACCGAGGCTTCGGGTGGACTCTGGTCGCCTGACGGCAAGAGCATCCTGTTCGTCTCTTCGGTCTATCCCGATTGCAAGGACGATGTGTGCAATGAGCAGCGCGACGAAGAACAAGCCAAGTCTAAGGTGAAGGCCAAGATTTTTACCCAACTGGTGTTTCGCCACTGGAACCACTACTTCGATGGCAAGTACAGCCACCTGTTCATCACGACTACACTCTGCGCATCGAATTGGAGGCTCCCGAGCAACGCAGTAGCGACTTCGGCGGCACCGCCCGCCTGCGATCCACCGCGCGATCTGACGCCAGGGGCGCACGATGTTCCGCCTTTCTCCCTCGGCGGCCAGGACCAGTACTCGTTCTCGCCTGACGGCAAGGAAGTCGCCTACTCCAGCAACATTGACGAGATGCAGGCGACCAGCACCAACAGTGATATCTTCATCGTGCCGACGGCCGGCGGCGCGCCGAAGAAGATCACAACCAATCCCGGCAGCGACAGCACTCCCATCTATTCGCCCGATGGCAAGTACATCGCGTATCGCTCGCAGTTGCGCGGCGGCGACGAGAGCGACCGCTTCCGCCTGATGCTGTACGAACGCGCGACCGGCAAGATCACCGATGTCTCCCCCAGCTTCGAGCGCTGGGTTGATTCGATGGCGTGGGCGCCGGACTCGAAGACAATCTACTTCACCGCCGAGAACGAGGGCGAAGCGCCGATCTACGTTGTCAACATAACGACGGCTAATCCCTTGCCGCTGGAACTGGTCGCCGGATTCAACGACAGTCCGACCCCGACGCCCGACGGCAAGACGCTGGTATTCGACCGCATGTCGGTCGCCGCCCCGAATGAGATTTATAGTGCTCTCCTGCTGTTCCCACAATGCCGAATGGCCGTGCCTCCGAATGCCTACAGCATCCCAGGTTGTCTGTTGTCGAAGGCCCAGCAAGTGACGGACCTCAACGGCCCTGTACTCTCTCAGGTCCAGATGCAGCCTCTGGAGAATTTCTGGTTTACCGGCGCGGCCAAGGAGAAAGTCCAGGGCTTCGTGGTGAAGCCGCCAAACTTCGAGGCCAACAAGAAGTATCCGGTGAAGTTCCTTATTCACGGCGGCCCAGAAGGCGCATGGGGCGACGACTGGTCGTATCGCTGGAATCCCGAACTGTTTGCCGCCGACGGTTACGTAGTGATCATGATCAACTTCCACGGCTCAACTGGCTATGGACAGAAGTTCATCGACGCCATCAATGGCGATTGGGGCGGCGCTCCCTTCCACGACCTGATGCTGGGCCTCGACTATGCCGAGAAGACCTATCCATTCGTTGACAAAGACCGCGAGTGCGCTCTGGGCGCCAGCTACGGGGGATATGCGATCAACTGGATCGAGGGCCACACCGCGCGCTTCAAGTGCCTGGTTTCGCACGATGGCATGTTCAACACCGAGTCGGCCTATGGCACGACGGAAGAACTGTGGTTTAACGAGTGGGAATTCAAGGGCACGCCGTGGACCAACCGCGAGATGTATCGCAAGTGGTCGCCGCATCTGTCGGCGACAAACTTCAAGACGCCGATCCTGGTGGTGCATGGCCAGCTCGATTACCGGCTCGACGTCTCGGAGGGCTTCCAGTTGTTCACCACGGTGCAGCGGCTGAAGATTCCGTCGAAGATGCTCTACTTTCCCGACGAAGGCCACTGGGTGCTGAAGCCACAGAACAGCCGCCTGTGGTACCAGACGGTGAACGAGTGGGTGGATAGGTGGACGAAAGGGAAGTAGATAGGTGCCTACGGGGAAATCGGCAGATTACTGAGTTTTAGTTGTTGCAAGCGTGGCTAACCGAGTTCGGCGAAGATCACGGAGAGATCCACTGCGATGGGAGAATTCTCGACAGCGAACGACGTGGTTTCGATCCAGCTTTCAGTGGAACAGTCGTATCCGTGGCGGGTCTGCGGATCCACTACCCAAATATGACGAATTCCCATCCGGCGATAGTCCTGAAAACGTTCCTGGTAGCGGGAGATGCGGTCTTCCGGAGAGAGCACTTCGATGACGGCGATGGGAGGACGTTGCAGCACCTGATCAGTCGGTTCACCGCGTGAAATCAGGCATACATCCGCAATGCGAAAGCGCGTCGGGCTGATTCGCATCCGCAGTTCCGTGAAAGCCCGGATATTCCATTCCTTGTCATGGCTCCGAAACCAATGAGCCAGCGCGGTTTGCACTTCTGCGTGATCCAGCTCGCCCACGTTTCTCTCCTGCAACTCGCCGTCAATGTAGTCGCAATCCGGACTGTAACTGCCGTGCAGATACTCGCTAACCGGGACCGCTAATCGCGTCGTGGTTGCCATGGAAACCTCACCGATAGGGATATTCTAACGCGGGCGCCCATATTCTTGCCTGTTTTGGCGGTTGGTGTGGAACTCGCGGCCCTCTGGCAGACCGTACTGTCGAGTCGAGCTAACCAACTGGCGTCGATTGCTGGCGCCGTTCAGGCCCGCTTGAAGTATTGCACTGCGCGCTCGTGAGCTTCGGCTTGGTCGCGGCTTTTGAATGTGCCGAGGTTGCGGCGCCTGCCTGTCTTGGGATCTTTCTTGCGTGAGTAGAGCCGGTATTCTCCGGACTTGAGTTTGCGAATCATCGGTGTCTATCTTCCTATGAATGAATGGACGAACAATCCGCAGCGCTGGTGGCCAGAAATCAACGCTGCGTCGCCGCCGTTGCTCTTCTGGCCTCGACTCGGCTACTGTGCTCAGCCGCCGACAAATACGCGCCGCCCAGCAACAGCATTCCACTCCAGAACGACCAGAACATCAGGGTCACGGAAACGGCGAACGGGCCGTACACTTCCTGAAAGTTCAGCCACGGCAGCAGCAGGATGTAGATGTACTTCGCCGCTTCCGACAGCAAGCCGGTGATGATCGCCGCCGGCAGCACCGCTCGCGCCGGGACCTTGCCGTACGGCAGTACCCAGTAGATCAGGAAGTAGATTCCAATCGTAGCCAGAATCGCCGAGGCTTTCATCACGATGAATCCCAGTCCTGCAAAGACGAAGTTCTGGCCGCCAACCACCAGCCCCAGTATCTTCAGGTTCTGCGCTGTCAAGGCGATCGAAAGCATTGCCAGGCAACCGCATGCCAGAGCCAGTCCTAGCGAGACCACCAGGTTCATGAGGTAGGACCGGTTCTTCTTGAAGCCCCAGATCCTGTTGAGTGCTACTTCCAGCGGAAGAAAAATTCCCGTCGAGGTGATCAGTAACATCACGAACGACAGCACCTGGCCGCGCCCTCTCACGCTGGCCAGAAACTGCAAGTTGCGGATGACGAAATCCTTATTGCTCGGCAGATAGTCGCGCAACAATTCCAGCACCACGTTGTACATGGCCTGCGAGTGAATGACCCGGCGGATAAGCATCAGCAGCAAGACGATAAACGGAAAGAACGACAGGATCGCATTGGCCGCCACCGAGAAGGCGTAGGTGTGAACCTCGGTTTGTGTCAGGTAGCGAAGCGTGGACCAGCCATGCTGGCGCAGGCGATGCGACAGGCTGTACGTCTCCGGCAGGTGCTGAAACAGATCTCGCCTATCCTCCTCCTCGTGCTGGCGCTTGCCGGCCGTCTCAGCAGGCAGTGAAGAGTGTTGTAACTCGCTAGTTTCGCTAGAGTTAAGAGCGTTTGTTATAGCCCTGGTTGAGGATAGCGAACTTGTGGCCGTCGGGGGTTCTTTGCCATCTTGGCGGGTTGCTTCAGAGTTGCTGCTCATCGAACCTTAATCCTAACAGAGCACCATCTTCTGGTTGAGGTTAGGCAGGCGGCTGGTCCACCGCTCAATTAGAGGAACGAGCAACCCGCTGTAATGAAAACCGGACTGAGGCCGCTCTTGCAATCCGCAGGATTTCGGCTATGATTAACGCCTTCTATGAAGCTATCTTTTCAACGCGAGCGCAAAGCGCCTTCCCGCGCTGTTCCCACCCAAGCAGATTTTCCCGCTGTTTCCGGTGCCGACATCGCCGGCATGGTTCATGGGCAACGGGTGGGTGGCGACCTTTATCATTTCCTTCGTGCCAACCGCAACCGGGTTGTGTTTGGCTTGCTCGACGTTGCCGGAAGTCACGAAGAGAACCACCAGATTGTGTTGGCAGCACAGCAGACGTTTCAAAAATTGGGCAGTGAGAGATTTGCCGACGAGGAAATCAACGAGGCCGATGCCATGATGGAATTCTGCCTGGAACTGAACCTCAGTATTCGCCGCGCTGCCGCCGGAGTCCGCTCCTGTGCTGCCTTTCTGGGCTGCTATAACGAGCAGCTCGGCACCATCTGCTACGCCAACGCGGGGCACACTCCGGGATTGTTGCGCGATCCCTCGGGGATCACCGAATTGCCTGCTACCGGCCTTCCGCTGGGACTGTTTTCTGCGTCCACCTATGAGGCGCCGACCGCTGCTTTGCAGCCTGGCGCGTCCTTGCTTCTGGTGTCGCGGGGTGTGGTGGAGGCTGCGTATAAGAAGGAAGAGTTTGGGCTGGAGCGCGTGAAGCAACAATTGGAGCGCTCCTCGGTAGAAAGTGCGAAAGGTATGGCTGCCTCGATCCTCGACGGCGTGCAGCAGTTCATGCGAGCGGCGCCCGCACAGAACGATTTCACCGCGCTGGCGTTGGTCAGGGCGGCAAAAGGCCAAGTCGCCATCGGCGCTTGAGCGCTCATCGAGAGTTATCGCCTTCACTCCGTCGCTCCCGGAAAAAGCTCTGTACCAGGTGCATGCATCGTGCTGCCAGAACTCCTGCGCTGACTTCGACCTTGTGGTTCAGCTTGGGATGATTGAGAACCTGGAGCATGGAGTGTACGGCGCCTGCCTTCGTGTCTTCCGCTCCGTAAATCAGGCGGCGGATCCGCGCATGAGTGATGGCGCCGGCGCACATCGGGCAGGGCTCGACCGTCACGTACAGATCGCAGTCGAGCAGACGATAGTTGTCGATGGCTATTCCGGCTTCGCGTAGCGCAAGGATCTCGGCGTGTGCCGTGGGATCGTTGGCAGTGCGCGGACGGTTGCATCCCCGGCCGACGATTCGGCCCTCACTTACGACGACCGCTCCGACAGGGACCTCGCCCAGCGCCAGCGCACGCTGTGCCTCACGAAGCGCTTCTTCCATCCAGAATTCGTCGGAGAGGGACATGGCGAAGAGGCTAATGCAGCGACTCGCAATTAGCAATTGCTGGCACTATTCCTGGCGCAGCATGATGCGCTGCACCGCAGTGGCCCGGCCGGTCGTGGGATCGCAATCGATCAGGGTTGCGCACAGGCGCACGTCGTCGGTCGCTGCCTCGAACCGGGCCGGCATATTAGTCAGGAAGCGAGCGAGGATTTGTTCCTTTTGCACGCCGATGACTCCGTCGTAGGGGCCGGTCATTCCCACGTCGGTTTGCACGGCTGTGCCGCCCTTCAGCACCTGCTCGTCGGCTGTGGGCACGTGCGTGTGCGTCCCGAGCACCGCCGTTACTCTTCCTTCCAGGTACCAGCCGATCGCAATCTTCTCCGACGTGGCTTCGGCGTGGAAGTCTACCAAGATTACTTTGGCCGTGATCTGCTTGAGCAACTGATCGGCAAAGCGAAAGGGGTCGTCGTTGTTGGTCATAAACACGCGCCCCTGAAGATTGATGACGCAATAGGCGACACCGCTGCGCGTGCGCCCCTCGTACCATCCAAAGCCTGGAGACCCCGCCGGAAAGTTTGCCGGTCGCAGGACACGGCGGGCCAGCGACGCCTCATTTCCATTGGCGGAGTTCAGGTAATCGATAATCTCGCGCTTGTCCCAGATGTGGTTGCCGGTGGTGATGACATCAATGCCGAGTTCGAACAGCTCTTCGGCAATTTGTGGAGTGATGCCGAAGCCGCCGGCGGAGTTCTCGCCGTTGGCAATGGTAAGTTCAACGCCATGCTGCTTTTGCAATTCCGGCAGACGCTCATGAACGATGGTGCGCCCAGGGCGCCCGAAAATGTCACCGACGAAAAGTATGCGCAAGCTGGTGCAGTCCTTGAGTAACGCTGTACTTCGATGTTAACACGCGTTCTGAAGATTGGGTTTCACTCAGTGGGCCAACTCCGCCGTGCGCAAGAAATCGTAGTTGCCCGAGGGACTCAGTTCGATCCCCCGCACCCGGTTGGTGTGCACCAGCACATTATCGAGATACCAAAGATTGATGTAGGGCAGGTCCTCGGCGAGGATGCGCTGAACCTCGTCATAGATGGTTTTGCGTTTCTGCTGGTCGACGGTGCCGCGGGCCTCCCGGATCAGTTCGTCCACGCGCGGGTTGGAGTAGAAGGTGCGATTGGCGCGTTTAGGGGCGAAGCTGTCGGAATCGAAGACGTGCTCGAAGATGTCAGGATCGAGATTGCTGCCGCCGACCCAACGCAAGGAATGTATTTGGTAAGCGCCTTTGGTCACGTCCGCAAAGAACGTTGCAAACTCGAAGGTGCGGATGTCGAGCGCGATGCCCACTTCGCGCAGTTGCTGCTGCAACACCGCTGCCAGCAGCCGCGTCGACTCATCGGTTGATGTCTTCATCGTGAGGTGAAATCGAATACCGCTGGTTGGCCGGTAGCCGGCGTCATCCAGAATCTGCCGCGCCCGCGCCGGGTCGTGAGGGTACTTCGCAACATCGGTGTTGTAGGCCCAGTGCTGGGGCGGCAGAACGCTGTACGCGGGGCGCGCCTGGTCGCGCAACAGGTAATGAATAATAGGCCCCACGTTGATGGCATACGCGATGGCGTGGCGAACGCGAACGTCCTTCAGGATGGGATCGCGCAAGTTCATGGCAAGGTAGGCGTAAATCGTGCCGTCCGATTTCGTGACCGTGAGTTCGCGATCGCGCTGGAGAGCAATCACCGTGTCAGCCACCAAAGAGTTTAGGGCGATGTCTGCGCTTCGCTTGCGCAGTTCGAGCGCGCGCGTGGTGGCGTCGGGAATCACTTTGAACTCCACGCGCTGCAACTTGGCTGGCATCGCCCAATATTCGGGATTGCGTTCGATTACCACTTCCTTGTCCATCTGCGCGCGCACAAAACGGAATGGTCCGGAGCCGATGGGTTTGCGATTGAAGTCGTCGCCACTGCCGTAAGGCACGATGCCGATGGCGCCATCGGAGAGATTCCACAGCATCGGCGCAAACGGCTCCTTCAGATGAAAAACCACGCTGTAGTCGTCGGGCGCGTCGATGCGGTCGACGGGCGCGTAGGTACTTGTTTTAGCGCTGCGGATTTTACCGCTGAGGAGCGAATCGAACGTCCACTTGACGTCACGGGCCGTCAGGGGCTGCCCGTTGTGGAAGCGGACTCCATGGTGCAGATGAAAAATATAGGTTTGTGCGTTGGGTATTTCCCAACTGTCAGCCAGCCACGGCTGTAGGTTGAAGTGATCGTCGCGGTGTACAAGCGAATCGAAGAGGAGTGTGTCAATTCGCTCCGACTGCGCATCCACCCCGACCCGGGGGTCAAGATTCGTCGGACTGCTCTCAATGACCATCACCAGCGTGTTGGGGTCGGGCTTGCGCGCACAACCGGCGAGGAACAAAACCACAGAGGCGCAGAGGCACAGAGACATGCGAGGCTTGGGTCTCGGGCGGCAATGTCTTCGTGACTGGGCTTTGAGTTCGTTTGATTCCTTGATTTCTTGTTTCTCTCTGTGTCTCTGTGTCTCTGCGGGAAATGACTTCTGGGATTTCTCCGTGCTCTCCGTGGTGAAAAGGAACCTAAGCATAGCTGACCTTGCCCAGGATCGCTGGTCGTTCGGCTCCGGTCGCGGATGGAATGTTGGACGGCAGATGGCGCCAAGTCTGGTACGCAAGCATCGCGAAAGCGACAGCTTCCTTCGCCTGCGGCGGGAGTCCAAAGTCGTCGCTGGTGCGCACTCGCATTTTCAGAGGTGCCAATTCTTCTCGAATCATTCGCATCAGGGTCAGATTGTTCGTTCCCCCGCCGGAGACCACGAACTCGCGAAAACGTATAGGCGGCTCGATCAAGGGCAGTACAAACTTGCGCACGGCGACGCCGATGGAACGTGCGGTGAGCGCGGTTGCAGTGGCGACGATGTCATGCTCGTCAGCGCGGCGACAAAGTCGCAGAAGTTCGCCCACGAACTCGCGACCAAACTGCTCGCGACCGGCGGTCTTCGGGGGTTTCTGCCGGAAGAATGGATTCCGAAGCAACTGTTGCAGCACTCGCTCGATGGGTTCACCGCGCGCGGCAATTCGTCCATTGCGATCAAAGGGGCGCTCGAACAGGTGCTCGCTGACGGCATCGATCACCATGTTGCCGGGACCAGTGTCGAAGGCAACTACATCTTCGGGAAACGCTCGCGGCGGAATCGCGGTGAGATTAGCGATGCCGCCGAGGTTTTGCACGATGCGTCCGTAACGGCGATGGCGGTAGAGCGCGTAATCGAGAAAAGGCACCAGCGGTGCGCCTTTACCGCCTGCGGCCATGTCTGCCGGGCGGAAATCAGAGACCACTGGTATACCTATCTTCGCCGCGACAATGGCTGCTTCGCCACTTTGCCAGGTGCAGGCAATGCGGCGCCCCAGGAAGAGCGCCGGACCACCCTGATGGTAGAGTGTTTGCCCGTGGCAGCCAACGAGTTCGCAGTCCAGGCGCGCGCGCCGCTGGGCAGCACGGACCGCGTCTGCATACAGTTCACCAAGCAGGAAGTTCAGTCGCGAGAGATTGGCGACGCTCGCAGAGCCTGCGTTCATGGTTGCGAGGACGGCTCGCCGAACATTGACCGGATAAGGAAACTCGTAGTGTGCCAGCAGTTCGAAACGGGAGCGGAAGCCGCGCCCCTGGATACGCACCAGCGCGACATTGATTCCGTCAGCCGAGGTGCCGCTCATTACTCCCGCGACGATCACTGAGCGCGCCCCAGCGCATGCATCCGCACTTCTTCACTGAATTCCCAGAGGTTGCGGCGGAGCTTGTCCACGGTTTTTTGCGTCGGAGCGGCAGCCATGCGTGACTTCAACGCGCGCGACTTCTTCTTCGCCGCCAGTACCTGTCGCGACTTTTTGGCGATGAGTTTGGCAAATTTCTTGTCGCTCTCGGCCTGCTTGTAAACCGCCTCGAACGCCCGCCACACGTTCTCTTCTTTCTGGCACACGAGGAACATGTCGGCTCCGGCGCGTAGGGTCTCAACCGCAGCATCCTCGATGGACGCTGCGGCCAGCACTCCACCCATGTCGAGATCGTCGGTGATGATGAGCCCGCGATAACCGATCTTCTTGCGCAGGACCTCGCTCATCCATTTCTTCGACAGCGACGCGGGAGCGCGGTCACCCGTAACTTGCGGATAGGCCGCGTGTGCCACCATCACGAATGGCAAATCTCGCCGCAACTCACGATAGGGAAGCAGGTCCTCGTTCCACAGACGCTTCCACGGCTTGTCGATCACGAGCAGTTCGTTGTGCGAGTCGAGGTTCGCTTCCCCGAGCCCGGGAAAGTGCTTACCGCAGCCAAGAATCTTACAGTCGCTAAGCCCGCGCAGAAACTCGCGTGCATATTGGATCGTCGCTTTGGGATCAGCCGAAATCGTTCGCGAGCCCAGCACACTGGTGGAGGCCGCGAACTGCAGATCCACCACCGGAGCAAAATCTGTATTGAAGCCGAGAGCACGCACTTCTTCGCCGATGATGCGGCCATGTTTGCGGAAGAGCTTCTTCGAACCTGCGGCTGCGACCTCGGCAACGGCTGGCGCTGGTGCGATCACATCGCGCAGGCGATCGACCGTTCCGCCTTCCATGTCCACGCACAAAAACAGCGGAGTGGAAACTGCCTTCTGCACATCGCGCACCAGCGCGTGTGTTTGGGCGGCCTCCTCGATATTGCGCTGGAAGAGGATGATGCCGCCTGGATGCAGCGTGCCCAGCATCGATCGCAGGCGCGCCGACATCGCGGTCCCGCCGCAGCCCATGATGAGCAACTGCCCGACCTGCTGGCGAAGTTCGAGTGTGCCTCTGGAAGACATAGGGAATAAGAAAGTGTAACGCTTGGGGCGGAGAAATTCAGGTACGCAGGGAGGTACGCCTTAGTCCATCTGCTTTTTCAGTTCATGCAGCAGGGTCAGCGCGTCCATGGGGCTGATGCGGTTCAGGTCGGTCTCCTTGATGCGATCCACGATCTTCTGCGACAGCGGCGTAAAGATGGTTAGCTGCAAAGGCGCGGTCTCGGCCGTTTCATCGTGCGCCAGATGCTTGACCGCGTTGCGCTCGGCGCTCTCATGCTCGGCCAGCACCTCACGCGCGCGATTCACTACGTCGGCGGGTAGTCCGGCTAGCTTGGCGACCTCGATACCGTAGCTCTTGTCGGCCGCGCCTTCTTCCACCTTGCGCAGAAAAACAATCCCGCCGCCGCTCTCCTTCACCGAGACGTGATAGTTCTTGACTCCGCTCAACCGGTCGGCCAACTCCGTCAACTCGTGATAATGCGTGGCGAACAGCGTCTTGGCGCGAGTGTTGGCGTGGATATATTCGATGGCGGCCCATGCAATCGCCAATCCATCGTAGGTTGACGTTCCGCGCCCGACCTCGTCGAGCAGGATCAGCGAGCGTGCAGTCGCGGTGTTGAGAATCGCCGCGGTCTCGGTCATCTCCACCATGAAGGTTGAACGCCCGCGTGCCAGATTATCGGCTGCGCCGATGCGGGTAAAGATGCGATCCACCAGTCCCAGGCTTGCCGAGCGGGCAGGCACGAACGACCCCATCTGTGCCATCAGCACAATGAGTGCAGCTTGCCGCAGGTAAGTGGACTTACCTCCCATGTTCGGCCCAGTGATGACCAGGATCGAATGAGTTGTGCCGTTCAGATAGAGATCGTTGGGGACGAAGCGATTGGCGGCTCCGGGGATTTCCATCTGCTCGATCACGGGGTGACGCCCTTCAACAATTTCGATGTCCGCGCCGTCTTTGAACCGCGGACGACAGTAGCTGCGATTCGCGGCAAGCGCGGCAAACGAGGCCAGCACATCAATTTCCGCCAGCGCCAGTGCGGTCTGCCGTATGCGGCGCGCCTCCGCGGCAATGGCGGTGCGCAACTCGGCAAACAGCCGCCGCTCGATCTCAACCATCTTCTCCTGCGCGTCGAGCACCTTGACTTCGTACTCTTTCAGCTCCGGCGTGGTAAAGCGCTCGGCATTGACCAGGGTTTGCTTGCGTTCGTACTCCGCAGGTGCGAGATGCAAGTTCGCCTTGGAGATCTCGAGATAGTAGCCAAAGACGCTGTTGAACTTGACCTTCAGCGAACCGATGCCGGTGCGTTGACGTTCGCGCTGTTCAATCTGTGCGATATATTGCTTGCTATTGCGGCTCAAGTTACGAAGTTCGTCGAGTCCCGCATCCACTCCCGGGCGGATCACCCCGCCGTCAACCAGCGTCAGCGGTGGCTCGTCTTCGAGTGACGTTACCAGTCGGTTGCGCAGGTCCGCCAGTTCGTCGCATTGCGCATGAAGGGTCAGCAGACGCTCCGCGGGGAAGTGCGACAGCGCCACGCGCACGGTGGGCAGCTTAGCCAGCGATGTGGCCAGCGCCAGCAGGTCGCGCGGATTCGCGGTCTCCAGAGTTACGCGGCTCAGCAGCCGCTCCAGATCGAGAATGCCTTCCAGCGAGCGACGGAGTTCCTCGCGCGCGACCACGTCCTTCACCATGCCTTCGACAGCATCAAGCCGCCGGTTGATCTCGCCGGCATCAATCGAAGGGCGCAGCATCCAGGCGCGCAGCAGGCGTTTGCCCATCGGGGTAATGGTGCAGTCCAGACAGCGGAACAGCGTGGCGTTGTCTGCGGCCCCGGCAAACAATGGCTCGATCAGTTCAAGATTGCGTACCGTGACCGCGTCCAGCACCAAGCAGTTTTGGCGCTCGTAGAAGCCGATGCGATCCACATGGTCGAGCGTGCCACGCTGCGTGGTGCGAACGTAATGCAGAATGGCTCCCGCCGCGGTCGCCGCTGCCGATCGGTTTGCCAGCCCGAATCCTTCCAGCGAGAGCACGCCGAAGTGGTTTTCGACCTGCGGAATGGCATAGTCGGGAGAGAACACCCAATCGTCGAGCGGCGTTTCGGCCCAGGAGGCATTTTCCAGCGATGTGATGCGCGGCGCCGATGCCGCTACGGGCGAAGAGGCACTGCTGTGTGGTTGATCGAAGAGAGGAAGCGACGACGCGAACAACACCTCACGCGGACGGAGCACCAACAGTTCCTCGCGCACACGGCGCTCGGCATCTTCGCCCTGAAATTCGGTGGCACGAAATTCGCCGGTCGAGAGGTCCAATGCCGCGAATCCGAAGGCATTTCCAGCCCGCGCCACGCAGCCGAGGAAATTATTTTCTTCCGAGCCGAGATGCACGTCGGCCGCAGTACCCGGCGTGAGCACACGCGTGACTTCGCGCTTCACCAGCGTTTTGGCGATGCGCGGGTCCTCCATCTGTTCGCAGATGGCGACCTTGAATCCTTTGCGGATCAGCTTGGCGATGTAGCTCTCGGCGGAGTGGTATGGCACGCCGCACATCGGTATGGCAATGCCTTTTTCCTTGTTGCGCGAGGTCAGCGTGATCTGCAACTCCCGCGACGCCACCATGGCATCCTCGAAAAAGAGTTCGTAGAAGTCGCCCAGGCGGAAGAAGACGAGCGCGTTGGGATGCTCTTTCTTGACCGCGGCATACTGCCGCATCAGCGGGGTGGACGGCTCAGTCATCGCATTGGCGCGAATTGCGCGGATTATAACACTCAAGAGT
>Ga0075520_1000718_pt1 | contig 15026 bp, 12 predicted proteins | sample NGEPerB_FD_75100 | JGI IMG/M metagenome (GOLD analysis project Ga0075520, IMG submission 75100) | Arctic peat soil microbial communities from the Barrow Environmental Observatory site, Barrow, Alaska, USA - NGEE PermafrostAB12-B | ecosystem: Environmental > Terrestrial > Soil > Wetlands > Peat ... | reverse complement strand
TGGTCCCGCGGCTGGCGGCCAGGGGGGTCGCCGACGGGCAGAAATCGACCAGGACACACGCGCCGCACTGGGGCGCTCTCGCCCGGCAGGTGGCACGTCCGTGCAGGATCAGTCGCAGGCTGAACATCCCACGCTCCCCTGCCGGAACCATCGGGTTGAGCGCCAACTCCACCTTGACCGGGTCGACCTCGTCGGTCAGGCCGAGCCGCCGCGCCAGGCGCTGGACGTGGGTGTCGACCGGCAGTCCCGGGAGCCCGAAGGCCACGCTCCGCACGACGTTGGCCGTCTTGCGACCCACCCCGGGCAGGGTCACCAGGTCGTCCATCCGGGCGGGCACCTCACCCCCGAACCGGTCCTCGAGCGCCTGGGCCATCCCGAGCAGGCTCCGGGTCTTCGCCCGGAAGAACCCGGTGGGCCGGATCAGCGACTCCACCTCGGTGGCCGAGGCACCGGCCAGCGACCGGGCATCCGGGAACCGGGCGAAGAGGGCCGGAGTCGTCGCGTTCACCCGCGTGTCGGTGCACTGTGCGGACAGGATGGTGGCCGCCAGGAGCTGGAAGGCATCTCCGTGGTCGAGTGCACACAGCTCGGTGGCCGTGCCGGGGAAGAGCCGGCCGAGCCGTGCATGGGTCTCCCGGGCCCTGCCGGCCGGGGTGCGGGGTCGGGCCATGGGCGGAGGATACCGGTAGGTTCTGCGCCATGGACGAGCCGGTCGTGGAGGTGCTCACCGTGGCCACCCCCTCCCTGGTGGACTCGGTCGAGGCCCTCGTGGGCCAGGTCACCCGGACGAGGGACGTGGCCGCCCTCAGTGACGGGAGGCGCAGGGCCCTCCATGCCGCTGCGGCATCCCGGCGTCCCGAGGCGTTCCTCGCCGTGGTCGCCCTCGACCGGCCCCACGGCACCGTCATCGGGTACGCCCAGGTCGATGGAGAGGGCGACCCGTCTGCCGTCAGCATGGAGTCGGTCTCGAGCGGGGACGACGCCGCCGGCCGGGCGGTCGCCGACCAGGTGCTGGACACCGCGCTGGCCGCCGTCGCCGCGTCGGGGGGCGCCCAGGTGCGGCTGTGGGTCACCACGCCGTCGGATGCCGACGACGAGCGCGCACTGCGTCGTGGGTTCACCGTCGAACGGGAACTGCTCCAGCTCCGATGTCCGCTGCCGCTGGCGCCGGCGACCGTGGGCGAGGTGGTGGTGACCACACGCCCCTTCGCCGTCGGCCGGGACGAGGAGGCCTGGCTGGCCACCAACAACCGTGCGTTCGCCGGCCATCCCGAGCAGGGGGCGTGGGACCTGTCCACCATCCGGTCCCGGGAGGCCGAGCCGTGGTTCGACCCCGACGGGTTCCGGGTGCTCGAACTCGACGGACGGCTGGCCGGGTCGTGCTGGACGAAGCGCCACGCCGCCACACCACCCCTGGGCGAGATCTACGTGATCTCCGTCGATCCCGACTTCCACGGTCGCGGACTCGGACGGGCCCTGACCCGGGCCGGGCTCGACTGGCTGGCGGCCACCGGTCTCGACACCGGGATGCTCTACGTGGACGGAGCCAACACGCCAGCCGTGACGCTGTACCGATCGATGGGGTTCACCGAGCACCATCGCGACCGGGCGTATACGACGACCGTCTCTGCCGCCCCTGTCCTGCCCGGCGTCCCTGCACCATGAACGGACTGACCGGGTGATGCGGGCCGGGTGAACTGATCAGCCGGATCCGACCAGGTGCCCGATGGAGTAGGTGACCGCGGCGGCTGTCCCCGAGATGAGCAGCTGGCGGAGTGCCGACCACAGCCACGAGCGACCGGTGAAGAACGACAGGGCCGCCCCGACGGCGAGGGAGGACACCGCTCCCAGCACGATCGACCACGCCAGCGCCCTGTTGCCCCCGGTCACCAGCCAGGGCAGCAGCGGGATGAAGGCGCCGATGGCGAACATCACGAAGGACGACACGGCCGCCTGGATGGGATTGCCGGTCTGTCCCGGCGTGAAGCCCAGCTCCTCGCGGGCATGGGTCTCGAGGGCGAGCTCGGGGTTGCGCATCATCTTGCCCGACAGCTCGTCGGCCAGGTCGGGCTCGATGCCCCTCGCCCGGTAGAGCGCGGCCAGCTCGCGCCGTTCGTCCTCCGGGTTGGCCTCGATGGCCCGACTCTCGACGTCGAGCTCCCGCTCCATCAGCTCGGACTGGGCCCGCATGGACACGTACTCGCCCGCCGCCATCGAGAAGGCGCCGCCGATCAGTCCGGCGATGCCGGCGAGGCGGACGGCCCCCGCCGACGAGTGCGCGCCGGCCATGCCCAGGATGAGCGACACGTTCGACACCAGCCCGTCGCTGATGCCGAACACCGCGGCCCGCGCCCCCCCGCCGCTGATGTTCCGGTGCTGATGCTCTTCGTACACGCCACGATGGTACCGAGCCGACCCTGGTGAGGAGTCACTGCGACCACGTCGTAGGCCAGCCTCACCGCTGCCGGGAGACCGCACCCCCAGGTGGTGTGCTCCCCGCCCACTCACCTACAGTCGGGTGCATGGCTACCTCTGTGCACGGCATCGAAGCGTTCAAGGACCTCGTCGGGACCCATCTCGGCTACAGCGACTGGCACGTCGTCGACCAGGCGCAGGTGAACCTGTTCGCCGACGCCACCGGTGACCACCAGTGGATCCACGTCGACCCGGAGGCGGCCAAGAACGGCCCCTTCGGCGGCCCGATCGCCCACGGCTACCTGACCCTGGCCCTGGCCCCGGTGCTCCTCGGCGAGGTCCTCCACGTCGACGGCATCTCCATGGGCGTCAACTACGGCTGCAACAAGGTCCGCTTCCCGACGCCGGTCATGGTCGGCTCCAAGCTCCGGCTCGGCGCCGCGGTCGCCGAGGTCGCCGATGTCACCGGGGGGGTGCAGGTGGTGCTCGACCTGACGCTGGAGACCGAGGGGTCGACCAAGCCCAGCTGCGTCGCCCAGGTGGTGTACCGCTACTACGCGTGACGCCGCGCGTCGGCGACGGCGCTACGAACTCCCAGGTCAGGCGGGGTGCAGTTCCCCGCGCTCCGACAATGCGAGCAACGACTCCTAGAGTGGTGCCATGGAGATGCGGGTCGAGCAGCTGTCGGCACAGGCCGACGTGTCGGTGGACACCATCCGGTACTACCAGAGCAAGGGGCTCCTGGCCCCGCCCCGCCGTGAGGGCCGGATCGCCTGGTACGGCGAGGAGCATCTCGCACGACTGCAGCGGATCCGTGTCCTCCAGCAGCGCGGCTTCACCCTGGCCACCATCGCCAGGCTGATCTCGGGGGATCTGGACGCGGCCGACGAGGCCCTGCTCGGTCAGCTCTCCGGCCTGCCTCCCGTCGAGGACACGGTGCATCCCGATCCCGGAGGCACCGCGCAGACGGGCGACGACGGGCCCGCCGGGCGGACCGACGAGCGCACGTACACGCTCGACGAGTTGGCCGCCGTGACCGGGGTGCCGCTGGCCCTGCTCAAGGCCATCGAGGCCGAGGGACTGCTCATCCCCACCCGGGTGGGTGGCCAGGACCGCTACACGGCCGAGGACGCGGCAGCCTCCCGGGCCGGGTTGCTCATGTTGGAGTGGGGCATCCCCCTCTCGGACCTGCTCGACCTGGCCCGACACCACAACGAGGCCACCGAGGCCGTGGCCCGCCGGGCCGTCGACCTGTTCGCCCGGCACGTGAGGGAGCCCCTGCGCCACGGCGCCCGCCCCGACGCGCTCGACCACGCGGCGATCCGCCTGCCGGTCGCCACCGGGGACCCGGCCGTCGACGGGCTCCTCCAGGCCTACGCGGAGTTGCTTCCGGCGGTCAACACCCTGGTGGGCCATCACTTCACCCGCACGCTGGTCAAGGTCGCCCTCGACCACGTGGAGCGGGTCGGCTCGGACGAGGAGCGTCACGCCGTCCGGAGCCGGCTCGCCGAGGAGGCCGTCCCCCCATCGGGTGCCGTCGGTCCGGGTGCCGCCGATCAGGCTGTCCTGTCATGAGCGGCGTCGACGACCCGACCACCCGTACCGACGGTGTCCCCGGGCCGTCCACGGCGTCGATCTCCCTCGATGCGGCGGCACGGGCCCACGAGGCCGACCTCCCCACCGGTGAGGCCAAGACCGAGTTGGTCCGATCGATGTTCGACGCCATCGCACCCCGCTACGACCTGGTGAACCGGACGATGACCTTCGGACTGGACGTCCGGTGGCGGAAGCAGTCGCTCCGGGCGCTCGGACTCCCTGCGGGTTCGACCGTGCTCGACCTCGCCTGCGGCACGGGCGACTTCCTCACGCTCCTGCAGGCCGGCGGCTACCGGGCCTTCGGCATGGACCTCTCCTGGGGGATGCTGGTGGCCAACCACACCGGCACCCCGCTCGCCCAGGCCAACGGGGCCTTCCTGCCGGTGGCGACCGGCGCCGTCGACGGCGTCACCTGCGGCTACGCGCTCCGCAATTTCACGGACCTGGGTGGCGTCTTCCACGAGTTCGGGCGCATCGTGCGCCCCGGGGGCCGGATCAGTCTGCTCGAGGTGGCCGAGCCCGACGGCGGCCTCCTGCGGGCCGGTCACCGCATCTGGTTCCGTCGGGTCGTGCCCCTCATCGGGGGCCTGCTGTCGGACCGCGCCGCCTACCGCTACCTGCCCCGGTCGACCGCCTATCTGCCCTCCACGGACGAGTTGCGGGCGATGCTGTCCGAGGCCGGGTTCTCCACGGTCAACCGTCGTGCCCTGTCCGGAGGACTCAGCCAGCTGGTCACGGCCACCAGGGTCGGTCGGCCGTGACGGCCCGTGGTCGAACGGGCTGGACGGAGGTGGCTGCCCGTTCCTCCGAACCGAGCGGACCGGTCGCCGTCCGCCTGGCCCTCCCGGCGGGCACCCGCCCGGACCCGTTCGCGCTCGCCGGCGACACGGGCATCGTGATGGTCGACGGTGCTCGTGTACTGGTGGGGTTGGGGCGGGCGCTCGTGCTCGAACTACCCGGCGGCATCGATGACGACCGGGCGGTGGAGGCGGCAACCGATGCACTCGTCGGGGTGCCGTGCGCCGATCAGGTGGCGACAGCTGACGGTCGGACCGGACACGGCGTGCTGGCCTTCGGCGCCCTCCCGTTCGACCGGACCTCCCCGGCCGAGCTCGTGGTGCCCGAGCTGGTGTACTGCTGCGAGGAAGACGGCGCCGAGTGGGTCACCGTCGTCGCCTCCGATCCCTCGGGCCTGCCGGACGTCGGAGACCCGGCTGCGGCACCCGCCCTGCGCGACCTGCTCCTCGACCGGGCCGCCGACCGTCCCGACGGTCCCGACCCGGGCCACCCGGTCCTCCGGCCCGCTACGTCGGACCGCGGCTTCACCTCGGCCGTGGCCGAGGCGGTCGACGTCATCGGGACCGGAGGCCTGGCCAAGGTGGTACTCGCCCGTAGCATCGACGTGCATCTGGACGGCGCCGTCGACGTGCCCCGCCTCCTCGCCCGATGGCGCGACCTCGAGCCATCGTGCACCCTCTTCAGCATGCCGACGGCAGCCGGCCAGTTCGTCGGCGCCAGTCCGGAACTCCTGGTCGAGCGGCGTGGTGATCGCTGCACCAGCCGACCTCTGGCGGGCACCACCGATCGCGACCACAATGCCGCCAGCAGGCTGCCCGCGTCGCTGGCGGACTCGGTCAAGGACGGCGAGGAGCACCGGTTGGTGGTCGAGGCCATCCGCGACGAGCTCGCCCCGCTGGTCACGTCGCTCCACGTCCCCGACCGCCCGGAATTGGTCCATCTCCACACGATTACCCACCTCGGGACCACGATCGAGGGGACGCTCCGGCCGACAGCCGACGGACCGGTCCCGACCGCGCTGCAGTTGGTGGCCCGCCTACACCCGACCCCGGCCGTGGGCGGCGTGCCCCGGGACGCGGCCTTCTCGCTGATCGCCAGGCTCGAACCGGGCCCACGGGGCGCCTATGCCGGTCCGGTCGGCTACGTCGACGCCTCCGGTGACGGACGGTGGATGGTGGGCATCCGCGCCCTCACCGTCGACGGTCCCGACGTCGTGCTGACCGCAGGTGTGGGTGTCGTGTCCGGGTCCGACCCCACCACCGAACTCGCGGAGACCAAGCTCAAGTTCCGCGCCGTGTTCGACGCCCTCCTGCCCGGCGTCGACCCGGAGTCTGTCGCCACCACCAGCTGACGGCTCAGCGCCGGGCGGTCCGATCCACCACCGCAGCCAGCTGTTCCGGTGCGTCACGGGCCACGAAGTGACCGGCCCGGGCGATGGCCACCAGCTCCGCGCCGGGGATGGCCGCGGCCAGCGTACGTCCGGCCGAAGGGCGCACCACCACGTCCCATTCCCCCACCACCACCGCCGTCGGCACCGCGATCCGTCCGAGGGCTGCCCCGACCGCAGGGAGCTCGGTCATCAGCGCTCGTTGCTCGATGACGAACGTGCGGCGGTGGCGCCCGAGTGCACCGCGTTCTCCGCCGAGGACGCCCTGGTCGGGCAGGGCCGAGAGGAACTGGCGCCGCACCCCGGCCGGGACCCGGGGGGACAGTCGGCGCACCTTGGGCAGGATCTCCCCCAGTGCCAGCAGGCCACCGACGGTCAGGGCATCGCCCAGCACGGGCAGTGCCAGCAGCCGGTCGGTCACGTCGAGACTGTCGGGCGTGCATGCGGCGCCGACCAGCACGAGCCCCCGGACCAGGTCGGGACGTCGGTCGGCCAGCAACACCGCCGCACCACCGGACCAACTGTGGGCGATCACGGTCACCGGGCCCGCGTCGAGCAGGTCGAGCAGGTGGGCGGCACTCGCGGCATTGGCCGCCAGCCCTCGGGCCTCCCCGGTCGTGGCGCCGTAGCCGGGGCGGTCCGGGGCCACGACGCGGAACCGGTCGGCCAGGAGCCCGGTGACGGGGTCCCACGAGGAACCGGTCCCGGGTTGGCCGTGCAGCAGCAGGAGGGTGGGTCCCGTTCCCCGGTCGATCGTCGCCACCGTCGGTGCCGTCACCTCCGGCTCGGGGTCGGACCGGTGGCAGTGGGGCCCGGGACGGCGGGTAGGCCGATCGCCGGCATGGGAGGGGTGCCCTCGCCGGGTGCAGACCCGGCCCCGTCGTCCGGCGACGGGGCGCGGCCGGGGCCTGCGGTCCGGTCGAGCGGTAGCACCACGGTGAAGGCCGCGCCCTCCCCCGGGGACGACACTACGGACGCCTCACCACCGAACGTGCGGGCCAGCGTGGCGACGATGAAGAGCCCGAGGCCCGAACCGGTGTCGCGCACCGAGCTCCCCCGGTAGAAGCGGTCGAACACCCGGGCCGCCTGGTCGTCGTCCAACCCCGGTCCGTGGTCGCGGACCACCAGCACGGCCTTGTCGCCTTCCGCCGACACCCGGACCTCGATCGGGGTGCCTGCCGGGGTGTGGGCGCGCGCATTGGCCACCAGGTTCAGGACCAGTTGTTCCAGGCGGGTGGCGTCGGCCAGCACCGGCACCGGGTCCGGGGCGTCGAGCTGGAGTGGCCGGGTGCCGTCGATCGCACGAGCGTCGGCCACCACTTCACCAACCAGTGCGGCCAGGTCGATCGGGACCAGCTCCGGTGCCGGGCCCTCGCCCTGGCGGGCCAGGACGGCGAGGTCTCCCACCAGCACCCCCATCCGGGCTGCCTCCTGCTCGATGCGGGCGAGGGCCCGGTCACGCGCGTCCGGGTCGGGAAGGGCATCCTTGCGGAGCAGCTCGGCATAGCCCTGGATCGACGTGAGCGGCGTCCGCAGCTCGTGCGAGGCGTCGGCCAGGAAGCTCCGCAGCCGCTCCTCGGAGCCGGCGCGCTGGGCGAAGGCCGTCTCGATCTGGGTCAGCATGCCGTTGAGGGCACGGCCCAGGCGCGAGATCTCCGAGTCGCCGTCGTCGGGATGCACCCGGCGGGTGAGGTCACCCTCGGCGATGGCATCCGCCTCCCGGGACATGTCCTCGATGGGCCGCAGCCCCCGTCGGACGACGACGGCGATGAGCACCGCCAGTACGCACAGGACGCCGACGGTGAGACCGAGTTCGATCGCCCGCAGCGAATCGAGCGTGGCCTCCACCGAGTCGAGTCGGGTGGCGACCACCAGCGTGCTCCCGGGCAGCGACACGGCGAGCAGCCGGTAGTCGGGGCCGTGTTCCACGCGTCGGGTCCCGGGCGGACGGGACGACGAGGAGACGGTGACCGCGCTCGACGCCGGACGGTAGACGAGCGCGTGGTCGTCGCCGTCGATCGAACGGGGCAGCGGGCCCACCGGCAGCGGATGCGGGAGCGCCGGCCGGGGGTCCGCGTGCAGGCTGGTGCCCGAGGGTCTCGTCACCATCGGCGCCCCGTCGCGGTCCAGCACCATCACGTAGACATCGGGACTGATCCGCTCGCGCAATCCCGTGGTGGTCATCGGCTCGCCGCGCTGGACCGCGTGGAGCTGGTAGGCGGCCACCTGGTGGGCGGCCGATGTGAGCTGGCTGTCCACACGGCCGTACAGGTAGGAGCGCAGCGACGTCCACGTGATGACGTCAGCGACGAGCAGCCCGACGGCCACCACCACGACCATCGTGACCACCAGTCGCCTGCGGAGGCTCATCGGGCCGCCTCCCGCAACGTGTAGCCCACACCACGCACCGTCCGGATGAGCGGTGACCGACCGTGGTCGAGCTTCTTGCGCAGGTAGGAGACGTAGATCTCCACGATGTTGGACTCGCCGTCGAATCCCTCGTTCCACACCGCATCCAGGATCTGCGACTTGGAGACCACCCGCCGAGAGTTCGAGGCGAGGAACACGAGGAGGTTGAACTCGGTGGCGGTCAGGGAGATCGCCTCGCCGGCACGCCAGACCTCGTGAGTGTCGAGGTCCACCACCAGGTCGTCGAGGCGGATCCGGCTCAGTTCGTCTGGCGGCACGCTGCGGCGGAGTACGGCCCGGATCCGGGCGACCAGCTCCTCGATGCTGAACGGCTTGGTGACGTAGTCGTCCCCCAGGGCGAGACCGGTCAGCTTGTCGGGACCTTCGTCACGAGCGGTGAGGAAGAGCACCGGCGTGCCGATGTCCTCCTCCCGCAACGCCCGGCACACGTCGAAGCCGTCGCCATCGGGCAGCATGACGTCGAGCACGATGCAGTCGAATTGACCGGTGCGGGCCTTGGCCAGTGCCTCGGACCCGGTGGACGCCTCCTCGGTGGTGAAGCCCTCGAACACCAGGGCGGTCGAGAGGACGTCGGTGATGTAGGGCTCGTCGTCGACGACGAGGACCCGCACCGGCGTCGTCACGGCCGTGACATCAGGCCCGGACGACCCGGGGCAGCCCCTTGTGGGACCCGAACAGGCGCTGGAGGCCCCACAACGTCACCAGCCCGAGTGCCTCTACCACGATGAACGTCGACATCTTGGATTCGCCCTCCACCCGGTCGACGAACCGGATCGGCACCTCCACGATGGGCGCGGCGGCACGGCGTGCGGCATAGGTCATCTCGATCTGGAATCCGTAGCCCTCGGCACGGACCGCGTCCAGGTCGATCCGCCTGAGCAGCGAGGCCGCGTAGGCGCGGAATCCAGCGGTGGAGTCTGCGACCCCCAGTCCGAGGACGGACGAGGCGTAGAGGTTCCCCCCTCGCGACAGGAGCCGCCGGTGCCAGGCCCAGTTCGGGATGACCCCGCCGGGGACGTAGCGGGAGCCGATGACCAGCTCCTTGCCCTCCTCCAGCGGGGCGACCAGTGTTGGCAGCGCCTCCGGCTCGTGGGAGAGATCTGCGTCCATCTCGATGCAGGCGTCGAACCCGCGCTCCAGTCCCCAGGCGAAGCCGGCACGGTAGGCGCTCCCCAGCCCCGACTTCGCAGCCCGGCGCATCACCTCGACATTGCCGAGCTCCTTGCCCACGATCTCCGCGGCGTCAGCGGTGCCGTCGGGGCTCCCGTCGTCGACGACGAGGATGGTCGCAACGGGCAGTGCGGTGCGGATCCGACGGAGGACATGGTCGATGTTCTCGGACTCGTTGTAGGTAGGCAGGACCACCAGGACATCCATCGCAGTAGCTTACGGGACCGCCCGACCCCCGACCGGTGCAGGCCCGTCGTGGTCGTCGCCGGACCCGGTCCCGGCACGCTCGGTCTCGACGGCGGTCCGCCCCAGGTCAGGCGGCGGATCGGCCCAGACCGTCCCGGCCGGGGCGGCGCGGGTGCGCTCCCACACCTCCCGGAAGACCACCTGGATTGCCCCCCCGACCGGGATGGCGACCAGGGCCCCGGTCAACGCGCCGAGAGAGGAGCCGAACACCCCGCCGAGGTTGGCGCCGATGAGCACGGACAGCAGGACCCACAGCGGATTCATCCGCACGGTCCGACTCATCACCACCGGATAGATGAAGTGGTTCTCCACAAGCTGGAAGGCGATGAAGACGATGAACGTCGCCAGACCGGCGGCGGGCGAGTGCAGGAAGGCCAGGGAGACGGTGGGCAGTCCGGCGATCAGCCCACCGACCAGGGGGATCATGGCCACCAGTGCGACCCACAGCGCCAGGAGCAGGGCGAACGGCACCCCGAGGATGAGCAGGGTCACCAGGATCACCGCCCCGAACATCAGCCCCATGGCGATCGTCCCGAGGACGTAGGCGGTCACGGAGCGGGACACCGTCGCCGCCACGTCGCTGACCGTCTCCCGCAGACGTGGGTTGAGCGTGCCGAGCAGCCCACGCCGGAGTACCGGGGCCTCGAGGAGCATGAACAGGGACAGGAAGGCGATAGTGGTCAGTGCGACGATGGTCGAGATGACGGCCTTGGACACGTTGGCCCCGACCGACAGTGCGGGCTTGCCCAGGTTGTGGGCGTAGTCCTTCAGCTTCGGCGCATTGCGCTGCACCCAGGACAGGAGGCCGAACCGCTGCAACGTCCGGGCCAGCCAGCCGTGACCCCGCTGGACCTGGTCGACCATGGTCGGCAGCCGCTCCGCCACACGGGTCAGTGAGTTCACGAGCGGATAACCGAACAGGGCCAGCAGGCCGCCGAAGAGCAACACGGCGACGGCGAACACCACGGCGACGGCCGCGCCCCGCCGGAACCGGTGCCGCTGGAGGTAGTTGACCGCCGGATTGAGCACCAGTGCGATGAAGGCGGCGATGAGGATCCACAGGATGACCTCGCGTAGTCGGCCGATCACGCGGTAGAGCACCCAGGTGGCGATCACCACCAGGTCGATGGTCAGGATGGTCCGCAGCGGCACGCCCTTGGCAGAAGCCGCTGCGAACAGCCGGTCCCGGCGGGGCGCCTCGGGCCCCACCTCCCGGTCCTGGCGCTCCACCTGGGACTCGCTCACGATCGTCGGCGGATCCGCCGCGATCCCCGCGCGCAGGTCGTCGTCCTCGGCCACACGTGCAGCATTACAGGTCCGAGGGGTCGCGCCGTGACAACATGGCACGGATGGAGGTCGCGACGGCGGAGGCGCCGCAGGGAGAACCGTCCGGTGGCGCCCATCGGCACCGCTGGTGGCACCGCGGCCCGTTCGCCCGGCGCGAAGTGCGGATCAGCGTGGGCACCGTGCTCGTGTTCCTCTTCGTCTTCTACGTGGCCCTGCCGCTCCTCGCCAGCCACCGCAGTGAGGTCGAGGCGCTCGCCCACATCAACGTCGCCTACCTGGCGCTGGGCGTACTGCTCGAGATCGCCGCCCTCGTCGCCTACGCCCAGCTCACCCACTCGGTCCTCCCGGCCCACGGTCCCGGTCGGTTCCGCCTCTTCCGGATCAACCTGTCCACCCTGGCCCTGAGCCACGTGTCCCCCGGTGGCACCGCTCCGGGCGCCGCCCTCGGCTACCGCCTCCTCACCCAGTCCGGGGTGACCGGGGCCGACACCGGGTTCGCCCTCGGCACCCAGGGCATCGGTTCGGCGGTGGTGCTCAATGTCCTGTTCTGGCTCTCGCTGGTGGGCTTCCTGGTGCTCCACGGCTTCCACGTGCCGGCCGCCCAGCTGCACGGGCACGGGTCGACGTCCGCGTCGATCCTCGTCGTGGTGGCCGCCGCCGTGGGGGTCGTCCTGCTCGGCGCCTTCGGCGGCCTGTTCTACCTGCTCACTCGGGGCCAGGAGCGGGCCAGCCGGATCATCCGGGCGGTGTCGGCCCGCATCCGGTTCCTCGATGCCGACCGCTTCACCTCCCTCGTCGAGCGCCTGGCCCGGCGGTTCGCCGTGCTGGTGGACGATCGGCCGCTCCTGTGGCGGGCCGGCGGGTGGGCGGCCGCCAACTGGTTGCTCGACGCCGCATCACTCTGGGTCTTCGTGGCGGCGTTCAGCCACTTCATCTCGCCGGTCGACCTCCTGACGGCCTACGGACTGGCCTACATCCTGGCGGCCATCCCCATCACCCCGGGCGGCCTCGGCGTGGTCGAATTCGTGCTGGTCACGATGCTGGCGGGCTTCGGACTGACCGACGGGCAGGCCTTGTCCGCCGTCCTCGCCTACCGGGCCGTGAACTTCTGGCTGCCGATCCCCTTCGGCGGCCTCGCCTACGCCAGCCTCGAGCTGGAGCAGCGCTCGGCCCATCGGCGGCTCCACCGGACGTTGACGGACGCCAGGGATCGTGTGGTCCTGGTGCTGACTACCGCGTTCGGTCGGATCGACCGAACAGCCGACGCCACCACGTCGCCTTCCGAGGCTGCTCCGGCCCCGCCGCCGGCCCAGGCCCCGGCACCGGCCCCGGCACCGGCTGCGGAGTCCCCGACGGCTCCGCCGGCGCGACGAGCGATGCCACCGGTCCGTCCGACGGACGCGGTGCCCGCAACGTCGGCACGGACTGGTCCGCATCTCGGCGACGCTGCCGTGCTGCGAGGGCCCGTACTCGGCACTGATCCTGCAGGCTGAACCCGGGGCCCGCCGCGCCCGGGAGTGCATCGCGGCTCCAGGTGCCGTCACTCCCGAGGGTCCAGGAGTTGGCCCGGTCGGCCAGGGCGTCGTCCAGGATGGTCACCAGGCGCAGTTGGACCTCGGGGTCGGCGATCGGTACCACCACCTCGACCCGGCGGTCGAGATTGCGCTCCATCATGTCGGGTGAGCCGAACGAGACCCGCTGCGGCCGGCCCGCGTCGCCCCCGAACCGCAGAATCCTCGAGTGCTCGAGGAACCGGCCGACGATGGACTTGACCCGGATGGTGTCGGACAGGCCGACGACCCCGGGCCTGATGCTGCACCGACCCCGGACCACCAGGTCGATCGGGACGCCGGCCCGGGAGGCGCGGTAGAGGGCGTCGATGACGTCGGGATCGGTCAGACCGTTCGTCTTGATCACGATACGGCCGGCCGGCCCGGCCTGCGCCTCGGCCTCGATGGCGGCCACCACTTCGGTGCGTGTGGAGAACGGGGAGACCACCAGCCGGCGGAACCGCACCTCGGTGCCCGAACCGGTGAGCAGCTGGAACACCTCGGCGACGTCGGCCCCGATGTCGGGATCGGCGGTGAGCAGCCCGATGTCCTCGTAGGTACGGGCCGTGACCGAGTTGTAGTTGCCGCTGCCCACGTGGCAGTACCGACGGGTGGCATCACCTTCGCGCCGGATGACGAGGGACATCTTGCAGTGGGTCTTGAACTGGCGGAGGCCGTAGACCACCTGGACACCGGCTTCCTCCAGGGCCCGCGCCCAGGCGATGTTGGCCCGTTCGTCGAACCTGGCCTGCAGCTCCACCACCGCAGTCACCTGCTTGCCGGCCAGCGACGCCTTGATGAGGGAGCCGACGATGGGACTGTCGGTGCCGGTCCGGTACAGGGTCTGCTTGATGGCCAGCACCTGCGGGTCCGAGGCGGCCCGCTCCACGAACGCCTCCACCGAGGCCGAGAACGACTCATAGGGATGATGGAGCAGGATGTCGCCCTCGGCCAACACGGCGAACAGGTCCTCGCCGCCCGCCAGGCGGGGTGGGACGAGCGGAGTCCACGGCTCAGGGGCGAGGTCGGGGCGGTCGAGTTCACCGAGGGGGCCCAGTCCGCTCAGGTCGATGGGCACATCGGCCAGGAACACGTTGTCCTCGGGCACATCGACCTCGGAGACGAGCATGTCGAGCAGCTCGGTGGAGATTCCGGCCGACACCTCGAGCCGTACGGCCTGGCCGAACCGCCGCCGATGCAGTTCGAGCTCCACCGCAGCCAGCAGGTCCTGGGCGTCGCCCTCGTCGACCGACAGGTCGGCGTTGCGGGTCACTCGGAAGACATGGTGCTCGGCGATGACCATCGCCGGGAAGAGCCGGTCGAGGTGGGCGGCGATCACCTGCTCCACCGGGACGAAGCGGCGCCCGTCGGGCAGGGCGATGAACCGGGGAAGCAGGGGCGGCACCTTGACCCTGGCGATCCGCTGCTCGTCGGTGTCGGGATCCACGACACGGGCGACCAGGTTCAGGCAGAGGTTGGAGATGTACGGGAAGGGGTGGCCCGGATCGACCGCCAGCGGCGTCAGGATGGGGAAGATGGCCCGGTGGTAGACCTCGTCGAGGTGGCGCCGGTCGATTCCGTCCAGTGCGTGCCAGTCGGTGAGCAGCACCCCGGAGGAGGAGAGGGCCGGGAGCACCAGCTCGGCGAAGACGGTGCTCTGACGGTCCACCAGTGCGGTCACCCGGTCGGTGATCGCGTCCAACTGCTCCGCCGGACTGTGCCCGTCGGGCGACCTGGTCCGGAGTCCGGCCGCCACCTGGTCCTCCAGGCCCGCCACCCGCACCTGGAAGAATTCGTCCAATCCCTCGGCGAAGATGGCCAGGAACTTGACCCGCTCCAGGAGCGCCTCACGCTCGTCGGCCGCCAGGTCGAGGAGCCGGTCGGCGAACTCGAGCCAGGACAACTCACGATTGGCGAAGCGACCGGGTGCGTCCATGATGTCGCCCTCGTCGCCCTCGTCGCCCTCGTCACCCGCGTCGCCCAGGGGTGGCGACGGGTGATGGAGTTGCGTCGTGCCCTGGGGACGGTCCGGGTGCAGTGGGTCCTCCACGGGTTCGGTCCTACCGGAGGACCTCTCGTCACGGCGCCGGTCGGCCCGCGCCAGCGCCGGGTCGATCACTGCCGTGCCGACCGGTGGCGGCTCGGAC
>Ga0075520_1000717_pt1 | contig 15027 bp, 16 predicted proteins | sample NGEPerB_FD_75100 | JGI IMG/M metagenome (GOLD analysis project Ga0075520, IMG submission 75100) | Arctic peat soil microbial communities from the Barrow Environmental Observatory site, Barrow, Alaska, USA - NGEE PermafrostAB12-B | ecosystem: Environmental > Terrestrial > Soil > Wetlands > Peat ... | reverse complement strand
TCGTCGAGGTCATCCCCAGCGGTTCGAGCAGGCGCGTGCGCACGAGCCGGGCCCACGCTGAGCCCGTGGCGTGTTCCGCGGCCACGGCTGCCGCCGTGGGCAACGCCTCCTGCTCGGCGAACGCGGCGCGGAAGCCGGCCGCCGGCGCGAGGTATCTGAGCCGGCGAAGTACATCCGCGCGACCGTACCCGAACGCCAGCAGTTCGTCCCCGGCGTGCGCCGGCAGCCCGCTGCGCATCGCCAGCAAATCGCGCAGCGTCACGTGGTCGCTCACCCACGGCTCCCACAGGTCGAAGCCGGACCAGTACTTGCGCACCGGCACGTCCCAGGCGAGCTTGCCGTCGCCGACGAGCGACGCCAGCATGGTACTCGTGAACCCTTCGGAGACGGCCCCGAGCTGGAACACGGTGCCGAGGTCGACCGGCTCGTTACCGCCGGCCCGGCGGACGCCGAAGCAGCGCACATACATAGCCGTGTCGCCGGCGACGATGGCCACGGCTGCTCCCGGTACGCCGCTGCGCGCCACCATCGCCTGCGCGGCCGCGTCGAACGCCGGCAGGACGGCCTTGACCTCACGGCCGGCGGCGGCGCGTCGCGCCGCGGCGGCCACGGCCGGGGGCGTCGGCGCGGCGGCGCGCGGCAAGGGCGGCGGGACTACCTCCGAGGGCAGCGGCCAGTCAGGGCCGGGCGGCGCGGCGAGTCCCGCGGCGCCCAAGGGGTCCGCTGCGGCGGTCGAGGCGGGCATGGCCGGTGAGACCGGCGCGGCAGACGGAGCCGGCGACGGATCGGCGGAAGCGGGTCCGACCGACGAAGCCGGTGCAGCCACGGGGGCGACGGCCGCGGCCGTCGCGGGAGCCGCCTCCGGGGCCGGCGACCGCACCGGCGAGGTGCTGAGCCGCACGCCGCAGCCGCTGAGCAGCAGCGTGCAGGCCGCCGCGAGAACCGCTCCCGTCGCTCCTCTCCGCATGCGCGTCCTTTCACCGCCATCGCGCGGCCGCCACATGGGCGTCCGCCAGCGCAAAGCCAACCTCATCGAGGCCCTTGGCTAGGTTTCGCCACGGCTCTCGCAATACCCCTCTTTGCCGCCGTGGCCTGGGTGTAGACTGCGCCACAGGGCGAAGGAGATGGGCTCATGGGGACGATCAAGGACGCGAACCATGCGTGGCGCTTCGACTGGTCCGACCTCGGCGACATCAGCGAGCGCAGGCCCAACCTCGGCCCGGACTGCCCGGTGCTCGTGTACCGTCTGTTCGAGTTCACGCTGCGCGACGCGCTGACGAGGCGCTACGGGGCCGCCGAGGCGGCGGACATCCTCAGGGAGGCGGGCGAGATCGCCGGCGACGCCTTCTGCCGCAACGTCCTCGACCACTCGCTCGAGCTCGACGACTTCCTCGCCGATCTGCAGCGGCGTTTGCGCGAGCTCGGCGTCGGCAGGCTGCGGGTCGAGCGCGCGGACCCGGCCACCGCGCTGTTCACGCTCACAGTGGCCGAGGACCTCGACTGCTCCGGTCTGCCGGTCACCGGCGAGACCGTCTGCGACTACGACGAGGGCTTCATCGCCGGGGTCATGCACACGTATTTCGGCCGCGAGTTCGTGGCGCGCGAGATCGACTGCTGGGCGAACGGCGGCCGGATCTGCCGCTTCGAGGTGAAGCCGCTGGCCGCGGACCTGGACGCCGGGTGAGCGACGCGCCCACTCCCGGCGGCAGCGCTCCCGGCCACCGCGCCTCAGGCCAGAAGGACTGCGGGGCCGCGGTGCGCGCCGCGCTCGATGACCTCCTCGCGGCGCGCCTGCCCGGGCACGTGCCGGAGACCGGCTGCGACGGGGACACGCTCGAGCTCGTGCGTAGCGTCAACCGCCTGATCGACTTCATGGCGGAGATCGGCCTCTTCGTGCTGCCGCTCTCCAAGGGCGACCTCTCGGCCCCGATGCCGTCGCGCGACAACCACCTCGCGGCCCCGTTCAAGGAGCTCCACTCGCGCCTGCAGGAGCTCACATGGCAGGCGCAGCAGATCGCGCGCGGAGACTACAGCCAGCGGGTGGACTACATGGGCGACTTCTCGGCCGCGTTCAACAGCATGGTCGAGCTCCTCAAGGAGCGCGAAGAGAGCCTCAAGGCTGAGATCAGCGGGCGGGCGCGGGCCGAAGAGGAGCTCCAGCGCGAGCGCGACCTGCTGGTGCGCGGCCCGGTGATCACCATCCGCTGGGACGTCGACGACGAGGGCACGGTACAGTACGTCTCGCCCAACGTGACCTCCCTCGGGTACGGCGCCGACGAGTTCATGTCCGGGCGCCGGACCTACTCCAGCATCATCCACCCGGAGGACGTCGGCTGGCTCGTGGAGGACGGCAATGCCCGCGCCTCGAGCGGCCTGGACGGCTGGACGCACGAGTACCGGCTGGTCGACAGCGAGGGCGAGGTGCGCTGGATCCGCGACTATACGCACGCCGTGCGCGACGAAGACCGCGCGGTCGTGTGCTACGAGGGCTACCTCATCGACATCACCCCCCAGAAGACGGCGGAGGCGGCGCTGCGGCGGCGTGAGGAGCAACTGCGCATGCTCTCGCTCACCGACGACCTCACGGGCCTCTACAACCGCCGCGGCCTCTTTGCGCTCGGGGAGCACATGATGCGCACCGCCCGCCGGCACAAGACCGGGCTCGGCGTGCTCTTCCTCGACCTCGACGGCCTCACGGTGATCAACGACCGCTACGGCCACCGGAGCGGTGATGACGCGCTGCGCGAGACCGCCGAACTGCTCCGCAAGAGCATCCGCGAATCGGACGTGGTGGCGCGCGCGGGAGGAGACGAGTTCGTCGTCGTCGCTGAGGACGACGGCACCACGGCGCCGGACCTCGCGGCGCGCATGCACCGGCGCATAGCGGCCGCCAACGTAAGTGGCGAGCGGCAGTTCCCGCTCCAGGCCAGCACCGGCGTCGTGTACTGGAGGCACTCCGAGAACGCTACGCTGCATCAGCTGATCGAGCGCGCCGACGCGCGCATGTACGAGGACAAGCGCGCGCGCAAGCACGGCTGACGCGCGCCGAGGGAGGGACCATGGCGACGACCTTGAGGCAAGAAGAAGGCACGTCAGCGGCGGATCGACGCTGGTCCGCGCGCGTGAGCGCAGCGATGCTCGCGCGCCTGGCGGCGCGGGCGGCCATCGCCGCGCCGGCCGCCGAGCTGCCCGTGGAGGCGCCGTTCACCGGCGAGACCCTCGCCGTCGTGCCCAAGGGCACGCCGGCGGACGTCGCCGCCGCCTGCGCAGCGGCGCGCGAGGCGCAGGCGAAGTGGGCGCAGCGCTCGTTCGATGAGCGCGCCGCCGTCCTGCTGCGCTTCCACGACCTGCTGATCGACAACGCCGCCGAGATCCTCGACGTCGTCCAGCTCGAGGCCGGCAAAGCGCGCAAACACGCCTTCGAAGAGGTCCTCGACACGGCCATCCAGGCGCGCTACTACGCGCACACGGCGGCGGAGTTCCTGCGGCCGCGCCGCCGCCAGGGGGCGCTCCCCATCCTCACCCAGGCATGGGAGCACCACCACCCGCGAGGCGTCGTCGGCATCATCGCGCCGTGGAACTACCCGCTCACGCTGGCGGTCGGCGACGCCATCCCGGCGCTCATGGCCGGCAACGGCGTCGTGATCAAGCCGGACGCGCAGACCCCGTTCTCGGCGCTGTGGGCCGCCGGTCTGCTGGAGGAGGCCGGCCTGCCGCGCGGCCTCGTCGGCATCGTCACCGGCCGCGGCGCCGAGCTCGGCGCGCCGCTCATCGAGGCCGTGGACTACCTGATGTTCACCGGCTCCACGGCCACCGGCGCCAAGGTCGCCGCGCAGGCGGCGGCCGCCCTCATCGACTGTTCCATGGAGCTCGGCGGCAAGAACCCGCTGCTCGTGCTCGAGGATGCCAGCCTGCGCCGCGCCGTGCCCGGCGCCCTGCGCGGCGTCACCTCCAACAGCGGCCAGTTGTGCATCAGCATCGAGCGCATCTACGTCCACGACGCCGTGTACGACGAGTTCACCGGGCGGCTCGCCGGGGCGCTGCGCGGCCTGCGCCTCGGCCCCAGCCTGACGTTCGACGAGGATATGGGCTCGCTGGTCAGCGGCGACCAGCTCGCCAAGGTGGAGGAGCACGTCGGCGACGCCGTCGCCAAGGGGGCCGAGGTGCTGGCGGGCGGCAAGGCCCGCCCCGACCTCGGCCCGTACTTCTACGAGCCGACCTTGCTCGCCGGCGTCACCGACGAGATGGAGCTCTGCCGCGCCGAGACCTTCGGCCCCGTCGCCTCCGTCTACCGCTGCTCGTCCACCGACGAGATGGTGGAGCGCGCCAACGACTCCAGCTACGGCCTCAACGCCAGCGTGTGGACGCGCGACGCGCGCGCCGGACGCGAGCTCGCGGCGCGCCTGCAGAGCGGCACCGTCAACATCAACGAGGCGTACTCGGCCACCTGGGCTTCGGCGAGCCCCATGGGCGGCTTCAAGGAGTCGGGCCTCGGCCGCCGCCACGGGCGCCAGGGCATCGAGAAGTACACCGAGGCGCAGACGATCGCCGTGGAGCGGCTGCTGGCGATCGACACGCCGCCATTCCTGAGCAATGGGCAGTACGCCGCCGTCATGGGCGCGGCGATCAAACTGATGCGCTACGTGCCGGGGATCAAGTGACGGCGGCGAGCGCGCCGGCGGCAGTTGCGGCAGCGGGACCGGCGAGCGCGGACGGAGGACCGGCGTGACGACGATCAACAACAAGCACGTGCTCATCACCGGCGCGGCGTCCGGCCTCGGCCGGCTCCTCGCCCTGCGCTGCGCCGGGCTCGGCGCGACGGTCACGATCTGGGACCTCGACGCGGCCGGCGGCGAGGCCGTGGCGGCAGAGGCCACGGCCCTCGGGCCCGGCCGCGCGCGCGCCTTCGCCTGCGACGTCGGCGACCGCGCCCAGGTCCACGCGCGCGCGGCAGATGTGCTCGCGGACGCCGGCGCGGTCGACATCCTCGTCAACAACGCCGGCGTCGTCAGCGGCCGCGAGCTGCTCGAGCTCGACGACGAGCGCATCGAGCGCACCTTCGCCGTCAACGCGCTGGCGTTGTTCTGGGTCACCAAGGCTTTCCTGCCGGCGATGGTGGCCGGCGGCAGCGGCCACATCGTCACCGTGGCCTCAGCCGGCGGCCTCATCGCCTCGCCGCGGATGACCGACTACGCGGCGAGCAAGTTCGCGGCCGTGGGCTTCAACGAGGCGCTGCGTCTCGAGCTCAAGCGCAGCGCCCCTGGAGTCAGGACTACGGTGATCTGCCCCTTCTACATCGACACCGGCATGTTCGAGGGGGTCAAGACGCGCTTCCCGCTCCTTCTGCCGATCCTGCGCGAGCAGGACGTCGTGGAGCGCATCGTCAAGGCCGTCCAGCACGACCGGCCGCAGGTCGTGATGCCGTGGATGGTGCACACGCTGCCGGCGATGCGGCTGCTGCCGGTGGGCGCGTTCGACCGCCTGGCGGACTTCTTCGGGATCACGGCGGCGATGGACGAGTTCTCGGGGCGCGAGGGCGGCGCGAGCGAAAGGTAGCGCCGCGAGCGGAGGCTAGAAGCTAGAGGCGGAACTCGTGGCGGCACATGCCGTCGCCACGGCTGAGCTGGTGCGTCTGGATGTGCGCCGACTCGTCCACGCCGAGCATGCCGCACACGGTGCCGCAGTCGAAGCGGCAGACGATGTCCGGGAACTCCTCGCTGAGCTCGCGGTACACGCAATTGCGGACCTCGAGCACGACCTCGTCGGGCGTGCCGTTGCCCAGCGTGACGCCGTAGCCGGCGCCGTCCATCCAGGCGAGGACGGCCTTGGGAGCCAAGGATACGGGCGGCTGCACGTTGTCGCCGGCGATCTCGGCCGCGGTCTCCTCGCCGAAGGTGCGGCCGAGGGAGAAGGCCGCGGCGGACGCGGCGTCAATCTCCATCGAGTCCGCGATGAGACGGAGCAGCGCGCGCGACAGGACCTCGTAGCGCCGCGGCGGGAGCATGACCTCGAGGCGCTCGCCGGTGAGCACGTAGGTCTTGGCCGGGCGGCCGCCGCCGGCCCGGCGGCGGGTCCCGCACTCGACGAGTCCGAGCTCGCAGAGACGCTCCAGATGAGCCCGGGCGACGGTGCGGTGCAGGCCGAAGACCTCCGCCACCTCGGTGGCGGTCACGGGTTCGGCCGCGTCGCGAAGATGCCGGTAGACGCCGCGCCGCGTGGGGTCGCCGAACACGTCGGCGAGCTTCCCGAGGTACTTGCCATCTTTGTCGTACGTGGTCTCCACGCTCCGCACTCTATCGCAAAGACCCGTGAAGAAAAAGGCGATTGTGGCTCGCAAGGCACACATAGAGTCGCCGGATGAGGTCACTTTGTCCGGACGATGCGCGCCTCGTGGGTGAACGCCGGGCGCGAGTTATGGATGCGGGTGGCGGCGGGAATGGAGCAGGCACACGGCAGGACGGACGAGGTCCGAGGCAACGCCCCACGAGAGGAGCCCCATGATCAAGGTAAGGACTTTCATGACCCCCATCAAGATCTTCGCGACGTCCCGGGAGCTGCAGGATCTGGACGCCCAGGTCACGACGTTCCTGAACGACGAGCAGGCCGACAAGGTGTTCTCGGTCAGCGACGCGACGACGGCCGGGGAGAACGGCGAGACGATCGGCCTGATCCGCAGCGTCGCGTACCGCGTCCCCGGGGTCTGACGGAGCCGGGATGACCAGCGAGACCGGCGACCGGGACGCCGACGGCGCCCTGCTCCGCGAGGCCCTTGCGCTCGAGGCCGCCGCGGTAGAGCGCTACGTGCAGCATTCGGGCGCGACCTCCGACCCGAGGCTGCAGTCGTATTGGGAATCGTTGCGCCGCAACGAGGCCGAGCACCACGGCATCCTGGAGGCCGCGCTCGCCCGCCTCGGTGCGGCGCCGCGCCAGCGCGCTGCTCAGGACGAGCCCGGCGCGCAGGGCGATCCGGAGCCTGGCGGCCGATGAGCGCCCAGGGCTACGCCCGCGACCTCGCAACCTTGCGCGCCGACCTCGAGTTCGAGATCGCGGCCGTCAAGCGCTACGGCAGGATGGCCGAGGAGGCCGGCGATCCGGAGCTTCAGGCGCTGTTCAAGGAGCTCTCCGTGGGAGAGACCGGCCACTGGCGCGGCCTGCGGCGGATGATCGCCACCGTCGAGGACACGGCCACGCCTGTGGTGCTCTTCTGCCCGCTCTGCGGGTGGCAAGGTCGACTTCGGCCCGGACCCCGCGGACGGCGCCACCGGCAAGTGTGCGATGTGCCCGGGCAGGTTCGCCCTGCGCCTCGACGCCGGCGGCGACTGGACCTTGGAGAGGCTGGCGCCTTGAACACGCCCGCGACCTGACCCGCGGAGGACCGATGCTGGACGACTACCTCAAAGCGAACCTCGCGAACTGGGACGAGCGCGTCGGCGTGCACGTCGAGTCCGACCTCTACGACGTGGAGGGCTTCAAGAGCGGCCGGAGCTCGCTCACGAGGATCGAGCAGGACGAGCTCGGGCCGCTCGTCCACGAGGGCACGTCCCTCCTGCACCTGCAGTGCCACTTCGGCCTCGACACGCTCAGCTGGGCACGGGCGGGCGCCGTGGTCACCGGCGCCGACTTCTCGGGTGAGGCGATCGCGCAGGCGCGCGCCCTGGCTGACGAGGTCGGCCTCTCGGCGCGCGCCACCTTCATCCAGAGTGACGTCACGTCGCTCGCGGACGTCCTCGGCGGCCAGTTCGACGTCGTGTTCACGTCGTGGGGCGTGCTCATCTGGCTCCAGGACCTGGAGCCGTGGGCCGACGTGGTGACGCACTTCCTCAAACCCGGCGGCACGTTCTACCTCGCCGAGTTCCACCCCAACGTGCTCACGCTCGCCGAGGACTCCACGCCGGACCGCCTGCGCGTGGGCTACCCCTACTTCCAGCACGGCGAGCCGCTGCGCTTCGACGAGCCCGGCACGTACGCCGACCCCGGCGCCAGGACGCGCAACAACGTTACCTACGAGTGGGTCCACGGCTTCGCCGAGACCATCGACCCGCTCCTGCGTCGCGGGCTGCGCCTCGACTTCCTGCACGAGTTCCCGTTCACGCACGGGCTCTCGTTCCCGTTCCTCGAGAAGTGCGAAGACGGCCTCCTGCGCGTCAAGGGGCACCACGACGACTTCCCGCTCAGCTTCTCGCTCAAGATGACCAAGGAGACGTGACGATGGCGGACGCCAGCTTCGCGGACCCGCTGTTCGCCGAGCCGGCGGACGGGGGCAAGATCGGCGACGAGGGACTGCTGGCGATCCTCGAGGCGGCGATCGCCGACGAGCGCGCCGCCCAGGCGAAGTACCGCCAAGGCCTCGACCACTGCGCCGACCGCGAGGCCTGCGCCATGTTCGAACAGCTCCTCCGGGAGGAGCAGGCCCACGAGCGCGCCCTCGCGCACCGCTACGCGGAGGTCAAGAAGCGCCTCGGCCTGAGCGGCGCCGGCCGCGAAAAAGGTACTTGACGCCGCCAGGGACGCGCCGTATCCTTTTAGTGCGTTTTCGTAGTCTATTCTATGGATGCGCATCCCGTCAGGGGGAAAAGAAAGGCGCCCATCCCATCGGACGCCGAGGCCCCACGAAGGCGGCGCCCACCCTCCAGGCGCCGCCTTCGGCCTGTCAGGTGACGGCCGGCGACTCCCCAGGCGGCTCTGCCTGGAACGGCTGTCCGCCAGGTGGCTCCGCCCCGCGCGGCTGCCCCCCGGCGGAGGGCGTCCCGGCGGGTGCGGCAGCCAGGCGCACGAAGAAGTCCGGCAGCTCCGCCCGTGGCACCACGACGTCGGCCGCGGCGCGCACCTCCGGCGCCGCCTCGGCCATCGCCACTCCCAGGCCCGCCCAGCGCAGCATGTCCCGGTCGTTGTCGCCGTCGCCGCAGGCGACGGCGCGCTCCCGGCGCAAGCCGAGGCGCTCGCAGAGCCACTGCAGGGCGCCGCTCTTGCTCACGCCGCCGGCGGCAAACTCGATGTACTCCGACTGCGAGCGCTCCACGAAGAGGCGGTCGCGCCAGCGCCGCCGAAAGTCCGGGAGGATGCGCGTCACGTCCTCGGCGTCAGTGATCGCCACGAGCTTGGTCGGCGGCCGGCGCAGCACCTCCGCCTCGAGATCGTCGACCTGGTGCAGCTCGACGCCGGTATGCCGCGTGTAGTGGAGCGCCCACTTGTCGACCTCGTCCACGTACATCTCGTCGTCGATGTAGGCATTGAGGTGCCGTCCGAGCACCCGCAGGCGGCGCACCACCGCGGCCGCGTCCTCCGGCCGCATGCGCGTGTGGTACAGCGCCGAGCCGTCGGCGAGGTCGGCGACCATGGCGCCCTGATAGCAGACCACCAGGCCCTCCCGCACGCCCATCCGCGCGGCGACGGCACGGGCGCTGCTGAACATGCGCCCGGTGCAGATGGCGAAGACGACGCCGGCGTCGGCCAGCGCGCGCAGCGCGCCGGGCAGCGCCGGCGACAGCTCGAGCTCGGATGTGAGCAGCGTTCCGTCGAGGTCCGAAGCTACGAGATCGGGGCGAGCCACCTCGAACTCGCGCCAGGCGGCCTGCGTGGCAGTGGTCACCGCGCGCCGGGCGCGGGCTCGAGGCCCTTGACCACGACGTCGAGCCCGTCGAGGCGCATCCCGCCGGCGCGCCACAGGTCCTCGGCCACGAGGCCGGCCATGCGCAGGCGGACGCCGGCCAGGTCGGCGGCGGGCATGAGCGCTTCGAGCCGTACCCGCCAGGCGTCGCCGCGCTTGCTCAGCGTGAGGGACTGCGTGCGCACGCCCGGGCATGTCCGCTCGATGTCGTGCCGCAGGGCGAGCTCCAGCGCCTGGACCTCGAGGCGGGTGCTGCCCTCGCCGGCGCCGAACTCGACCTGCGTGGTGCGGCGCCGCTCCGAGCCCAGTTGCCGGAAGGCGAGAACCAGCAGGACGATCGCCACGACGCCGGCGACGCCCGCGGCGATGCTCGCGCCGAGACGCGGCTCCGCGGTGATGAGCCGGTCCCACCAGAAGGCCACCGGCCAGCTCAGGCCGGAGTGGGCGGCGAGCGAGAGCTCGCGGACGAAGGCGGCGACGGCCAGGATGAGGCCGACGAAGCCGACGACGAGCGCCAGCGCGCGCGACGTGGCGGTCACGGCAGATGCCTCTTGAGCTGTCGGGCGCCGAGTACGCGCGGCCGCACCGTCACGGCGCCGGGCGCGACCCCGGTGATCGCGGCGAGGCGGCCGCGAAGGCGGAGCTCGAGGTCAGCGGCGACGCGGGCGCCGTCCGCGTATGGCCGCAGGTACGTGGTCACGGTCGCCACCGGCTCGCCGCGGCGGGTCTCGACCGTCGCTTCCGAGCGCACCACGTCGGCGTGATCCGCGGCGGTCTGTTGCAGGGCGGCCGCGATGGCTGCGGCCGGCGCCAGCACGCCGCCACCGTCCCCCGCCAGCCACACCGTCTCCTCGCCGTGGCGCAGGACGAGCAGGATCAGCACGCCCAAGGCCACGATGACCACGAGCAGCGACCACGCACGCACGGCGGGATCTGCCGGAAGGCCCAAGTAGCGGAACGGCGAGAAGTCGCAGTGGAACGCCACGGCCGTGAGACGCATGGCGTAGAGCAGCACGAAGACGCCGCCGGCCAGCAGCAGGACGAAGGTGGCGACCCGCGTGGACTTCGTGGGCGCCGCCCCGCGGGGCGGGCGCCTGTCAGGCGTCTGAGGCAGCCTGCTCCTCCGGGAACACCACGTCGGTGACGAGCACGTTGACGGCCCTCACCTTGAGTCCGGTGGTGCCCTCGACCTGCTCCGTGACGGCCTTGCGGCAGGCCTCCGCCACGGTCGGTACGTTGGCGCCGAAGGTGATGCTCATGGTGACGTCGATGTCGACGCTGCCGTCGCGCAGGTCCACCGTGATGCCCGGCGTGCCCTTGTCGCCGCGCAGCCCGGCGAGGGCGCGCGCGCTCCCGCCACCGAGGGAGTGGATCCCTTCGATGCCGGAGATGGCCTTGAACGCCACCTTGGCCACCACGTTGTCGGAGATGGTCACGCCGCTCGTCGCGTGCGCGTCGGCCTTGGCGGGTTCTGTCATCGCCTGCCTCCTGGTAGGTCGTGTACGGCTACTGTACCCATCGCACGGCGGCGCCTGTCAAACCGCAGGCGGCATCGCGCAGGCGACTGGCGAAGCCGCCTCAGCTGCACTTCGAGTAGCTGCACCCCGGATCCGTGCACACAAGGCAGCCGCCTTCGTGCCGCATGACGCTGCCGCAGTCGGGACAGGCGCCCTGCGCAAGCTCGACGAGTGACAACTGGGGCTCGGGCTCGCCGGACGCGGCCGCCGCGGCACCCCTGACGTACCGGCGTTCCAGCGCCTTGCCGATAGCGTCGGCGCAACTGAGCGTGGCGTTGGGCCCCAAGCCGTAGGGCGCGTGGCAGCGGATGCCCTTGAGCTGCTCGGTGACCTCTTCGGCCGAGGCGCCCTTCTTGAGGGCGAGCGAGATGAGCCGGCCCAGCGCCTCGGTGTTGCTCGAGGCGCACCCGCCGGCCTTGCCCATGTTGGCGAAGACCTCGCGCGGGCCGTACTCGTCGTCGTTCATGATCACGAAGAGCTTGCCACAGCCCGTCTCCATGCGCTGCGTCTCGCCGTTGAGGAGCTGCGGGCGCGACGGTCGGGTGGTGGCGATGCCTAGACCCGCCTCGGGCTCGCGCTTCTTCTTGGACTGGCCGACGTTGAGCACCTGCTCCTCGCGGCTGCCGTCGCGGTAGATCGTGACGCCCTTGCAGCCGCTCTTGTAGGCCAGCAGGTAGACCTTCTCGACGTCGTCCGTGCTGGCCTCGTTGGGGAAGTTGACCGTCTTGGACACGGCGTTGTCGGTGCTCTTCTGGAACGCCGCCTGCAGCTTGATGTGCCACTCCGGCGTGATGTCGTGCGCCGTGGAGAACACTGTCTGCACGTCCGCCGGCACGCCGTCGAGGTGCCGCACCGTGCCGACTTCCGCTATGCGGGCCATGAGGTCGTCGCTGTAGAAGCCGCGCTGCTTGGCGACCTCTTCGAAGTACGGGTGCACCTCGACCATGCGGTCGTCGTCGAGCACGTTGGCGCGCACGTAGCTGATCGCGAACAGCGGCTCGATACCGCTCGAGCAGCCGGCGATGATGCTGATCGTGCCGGTCGGCGCGATGGTGGTGACCGTGGCGTTGCGCACGCGCGCCCCGCCCGGAGCGTCGAAGATGGAGCCTTCGAAGTTGGGGAACACGCCGCGCTCGCGCGCGAGGTCCTCGCTGGCCGCGCGCGCCTCGTCGTGGATGAAGCTCATCACCTCGGCGGCGATCTTGCAGGCCTCCTCCGAGTCGTACGGCACCTGCAGCTGCAGCAGCATGTCGGCGAAGCCCATCACGCCGAGGCCGATCTTGCGGTTGCCCTTGGTCATCTGCTCGATCTCGGGCAGCGGGTAGCGGTTGACGTCGATGACGTCGTCGAGGAAGCGCACGGCGGTCTTGACGATGCGGCCGAGACGCGCGTAGTCCACGTGGCCGTCCGGCACGACGCGCGAGAGGTTGATCGACCCGAGGTTGCAGCTCTCGTAGGGGAGCAACGGCTGCTCGCCGCACGGGTTGGTGCTCTCGATCTCGCCGAGCTGGGGCGTGGGGTTCTCGGCGTTGATGCGGTCGATGAAGACGATGCCGGGGTCGCCGTTCTTCCAGGCGAGCGTGACCATGTTTTGGAAGACCTGGCGGGCGCTGAGCATGCGGACGGTGTCGCCGGAGCGTGGATTGACCAGCGCGTACTCCGTGTCCTCCTCGACGGCGCGCATGAACGGGTCGGTGACCGCCACCGAGATGTTGAAGTTGTTGAGGCGGTCGTCGTCCTGCTTGGCGGCGATGAAGTCGAGGATGTCCGGATGGTCCACGCGCATGATGCCCATGTTGGCGCCGCGGCGCGTGCCGCCCTGCTTGATCGTCTCCGTGGCGGCGTCGAACACGCTCATGAACGAGAGGGGGCCGGACGAGACGCCCTTGGTGCTGAGCACGACGTCGTTGTGCGGGCGCACGCGCGAGAAGGAGAAGCCGGTGCCGCCGCCGCTCTTGTGAATGAGCGCCGTGTTCTTGATGGCCTCGAAGATCGACTCCATGGAGTCGCCGACCGGGAGCACGAAGCAGGCCGAGAGCTGGCCCAGCTCGCGCCCCGCGTTCATGAGTGTGGGGCTGTTGGGGAGGAACTCGAGGGAGGTCATGAGCTCGTAGAAGGTGGACTCCCACTCCTCCACGGGCGCGGCCGGATTGTAGAGGCGCTCGGCCTTGGCCACCGCCTTCGCGACGCGCTCGAACATCTCCTCGGGCGTCTCCAGTAGCTCGCCGTTCTCGCCCTTCTTGAGATAGCGCCGCTGGAGCACCTTGAGTGCGTTGGCGGAGAGCTCGATCACTGCCTTCCCTGATCCAGTCATGCCCCTTGTTCCCCCCTCGTGACGACCGCGTTCAGCGGTTCGTTGAAAATGACTGCGCTCACTGCCTCTGCGTCTTCGTCGAGGCCTGGAAAAGGCTCCTCGCCGGGCAACGGGTCCGACCCGGCGAGCTCAAGGCGGGAGAGCTCCTGCGCGAACTCCTCGATGTCTTCGAACTGGCGGTAGACGGACGCGAAGCGCACGTAGGCCACCTTGTCGATATCGCGCAGGCGCCGCAGGGCGCGCTCCCCCACCATCTGCGTGGTGACCCGCTGCCCGGGCACGCGCCGCAGCTCGTTCTCGATGTCGTCGACGGCGCGCTCCAGCGTCTCGAGCGGGATGTCGCGCTTTTCCGTCGCGCGCAGCAGGCCGTTGAGCACCTTGCGGCGCGTGAAGAGCTCCTCGCTGCCGCCGCGCTTGACGACGACGAGCGGCACCTCGTCGAGGCGCTCGTAGGTGGTGTAGCGGCGATCGCACGCCAGGCACTCCCGCCGGCGGCGGATCGCGTCGCCCGCCTCCGAGTCACGGGAGTCGACGACTTTGCTCTCTTCGCTGTTGCAGAACGGACAATGCACGACTGGCCCCTCACCACAAGATGTAGTGCCTCTACGGAACGCGGACACCACTATAGTGTATTCAGCAGGCGAGACAAGCATTCCTTTCCCTGCGCCGTAGCCAAACTCAGGCACAAAAGTCTCACGCTTAACTCGAGGGTGAGACAGTGGGCGTCTCCAAGCCCCGCCACACGTGAGCAGCGCAGTGTAGCACGGAGCCGGGACGGAGCAAATCGGGCCGTTGACGATGCCGTCGGCGGCCCTCCGCCGGGGAGCCAAGGCGAGTGCGCAACGGTATACTGTGTCCCCGATGAACGTCATCGTCCTGCCCACCTACAACGAGCGCGAGAACCTGCGCCACGCGCTCGCCCGCATCCGCGAGGTCGCGGACGGCCACGGCGTGCAGCTGCACACGCTGATCGTCGACGACAACTCGCCGGACGGCACGGGAGAGCTCGCCGACCAGTACGCCGCCGAGCTGCCGGACGTGTCGGTGATGCACCGCGCCGGCAAGGAGGGCCTCGGCAAGGCGTACATCGCCGGCTTTCGTGAGGCCCTGGCGATGGGCGCCGAGCGCATCTTCGAGATGGACGCCGACCTCAGCCACGACGCCAGCTACCTGCCCCACTTCCTGCGCCTCATCGACCAGGGCGCCGACCTCGTGCTTGGGTCGCGCTACGTCAAGGGCGGCGGCGTGGAGAACTGGGGCCTGTCGCGCAAGGTCATCAGCCGCGGCGGCTGCCTCTACGCGCAGGCCATCCTCGGCCTGCCGCTGCGCGACCTCACCGGCGGCTTCAAATGCTTCCGCCGCCGCGTGCTCGAGGCGATCGACCTCGACGCCATCGACACCGCTGGCTACGGCTTTCAGATCGAGATGACCTACCGCGTGTACAAGATGGGCTTCAAGGTCGTCGAGCTGCCCATCATCTTCGTCGACCGCAAGATCGGCGAGAGCAAGATGAGCAACGACATCGTCCTCGAGGCGATGACGAACGTGTGGAAGCTCCGCTTCAGCCGCGTCCCGGCGCGGCGGCCGGC
>Ga0075520_1000716_pt1 | contig 15035 bp, 16 predicted proteins | sample NGEPerB_FD_75100 | JGI IMG/M metagenome (GOLD analysis project Ga0075520, IMG submission 75100) | Arctic peat soil microbial communities from the Barrow Environmental Observatory site, Barrow, Alaska, USA - NGEE PermafrostAB12-B | ecosystem: Environmental > Terrestrial > Soil > Wetlands > Peat ... | reverse complement strand
GTGTTCCTCCTGTCGTCGCCCGAATTCATGCTGCGCTGAGCAGCCGAAGGAGATCGCTCATGCAACGCAGAGAGTTCATTCGCCGCTCGATCGCCGCCGGTGCGGCGCTGCCCGGCCGGGCGACGGCGATGTTCGGGCGCTGCTCGTAGTAGAAGCTGCTCGCGCTCGGCACGAGCAGGCTCGCTGCGTCGTAGCCGCCGCGCAGGAAGACGACGAGCACGCGCGCCGGCGCGCCGGGGGCGGCGAGCAGCGTGGCGCTGCCGGTGGCCAGCGGCAGCGCCGCACCGGCGGCGATCGAGCGGCGAATGAACTCTCTGCGTTGCATGAGCGATCTCCTTCGGCTGCTCAGCGCAGCATGAATTCGGGCGACGACAGGAGGAACACGTTCCATTCCTGCGGCGACGTCGCGCGATCGAGTGCGGCGCGCGTCGACGCGCTCAGTGTCGGCTCGATGTCCTGGTAGTAGAAGGCGCTCGTCAGCCGCGGGAATGCGGGCGCGTCGGCCATCGCGCCTTCGGCGCGGAAGAGGCCGGCACTGCCGGTGCCGATGGCGCGCGCGATCTCGAAGCGCGTCGCCATCTGCCCCGGGCTCGCCCACGCCGATTCGCCGAGCGGATAGCCGTCGGGCGTCTGCCGGTTGTAGGGCAGCTCGCCGAGGCGCGCGAGCCAGCCGAACATGGGCTGTGTGTTCTGGATCGGCCGGTCGTCGTAGGCCAGGCGCACGGCCGAGACCACGTAGTGCATCGGGTCCTTGAACTTGCCGCCGAGCGAGGCGTCGAACTCGCGCGACTCGAACATCGTGGCGAGCGTCACCGCGATGGCGCCGTCGCTTCGCGCGAACGCCTGCGCCATGGCATCGACCAGCGCGGGCGGCGGCGCATCGGCGACGAAATATTCGGCAAGCCGCCGGCAGACGAAGTGCGCGGTCGCCGGCTCGGCGGCGAGCCGCCCCAGCTCGTCGAGCACCTCCTGCCAGCCGCGGCCTTCGATGGTTCGGCCGAGCACGATCTTCATGCCGAAGTCGTGGCGATTCGGGTTGAACTCGGCCAGGCCCTGGCGCACGTAGGCGTCTCTTCCCTGCATGCGCATCGCCGGCGCCTTGTCGGTGATGTTGATGCCGACGCCGGTGAGCACCCGGGCCAGCTCCTGCACGTCTTTCTGCGAATAGCCGCCGTCGACGCCGAGCGTGTGCAGCTCCATCACCTCGCGCGCGTAGTTCTCGTTGAGGCGGCCGGCGGCGTTTTGCTCATTGTCCAGATAGCGAATCATGGCCGGGTGCGTCGCGCTGGCGATGAGCAGGTCGCGAAAGCGCCCGAGCGCACGCGGCCGGATCGCCTGGTCTTCGTAGTCGCCCACGAGCACGCGCAGGTTGGCCTTGTACTGATGCACGTTGAAGTGGTTGAACCAGAACCAGGTGAGCTGCTCTTGCAGCTGGTTCTGCGAATACACGGCGCGCAGCAGCGAGCGCGACGCCGCCTCGCGGGCGACCTTGCCGAGCGCTTGCTGGTAGGCCTGCCGCGCGGCCTGCTTGGTTGCGGTGTCGCTCGCATCCTTCGCCTTGCGGGCGGAGTCGCGACGGGTCTCGTCCATCTGGGCGACCAGCGTTTCGAAGGGCGTCGTGGTGATCGACATCGCGTCGATCTGCGTCTGCACGCTGGCCGGCAGGCGCAGTGGCTGCGGATGCAGCTGCGCGCCCAGCCAGTCGGCGCGGCCGCGCTGGGAGAAGTCGGCGGCCGTGGTCGCCGAGGCGCCCCACGAGACGCGGTTGACGAGCGCGAGATCGGCGGGCGCCAGGGCCGCAACGCGCGTTGGCGCGCCGGCAGTCGCTGCCGAGCCGTCGCGCCCGAAGGTCGCGCCGTCCGGCGCTGCGCCCTGCCGGCTTCCCGGCGCTGCACAGCCAGCGGCCAGGGCGAGCCAGGGCGCGGCGACCAGCGCCGCGCTGCCTTCGAGAAGCTTGCGGCGCGCGAGGATCGGGGCGCTGGGCGCCGAAAGGATCGGATCGTGCATGGCTGAGCGTTTCAACGCGACGCCGCCGGGCGCCGATGACAGGTGCTTCCCCGCTTTACCCTCGGCAACACGCCCTCCGGCAGTAGGCGACCCGCCGTCCGGGGGACTCACTCCGAGGGCTTTTCTCACGCGCTCGCGCCGCATAATCTTCGCCAATCCCCCCAAGCAACAGGAGCCATCCAATGGCGTCGGTCAACAAGGTCATCATCGTCGGCAATCTGGGCCGCGATCCGGAAGTTCGCTACAACCCGAACGGTGGCGCATGGTGCACGGTCAGCATCGCCACATCGCGCAACTGGAAGGACAAGACCTCGGGCGAGAAGGTCGAAGAGACCGAATGGCACCGCGTCGTGTTCAACGACAAGCTCGCCGAAATCGCCGGTGAATATCTGAAGAAAGGTCGCTCGGTCTACGTCGAAGGGCGCCTCAAGACCCGCAAGTGGACCGACAAGGACGGCGCCGAGAAATTCTCCACCGAGATCATCGCCAACGAGATGCAGATGCTCGGCAGCCGTGAAGGCATGGGCGGTGGCGCGTCGCCCGGCGGCGAAGACAGCGGCTACAGCGGCGGTGGGGCAGGCGGCGGTGGCGGAAATTACGAACGTCCGGCGCCGGCGTCTCGTCCGGCCGCGGCCGCGGCCAGCCGGCCTGCTGCGAAATCGCCCACCGGCTTCGACAGCATGGACGACGACATCCCGTTCTGACCTCCGGCGCCGCGGCGCCGCGCGATCGGTCGTTCCGCGTTGGCGCGCCACTAACGGTTCCCGTTGCGCGCCCTGCTCACGTCGAATGCCGAGACCGGGGGTGCCTGGTTGCCCCACGAGCTGCGCACGAAGCTGAGCAGCTCGGCGACATCGGCATCGCTCAGCACGATCGCGAAAGGCGGCATGCCGAAGGGCCTCGGGTTGCCCGCGGTGCTCGGCGGGAAGCCGCCTTCGAGCACGACGTGGACGAGGTTCGCGGTCGAGCGCATCGTCACGGCGCGGCTGCCGGCCAGCGCCGGGTAGGCGCCCGGCACGCCTTCGCCACGCTCGCCATGGCAGGCGACGCAGTGGTCGCCGTACAGCGCGGCGCCGCGCTCGCTCGGCGTGGCGCGCGCCGTCTGCGGCGCGGGCTCGGGCGGCGCGGGCAATGCCTGCAGGTACTCGGCCATCGCCGCCAGGTCGGTGCCGCTCAGATACTGCGTGCCGTTGCCGACGACCTCGCTCATCGGCCCCATCACGAAGCCGCGCTCGGCGACGCCGGTCTTCAGCAGATGAACCACCTCGGCGGTGGGCCAGCTTGCGACGCCCGCTTCGTGCGGCGAGGCGAGCGAGGGCGCGTACCAGTTCTGCACCGGGATCAGGCCGCCTTGCAGATCGAGCGGCCCGGCGGTCGCGCCGAACGCGTTGCGCGCGGAATGGCAGGCGTTGCAATGGCCAAGCCCTTCGACGAGATAGGCGCCGCGGTTCCAGCCCGGCGTGCGGGCCGGATCGTCGACGTGCGTGGCGGCGCGAAAAAAGAGCGCGCGCCAGACCGCGAGCGCGGCCTGCGTGTCGAATGGAAAGGCCAGCGTGTGCGGCCTGTTCGGCTTGGCGATCGGCGCGAGGCTTCGCAGCGTCGCGAACATCGCATCGGCATCGGCGCGGCTGACGCGCGTGTAGTTCGGATACGGAAACGCCGGATAGAGCAGCCGCCCGTCCTTCGAGCGGCCGTGGTGCAGGGCGCGCCAGAAGTCGTCGGCCGACCAGGTGCCCAGGCCGGTGCGCGCATCGGGCGTGAGATTGGGCGAGACGACGTTGCCGAACGGCGTCGCGATGGCGCGGCCGCCGGCGAACGGCTGGCCGCCGCGCTCGGTGTGGCAGCCCTGGCAATCGCCGCCCCGGATCAAGGCGCTGCCGCGCGCGACCAGGGCCGCGTCGACTGCGCCGCCGGTGGTGGCGGAGGCCGTGGTGCGCACATCGTCTTCGCCGCGCACGTTGAGCCAGGCGACCAGTGCGGCGAGGATGCACAGCATGACGACGGCGCCGATCGCGCCGATGACGAACGCGCGACCGAGCGTCACGGCGCGACGCCGCCGCAGGGCAGCGGCGGCTTGACCGCGAACGCCGGCGCCGGCCGCGCACCCGCAGGCACGGGCTGCGCGGCCAGCCACGCGGCGACGGCGCCGATCTCGTCGGGCGCCAGCGCCAGCGCCACCTGCGCCATGCAATCGGGCGACTGGGCCTGGCGCTTGCCCGTGCGCCAGGCACCGAGTTGCGCATTGAGGTAGTCACGCGGCAGGCCGAGCAAGCCCGGCACGAACGGCGCGGTGCCGGTCATCGCGCTGCCGTGGCAAGCGGTGCAAGCCGGCACATGGCGCGACGCATCGCCCTCGCGGACCAGGTGCTCTGCGAGCACGCGCTGCTCTTCTGTCAGCGCCGCACCGGGCGCCGGTGGCGGATACGGCAGCTCGAGCGACGCGAAGTGCGCGGCGATCTCGGCCAGGTAGGCCGCATCGAGCGGCGCGACCAGGCCGTTCATCAGCGCGTACTGGCGGCGCCCGTCGCGAAAGTTGAGCAGCTGGTTGGCGAGGTAGCCGGCCGGCTTGCCGGCGATGCGCGGGTAGTAGCCGTCGGCAGCGGCACGGCCTTGCGCGCCGTGGCAGCCCGTGCATGCGAGCACGCGTTGCGCCATCGTGTCTTCGAAGGCCGGCGGTGCGGCGCGGGCCGCCACGCCGATCGACAGCGTCGCAACGATCGCGCCCGCAGCGACGATCCGGCCGATGGTGTTCGTTGCGAGCCTGCCCGAGTGGCTCACGTCACGTCGCGGCGCCGAACGAGGCGACCAGCGCGGCCATCGCCGCGGCGTCGCTGCCAGGCATCGCTGCGAGGCCACGCGCAGCCCCCTCGCGATCAGCTTGCGAGCGGTTCTGGCTCGTCTTCCATTTGCCGACGAGCTGCGTCACCTCGATCTCGATGCCGACGATCGCGCGCAGCATGCTGTCGAGAAAATCGGCCGGCGCATCGCCGGCCGCCCACACCGGCGGCGCAGACGCGCCCGTCTGCTGCACGCGCTCGTTCTCGTGGCGATCGGTGAGGCGCGAGACGAAGGCGCGCAGCCAGACCGCATCGTCCATCACGCGCAGGCGGCCGCGCGCCTGCACCATCACGTAGTTCCAGGTCGGCACGACCTTGCCGTGCTCGGCCTTGCTCGGGTACCAGGCCGGCGAGATGTAGGCCTGCGCGCCCTGGAACACCACCAGCGAATCGACATCGCCGCGCGCCTCGCGCCACACCGGGTTGGCGCGCGCGACGTGCGTGCGCAGCACACCATGGCCCGTGCCTTCGCCCGCATCGTGGATGAAGGGCATGCCGTTGGCCGAGAGGCCGCCTTCGCCCTGCGTCACGAGCAGGCCGAAGGGGTGCGTGCGGATCAGCTGCTGCAAGACCTCGGGGCGGTGTTCCGCGAAATGCGAAGGCAGATACATGGCGGTCTTTCGGACGGTGGGATTCAGGACATGGCGACGGCGCTCGCCGCGCCGCGCTGCGCGTTCTTCGGCGAGGACGACGACGCGATCATCGCGCCGCCGAGGCAGACCTCGCCGTCGTACAGCACCGCCGACTGGCCCGGCGTGACGGCCCACTGCGGCTGGTCGAAGACGAGCGAGACGTGCCCGCACGCATCGGCGCGCACGAGCGCGGCGGCCGCATCGGCCTGGCGATAGCGCGTCTTGGCGGCGTAGCGGCCGGCGGCGGGCGCGTGGCCCGCGACCCAGCTCGCCGCATCGGCCTCGAGCGCATCGGTGCGCAGCCAGGCGTGCTCGTGGCCGGAGACGACCCAGAGCGTGTTCGTGGCCATGTCCTTGCGGGCGACGAACCACGGGGCGTGCTCGCTGCCGCCGCGCGCTCCGGCGCGCTCCTTCAGGCCACCGATGCCGATGCCCTTTCTCTGCCCGAGCGTGTAGAACGAGAGGCCGACGTGCTCGCCGATCGTGCGGCCACGGTCGTCCTTGATCGGCCCCGGCGTGTTGGCGAGATAGCGATTGAGGAACTCGCGAAACGGCCGCTCGCCGATGAAGCAGATGCCGGTCGAATCGCGCTTCTTCGCGTTCGGCAGGCCGATCTCTTCGGCGATGCGGCGCACCTCGGTCTTCTCGAGCGCGCCGATGGGGAAGAGCGTCTGCGCCAGCTGCGCCTGGTTCAGGCGGTGCAGGAAATAGCTCTGGTCCTTGCGACCGTCGAGGCCGCGCAGCAACTCGAACGTGGAGCCCCCACGCTCACCTGGTTTGCTGCCCCCCGCCGGGGCAGCAACGCCCTTGGGGCGGCCCTGCGGGCGTTGCGCGCTCACTTCGCGCACGCGGGCGTAGTGGCCGGTGGCGATCCTGTCGGCGCCGAGGCGCAGGGCGTGGTCGAGAAAGGCCTTGAACTTGATCTCGGCGTTGCAGAGCACGTCGGGGTTCGGCGTGCGGCCGGCCGCGTATTCACGCAGGAACTCGGCGAAGACGCGGTCCTTGTAGTCGGCCGCGAAGTTGACGTGCTCAATCTCGATGCCGATCACGTCGGCCACGCTCGCGGCATCGAGAAAGTCTTGCCGCGACGAGCAGTATTCATCGTCGTCGTCGTCTTCCCAGTTCTTCATGAAGATGCCGACGACCTCGTGGCCGGCGCGCTTCAGCAGCCACGCCGTGACGGCCGAATCGACGCCGCCGGAGAGGCCGACGACGATGCGTTGCCTGGGAAAAGGGGTCGCGGCAGTGGCGTGCATGGCAGCTTCGCATCGTAGCGGCGACGCAGTTCGGCCATGAGCAGCGGATCATGTCCGGCAGATCGAGACCGCAGGCGCGCAGCCCTGCTTGCTGTGCTACACCGCTGTCGAGCGCTTCGAACCCGCACGCCATGACTTGTCGACCCCATGACCGACCGCATCGACCTCCGCTCTGACACTGTCACGCAACCGACCGACGCCATGCGAGCCGCGATGGCTGCCGCCGCGGTGGGCGACGATCAGTATGGCGAGGACCCGAGCACCAACCGGCTGCAGGCGCGCTGCGCCGAGCTGCTGGGCAAGGAGGCCGCTGTGTGGCTTCCCACCGGAACGATGGCCAATCAGGTGGCGCTACGCGTCTTGACTCGTCCGGGCGACGAGGTGATCACCTGCCGCGAGTCCCACGCCGCCTGGCACGAGCTGGGCGGTGCGGCGGCCAATGCAGGTGTGCAGATCCACGAGATCGGGCAAGGCGGCCGATTCAGCGCCGACGAACTGCGCGCTGCCGTCAAGCCGCGCAACTTCGCGATCTTTCCCACCACCACATTGGTCGAGGTGGAAAACACGCACAACCGCGCCGGCGGCGTGGTCGTGCCGCAGGCCGACGTGGAGCGAATCTGCGCGGTGGCGCGCGAGCTGGGCCTGGCGACCTTTCTCGATGGCGCCCGGCTGTGGAACGCCAGCGTCGCCAGCGGCCTGCCCGTGAGTGAGCTGTCTTCCCCCTTCGACCTGGTGGCCGTCGCCTTCAGCAAGGGCTTGGGCGCGCCGGGCGGGTCACTGCTTGCAGGCTCGAAGCCATTGATCGCGGCAGCCAACCGCCACCGCCAACGCATGGGCGGGGCGATGCGCCAGAACGGCATCTTCACGGCCGCGGCGCTGCATGCGTTGGACCATCACCTGGCACGGCTTGCCGAGGATCACGCGAACGCGCGTGCATTTGCCGAAGCCCTGGCCGCCGGAGCGCCGGTGCTGTTGGACCTGGCCACTGTCCAGACCAACATCGTGGTCTTCCACTTGCCCGTGGCGCTTGCGATGGATGCCGCGACCTTGAGTGCGCAAGCTCGTACCCGCGGCGTGCTCGTCAACGCGTTCGGCCCGCGCACGGTGCGCGCCGTGACGCACCTGGATGTGACGCGCGCGCAATGCGAACGCGCCGCCGCCGTGATGGTGGACTTGCTGGTCACTTGAAGGGCTGACTCTGCCGGTCAAGGCTTGGTTGAGTGTCGGCCCCAGTGCGCCCACATGACTGGCGCGAATGACCGGAGTGGGTGATGAAGTCACTGCGGCCGTCCCGGCAAATATCCTGCGGTACAACCGTCCTGACGAATCACGAGGACGTGCTATGACCGATGTCTTTGGCCCGCGCAAGACCGCGGCCGACTTCCCGCCCGAAGTCCTCTCCCTCTTCGACAACTACGTCCACGGCGCCATCGACCGCCGCGGCTTCCTCGAAGGCGCCTCGAGATTCGCGGTCGGCACCGTCACCGCGGCCGGCCTGCTCGAAGCCCTGAGTCCCAAATTCGCCGACGCGACGCAGGTCGCGCAAGCCGATCCGCGCATCAAGACCGAGACCGTCGAGTTCCCATCGCCGCAGGGCTACGGCACCGGCCGCGGTTATCTCGTGCGGCCGGCCAGCGCGCCGCCGCCGGGCGGCCCGGCCACGGCCACGGTGGGGCTGCCGCTGGTGCTCGTGGTGCACGAGAACCGCGGCCTCAATCCGCACATCGAAGACATCTGCCGCCGCCTCGCGGTCGATCGCTTCATCGCCTTCGCGCCCGATGCGCTCTTTCCGCTCGGCGCCTACCTGGGCGATGAAGACAAGACCCGCGATCTATTCGGCAAGCTCGACCAGGCCAAGACGCGCGAGGACTTCGTGGCCGCGGCCAATTGGTTCAAGGGCGTTCCGAGCGGCAACGGCAAGATGGGCACGGTGGGCTTTTGCTGGGGCGGCGGCATGGTCAACCGGTTGGCCGAGCGGCTGTCGTGGCTTGCCGCCGGCGTGCCGTTCTATGGCGAAGCGCCGCCGCTCGACCAGGTGGCCGCCATCAAGGCGCCGCTCCTGCTCATGTTCGCGGACAGCGACGAGCGCATCAACGGCACCTGGCCGCCTTACGAAGCTGCGCTCAAGTCGGCCGGTGTGCCGTTCCAGGCCTTCAAGTACGCCGGCACGCAGCACGGCTTCAACAACGACACCACGCCGCGCTTCGATGCCGGCGCGGCGCAGTTGGCCTGGCAGCGCACCGTCGCGTTCTTCAACAAGCAGTTGCGCTCGGCGGCCTGATTCGCGTGGCCCGTGAAAGCACGGGGCCGACGTTCGCTGCTCAGTGGAGCTTGCGATCCTTCTTGAACGACTTGGGCCGATAGACGTTGCCGTCCCATTGGCCGCCGCCTTCGCGCGCGCGGCGGATCGCCGCTTCCGCTTCGCGCCGGGCGCGGCGCCGCGAGGCGGGCAGGCCGATCAGCGTGTCGGTGCCGCGGCCCAGGCGGGCGCTGAAGCGCGCGATCGCCGCATCGAAGCGGGCGCGCCGGCGCGTGCCGAGGAAGACGCGCAGCAGCAGCACGAGGCAGCCGGCGAGCATGATGGCGGCGATGATTTTCTCGGGCACGGCGGTGGGCGCGGGGGCTCTCGGAAGGTGTTGATCATGGTAGCGCGCAGCCGCGCGAAAGGGTCATTCCCCGAGTGCAGAATCGCCCGATGAGCTTGCCAGAGGACGATCCGACCCAGCCGTCCGCCGGCCCCGAGCCGCTGCGCGTGTTCGTCGTCGAGAACCACAACGACACGCGCGCGCTGCTCACCCTCCTCATGGAACAGAACGGCCACCTCGTGCAGTCGGCATCGAGCGTCGCCGAGGCGCTGGAGCGGTTCGCCGAATCGCGCAGCCAGGTCCTCGTCGCCGATCTCGGCCTGCCGGACGGCACTGGCTGGGAGTTGCTGGAGCGGCTGCGCGCCGAGCAGCCCGAGCCGCTCGTCTACGCCATCGCGATGAGCGGCTTCGGCAGCCAGGCCGATCGCAACCGGAGCCGCGCCGCCGGCTTTCGCCACCATCTCGTCAAGCCGGTCGAGCCCGGCCGGCTCGACGCCCTGCTCGACGAAGCCAGGCGCGAGCGCGACGCCGCACCCTGAGCGCCGGTCCGGCCGGCGGTTTCGCTCAGAATGGTCGCCGGCCACATCGGCCGAGCCCGCACACGCATGACGCATCTTCCCGTCGCCGATTCGCGCCAGGCCTGGCTGCGTCTCGTCGTCGCCGTGCTGTTGACGACGATCGGCAGCAGCGCGATGTACGTCATCGCCGTCGTGCTGCCTTCGGTGCAGCAGGAATTCGGCGTCGCCCGCGCCGCTGCGTCGCTGCCGTACACGCTGCTCATGATCGGCTTCGGCGTCGGCGGCATCTTCATGGGCCGTCTGGCCGATCGGCGCGGCGTCATGGTGCCGATCCTGATCGGCTCGCTCGGCCTCGCTGCCGGGTTCATCGGCGCCGGCATGAGCAGCACGCTCACCGGCTTCTCGCTCGCGCACGGCGTCCTGCTCGGCCTCTTCGGCGCTTCGGCCACCTTCGTGCCGCTGGTGGCCGACACGTCGCTGTGGTTCGTGAAGCGGCGCGGCATCGCCGTGGCCATCTGCGCCAGCGGCAACTACCTCGCCGGCGCGATCTGGCCGCCGATCGTGCAGCACTACGTCGCCACCGTCGGCTGGCGCCCGACCTACATCGGCCTCGGCGTGCTCTGCCTCGTGACGATGCCGCCGCTCGCGCTCTTCATGCAGGCGCGGCCGCCGGCGCACGTCGCCGCGCCGCCAATCCTGCGCGGCACGACGCCGTCGACGCGGCCGTTCGGCCTCTCGATGAACGCGGCGCAGACGCTGCTCTGCATTGCCGGCGTCTCGTGCTGCGTCGCCATGTCGATGCCGCAGGTGCACATCGTCGCCTACTGCGGCGACCTCGGCTACGGCGCCGCGCGCGGCGCGCAGATGCTCTCGCTGATGCTCGCCTGCGGCATCGTCAGCCGGCTCGTCTCCGGCGTCATCTGCGACCGCATCGGCGGCCTGCGCACGCTGCTGCTCGGCTCGGTGCTGCAGGGCACGGCGTTGCTCCTCTTCCTGCCCTTCGATTCGCTCGCCTCGCTCTACGTCATCTCGGCGATGTTCGGCCTGTTCCAGGGCGGCATCGTGCCGTCGTACGCGATCATCGTGCGCGAGCACTTCCCGGCCAAGGAGGCCGGCGCGCGCGTCGGCACGGTGATCATGTGCACGCTGCTCGGCATGGCGCTCGGCGGCTGGATGTCGGGCAAGGTGTTCGACCTCACCGGCTCGTACCACGCGGCGTTCCTCAACGGCCTGGCCTGGAATGCGCTCAACGTCTCGATCGCCCTGTTCCTGCTCGGCCGCATGCGCGGCTGGATGCAGCAGCGGCCGCTGGCGGCGTGATCGCGACCAAGGAGAGCGCTTGAGCGTTCTTGTCGGCACCGCGTCGTGGACCGACAAGACCTTGATCGCCTGTGGCCGTTTCTACCCGGGAGATGCGAAGTCGGCCGAGGCGCGCCTGCGCTTCTATGCGGCGCAGTTCCCGATCGTCGAAGTCGACTCGAGCTACTACGCGATGCCGGCGCCGGCCACTGCGCAGCTCTGGGCCGAGCGCACGCCCGAAGGCTTCGTCATGAACGTCAAGGCGTTTCGGCTCTTCACCGGGCACCAGACGACGGCCGTGGTGATGCACCGCGATCTGCAGCCGGCTTTCGCCCGGATCGACAAGCCCACCTTCTTCTACCGCGACCTGCCGGGCGAATTGGTCGACGAGTTGTGGAAGCGCTTTCGCGAGGCGCTGCTGCCGCTGCAGGCATCGGGCCGGCTCGGCCTGGTCCACTTTCAGTTCCCGCCGTGGCTGGTCGCGGGCGCCGCGGGGCGTGCCGTGGTCGAGCATTGCGCGCTGCGCATGCGCGGCTTCGATCTCGGTGTCGAGTTTCGGCACGCCACCTGGTTCGACGGCGACGCGCGTATTGCCGAGACCATCGGCTTCCTGCGCGAGCTCGGCGTCGCGCACACGGTCGTCGACGGTCCGCAGGGCTTTTCGAACAGCGTGCCCGCGGTCTGGGAGGCAACGCATCCGCGCTACGCACTGCTGCGCCTGCACGGCCGCAACCGAGCCACCTGGAACATGAAGGGCCAGACGGCGGCTTCCGATCGCTTCAACTACGACTATCCCGAGCGCGAGCTCGCCGAGTTCGTGCCGAAGCTCGAGCGCCTGGCACTCACCGCGATGCAGACGCACGTCATCTTCAACAACAACATGGAAGACCAGGGCCAGCGCAACGCCCGCTCGATGATCGACCTGCTTGGCGCTGCGGGACTGGGCCCGACCGGACATCGCCAATAGGCTCGGGTACGACAGTTGCCGGCGAGAGCCGATGAAGCTCTTCACGCCGCTGCCGTTGAAGGCCTGGTGGGCACTCGTCAAGTCGGCCGGGTCGGCCTGGCTCGACGACTACGCGCCGAGCATGGGCGCGGCGCTGTCGTACTACACGGTCTTCTCGCTGGCGCCGCTGCTGCTCATCGTCATCGCGATCGCCGGCCTGGTCTTCGGCCAGGACGCGGCGCGCGGCGAGATCTTCGGCCAGCTGCGCGGCATGATGGGCGACGACGCGGCCAAGGCCATCGAAGGCTTGCTCGCCAGCGTCAGCAAGCCGGCCCAGGGCATCGCGGCCACGGTCGCCGGCGTCGTCTTCCTGCTCGTCGGCGCGACCAGCGTGTTCGGCGAGCTGCAGGACGCGCTCGATCGCATCTGGCGCGCTCCCGCACGCAACAAGGTGGGTGGCCTGTGGGGCTTGCTGCGCACGCGGCTGCTCTCGTTCGGCATGATCCTCGGCATCGCCTTCCTGCTCATGGTCTCGCTGGTGCTCGGCGCCGTCATTTCGGCGCTCGGCAAGTGGTGGGGCGGCTTTTTCACGGGCTGGGAGGTCCTGGCCCAGGCCGTCAACGTGCTGGTCGGCTTCGTGCTGACGACGACCGTGTTCGCGATGATCTACAAGCTGATGCCGCGCGTCAGCGTGCGCTGGCGCGACGTCGCCCTGGGGGCACTCGTCACCTCGCTGCTCTTCACGATCGGCAAGTTCCTGATCGGCTTGTACATCGGCAAGAGCGGCGTCGCCTCTGGGTACGGAGCGGCCGGGTCGCTCGTCATCGTCTTCCTCTGGGTCTACTACTCGGCGCAGGTCTTTCTGATGGGCGCCGAATTCACCTGGGTCTACGCGCGAACCTTCGGCTCGATGCGACAGATCGCGTCGGCCGAGGCAAAGCAGCGTCCCGTCGCGACGCCGCCTCCAGTCGCCGTGGCGATCGATGCGGCAGGAACAGACCTGCCGGTCGCGCGCGCGACCTGGAAAGACGTGGGCGCCGGGCTGGCGGTCACGCTCGCTTTGCGCTATCTGGCGCCGCGGCTGCTCCGTCGGCTTTGATCGGGCCGCCGGCGCGGCGCACCTTGCTCCGCGGGGCTAGCGCGGTGCGCTCGCGCCCATGCCGGCGGCGTCCGAGGCCATGCCCATCGGGCTCGATGCGGCCATCGCATCGCTCGATGGGCTCATCGCTGCACTGGCGCTGTCCATCGCCGGGCTAGGCGTCGACATCGAGCTGGTCGACGGGGTGGTCACGGTTGTCGTGTCGGCCGGAGCGGTCTTGTTGCAGCCGCCGAGCACGACAACCGCCGCAGCGACGGCCAGGCCGAGCGGCCAGGTGATTCGGTTCGTCATGGGATTCTCCTAGGTGGGGTTTGTTGCCAGCATCCTGCGTGCCTGCATCTTCCACCCCGGGCGACACCCCAATGGCCGGGCGGTTGCCGCCGACGCAGAATGTGCGACGGCCCGGGCGCGGCCAGTAGCACCCCAAGAAGCACTCAGGAGACAGCGATGGCAATGACGAGACGGGAATGGGTCGGCAAGGCAGCCGCCCTCGGGCTGCTGCCCATGGCCGGGATGGCCGCGGCGCAAGCCGGAACGCTGAAGATTTCGCACCAGTTCCCCGGCGGCACCGTCGCCGAAGGCGATTTTCGCGATCGCCTGTGCCGGCGCTTCGCCGCCGAGATCGAGGCCAAGAGCAACGGCGCGTTGAAGGCGGCCGTCTATCCGGGCTCGTCGCTGATGAAGACGAACGCGCAGTTCTCGGCGATGCGCAAGGGCGCGCTCGACATCAGCCTGTATCCCCTGCCCTACGCCGGAGGCGAGGTCGCCGAATGCAACATCGGCCTGATGCCCGCGCTGGTGCCGAGCTACGAGGTTGGCATGGCCTGGAAGACGAACGAGGTCGGCCGCATCCTGTCGAAGATGCTCGACGAGAAGGGCATCGTCCTGCTGAGCTGGATCTGGCAGGCCGGCGGCGTCGCCAGCCGCGCCACGCCGCTGGTGCAGCCCGCCGACGCCAAGGGCCTGAAGGTGCGCGGCGGCAGCCGCGAGATGGACCTGATGCTGAAGGCGGCCGGCGCCTCGGTGATCTCGCTCCCCTCCAACGAGATCTACGCGGCGATGCAGACCGGCGCCATGGACGCGGCGATGACCTCGTCGACGAGCTTCATCTCGTTTAAGCTCGAGGAGATCGCCAAGAGCCTGACCAGCGGCCGCAACAAGGCCTACTGGTTCATGTTCGAGCCGCTGATGATGTCCAAGGACGTCTTCGCCAAGCTGCCGAAGGCGCAGCAGGACATCCTCATGGCGACAGGCGCCGAGCAGGAAAAGTTCGCCTACGACGCGGCCAAGGCCGACGACAAGATCGCCGCCGATGTCTACGCCAAGGCCGGCGCCAAGGTGTTCGATCTCGACGAGGCCACCGTCCGCAAGTGGCAGACGATTGCCCGCGACACGGCGTGGAAGGACTATGGCGAACGCAGCGAGACCTCGGCCGCGCTCCTCAAGGCGGCGCAAAAGCTGATCGCGTGAGCGAACCCGCCGGCGCCGAGCCGGTGCAGGCTGGTGCGGTGGGGCTGTCGGGCTTGTCGAGCCTGCCCGGTGCGGCGAGCCTGCCACCCAATGCGGCGAACGAAGGCCTGGCCGGCGGCATCGACCCGGCGACACCGCGCCTGCTGCTGCCGCTGGCGCGCGCACTCGCCTTCGCCAATCGGGTGCTGGTGGGCTTCGGCATGCTGGCGTTGCTGGGTGCGTCGCTGGTGCTCACCTCGAGCGTGGTGACGCGCTATCTCTTCAAGGCCTCGACCGACTGGCAGGACGAGACGGCCGTCTTCCTGCTCGTCGGCGCGACCTTTCTCTCGGGCGCCTTCGTGCAGTCGATCCGCGGCCATGTCGGCATCGAGGCGCTGTCGACGCTG
>Ga0075520_1000714_pt1 | contig 15040 bp, 15 predicted proteins | sample NGEPerB_FD_75100 | JGI IMG/M metagenome (GOLD analysis project Ga0075520, IMG submission 75100) | Arctic peat soil microbial communities from the Barrow Environmental Observatory site, Barrow, Alaska, USA - NGEE PermafrostAB12-B | ecosystem: Environmental > Terrestrial > Soil > Wetlands > Peat ... | reverse complement strand
GCTTTGGCCGCGCGCAATTCGTCCATTCCGCCAATCATGGGCAGAAGAATGGCGACCGGATGGGACGCGCTTAATCGAAGGATGGCCCGCAATTGGGTGTGCAGGACCGTGGGGTGCGCGAGCAGCAACCGCGTGCCCCGACAGCCCAGCGCCGGATTGACTTCGCGGGTCAGCGGGAAATAGGGGAGCGGTTTATCGCTGCCAATATCCAGCACGCGGATCACCGTTTCACCTGGCTGGAGGTGCTCCGCTGTGGTGCGGCAGAACTGGTATTGCTCCGCTTCCGAGGGGAAATGATCCTGCACGAGAAAGATGAATTCGGTGCGATACAGTCCGGCACCATCGGCCTTCACGTTCGCGGCCGCCACCGCATCGGCCGTTTGACCGATGTTGGCGCACAGCTTTATCTCGACGCCATCCCGCGTGACTGTCGGCAGGTCAATCAAGCTTTTCAAGGCACTCTGGTGAATTTGAAGGTCGGCCTCCAACTGATCGTATTTGCGGAGTATCTCCGATTTGGGGTTGATGAAGACCCGGCCCGCCAAAGCATCCACGATCACCAGGTCGCCCGCGCGGATTTGTTTCGTGGCCTCCGAGGCATGCACGAGCATGGGAATGCCGAGGGCGCGAGCGAGGATCGTGGCGTGGGCGGTGAGGCCGCCCTTTTCCACAATCAACCCGCGAACGCCATGGCCTTCCAACTGCGCCACGACGGAGGCGAGCAACTCGCTCGTGACAAGCACACACCCGTCCGGAAGGGGCGGGAGGCTCGGTTGCAGATTCTTCGCCAGATGCTCAAGAAGCCGTTTACCCACATCGTGCAGATCGGCGGCCCGCTCGCGAAAGTAGGAATCTGCGAGCCGGCCGAACAAGTCCATGAGATGCTTGATCGCTTCGTCGAGCGCAGCTTCCACATTGATCCGTTTTTCGAGACAAAGGTCACGGACCGCATCCCGCAGTGTCGCGTCGCGCATGAGGAGGATTTGCGCTTCGAATATCTCCGCCTCCGCCTTCCCCAAGCTCCGCCGGACGCTCTCTTGAACCTCCAGCAGGTTCCCCTCGGCCGCGGAGACGGCGGCGTCGAATCGTTCGATTTCCTTTAGCGCCTCCGCCTCGCTCACCTGTCTTCGCGGCACGAAAGTTTGTTTGGCGCAGTCACACAGCAGGGCGCGCCCTCGGGCAAGGCCGGAAGAGGCCACTTCGCCCAAGATCATCGCTGGGACGGGCTGCCCGTTATCGGTGTGGTTCATAAGGTTGATTGCCTCGGGCCGCCAGTGGTCTGGTCCAGATGCGTGCCGGCGCGGCAAGCAGGAACTGGTCAAGCATCGTGTCTAGATCAAGGAGATTCATCAGCTTTGCCCGTCGATTTGGTGATCGCGACCGCGGGCGACAGCCCCGAAACAAGCATCTCGACTACGCAGCGACAAGTGCCCTTGGGAAGAGCACGTTCTTCTCCTTGTGGACGTGCTGGTGCATGTTCTTCTCCAGTTTTGCCAACCCGTCGTAGAGCGCGCGGAAGGTGTTACAAGCCCAGTCCGGCGGCGTGTAGTTGTTCGTCAGTTCCTTGAATCGGGCTAAAGCAGCCTCGGCACTGTCATGTTCGGAGTCAAGCTTGTCGAAAGAAACCTTGAGTCCCGCGGCGGCCGCGGTCTTGTTTCCGTTCGCCGATTCCAGCCGGCGGATCGCCGGAAAAACCACTTCATCCTCCTCTTTGGTGTGGGAGACCATTCCGGCGTTGAAGGTTCCAAACACCCGCCGCACTTCGAGCAGGCGGGGTTCATGCTCGCCATGGACGGCGGCGACCTTGCGCGTCATAAAATCCAGGCGCGGCAATTCCTCGCGCAGGTAGCCGTGGTGGGCCTGCTCGATGTGGTCGCAGAGTTCGGAAAGGGTCATCGCGTCGAGATTGACCAGCGCTGCGTCCGGCGCATCATCCATCGTGGACAACATCGCAACCACCGTCGCGGGATCCAAATCTTTGGCGCGGCAGACTTCAACCAGCGGTTTCTTGCCTCCGCAACAGTAATCAATGCCGAGATTTTCAAAAATGCGCGAGCGGGCGGGCACCGCGCGGACAATGTCTCCAACGGTGGTTTCGATGTTGATCGTATTCATGGTCATATTGTAAAGGAGCTCCAACCGCAAACGGAGAAGCGAACGCTCTCTGCAACAACTATAGGCTTGCTAAATTGGATGTCAATGTCCACTTTAGGGCATGCAATTGATTTCGCGCACTTCGGAATACGCCCTGCGGGCCGTGATCTGGCTGGTGCAGGAACCCGCTCTCTCGCAGACCACCCGGCAGATCGCCACCGGCACGCGCACTCCGCCGGATTACGTCTCGAAGGTTTTGCAACTGCTCGCCAAGGCGGGCCTGGTGCGCAGTCAACGCGGGTTGGGCGGCGGCTTCCGACTTGCGGGCAATCCGGCGCAAATCACGGTGCTGGACGCCATCAATGCCGTGGACCCGCTGGAGCGCATCCACACCTGCCCGCTGGACTTGAAGGCGCACGGCACGAACCTGTGCCCGTTGCATTGCGGGTTGAACGACGTGATGTTTCAAATGGAAGCCACCTTTGCGAAAACGAAACTCGCCGACCTCCTCAACAGCGACACGCCCTCAATTCCGTTGGGAATCAAATTGAAGACCTCGCGCCGTTCGCCGGTCCCGTCTGATCCGGTCGGGTCCGCGATGCCGCGGTCGCGTTCTGCGACCAGCAAGCGGTCAGCAAAATGCTGACTGGACCGGCAATAGACTGTTTCATGATGCTCTGAACCCTGGTGTGTTGAGCGCAGGAACGGGGATCATTCGGAGTCGTGGGGAAGAATGACGGTAAAGGAGTGGATGCCGGACTTTGCCCGCAACATCAGTCCGCCCTCTTGCTGAGCGATGACCACAAGGCCAGGGGCACGAGCCAGGGGCGGGCCGCTTTCATTGAATGATGAATGGCCTCATCATGAAGCGGGATTTGCTATCCCGCTGCGCTCGGATCACGAAGATGCGGCGACGTATCCGCGTTGGTCGTGGTCTGGGCTCGCCGAGAGAGACTATTCTTCCACTTTGAGATAGTGCCCACGGAATATTCGATTGTTCCCGTGTGGCCGGTGTTTTTGCGCAAGCGCGGCCAACTGCTCACGGGCTGACGCAACGCTCGCGGACAGGATCTTTGCCGGCGTTTGGGGATGACTGCGCATTGTATACAGGGCATCCGCCACCTTCACCAGCGTATATTTCTATTGCTTGCTCTGCGCTCACCGGTGTGCAGGGGATGCGGTTAGTTAATTCATGATTGTGGATTGCATCATTGCCCCGCCAAATGCACCCCAAGTCCTGCCAGCCTCACCACCGCAGCCGTCGGCGCCCCGGCTCGACCGGCTCGACAAAACACTCATTGAGGCCGTGTGCGCGAGTTTGGGTTATCGAGAATCTGGTCAGTTCTGAACAGCGTGGCCGATGCTGAGGGGCCAGCCAGCCGGAGCGGCGCTGCCGAACTGCGTCTCCGGTTGGCGGAGAAGCTTCAGCGGCTGGCTCGACTTCGGCTGGTGCATTTCGCTGGAAGAAACTGGGTCAGCCCGGAAGAGCTTGATCCCGAAATGCTGCGGGCGATTAAGGGGCGACGTGGACGGACTGTACGCTCGCCGGCGCGGCACGGTTCCTAAAGGAACGCAACCCGAACATCGTCGCGGTCTGCACGGATCCGTTCGGCGCCGCCATGTGGTCCTGGTTCAAGCATGGGAACCTCGACACTAGGAACGGCGATTCGTTCGCCGAAGGCATTGGTCAGATGCCAGGTTCACAATTTGAGAGCCTGGTCTGTCACTGCGCCAAGCGACGCGGATGTGACAGCGCTGGCGTATTTGGCCAGCACGCCGCGGGTGTAACGTGGTCTCGGAGCCTTCCATGCCTTGCGACGCTTCCTCAATTCGGCGGCGGGAATGTTCAGATTGATTTGGTGTTTCTCGGCATCAATGGTGATTGGATCGCCGTCCCTGACGAACGCGATGGGACCGCCCACATAAGCCTCCGGCGTGATGTGTCCGACCACAAAGCCGTGGCTGCCGCCCGAAAAGCGTCCGTCCGTAATTAGCGCCACCTCCTTGCCCAAGCCTTTACCCATGATCGCCGAGGTGGGCGAGAGCATCTCGCGCATGCCCGGCCCGCCCTTCGGGCCTTCATAGCGGATCACAACCACATCGCCTTTCACGATGGTGCCGTCCAGAATTCTTTCCAGAGCCTCTTCTTCGGAATTGAACACGCGTGCCCGGCCGGTGAACCGCAAACCTTCCTGGCCCGTGATTTTGGCCACGGCACCTTCATGCGCGAGATTGCCGTAAAGAACAACCAGATGGCTGCTTTTTTTCAAAGGTTGATCCATTGGCCGTATGATGGTCTGGCTCTCAGGATACGGAGGAACGCCAGCGAGCGCCTCGGCCATCGTTTCGCCCGTTACGGTGCGGCAATCGCCATGTAATAGACCGGCATCGAGCAGCCGCTTCATCATCGGCCGAATGCCGCCGATGGCGACGAGTTCCGACATGAGATGCCGGCCACTGGGCTTCAGATCGGCGAGCACGGGAACGCGTTTGCCGATGCGGGTGAAGTCATCGAGGGAGAGCCTGACGTTGCAGGCATTGGCCATGGCCAGCAGATGCAGCACAGCATTGGTCGAGCCGCACAGGGCAATCACAACGGTGATGGCATTCTCAAATGCCTTCCGGGTCATGATGTCGAGCGGACGCAGGTTTCGCCTAAGCATTTCGACGACCGTCGCTCCGGCGCGGCGGCAGTCGTCGCGCTTGGCTTCAGAGATCGCGTTTTGCGCGGAACTGTCCGGCAGGCTCATGCCGAGGGCTTCGATGGCGCTGGCCATCGTGTTCGCCGTGTACATGCCCCCGCAGGAACCCGGCCCGGGAATTGCACAGGTTTCGATGGCCTGGAATTCCTTCTCTTCGATGCGCTGGTTCGCGTGTGCGCCAACCGCCTCAAATACCGAGACAATGTCGAGGTTCCGGTTTTGATCCGTGATGCAGCCGGGCAAAATCGTTCCGCCATAAACAAAGACGGCCGGGCGATTCAGCCGGGCCATGGCGATGAGCGCGCCGGGCATGTTCTTATCGCACCCCCCAATCGCAACAAACCCGTCCATGCCTTGGCAGCCGACGACGGTTTCGATGGAATCGGCGATGACTTCACGGGACACCAGCGAGTATTTCATGCCTTCGCTGCCCATGGAGATGCCATCGGAGATGGTGATGGTGTTGAAAATGATGGCTTTTCCGCCTGCTGCATTGGCGCCGATCTCGGCCTCGCGCGCGAGTTGATCGATGTGCATGTTGCATGGCGTAACCATGCTCCAGGTGGAGGCGATGCCAATGACGGGTTTGGAGAAATCCTCCGGTTTGAATCCGACGGGATAAAGCATGGCCCGGCTGGGCGCTCTCTCGGGACCGTCGAGGATCCTGGCTGAAAATGGACGCGGCGAAAGCGCATATGGACTGCCGCGGCGTGTTGTCTTCCTGGTGGCTTTCATACGGGAGAGTTGCACGTCGGACTCGGAGTGGCAAGTCGGGCGGTACTGTGCGTGGGCCGGAGGGATTTCAATTCGTGAAGTACAATTCCCGGTGGAACCTGACACCAGCGATCGTATCCTAGACCGGCACCGCACAGTGGTTTAATCTTGATTGTCTATGAGTTTAAATCGCGGTTCAGGAACGGATCATGGTCAGGATCATCTTGAAACGTTGCAGCGCTTTCAACGCATGAGGCTGCTGGGCGGGCATCAGGATCAATTCACCAGCTTTGACGCGATGCAGTTTGCCGGAAATGGTGATTTCCACCTCGCCTTCCATCACTTGAACCAACGCGTCGAAAGGCGACGTGTGTTCGCTCAACGCTTCTCCTTCATCAAAGGCAAAGAGCGTCACCTTGCCCGTCGCACCTTTCAGGATTTCCCGGCTGACGACGGAGGCGCTTTGATAGTCCACCAATGTGGCCGCATTTGCCACTTGAGCGGGCTCAAACTTGGTTTCCTTCGAACTTTTATTCTGTTGCATAAACCTGTCCTTTCTTTGCAATTATCATTGTGTATTGGGAAAATGGCCGGACATGGGTTCCTCACGAACCGCTGCATTCGCAGCCGCTGGAAACCACCGGGCTTGCTCCGTTCGTCGGCACGCTCGTGCCCACCTGAAAACACAGGCTCGCGGAAAACGTCTCCAACCGTGTGATGACCTCCAGGCCAATCTTGCGATCGAGGTCCGCGAATTTCTCTTTCAGTTCTTTATTGTCGGTCTCGGTGATGAGCTTTTCCGCCATCGGAAAAACCATGGCGTCTTCCATCCAGAGGTGTTTCCGGTAAAGGTCAATGATTCCTTGCAGCGTTTGCCGCAGGGCCTGATCTGCCCCCGGTCGCTGTTGCTCATAGAAGGTGATCCACTCGTCCAGGGCCGACACCAAAGCGCGGCCTTTCTCGTGCTCGTGATTGAGTCCGCTGATCGGACAGCCTTGCGCCGGCACGCCGCGCTTCACCAGGATCGGGAAGAACAGCGCTTCTTCCCTCCGATGATGACGTTCGTCGGCATCTATGCGGAGGAATTCCACCACGCTGCGCAGTTTCTGGATGTTGAGCCGTTGACGCTGATCCAAAGCCGCGGCGGCGTCCTGCAAGGATTTGACCACGGTTTCGATATTGCGGTGTTCGACTGACATTAGTTTTAAAGCGGTCGTTTTCATTTTTTCATTTGTTGTTGAATATGTGGGGACAGATTACTTCAACGTTTCGCCTTTTTAGCGGTCCTCGCGTCTGGACGCGACCTGCCGCCGGGCGTCTCAAGCATTTCACGGAACAAACACCAGGCGCGTTCGGCATGCCCGGCTACGTCAAAAGTTCCATTGCTCATAAGCCAGAGGATGATGGCCGGTTGGACCAGGCCCAAAAACATCACCGCGGCAGTGTCCGGGGCAATGTCGGCGCGGATTTGCCCCTGATCCCGGCCTTCGGCGATGATCCTCGCGATCTTTTGCAGATACCCCTGAAGAGTCTGGTGAACTCGCTGTTTTCGTCTGGCGCTGCCGGCGAAGATTTGCTCGGAAAAGAGCACTCGGGGTATACCCGCATGATGGCGGACCAGTTGGACATGTCGCATCAACAGAAGATGAAGGCGTTCCAACGCATCGGGTGTCGCCTGACAAACCGCTTCGATATTGGTCAACAAGCTCCGGGAAATCAGATCGAGCACCGACTCCAGCACGCGGTCTTTACCCGGGTAATGCCGGTAAATGGCCGAAGGCAGACGCCTACTTCCCGGGACAACGCGCCGATGTTCAGATGATTTAGCCCGCGCCGGGCAATCAGGACCAGTGCAGCGCGGGCAATCTGTTCCTGGCGAATTTCGGTTTTAATCTTTTGGGCTCGTCGCTTCACAGCTTATTGTGAATACGAATTCACATTCACATGTTACAATTACACAGGACTTCATTCTTTGACTTAAGTCAAACCCTTGCTCGACGCGCGGGGCTATTTTGAGGTCGAACCGGAGCCCAATGTTATGAAAATGATGCCAATACTGCTCACTTTAGCGGCAACCCTGACGACTCTGTCAGGCGCGGACGCGACTTTGCCTCACGTGAAGGCCGAGCTCACTTATGCGCCGAACGTGCCTCCACCCATTACGCGTCATGAACCTGCCATCGTGGATGTGGATTTAACCGCAACTCACAAGATGATGCCCCTGTCGTCGTCTTCCGATTATCACTTCTGGACATTTAACGACCATGTGCCGGGGCCGTTCATCCGTGCGCGGATAGGTGACTGGCTTCAGGTACACATCTCCAATACCGACACCAGTGGCATGCCGCACAACCTGGATTTTCATGCCGCCACAGGGCCGGGCGGCGGCGCGATGCTTCTGACCGTTGCGCCCGGCCAGCAACACACCGCCTGGTTGCGACTCCGGTCGCCGGGGCTGTTCATGTATCATTGCGCCGTCCCCCCAATGATTGACCACATCGGTAACGGCATGTACGGGCTGATTCTGGTCGAGCCGACAAATGGGCTGCCGCACGCGGACCAGGAGTTTTACGTCATGCAGAGCGAGTTCTACACCACGAACAATCCTGCCGGCGGCAGGATGCTTGAATACTCGCACGAGCACGCGATGGAAGAACGCCCCAGCTTCGTGGTCTTTAACGGCCAGTCGGGCTCGATGATCTTCACGGATGCGCTTCACGCCAGGACTGGCCAGCGTATCCGCATCTACTTCGGCGACGCGGGACCCAATTTGATTTCGTCGTTCCATATTATTGGAACGGTGATGGAAAACGTGTTCCGCGACGGCAGCCTCGCCGATCCGCCGGTCCATGATTTGCAAACGACGCTGGTTTCGCCGGGTGCGGCTGCCATTGTGGAGTTCACGCCCCTGGTGCCAGGCATGTACACGTTCCTGGATCATGCGGCTGCCCACTCGGAGAAGGGCGCGATGGGAGAAATCCAGGTGAGCGGATCAGCCCAGGCCGACCTCTACCGTTCCGAACAGGATGGGCCACCCACGCAGTGAGTTGGTACACGCTATGAATACCAACTTGAAAAGTCATTCCAAAGTGGTGGTTCTTGGCGCGGGGTTCGGCGGGCTGACGTTTTGCCAGACTTTCTCGTGTCCCGATGTCGAAGTGACTCTCGTGGACCGACAGAATCATCATCTGTTTCAGCCTCTACTTTACCAGGTTGCCACCGCTGGCTTGTCGGCGACGGAAATCGCCCAACCGATCCGTTCCATTCTGCGGAACAAGCGCGATGTGACTGTGTCGCTGCGGAACGTCACCGGGTTTGACCTGGATCGCCGTGAAGTGAAACTCGAAGACGGTAGTCTGTTCTATGATTATCTCGTGCTGGCCCTCGGTGGCGTCACCAGTTACTTTGACCATCCAGAGTGGGAACGGCACGCCCAGGGTCTCAAGTCGTTGGATGATGCCTTGAATATTCGGCGTCAGGTTCTGCTGGCATTTGAACGAGCAGAAAACAGCCTTGATGCGACTGAGAAAGAACGCCTGATGACCATTACAGTGGTTGGCGGCGGACCAACCGGAGTGGAGCTGGCCGGCGCGTTTGCCGAGTTGGTCCGGCACGTGTTGAAGCGCGACTTCCGCCGGATCGATTCTCGCCAGGCTCACGTGATCTTGCTGGAAGCGGGTCCGCGATTGTTGCAGCAGTTTTCATCTCGCCTGTCGGCCAAAGCAGCGGTGCGGTTGACCAAACTGGGCGTTGACGTGCGCACAAATGTTCGCGTTGAATCCATTCAGGAAGGTTCTCTGCAGTTGACCGACTCCACCCGGATTGTAAGCGCCAACATAATTTGGGCCGCCGGTGTAGCCGCCAATCCATTGACACGGAAGCTCGGCGTTGACCTGGACCGTGCGGGCCGGGTGTGCGTCAACCGCGATTTGAGTCTTCCGGGGCATCCGGAGGTTTTCGCAGTTGGTGACGTGGCGCTAGTGTTGGACGAACAAGGCCGCCCGGTGCCGGCGGTCTCTCCCGCAGCGATGCAGATGGCCCGTCATGTGGCACGGATTATTCAGAGCAATTTGTGTGGTGAAAATGGTCGCGAAACCTCACGCCCCGCATTCAGCTATTGGGACAAGGGAATCATGGCAACGATTGGCCGGTCAGCTGCGGTGGCGCAGATTGGCCGAGTGGAATTCTCCGGCTGGCTTGCCTGGGTCACTTGGTTGCTGATCCATTTGCTCTTTCTTATAGGGTTTAGAAACAGGGCGGCGGTCCTGCTACAATGGACCTATTCGTATTTCACGTACAAACTAGGTTCACGCATTGTGACTGGCTTGGACAGCTCCCATCTCACTGGCCATGCCCCGGCGGCAGTGGGCGGAGCGACGGGTCAGGAAACGCCAAGTCAAATATCACATTACGGCATTGGAGAACGACCATGATTCGAATCAAACGAGTCTATGAACCGGTCGAGAAGACTGACGGACGTCGATTTCTTGTTGAACGTCTGTGGCCTCGGGGCATCAAGAAGGAGGCGCTGCACATGACTGGCTGGCTCAAAGACGTCGCGCCCGGTGACGGGCTGCGACGTTGGTTCAATCATGACCCGGATAAATGGGCGGAGTTCCAGCGCCGTTACCGGACAGAACTGGTGGGCAAGCCCGAGGCCTGGCAGCCTTTGCTCGAAGCAGCTAAGGCCGGTGACCTTACGCTTTTGTTCAGCGCGCATGATCATGAGCACAACAATGCCGTCGTATTAAAGGAATATTTAGATGAACGGCTCAAGCGCCCGCGGAAAAGCCGGCCGCGCGCGTGCACACGAGCGGAATCCTCACTGCGGGGCAATCAAACACTGCGAACGAAAGGAAACTAGTTATGTCACAGCGAATGGATTATATGAAAGCCGCTCCGGACGGCTACAAGGCCATGGGTGGGCTCGAACATTATGTGAGACACAGCGGTCTTGAAGCCTCCCTGCTGGAACTTGTCAAGACCCGGGCCTCTCAAATCAACGGTTGTGCTTTCTGTCTCGACATGCATACCAAAGACGCCCGAGCCCACGGCGAAACCGAGCAACGACTCCATACTCTGGCCGCGTGGCATGAGACTCCGTTTTTCAGCGAGCGCGAGCGGGCGGCCTTGGCCTGGACCGAGGCGATCACCCGCGTCGCCGACACTCACGTTCCCGACGAGGTCTTCGAGCAGGTCAGGAAGCATTTCACGGAGAAAGAACTGGCAGACCTCACATTCGCAATCGTTGCCATCAATGGTTGGAACCGCCTGGCCATCGCGTTTCGGCCAGTGCCTGGCTCGTATCAACCCTCGAAACATTGAACGGAATTGTGCGACGCGATATTGTTTGCCGCGAAATGAAACAATTCACAAGACCATGAACATTGATATCTTGGCGCTCTTTGTCGGACCGGCCAGAACAGTCGCGGCCCAAGGCACGGCCGAGTGGTGGGACAAGCCTTGGGAAAGCGGCATCTTCAAGCAGCCATTGACGGGTCCAATCTGGATGTCCTATGGCGGGCTGCGCGGGGACGAACAAGCGGACCGGAAGTACCATGGCGGACCCGAGAAGGCGGTGTGTGTTTACCCCTCCTTCCATTATGATTACTGGCGGGCACAGCCAGGACTGGCGGAAATCCCGCTCGGCGGATTTGGAGAAAACATTACATTGGGCGGTGCAACGGAAGCTCAGCTCTGCATTGGCGATCGGTTCCGATTCGGAGAGGCGATAGTGGAGATTTCACAACCCCGACAGCCCTGCTGGAAACTGTCGCGACGTTGGCACGTGATTGATTTGAAGGAACAGGCGGAACGAAATGGCCGGACTGGTTTTTACTTTCGGGTAATCCACCACGGTTGGATCAAGCCGGGCGACGTGGGCCTATTGACCGAGCGCCCCTGTCCGCAATGGACTCTCGCGGAGTGCAACGCCATCATGCACCAGCGCTTGGAAGATCATGGGTCCGCACTGCGGCTTTCGGAATGCCCGCAACTCTCGACGAGTTGGAAGGACAGCCTCTTTGCCCGGGCCGCGCAGATGGCTGGAAGGCAATCCATTTGACGAGCTATTGCGCCGTTCACTTCCATTCTAACGTTTTGGCATGCACCTGACCTTTCGATCGCCACATACAGTTTGCACCGAAACTAAGGAACACGAATGAATAATCACAGTTGGAGACCAAGGAAGGTCGTAATTGTTGGGGCTGGCGCGGTGGGTTCCACCTTCGCCTACGCGCTGGCTCAAAGTGGTTTGGCTGACGAGATCGCCTTGCTCGACGCCAATCATGAATTGGCACTCGGACAAGTTCTTGACCTGGCCCACGGTCAGGCCTTTTTCCCTTCCGTCCAGATCCACGAAGGGAGAAACGCGGATTATGCGGATGCTCACATGATTGTGATAACGGCCGGAGCCAAACAACGGCCCGGGGAATCGCGTCTGGAGTTGCTCCAACGAAACGCCAAAATTATCCAGAGCATCGTAGATGGGATTGTGCTTCAGAATTCTCCGGCGGTTCTTTTGGTGGTTAGTAATCCGGTGGATATCCTGACTTACGTCGCCCACCAGCGATCCGGCTGGCCGCGCGGACGGGTGATAGGGTCGGGCACCGTGTTGGACAGCGCTCGCTTCCGCCACCTGTTGAGCCGGCACTGCGGAGTGGATGTGCATAACGTTCATGCTTACATGCTGGGTGAACACGGAGACAGCGAATTTGCCGCCTGGTCCATGACAAATGTTGCGGGCATGCCGGTCGAACAGTTTTGTCGCCTTCATTCAAAATCTGAGGACTGGGAGGCCACTCGCCATAAAATAGTGGAGGAAGTCAAGCATTCGGCCTATCACATCATTGACTACAAGGGAGCCACTTGGTTCGCCGTTGGCTTGGCTTTAACGCGAGTGGCGGCGGCGATCTTGCGCAACCAGCACGGTGTGCTCAGCATCTCATCGGTGCTGGAAGGTGAATATGGCCTTAGCGGCGTGAGTTTGGGCGTTCCCTGCGTTGTTTCCCAGGAAGGAGTCGAACGGATCTTGCAGATTGCCTTGCCGCCAGACGAGCAGAGCGCCCTGGAGAAGTCAGCCGCCGTTTTGCAGGAAGCCATCAGGAAGTTGGGGTTGACTGCCGCGCCATGCGTAGAGCCGTCAAACAAATGAGTCCCGGCAAAGCCACGGAACCAATTCCCGAACTCGCTCGAGTCGGAATCGCCGCCAGAATGGATGGATGCATTAACTTGATCCGGCTGCCCTGGTCCTGCGGGCGGATTTGGCAGCCGCCACAAGATTTTTCAAGGCTGGAATCACTTCTTCCCAGCGCCGCGTCTTGAGGCCGCAGTCGGGATTCACCCAAAGACGCTCCTTCGGAATGTCATTCATGGCAGCACGAACGAGTTGCAGCATCTCTTCGGCCGAGGGCACCCGAGGCGAATGGATGTCCCAAACGCCTGGTCCAATTTCATTGGGATACCGGAAGGTGGCGAACGACTCCAGTAAATCCATCTTGGAACGCGAAGCCTCGATGGAGATCACGTCGGCGTCGAGAGCGGCGATAGAAGCTGCCTTCCTCCCCCTCCAAAGGACTGAGCATCAGATCAACCGGAAACTCGCTTCCATCCTTGCGCTTGCCAAAAAGTTTCAAGCCGGCAGATATCGGACGCACCCGCGATGCGGTACCGTAACTGGTTAGATGTTTGACAAGCTGCTCGCGGAAGCGCTCGGGCAGCAGGACCTCGATGGATTCGCCCAGTAATTCCTCCCGATGGTAACCAAACATCGTCTCGAACTGCGCGTTGACGCGCACAACCCGCTCCCCACGGCTGACCACGGCTGACCACGGCGGCGTCAGGCGCGCACTCAAAAAGATGTTTGAAAAACTCCAACTCGGCGCTTGCACGAATCGCCGGTTCGGCGAGAAACCGAGAAGTATCCCTCCGGCTACGCGGGGACGCATCGGCCCGTCCGCCGCTTCTTGAGCGCCGTCGCTTGCGCTTTGCTCGAACGCTGGTTGAAGTGATCTCCATTGTCGGCGTATCTTTGACGCCACTTGCGCACAAGGCTTGCACCGCACCTGTTTCTTTTTTTATCGTTTCCGGGTGCCTGCTGGCATGGCAGTGAAGAATACGGACTTCTCTTAATCGACGCAAGCAAGCCGCTTGAGCAGCAAGTTGAGTTCGGGGCCGATTCGTGTCAATTGTTTGCTGTGAGCGGAGGAAAGCTTCTCGATCACATGTTCGCCGCGACTGCGGAGTAGAACAAAAACCTGCCGGCGATCTTCTGCTGACGGCGCGCGCGCCACCAACTTCTCCGCCACCAGCCGGTCAATCAGCCCGACGGTGCTGTGATGGCGAAGCTGCAATCGTTCCGCCAATTCGCCCACTGTGACACGGTCGCGCCCAGGGAAGCCCTTGATGGCCAGCAATGCTTGGTGTTGTTGCGGCGTGATGCCGGCAGCCTCCGCAGCTTCTTCGCTGAAATGAATGAACTGCCGGAGCGCATAACGAAACGCTGCGAGGGTTTCATACTGCGCCTTGCTTAGTTGTTTATTTCCAGTCATCGCGCGTGAGTCTAACAGGCGTGCGTCTGAAGCCATCGTTTATTTGACACGTATCGCAATACGATATAATATGCAATTCGTTAATGCAAACTGAATCAGTGGTCCCATCGGTCTTAATTGGCAAAGTTACCGGGTCCGTCGCAGACGTTGCAGATGAGCTGGCGGATTTCAGCACCAACCGCCGTGTGCTGCTGCTGTCCGCCATGGCGCTGACGATTGGCGCGATCAGTTCCCTGGTCGCCTACGCTTTGATTTGGCTGATTGCCGCGATCACCAACCTCGCTTTCTACCAACGTTTTTCCGCCGTATCAGCGGTACCGCAAGGTCATCATTTGGGACTTTGGGTGGTGCTAGTGCCGGTGGCCGGGGCGCTGCTGATCGGACTGATGGCGCGCTTTGGTTCCGAAAAGATTCGCGGGCATGGCATTCCAGAAGCGCTGGAGGCGATCCTTCTCGGTCGCAGCCGGATTTCCCTCAAAGTCGCCATTCTCAAACCGCTTTCCTCTGCCATTTCCATCGGCACCGGCGGACCCTTTGGCGCGGAAGGACCCATCATCATGACGGGCGCAGCGTTCGGCTCGCTCTTCGCGCAACAATTTCATTTGAGCGCGGCCGAGCGCAAAACGTTGCTCGTTGCCGGCGCCGCAGCGGGAATGTCTGCCGTATTCGCCACGCCAGTCGCGGCGGTGTTGCTGGCCGTTGAACTGTTGTTGTTCGAATGGAAACCGCGCAGTTTCATTCCGGTGGCCGTGGCTTCGATTGTCGCGTCCGTGTTCCGCGTGCCATTGCTGGGCGCGGGGCCTATTTTTGCCGTGATCGCGCACGCACCTCTGTCCGGCACGGAATTGGCGATTGCCGCCGGCCTCGGTGTTGTGGCTGGCTTCGGCTCCGGGCTGTTGACGATGCTCGTTTACGCCTGCGAAGATATTTTTCAAAAGCTGCCGATTCACTGGACGTGGTGGCCGGCCATCGGCGCGGCAT
>Ga0075520_1000713_pt1 | contig 15063 bp, 16 predicted proteins | sample NGEPerB_FD_75100 | JGI IMG/M metagenome (GOLD analysis project Ga0075520, IMG submission 75100) | Arctic peat soil microbial communities from the Barrow Environmental Observatory site, Barrow, Alaska, USA - NGEE PermafrostAB12-B | ecosystem: Environmental > Terrestrial > Soil > Wetlands > Peat ... | reverse complement strand
GGGCCAGGGACACCGCCGCCAGCCGCGGGTCGGCGTTCAACGGGTGGGGATGGCCGACCTCGTGCAGCAGCGGGAGATCGAAGAAGCTGTCCGTGTAGAGGTGGGAAGCGCCGAGGTCGATGCCGTGGTCGGCCGCCCACTGCCTGGCCGCGGTCCGCTTGCCCACGCCCCAGACGAACCCACCCTCGAGTTTGCCCGTGTAGTGACCGTCGACCTCGGCATAGCGGGTGGCGATCACCCCGTCGAAGCCGAGTGCATCGGCCAGGGGCGACACCAGGTCCACCGGGGACGTGGTGGCCAGCACCAGGGGCAGCCCCTCGGCCCGGTGGGCGGCCAGGGTCTCGAGGGCCAACGGTTGGACCAGCTCGACCAGGGGCTCGACCGAGCGCTTCCCCGCCCGGCGCACGGCCTCGGCCGAGCGGTTGTGCATCAGGGGGGCAGCGGCCCGGGCCAACCCCATGAACGGCACCGACTCGCCGAACAGATCGTAGAACCGGTACATGTACCGGTCACCGGGAAGATGGCGCCCGGCGGGCAGGACACCCTCGGCCACCATCGCCTCGTGGAACACGGGCCCACTGGCCGACCGGATCAGGGTCCGGTCCAGATCGACGAAGACGGCGCCGTGCGATTCGGACATGGGTTCACGCTACCGCCCACCCGCACGGAGCGGGAGGCGGAACGGGGCCGAACCCGGAAGTCCGCCGCCGCGACCCACGCCAAGCATCTGCCCCCGGACGCGGCGAAGGGACCACCAGGGGGGGTCGGCGGTCCCTTCGCACTGACACAAACAGGAAAGGAGGGGGATTCCTTGTGCTCCTGCGGTCGTATATCAAGCGTATAACACTCGCGAGCAATCAGTCAAGCAGCTTATATTGATAGCTGCTATCTTCTTTTGTGATGGAACTTCGGCACCTGCAGGCACTGACCGCCATCAGCGACCACCGCACCTTCTCTGCCGCGGCCGAGCACCTGGGCACCGTGCAGTCCAATGTCTCCGCCCATATCGCCCGCCTCGAGCGGGAGCTGGGCGCCCCGATGGTCGACCGGTCCGACGGCCACCTCACCGAGGAGGGCCTGGTGGTGGTGGCCCGGGCCCGCCGGATCCTCTCCGAGCTCGACGCGCTCGTCTCCGATGTGGCCGCCTGCCGGGACGAGGTGACCGGCACCGTCCGGGTGGGGATGATCGGGACCACCGCCCGGTGGCTGGTCCCCCGGTTGATGGACGCCGCCCACCAGCGCCACCCCAGGCTGCGACTGGTCATCGTGGAGGGCACCACCACCGGCATGGAGCCCCAACTGGCCTCGGGCCAGCTCGATCTGGCCGTGCTCCACCTGCCGGTCGGCGGCCGCGACCTGGTGGCCAGGCTGCTCTTCGAAGAGGACCTGATGCTGGTGGTGCCCGAGGGCCATGCCATGGCCACTCCCGACCGCCCCCTCACTCTAGAGGACCTGGCCGACCTGGAGCTCCTGCTGCCCGTGCCGGGCACCGCCTTCCGTGACGAACTCGATGCCGTCACCCGTCCCCTGGGGATCAACCTGATCCCCGCCGCCGAGATCGACGGCCTCCGCCTCATCGCCTCACTGACCTTCGATGGGTACGGACCGGCCATCCTGCCGGCAACCGCCATTCCCACCGTCCTGCGCTCACGGTTCCACCCGGTGTCGGTCGAGGGGCTCCCCCGCAGACGGGTCGGTGTGGCCCAGCGCAGCAGGGGGCTCCCCTCGGCGCCCACCCGGGCCCTGATCGAACTGATGCAGGCCGTGGTGGCCACACCCGAGGGCCTGCCCCACGGCGTCCACGTCAGGGCCTGAGCCCGGGGCCGCACACCAGCAACCGCGGAGTGACCCACCGCCCGCGGGTCAGGGAAGGTCGGGGACCCGCGGCTCGCGCCACATGCGCCAGATGGGCGGGATGGCGACCTTGGAGCGGAGCTCGTCGATGACCTCGAACCCGAAGCGCGCATACAGCGGCAGGTTCCGCTCCTTGGAGGACTCCAGGTAGGCCGGGACCCCCTCCTCGTCGACGGTGGCGAGCATGGAGGCCAGCAGTGCGGAGCCGATGCCCTTCCCCTGCTGCGCCGGCTCGGTGCCCAGCGTGGCCAGGTACCAGTGCGGCTCCTTGGGGTGGAGCCCGTCCACCTCGAAGAGCAGTTGCAGTGCACGGTGGACCCGCGAGCTCACCACGAACGGCGCCGCCGGCAACAGGTACGCCAGCTCCATCAGGGGGTGCCGGACCCGATCGGGCGGGCCCCACAGCGCCACCCCGCCCAAGCCCTCGGTCGTGTACACGTGGCCGGCGGGCACGTACTGCCGCCGGAGCTGTGCGGTGAAGAAGGAGCGCAGGCCCAAGCGGCGGCGGCGGTCGCCGGCGAACATGAAGTTGGCCACCGGGTCGTCGGCGAACGAGCGAACCAGCATGTCGGCGAGCGCCGGGACGTCACCGGCGCCGACCGGGCGCACCACGGGCACCACGGGGCGACCGGCTCGGTTCTCCACGAGGCGATGGTAGCGCCGGCCGGGTCAGTTGACGGCGGGGTCGGGGGGGAATCCGGACACCAGGGCCAGGGCACCCCCTTGGCGGCGGAGCACCCGTCGCCACAGCCCCTCGGGATCGGCCGAGATCGGGTCGCGCGCCTCGGCGGGCACTACGTACCACGACCCCTCGTCGATCTCCTCCTCGAGCTGGCCCGAGCCCCACCCTGCGTAGCCCGAGAACAGGCGGGCCCCCAGGATCGAGTCGGTCATATCCGAGGGATCGGCGGAGAGGTCCACCGTGCCCACCGGTCGCTCGGCATCGACCAGCAGCCTCCAGCCGGCGGGACGGTTCTCCGATGCCTCGGCGGCATCGTCCCTCGAGCCGAGGCGCACCAGGCCGATCAGGGCGTTGCGGGCGACCGGGCCACCGGTGAACAGCTCGGAGGGAGGAGTGGCCAGGGACTGCCACCGGGGAAGCAGTTGGTCCACGGCCACGCCGCCGGGCCGGTCGAGGACCACCCCGAGTGCACCGTGGTCACCGTGGTCGAGCACCAGGACCACCCGGCGCGAGAAGTTGGGGTCGGACAGGAGCGGGGTGGCCACCAGCAGGCACCCGGTCAGTGACTCGGGAGGGGCGGCGCCGCCGTAGGGGTCAAATGCGCGGAACGGTTCGATCGGCACCCGACGATAATGACCCATCCGGAGGGTTGAGTGGCGCCGGGCGCCTTGGTCGGTGAGGCTGGGGCCATGTCACTCGTCTCCGTCGATCCGGTCCATCCCCACGTGCGGGTGGTGACCCTTGACAACCCCTCCCGCCTCAACTCGATGTCCTTCGCCCTGGTGGGCGACCTCTACGCCGCCCTCGCGGCCGTGGCCGGTGACAACGAGTGCCGGGCGGTCGTCATGACCGGGGCAGGCCGCGCCTTCTGCTCGGGCCTCGAACTCGAGCACGCCGGCCTGCCCCCGGGTACGGAAGACCTGGGACGCCACCGGATGGGTATGCGGGCCATGGAGTACATGGGTGGGATCGTCCCGGCCATGCGGTCCATCCCCCAGCCGATCATCGCCGCCATCAAGGGACCGGCCTACGGCGGCGGTATGTGCCTCTCCCTGGGCGCCGACATCCGCCTGGCCGGACGGACCGCCGTGTTCTGCGGGGCCGGGATCAACAACGGCCTGTCGGGCACCGAGCTCGGGGTGAGCTGGCTGCTCCCGCGCGCCGTGGGCACCTCCAACTCGGCCGAGATCCTCCTCACCGGCAAGTCGGTCGACGCCGACGAAGCACTCCGGATCGGGCTGGTCTCCCGGGTGGTGGCCGACGACCAGGTCCTCGACCTGGCCATCGACATGGCGGTGGGGATGTGTGCGTTCAGCCCCTTCGGCCTGGCCCTGACCAAGGACACCATCTGGTCGTCCTTGGAAGTGGGCAGCCTCCGGGCCGCGGTCGACCTCGAGAACCGCACCCAGCTGCTGGCCGGGCACACCGGCAACCTCACCGAGGCAACGGCCGCCTTCAAGGAGCAGCGGCCGCCCGTCTACACCGAGTAGCCGGGGCCCGTGGCCAAGGCCCGCCGGGGGAGGAAGCGCCCCCGCCCGTCGTCGACCCCGGTTCCGGGAGGGACGCCACGCGAGCACTGGCGGTCCGATGGAACGCCCAAGACGCGGTTCGCCACCCAGGACGGGGCCAACCGCTCGGCACTGCGGTTGCGGCTCGAGGAAGGGGCCGACCTCGATCCCTATCCGTGCCGGTTCTGTGGCGGGTGGCACCTCGGGAACCGCCCGGAGTGAGCCGGTCCGGCCTGCGGTCGAACTGTACCGTCCAGACGGTACAGTGAGAGCATGGAGGTGGGCACCACGACCAAGGGCCGCGCCCGCCGCTCCGCTCCCGCCACCGCCGCGTCCGGCGGCGACACCAGGGCCGGCGGCGACACCAAATGCCGCATCCTCGACGCCGCCGAAGAAGTCGTCCTGCGGGACGGGGTGGCCCACCTCACCCTGGATGCCGCCGCCACCGAGGCCGGCCTCAGCAAGGGCGGGGTCCTCTACCACTTCCCCACCCGTGGTGCGCTGGTGGCCGGCATGGTCGCCAAGATCATCAAGGAGTTCGAGGAGGATATCGAGCGAGAGCTGCGCTCCTCCGACGGGCCCGGTGCCTTCACCCGGGCCTACATCCGGTCCACCATGGCCCCGGGCACGGCCACGCCGGACCGGCAGGACCGGTTGGGTGCGGCCCTGATCGCCGCGGCCGCCGCGGAGCCGGCCCTGCTCCTCCCCCTGCAGGAGGCCGCTGACCGGTGGCAGGCCCGCCTCGAGGGCGACGGGCTCGACCCGACGGTAGCTACCGTGCTGCGCCTGGCCTGCGACGGCCTGTGGCTGTGCGACCTGTTCGGCCTGGCGCCGCCCTCGGCTGCCCTGCGCTCCCGGGTGGGCGCCGAGCTCGAGGCAATGACCAAGAGGCCGTCATGATCCGCACCGACCGGGTCCCGGTGCCTGCGGACGCCAACGGGTCCGCCCGGCTCATCCGCACCCTCACCCTCACCGTCTTCCTGCAGTGGATGGGCGCCACTGCCATCGTTCCCATGCTCCCGGTCTACATCCGGCGGCTCGGCGGCACGGACGCCCTCGCCGGCGTGGTCATGGCCTCGTTCTTCGCCGCCGGGGTCCTCTTCCAGTATCCGATCGGGCGGATCACCGACCGGGTGGGGCGGCGACCCGTGCTCGTCGCCGGCCTGGCCATCTACGGGACGGCCAGCCTGTTGTTCCTCGCCCCGATCGTGCCGTCGGCAGCCATCGCCCTGCGCGCCCTGCAGGGCGTCGGCGCGGGCGCCGCTGCCGTGGCCTCGCTGGCCATGATCTCCGGCTCGGTGGCCGAGGAGCGCCGGGGGCGGGCGTTCGCCTCGATCTTCGGCGGCGAGATCGCCGGCATGGCCGTCGGCCCCCTGGTGGGAAGCCTCCTCGGCGTCCACTACATGTGGGCGATCTTCCTCGGCTCGGGGATGATCTCCTTTGCCGCCTGCGTCCCTGCCCTGCGGATCGCCGAGTCCGGCAGCATCGCCGAGGAGCGGGCCGAGGCCGCCACCCGGAGGGCTGACGGGACGGCGGCACCGCTCGCCCGGATCACCTTCAACCGGTCGATGGTTGGTGCACTGGTGACGGGGTCCGCCCTGGGGCTGGCCAACGGCGTCTACGACATCTGCTGGACACTCCTGCTGGTGTCCCGCGGGGCGTCGGGCTGGGAGATCGGCCTGTCGTGGACGCTCTTCGCCGTGCCGTTCGTGATCGCCGCCAAACCGAGCGGATGGCTTGCCGACCACATGGACCGACGGTGGCTGGTCCTGGCCGGAATCGGCCTGGCGGCCACCCTGTGCGCCTCGTACCCCTTCGTCCACAGCGTGCCGGCACTGATCGTGATGGCCGGGTTCGAGGCACTCGGATTCGCAGCCGCGCTACCGGCCGGCCAGTCGATGCTGACCCAGGGGTCGGAACCGGCACAGGTCGGCAGGGTGCAGGGACTGTTCGCCACGTGCCAGACCGCCTCCACCGCCGTTGCCGCCGCCGCCGCCGGCGCCGCCTTCGCCCTGGCCACCTGGCTGCCGTTCGTGACGGCCGCATCGACCGTCGTGCTCAGCCTGGCCGTGGCCGGCGTCATCTGGCGGTCGGTGCCCGGGAAGGTGCAGCCGGCCGAGCAGGCGGGCGCCGCCGCGCACGCGGCCACCAACAGGCCGTCGCTGGTTCAGTCGCCCATACCCGAGCCGGTCGGCGTCAGCTGGGACGTGCAGTAGGCACAGCGGGTGGCCGCGTCGGGCACCTTGGACAGGCACTCGGGGCACTCGCGGACCGGCTCCTCCCCGGGCGTGCGGCCCAGGCCCTTCATCAGGTGGTTGACCGGCTTGATCACCAGGAAAAAGATCACCGCGGCAATGATGACGAAGCTGAGCAGCGCGTCGAGGAAGGTGCCGTAGAGCAGCTTCGAGCCGTTGATCGCGATGTACAGGCTGTTGAACTGGGTCTGCCCGCCGAAGATGGCCTTGATCAGCGGCGTGACCAGGCTGCTCACGAAGGAGTTGACCACTCCGGTGAACGCACCGCCGATGACCACCGCCACGGCCAGGTCGAGCAGGTTTCCCCGCAACAGGAACTCCTTGAACTCCTTGATCACAGGGCCAACGTTTCGTCGATGGTTCCCAGTGAGAGGGATGCTCCGCCGCTCGCGACCCTAGGCGAGCCCGGCGTAGACCGAGGCAATCCACCGGCCGGTGGCAGGCACCGTGCACACCGCCTGGGCGGCGCGGAGCAGCCAGTCGATGACCGCGTCGTCGTCGGCGTCGGCCGGGACCTGGGCCACCAGGCCCCGCCTCGGGTGGTCCTGGGTGATCCGCCAGCCATCGGGGAGGGGGAGGCCGAGATCACGCAGCCTCCAGGCAACCCGGGGGCCGGCGGCATGCTGGAGTCCGACGGTCGTCGGTTTCACCGTCCCGTCGGCCACCCGCTTCCCGGGCATCCAGGTGACGGTCGGGACCTTGTGGGTCGATCCACCCAGGAAGGCGAAAGGCCCCGGTGGCGGCGGTTCGTGGTCCTCCTCGATCACCGGTTCCACGTTGATCCACCCGCTCCCGGCGGTCTTGATCGACTCCATACGGCCGAGCAGCTCGGGGTCGTCGTGGGCCACGAACTCCAGCTCGACCGGCCTCGCTCGTGTCATGTCTGGAGGTCGAGGACGGCGGAGGCCAGTGCCTCGAGCTCGGTCCGCCACGACCCGGGTGGCTCGAGCGGACGCACCACGAACTTGGAGAACCCCACCTCGAGGAACCGCTCGATCAGGGAACGCAGCCCGTCCAGGCCCACCGGCACCACCTGTTTCGGATCGACACCCTTGCGGGCTGCGGCCAGGGCCCGGACCATCTTCGGCTCGAGGGGGCGCCGGGCATAGGCCATGGAGACCCCGAAGTGCTCGGGGCTGATCACGCGTCCGGCCTGCTCGGCGACCTCGTCGATCACCCGCCGGGCCGCGGCGACCTCCTCGGGGGTGCACGACGACGGGAGCCAGCCGTCGGCGAAGCGACCACACCTCCGGAGCGCCGCCGGCACCATGCCCCCCGTCCAGAACTCGAGGGGGCGCTGCACCGGCAGCGGCGACAACGCCACGTCCTCGAAGTCGGCGGACGCACCGTGGTGGGTGACGGGCTCCCCCGCCCAGAGCTTGCGCATCACCGGGAGCATCTCGTCCATCACGCGCCCCCTGATCGGCCCGGCAACCCCCACCGCTCCCGACTCGGGTTGCCGGGGGATGCCGGGCACGAAGGTGATCAGCAGGCGACCGCCGGACAGGAGATCCAGCGTGGACAGCTGCTTGGCCACTCGGACCAGGTTCCGGCCGGGAAGGAGCAGGGTGGTGCCCAGCTTCAGGTGGGAGTTGTGGGCGGCTGCGAACGCCAGGGCGGCCAGGGGGTCGAGCGTGGGTGCGGTCAACACCTCGGGCAGCCAGATCGAGTCGAACCCCAGCCCGTCGATGTCGTCGACCAGGCGCGAGAAGCCCGCCCCGTCGACCAGTGCCGTGGCCCCCATGCCCACACCGAAGCGTACCTTCACCGGGAATTCCCCCGCCGGGGACGACCGCGCCGTCCGGCACACTCGACCGTCACGGCATCGACAGCGGCGTTCCGTCGAACCGGTCGATGGTGGTGAAGGCTTCGACCGGCTCCCTGCGCAGTCTGGTCGGTTGGCGCACCGGTTGGCCCAGGGCCAGCACCCCGGCCACCGTCACGGTGTCGGGCACGCCGAGCAGCTCCTTGACCGCCGTCTCGTCCCTCACCACCATCGTGGTCATCACCCCGGCCAGGCCCTCGGCCCGGGCGGCCAACAGGATGCCCCACGCGAACGGGTAGACCGAGGCCCCGCCGACCAGGGTGTAGTGCTCCGCATCGCGGTCGACGGTGGCCAGCTTGGCGAAGTCGGCCAAGAGGACGAGCATGACCGGGACCTCGTCGAAGTGCTCGGCGAACCCACCCGGGCCTTCGCTGGCCGCCTGGGCGATGGCCGGGGCACCTGCGATCGACCGGCGCTCCAGCTCGCGATCGGTGACCACCGCCCACGGGGTGAGACCGGCCTTCACCTGGGCCAGGTACTCGTACCAGCCGGGAAGGTAGATGTCCCGCATGGCCTGCCGCAGCGAGGGATCCTTCACCAGAATGACCCGCCAGGCCTGACGATTGCCCCCGTTTGGTGCGAAACGGGCGTTGTCCAGCACCCGGTAGACGGTCTCGTCGGAGACGGCGGCGTCCTGGTACTCGCGCACCGCACCGGTCGTGCGAAGCGTGTCGATCAGTTCCATCCCCTCGACGGTAGTGGCGGAACCACCTGCATGCGCAACCGGGCGTGCCGGCCCGCTCCCTGCGGGCACCCGACAATCGTTTCCGGCGCGGCAGTGCGGTCGACGCCCGACGCCCGACCTGGTCGACTGGGCGCTCGCGCCGCCGCGCCCCACTCCTGCACCGGGCCGTCCGTCCCCTCCGGCCCGGTCGGCACCACCCATCCCGAGGTGCACCGTCATGGCACGCTCCCCAACACACGACCAGCATCGCGACGGTGGTCGAGGTGCCCGGTGCCGGATCCGTGGTCGTGGTGTGATGCTCCTCGCCACTCTGGCCCTGGCCGGATGCAGCGCGTCGACACCGACCGTGGGTCACTCCGCCCAGACGACATGCCGACGCTCCCGGGGGCGACGACCACCGGTCCCTCGACGCCAACGCCGCCGGGGCCCACCTCGACGGACAGCACGTCGACAGCCGCCGTCGGTACCGGCATGCTCACCCTGACCGTCGAACCCGACGACGGCTACCGGTCCGTCGACCAGCTGATCGCCTCGGCTCGCCACACCATCGACATGACCATGTACGAGCTCGCCGACACGCAGGCCCAGGGCCTGTTGATCGCCGCCCGTCAATGAGGGGTGGCCATCCGGGTGCGCTCGACCACGCCTACAGCGGGGCATCGGTCAACCGGGCCGCCCACGCACAGCTGGAGGCAGCGGGGGTGCCGGTGCGCTGGGTGCCCGACGCCGTCATCTTCCACCAGAAGACCGTCACCGTGGACGGAGCGGTCTCCGCCGTGATGACCGGGAACCTCACGGCGCAGCACTACGGCACCACCCGCGACTTTCCTCGTGACGGACCGCGATCCCACCGCTGTGGCCGCCGTCGAAGCGGGTTTCGACCGTGACTGGAACGGCCAACCGGTGACCGCCGAGGGCGGCGCCGGGGTCCGTGTGGCGACCTACCCCGATTCGTCGAGCGCCCTGTACATCCACGCCAAGGCCATAGCGGTTGACGGGTCGACCGCCTTCGTCGGCTCGCAGAACTTCTTGACATCGAGCCTCGACGACAATCGCGAGTTCGGCCTGGTCACCGGCGACCCCGCCGTGGTCGGCCCCGTCTCCCAGACCCTGGCCGGGGACTTCGCCGGGGCCACCCCGTTCGCCAACGGCACCCCCTCACCGGCCGCGCCGGCCGCGCCGGCTGCGCCGGCCACGGCGCCTCCGCCCTCGGCCCTCGGCCCTCGGCCCAGGATGCTGTTCCGCCGGCCGGAACGCCCTGCCTCGTCGACCCGGGGGGGAAGTGCTACAAGGCGGACGAGTACTGCCCTGCCGCACGTCGCGGCCAGACCATCGCGGGCGCCGACGGCCCGATCACCTGTGTCGACGTCGACGGGTGGCGTTGGGAGCCGGCAGGCTGACCGGCTCGGCGGACGACCGGCACCGGGCCGGGCGTGCCGACTACAGCACCTGGAGGATGGCGTCGGCCGCACTGACCGACAGGCCCGCGCCCGGCTCCACGTTGAGCGTGGTCACCACGCCGTCCTCGATGACCATGGCGTAGCGCTGCGACCGGGTCCCCAGGCCGAACCCGCTCCCGTCGAGCTCGAGCCCGATCGCCCCGGTGAAGTCGCCGTTCCCGTCGGCCAGCAGCTCTACCAGAGCACCGACGTGCTGGGCCTCTCCCCAGGCCTCCATCACGAACGGGTCGTTGACCGAGATGCACACCACCTTGTCGACACCCTTGGCCTTCAACTCGTCATGGCGGATTACGTAGCTGGGCAGGTGGTAGTCCGAGCACGTCGGGGTGAAGGCGCCGGGGACGGCGAACAGCACCACCTTGCCGGAGCCGAGCACGTCGCCGGTCTGCACATGGGTCGGCCCGTCGGGGCCGAAGGTCATCACCCGGATGTCCGGAATCCTGTCACCGACGGCAATCGTCATGGGTGTCCTCCTTGCCGCGCCGTTGCGATCCCTCTTCGGGAGCGCCAGGCTGGGGCGGTCTGGTCGGCATCATATGGGACACTCGTCCGCAGCCGTCGCGTCAATCGACACCGCGCCGGCCTGCCAGGAGCCTGTCATCCAGTGCCGTCGACGCCTGCACGAGCCGATCGTACCGTAGGCGGATGTCAGCCAGGTCGTTTGGTTCGGGTACTTCCTCTTCGGCGCCACGCAGGATCATCTCGGCCTGACGGAGGAGAACGGCGCGTTGTCGGTCGCTGGTCGTGTTCTCCGTGATGTGGGCGAGTGCGTCGATCATCCGGATGATCACGGCGGGCATGGCGCGGGCCGCCTGACGGACCTTGTCGAAGGCCCGATCCACGATCCGGCTGTAGCTCGGATCGAATTCGATGAGTCGAACATGTCCGCCCCGATCGCGATAGACCCCTTCTTCGAGCACTCTGGCCGAGATCTCCGACAATCCGGCAGACAGCCAGTCGATGCACGTCAACGCGGTGAACGTGTCGTTGACGGCTGGGGAGAGGGCCCGAATGGCGATCTCGACGAGTTGGTCGATGGCAAACACCGGATCCTGGGTGAGGGTTCGATGCGGACCGGTCACGTGGGCCTCGTCCAGGGCGGCAGCCACTCGCCTGGCCGCCCCGGCCGGCCACACCGTGGCCAGCGTGCGATGGGCCACCACGAAGTGCCCGGGCCGATGGGCCAGGCGGATCACTGCATCAGAGGCCTCGGCGATCTCGACGAGCTGCCCGTAGCCGACGAACTGGAGGTAGCCACTCTGCTTGGCGGTGACTTCCGCCCCCGGCTTCTCGAGCACGTCCACCAACTCCGCGGTGTACCCGGAAGGTGAATGCCGGCCTTCGCCCAGAGCGGAGTGGTGCTCGGGGAACTCGGCGTCGATCGCCCTGTCGAGGTCACGGGCGATCCCGGCGATGACCTCCGGCAGCTGGATGGACTTGGCGATGTGGTGAATGAAGTAGATGAGCACGACCAGGTCCACCAGCAACATGGCTTCGGCCACGGTGATCGACAGGTGAGGGACGAAGTCCCCTGCCGGGAGGCCGGTGATCGAGCCGAGGGCCAGCACCGAGTAGACGAAGGTGCCCACGAAGATACCGAGCGTCATCTGGTTGCCCAGGTCCCGGATGAAGTTGCGCATCATCCGAGGCCCGAACTGCTGGGACGCCAGCGTCAGGGCCAGGATGGTGATGGAGAACACCACGCCAATGGTGGTGATGATGGCCGCGGCGATGGCGATCAGAACCTGCCGGCCGGCGTCGGCACTTCCGGTCCTCACCCACCAGGGCAGCGTCACGTGGTGGTGGTACGCCGCCAGGTCCACTTCATAGGTGATGGCGAACAGCACGCAGGCGACCACGATGGCCAGGGTCGGCACCACCCAGAACGTCGTTCGAAGCGACTCGCGCCGCCAACTGGGAAGGCGTAGCCTGCTCTGCCTGGCATGGTCCGGCAGCCGTTGCCCCACGCCCGCCTGCTCTGGTTCGGTCACCGCGCTCCTCTGCGAGGGCGACCACCGAGGCCTACCCAATGCCGACCAGACTTCCCGGCGCTCCACACCCAGGCTACCTCTACGGCAGACGGGTCATCACCAAGGTGATGTGGGTGGCCGATCAGCCGAAGGCCATCCCCACGATCGGCTTGTTGAGCGGGGTGCCGCCCATCGAGCCCTGGAACGGAGCACCGAAGGAGAAGATGCCGCCGTCGGAGGCCACCTCGTAGTAGCCGCCGGTGGCGAAGTCGTAGGCCATGCCCACGATCGGCTTGTTGAGCGGGGCGCCGCCCATCGAGCCCTGGAAGGGTGCCCCGAAGGAGAAGAGGCCGCCGTCGGAGGCCACCTCGTAGTAGCCGCCGGTGGTGGAGTCGTAGGTCATGCCGACGATCGGCTTGTTGAGCGGGGTGCCGCCCATCGAGCCCTGGAAGGGTGCCCCGAAGGCGAAGAGGCCGCCGTCGGAGGCCACCTCGTAGTAGCCACCGGTGGCCCCGTCGAAGGCGATGCCGACGATCGGCTTGTTGAGGTGCTGGCCGCCCATCGAGCCCAGGAACGGAGCGTTGAAGGCGAAGATGCCACCGTCGGAGGCCACCTCGTAGTAGCCGCCGGTCCGGCTGTCGAAGGCGATGCCCACGATGGGCTGGTTGAGGTGCTGGCCGCCCATCGAGCCGAAGAACGGTGCCCCGAAGGAGAAGAGGCCGCCGTCACTGGCCACTTCGTAGTAGCCACCGGAGTCGGGCACCGCGGCCATGCCCACGACGGGTTGGTTGAGGTGGGTGCCTCCCATCGATCCCAGGAACGGGGCGTTGAAGGCGAAGAGGCCGCCGTCGGAGGCGACCAGTTGGTAGCCGGTCAGGTTGGGGAAGGTGTCGACGAAGCCGCTAAAGGCGGCAACACCTCGATAGGTGCCCGATGCCGTGCATGTCCCGGCCACGCAGGAGACGGCATTGCCGGCCAGCTCACCCAGGCCGAACTCCGACTGGTTGGGGACGACGGCATCGGAGGGCAGGATCGCGGAACTCTCGACCCAGGTGCCCCCGGTGAGGGCCTCGATGAACCCGGTCGGTCCGCCGGTGCTGATCCCGACCGCAGCACAGGACCCGGGCCATGAGCAGGAGACGCCCACGAGGAGGTGCCCGACGGCAGGGTCGAACGACCCCGGAGCGGCGGTCGACGTCCAGGCACCTCCCGAGAGCGTGTCGATGAGGGGTGCCGTCCCGGTTGCGGTCGAGGACTGGGCCACGTACTGGCCGACGGCGACGCAGTACTGCACCGACGGGCAGGAGACGGCGAGCAGGATGGAAGAAGGTGCGGGGCTGGCTCCGCTCGTCTTGGCATCACCCGGGACCGGAGCCCGGGTGACCGTGAGCACCCCGCCGGCCACCGACTCGGCCATGGCGTGCGATTGGCTCGAGGCGTCCGCGTACCGGCCGACCAGGATGCAGCTGCCCACTCCGGCACACGACGCACCGATCAGGACCGCGTTGGGCGACGATCCGGCATCGGACGGCAGGGGGGCCTCGGTCGGCGTCCAGGTGCCTCCGGAAAGGAAGAGGGCCAGTGCCTGGGTGTTGGCGCCGGCATCGACATAGGAGCCGACCGCCACGCACGAGCCGACGCCGCCGCACGACACGGTGTACAGAGTGACGCCGGGATTGGCATTCGCTCCGGCGGGCAGCGGCGCCTCGGTGGCGCTCCAGGCGCCGGAGGTCTCGGTGAGGAGCAGACCCTGGACATGGCTGCCGGCATCCCTATAGGTGCCGACCGCAGCGCACGAGCCCGGGGCAGGACACGCCAGGGCGGTGATGGTGACTCCTGGGTTGGCGTTGGCCCCGGAGGGAACCGGTGCCTCGGTGACGGTCCACGCGCCGCCGGCCAGTGTCAGGACGTACCCCTGGGTGGCCCCGCCCGTATCCTGGTACGTACCGACCGCGATGCAAGAGCCGACCGCGGTGCACCGCAATCCCGTTGGCGGAGCATCAACGGTCGGATTGGCATTGCCGGGAAGCGGTGTCCGGGTGGCGGTCCAGGACCCCCCGGACTGGGTGTCGGCGAACCCGGCAGGGTTCCCCCCAGTGGTGTATTCGCCTGCGGCCACGCAGTTCCCCGGCGCCGGGCAGGACGTGACGACGAGGTCCGACGTCCCCCCCGGGTCGGCGTTGGCGGGCAGAACAGCTGCAGTCGCGGACCACGTGCCTGTGGCGGCCGCGGCGGGCACAGCCGATGCGACGAGCATTCCTGTTGTCAGTGCGCAAGCGAGCGTCAGCACGCCTCCGAGCCAACGGAGGGACGCCCGCCGTGGGCTCCGAGTGAGGTGGGGTCCAGGTGTCTCGGTGCTCATCGTGCTCCCTTTCGCCCGGGTTGAAGTGTGGCATGGCAACTGTTGCACACTTCGGTGTGGCCGACGGGGACAGTTCGGGCACGGCGCTAGGTCGGCGCCACCTCGCGCAGCACCACCCGCCCGAACCGTTCGATGGCGGCCAGCTGGGCATCCCTCGTCTCACCGGGGAGGGCCACGCTGGCCCAGTCGACCCCGATCGCCTCGAGCCCCCGCAGCGATGCTGTCACCCGCTCCTCGTCGACCACGGATCCGCCGCCCATCGACAGCCCCTCGGGGATGAAGCAGACGGTCAGGGGTGCGCTGCGCCCGATCGATGCTGTGTGCTCGCGTGCGTAGGCCAGCGAGTGGGCCAGATCCTCTCCGCTCTCCAGCGGCGCCGTTCGGGTGCGTGCCGCCAGGCGGGCCGGGTTGGGGAAGGGACACCAGCCGTCGGCCAGCTCCACGGCCCTGCGGATGGCACGT
>Ga0075520_1000711_pt1 | contig 15077 bp, 9 predicted proteins | sample NGEPerB_FD_75100 | JGI IMG/M metagenome (GOLD analysis project Ga0075520, IMG submission 75100) | Arctic peat soil microbial communities from the Barrow Environmental Observatory site, Barrow, Alaska, USA - NGEE PermafrostAB12-B | ecosystem: Environmental > Terrestrial > Soil > Wetlands > Peat ... | reverse complement strand
TTCCGACAGTATTCGCAAATCGCTCGATCAGGCTGGCTATAAAGACGTCACCGTCAGTCAGGATCGCGACAAGGGCATAGTGACCCTCGGGGGGCAAGTCGTCAGCGAGAACGACAAGTCGCAGGCGGAGTCGCTTGCAAAATCTCTGGCAGGCACACAGGTTGTCGCAAATCAAATTGCGGTGCTTCCCGTGGGCGGAGAAAAAGACGCCAAGGCCGTGAATACCGATCTGGACGAAGGCATCGAGAAGAACCTGGACGCGGCGCTGATCCAGAACAAGATGCACGACAACGTGAAATACGAAGTGAAGAATGGTGTAGTTACGCTGAGCGGAGAGGTGAACTCGGAAAACAAACGCGCCAGCGCCGAGAAAGTGGCCTCGGGAGTGCCCAACGTGACGCAGGTCGTGAATAACTTGCAAGTTAAGAACCAGAAAGCCAGCTCTTCGCAATAAAGGTGGCGAGGTTGAGCCGCCTGGTCAGCATATGGTGCCTTTCATGGACAAGAAAGAGATCAATTCTCCGAGACTGACCGCTCATTTCGTCATCTGGATGATCGTGGCGTGTCTGCTGCTGTTAGCATTCCTCGGTCATTTTGTGTGGAAGGCGTTTTGAAGTCTTGGATGGTTTCCGTCCAAGCATGCCAGCCGTCTGAATAACTCTCTTTACCGCATTCTCTGAGGCCGGCACTTAACGGAGGAATCCAGAGTGGGAAAACCAGCAAACTCTGCTGAGGGCTTCTGGGACCGGCCGTTGCATGAACTCTTCGAACTTCTACCGGCCACCCCGGCTGGGCTGACGACCGAAGAAGCGCGACGACGATTGCGTCTCTACGGCCCAAACAGCATGGTCCATGAGTCCCGCTTCGCTGCGCTACTCAGTTTTTTTGGTTTCTTCCGCAACCCTCTCGTCGTCATTCTTATCATTGCCAGCGGCGTCTCTCTCGCACTCGGAGAGCACGTCGGGGGGCTCATCATCCTGGCGATCGTACTCTTCAGCGTGCTGCTGAATTTCCTGATGGAATTTCAGGCCCGGCACGCCGTGGAAGACATTCAGAAGCAGATCGCGCTGACCGCCGCGGTCGTGCGGGATGGACGAGAACAGGAGTTGCCCATTGCCGAGCTGGTCCCGGGAGATGTTGTCAGGCTCAACGCCGGAGACCTGGTACCTGCGGACGCTCGTTTGCTGGAGGTAAAGGACCTGCATGTGCGCGAGTCCGTGCTCACTGGCGAATCTCTGCCGGTTGAGAAGACGGTGGCTGATCTTCCCAAAGAAAAGCACGGCGTTGCTGACGCCAGCAACAGCGTTTTCCTGGGAACCGCAGTTCAAACGGGCATTGGCACCGCGGTCATCGTTTGTACGGGAAAAGACACCGCTTGCGGTGAGATTGCGAATCGGCTGGCGATGCGGCCTCCGGAGACCGAGTTCGGCCGCGGCATACGCCAGTTCGGAATGATGCTCACGTGGGTGACGATGGGGCTTGTTCTTTTCGTCTTGTTGGTGAACATCATCTTCCATCGTCCAGTGCTGGAGTCTTTCCTTTTCTCAGTCGCGCTGGCTGTCGGGATGACACCCGAAATGATGCCCATGATCATCACCGTGACCTTGGCTCAGGGCGCAAGGCGGATGACGAAGAAAAAAGTTCTCGTCAAGCAACTGTCGGCCATCGAGGACTTCGGAAGTGTGGATATTCTTTGTACCGACAAGACGGGCACACTCACCGAAGGGGAGATCGTGCTGGACCGGCATGTCGATTTCCAAGGTAAAGACAACGATAACGTCCTGCAACTCATTTACCTGAACAGCCATTTTGAGGCCGGCATCAAGAGCCCCCTTGATGATGCAATCTTGAAGCACGAGGCGCCTTCCATCGCAGGATACGACAAGGTGGACGAGATTCCCTTCGACTTCAACCGCAAGCGCCTTTCGGTAGTAGTGCAACACGCTGACGGCAATCTGCTAATCACCAAGGGCGAGGCCGAAAGTGTGTTTGCCATTTGCGACTCGGTAATGATCGATGGTGTCCCCCAACCGTTCGACGCCACCCGGCGTGCAGAAGCCGAGAGCACCCTGAAAAAGCTAAGCGCGGATGGCTTCCGCGCGCTCGGAGTGGCAACGCTGAAGGTTGAGAAAAAGGATGCGTACACCATAGCCGCAGAGCAAGCAATGACGCTCGTCGGTTTCGCGGCATTTTTAGATCCGCCGAAGGAAGGCGTACTTGCCGTCCTGAAGGCACTCAAACAGAATGGCATTTCCGTAGTCGTGATGACGGGAGACAACCAGTACGTGACGCAAAAAATCGCTCACGACGTAGGTCTGGATGCAGACCGCGTTCTTGTGGGGAACCAGCTCGATGCGATGGACGACGCCGCCGTGGCCTACCAGGCGGAGAACGGCGCCATATTCGCCCGGGTGTCCCCGGAACAAAAGAACCGGGTAATCCTCGCCCTCAAGACCCGCGGGCACGTTGTCGGCTATATGGGAGATGGAATCAACGATGCTCCGTCGCTGCACACCGCGGATGTTGGAATCTCGGTCATGAATGGAGTAAACGTGGCCAAAGACGCTGCCAAGATCATCCTGCTGGAGAAAGATCTTGCGGTGATCAATGAGGGAGTGCTTGAGGGACGCCGCTCGTTTGCCAACATCATGAAATACATCATCATGGGCACGAGCTCAAACTTCGGGAACATGTTCAGCATGGCCGCGGCATCTCTGTTTCTGCCCTTCCTGCCGATGCTCCCGAGCCAAATCCTGCTGAACAACTTTCTCTATGACGTTTCACAGGTCAGCATCCCCAGCGACAACGTGGATGCGGCTACCGTGCAAAAGCCGAAGCGATGGCAAATTGGATTCATCCGCCAGTTCATGGCGATCATCGGCCCCATCAGCTCAATCTATGATTTCCTCACTTTTGGCGTACTGCTGTGGGTGTTCCATGCTTCCACCAACGAGTCTCTGTTCCACACTGGATGGTTCGTGGAGTCCCTGGCTACACAGACGCTCGTGGTTTTTGTGATCCGGACGGCCGCGAACCCGCTCAAGAGCCGGCCCAGCCGACCATTGTTGATCAGCGTTTTAGCCATCGTTACTCTGGCGACCGTGCTGCCGTATACACCGCTGGGAAAGCTGCTACGGTTTACACCGCTGCCCGTATCGTTGTTGGCGGCAATTGCGTTTCTGGCGGTGACCTATCTCATCGTCGTGCAGTTCGTGAAGACCTGGTTCTATCGTCGGCACGCGCTGCTTTGATACGAACGGCCTCGCACGAGTCTGCTCGACTTCGTCACGCGACACCACTTCTCGTTCGCAATTGCGTCAGTTCCTCTTCAGCTTTGAGCCAGTCGTCCAACTCGTGGCCATCTTCTCGTCCGCGTTGCTCGTACAGTTCGAATGCACGACAACGGATCTGCTCTGGTAATCCAGATGTGCTTTCGATCTGAACTCGCGTGGGCGTCGAGGAGGGTGGTTTGCGGGTAGATTTCATGACCGATACCTCCATTCTGCACGAGTGGCGTGCAGCGTTACCGCTTCAACATTATCCGCTGGTTCGCAAGAAGCAAAATCGTTACGCTGCCGCCGCGTGATGCTTCAACCCTGCCGTTGAACGTGGAGCGAACCTGCGAGCGAGGGTTACTCTTTCAATGACCGATGACTGCTGTTCCGGCGGTTCGCTCTTCATTACGAATTCATCCACCAACCACAGGATTCGTTCCGGCATCTCGCAGTACGCTGAAAGCAAAATGACCGGCAGGTTGGGAAACCGTTGCTTGATAAGGTAAGCGATCGCTTCCGCATCCATGCCTTCCTGTTTGTACTCCAGTAACACGGCAACCACTGGCGATTCCTCACAAAATCTTCATCGCCGTGTAGCCGCTCAACGCCACTCTAACGCAATAACCACGAGGTTCCAGAGTCGCTTTGCGAAGTTCCAACACCTGAGGAAGGTCGTCAATGCACAAGACGGTGGGGCAGTCCATGTCCATATTTCCCCCGTGAAACGTTTTCTTAACCGCGAAATTTAATTGAAGAGGGTTTCGGGGTGATGTTCAAGATTGCTCACTTGCGAAACATTTGCTGCTTGTCGTGCCAAGAAGGGACTGTTGGGCGCGTTCAAGGCGGGTTCTGCATTATTGCCTCGTCGGGATCGAGTGATCAATTCTGAGCAGACGTGAGTTCCTGCAAGTTGCATTCTGTGCAAATGAAAGCTTTGTCTCCGACAAGCTTCCAAGGAGGATAGGGCCATGGGTACTTCCCCTAAACACCGGATCCTCGTCGTTGACGACGAACCCAGCATCTGCGAGACCACGGCATTCTTGCTCGAAGCGGCAGGATATGAGGTCAGTACTGCGGTGGACGGCTTCGACGCGCTTCTGCAACTCAAATCGGTGCCCTTTGACGTGATCATTTCCGATCTCAACATGCCCCATATGTCGGGCTTTGAGTTTCTGTCTGTGGTGCGCCGACGCTTTCCAGAAATCGCCGTAGTGGCCGTCAGTGGCGCTTATGAGTCGGGAGATAGCATCCCTGGTGGAGTCATCGCTGATGCCTTCTACGCAAAGGGACGGCAAGATCCCAGAGACATCCTGCACACCGTCGCCGAGTTGATCGAGACCTCGCCTGTACGTTGGGTCAATCATCACCGTCAATCCGCTCCGGTGTGGATACCCCGTAGCGGCAAGGATTCGAAAGGCATACCATTCATCGTGCTGACCTGTACCGAATGTCTACGATCTTTTCCTTTAAGCGTGATGCGGGAAGATGTACAGGAGATTCAGGAGACGCTGTGTCTGTTCTGCGCTACGCCGGTCAAATACATCATTGATTTTTCTCGTGCAGTCAGTTCTCCAAAACCGCGGGCGGCAGCAGCAATCTCCGATTGGAGCCATTAGAAGGGATTGGCAGGCCTGATCACAACCCACTGTTTTGTGGCTAGCTCAGGCCGCCGATTTCGGCGGCCTGTTTTCTTGTAGTTGCAGGGAGGCTGGAACGAGCCCTTCGTGACCAGGCGGCCGTCGGGCATTGCGGAGGATCTTGCTGACCATGGAGCGAGAGATGCGATGGGCTTTGGCGATGTTGGTGAGCGAGATCCCACGATCACGATCATGCAGGATTGCCAGTCGATCGACATCGATAGGCCGTCGGCCGATGTGTCTGCCTTCGAGCTTGGCGCGCCGCATGCCGGCGCGCACCCGTTCTATGATGAGATTGCGCTCGAGTTCGGCGATGGCACCGATAATGACGATCATTGCCCGGCCGAGTGGTCCGCCGGTGTCGACATTCTCCCGGAACGAGACGAACTCGATGTTGAGGTGGTTCAGCTCATCGAGGACTTCAAGGAAGTGGCGAGTAGAACGGGCGATGCGATCGAACGCCCAGACCAGCACAACATCGAAACGATGCTTGCGGGCATCGTGCAGGAGGTCGTCGAGCCCCGGCCGTTTCGGCTTGGCCCCACTGATCCGGTCGGTGTACTCACGAACGATCTCATTACCACGCTGCGCAGCCATCGCTCGCAGGTCGTGCAGCTGGGTTTCAGGATGCTGATCGAGGGTCGAGACCCGCAGGTACACGGCACAGCGCTTCATCAGCGCTGACCTTTCTTCTTCGCTTCGAACCCGTATTTCTCGACATACTGCTGGATGAACTGCATCAGTACATCCGTCATGTTAGGCACTTGACCGAACGATTTCTGTGCTCAATGCGTGGTGAGACTGTGCAAGGGGGTTCAGTTTCGGACGCATGCCTTCGTTGTTCACCTGCGGCCTTTGAGCAGATTCCATTTGGAAGAGGGGCCGGCCCGAACTTTCCAATCCCAGATGGCTTGGTAATACGACTGCGATCTCAGCGCACGAAGCGCGCGGCAGTTCCGCGCGGAGAATGTCAATGCGCTCAACCATACCAACCTCGGAACGAGGCAGGGCTATCTCAACGAACCGTAGTTCGGGACCATTACCTTCGTTGCGCTCCCTGAATCGCTACCCAGTGCAACGCGCCGCGTCATGTTGCGCTACTGGGTTCCCCGGAGGCAACAACGGGTGCAGAACATACCTCTTGTTCGACCGAACTTGGCAATGCTGAGGGCGATGGGCGAGCAGCTATACAGGTCGGTTACGATGGTTCGCATCCAAGCGCCGGAACGAAGCCACCAACCGGAAAAGGCGCGGCCGTCCACGGTGGTGACGCGCATCCTTCGCCACTCCGAATCAGGGACTTCTCCGCGCTCGATGAGAACCTCGACGCTCCGAGTATCGGCCGTCAGCCCGACGCGCAGAAGTTTTAGTGCGCTTTCTTTAGCACTCCAAATCAGGGTGGTGGCTGCGTGCCGTTCGTCAGCCGCTGCGCATTGACCCACCGTTTCGGCTTCCTGTTGAGTAAAGAAATCGGCGACAAAGGCATCGATTCTCGTCTCCACGGTTTCGAGATCGCAACCTAAAGCCGAAGTGGGTGGGGCTACTGCGGCGAGCGCTCTTTGATGGCTATGACTAATGGAGATGGAGGCCAGCGAACTGATTCCATTGACAAACGCTTCCGGAGCGCCCGACAAGGTGGGACGTATTTCAATCTGACGCAGGACGGACGAAGATAGTTCAGAACCAAAAAAATTCACGAGAGCGCACTTGGCCGTCCAGCGACCGAGCAGCCATTCAGCCCGGCGCTTTGGAAAATGAAGTTCGCGACAGCGCGCGGATTCGAGCGGCGTCAACCACTCCGTATCTGGAGGCAATTCATCGGAACTGCACTCAAGCCAGTACAACTTCACCGGGCGCATGCGACTCCACCTCTAGGCGTGTCTCGTGTTTCTGAATTCCACGCTCGACCGCGTGGACGAGATATGGGCGAAGGTCACTGGCCGGAAGGATGTTATCCAGAGCTCCGACCTGCAACGCCCGGTGGACACTGTGAATCTTGTCGAACTCTGCTGCGACCTCACCAAGCTTCTCGGAATGGATTCTCGGAAAGACTTCGTTCCATTCCGTAGTCAGCCGATTCTTCTGCGCTCCTTCGGCCGCTTGGATAGCTGCACTGAGCCGCTGAAGCCTTTCGTCTCTGCGGGCACGTGCTTCTACCTCGCTGGCGAAGACTACCGCAGCAGCGGGCGCTCCACCAATTACCGAGGCGTAGGTTCCTTCCAGCGCGACGACTTCCACGCTATTGTTTAATGCGCGCGAGAATACGACGTATGCGCCGCCGTGATAGCGAGAGACAACGCAGAAGACCAGAGGACCCTTGAAATTCACCACCGCGCGACCGATTTCCGCTCCATATTCCAATTGCAATCGACGCATGGACTCCGGCGAACCGTCGAAGCCTGAGAGGTTGGCAAGGATCACTATGGGACGGTTATTGCTGGCCGCGTTGATCGCCCGCGCCACCTTTTTCGATGACATTGGAAAGAGCGTACCCGAAGTCCACTGATCGGGCCCATCAGCTGGAACAAAGCCAAATCGCGCTAAGGGTTTCGATTCAATTCCGATCATGCAAACCGGAAATCCGCCAAGGTGTGCGTCCCAGATTACCGCGGTTTCCGCTCCGCGCATTCCGGAGTAACGTTCGAGTGGAGCATGGTCCTGATCGCTTACCGCGCGCATAACTGTGCGGATATCGAAGGAGCGCTTGCGGCCAGGATTTGTTTCGTTCCTGAAAATGTCTCCTACGGTAGTGAATCCGTTTTCAGATTCTTCGCCTATGGGGTATCGGCAGACATCGCGTGTTACGGGATCGTCCGTGGCGGCCTTACGTGGGAAGCGCTCACCGGGCGCAACGTAGGTGTGCTCGTAATGGCGCATCAGGATCTGGCAAGCCTCGTCGATGTCGCGCGCATAGTATTGCGCCTGGCCGTTGACGCCCATGATTCGGTCGTAGCCTCCGATGCCATGATTGTCGTCAGCTGAGACGGAGCCGGAGTAATCTAGAGCGCGCTTGCCGGTGAGGACCATCGCTCCTTTTGGAGTCATGATTAAGATGCCGCGCGTATGCATCAGCATCGTGGCTTCGGCGTTCCAATACGGTTGCGCGCCGACGTTGATGCCGTTCACGACGATGTTGACTTCGTGTCCTGCCTGTGTGAACTCGACAAGGCGCTTGAGCACGCGCGCGATCCAATCCATGTTTTCGACGCCGCTCTCCATCGAGATCTTGGCCCCGGCTGAGACCGGAAACCATTCCAGCGGGACTCGCATGCTCTCGGCCAGATCGAGGGCAGCGTTAATACGGCGGCACTCTGGCTCAGCAATTGCGCCAAGATCTTTGCTAGGGTCGCCTAGCAGGACGACGCGCACCATCCCCTCGGGATGCCGCTGGGTGAAGTTACGGATAACGCCCACGATGACATTTGCCGTGTTCTCTCCGTAGGCGCGTGCGACCGGGACGAGCATTCCTGCCTCGTCAAGATCGTATTCAGTGAACTCGCCCGGCGGGAGATCAGCCCGCGTACCGTCTGCGGGCGGAGTAAGCAGCTTGATGATCTCGTAGGGATAGATCAGCCCGCGCTGGCGCATCTTCACCACTTTTTGCTCGTACGCCTGAAGTGGCCTCATCGGTTGCAGCTTGGACGCGGGCCGGAAGGTCATGAGTAATCCGGCATCCCCGGGCGCGGATAGGCGGATGATCGTGTCGCGGATCTCGCGGGTGCGTGGATTGGGAACGCGCGCACGCACAACCACCTGCTCGAGACCGAGACCGTCGGTGGATGGCGCCAGACGATGCACGATCGCTTCCATCTCTTCCGGAGAAAGGTTCATAGTCGGCCACACATAAAGGAAGATGCGGTTCCAGTACAGGCGACTTCGTTGCGGACGTTGCGATTGCACAGAGCGAATGGCTGCTACAGCCTCCGCGAACATGCGCTCCAAGTGAGGCAGTTGCACGATTCGTCCTGACTCATCTTTGATCGGCGTGAGATCTCGGATCTCTGCGACGGCAAAGAGACGTTCATCCTTCGGATTGCTGTTCGCGACTGCATGAAGGACGAAGATGTCTTCGGCCGAAGGGAGGCGCGTGATGTTGAAATTGCCCAGCCGCCAGAGATGCAACCGCTCGCCCGTCATGGGATGAACCCCGTGGAAGAGTTGCACTTCGGCGTAGCCGTGCTCGCCGGGTTCGTAGGTGAAGTACTGCATCTCCGGATGATCCGGATAGCCGTTTTGTGCGGAGACAGCAACCACGACGCTCTTGACGGAACGCGGGAAGCGGACCTTGCCGAGCACGGCTTGCAGTTCCTGCTGCAGCTCGCCAGCATTCGGACAAAAAATATTGTTCCAGACCATGAGGTCCAACACGACATGTTCATTGGCGGGAATACGTGCGAAGACCGAGCCGACGCGATCAAATATTGTTTCGAGAGCGCTGCGGTCTGTATGGATGGCGAAGATGTTAACGCGAGTGCCGCCTTCTTCATAGTTGGTAGAGACGCAGCACAATCCATCCACAGCGGCCGCGCTGAACTCCGCAAGCCTGCGAACGCAGTAATAGCGGGAAATCATGATCTCGAGCATGGTTTGCTGCAGGTGCTCGGGAGAACCGGCGAATCTCTTACAGAACAAGCTCGCCAGCGGTTGCGGGCAATCAATCAGCCACCGCTTTTTCTCGTGTCGGTCGGGGCCGCCTGGATTGGCAGCAAGGTAGTCCAGGTTATCTTGCACGGTAGCCAGAATGTCCGCCTTGGCCCGTTCGAAAATCGGCTGTTCGAAACAGCGATACCGCAGTTCACGCGCAAGCTCGCTGACCGCCGGGAACGCTGAGCGGGTGATGCTAATCATTCGGTCGAGCAATGCCCTGAACGCAGTGTCTGGAGGATGAGAGCTGGCATCCAGGGTTTCGAGACGATGCTGCAAGATGCGTAGAATAGCGGCGACCTGTTGGTCAATTCGCTGGTGAGATTTGTAGATCCAAAGCAGGCTCTCCTGGAGTTGGGGTGAGCGGTCCAAACCTTCCATTCCATAGTGACGGACTGCCCTCTGCAGGGCGTCAATGAATTCCGGAGGCAGACTGTTGTCTGCAGGATCGGACGTGTGGAGGAAGGAGAAGAGGCAGGCTTCTGCGCTCGGGGCTTCTCCGATGATTTCCTTTCCAAGCTTCGGGGTATTGCGGAAGAGCGCGCAAAGATCGACGAAGATGGAGAGAATACGGTCTTCTTCCTGCTGCATCCTGCCGCTGGAGGGCCATGCTGCAGCAGTCGACTTGCCCTTTGCGATCGCTTGTTCAGGTTTCACGTCAAATCCAAGAAGCAGCTGCCGGAGATTCTCAAGGGTTTCGAACGGTGAGGCAGCCGGGGCGTTTGCAAGTGCCATCAGTTGCAAGCGGGGTGTGACGGTGCTGCTATCGGACGTCGAGTCAGGGTCTATCTGAAGGAGAGGTGCGCCCGGACACACTTGGACATTTGGAATTGTCATTACCCGGCGTACGGTTCCGGAGAACGGTGCGACGACCTGCATCTCCATCTTCATCGCTTCGAGAACTGCGACGCGGTCGCCGGTTGTGACGGTGTCCCCGGGGCTTACCGAGATCGACACCACAACGGAAGGAGAAGGAGCTCGTACAATGCCGCCGTCTCCACGTTCAATAAGGTGGGAGATTCCATCCACTTCCATCCGGTAGCTCGAACCCTGCTCAACGGAGACGATTCGAGATGTCCTGCCGGCGAATGAAAAGGTACTTTCAAAAGGACGCAATCGCTCGACGTGGACCGGGAAGCACCCGCCATTGATCTCCAATCGGTAGTCTTTCACTCCCACGCGAAAGACATGAACGATGTATGGATGTCCGAGATAGCGCAACTCGACGCGGCGGCCGATTTCGCTGCGGACTTGTGGTCGACCGCGGAGCGCCGAGGCATAGAACTGCGTGCGTTCGATCGCAAGTTCAGAGTCGTAGGCTTCTATGGCCGCGCGCATCAGGGCGATGTGGCCGTGATCATCTGTGAGGAGATGCCCGCTGGCGGCGAGTCGATCAAGCCATGCGCTATCGTAGGTTCCGTCGCGCACTTCGGGGCGGTCGAGCAATTGGATAAGGAAGGAGCGGTTAGACATGCCTTCCTTGATCACGACCACGCTCTCGCGCAATGCGCGCTGCAGGCGCGACATCGCCTCCTGCCGATTACGTCCGACGGCTATGATCTTGGCGATCATGGAATCGAATTCCGGAAGAATAGCGTCGCCTTCCTCAACGCCCGTATCGACACGGATGCCTGGTCCGGTTGAGAGTCTCAAGCGCTCAACCACGCCGGGAGCGGGAGCGAAGTTGTTCCCCGCATCCTCTGCGTTCAGGCGCACTTCGATTGCATGGCCCCTCGTTGCCGGCGGCACACCTTCGAGCCGCCCTCCCTGCGCTACCAGCAGTTGCAGTTTCACCAGGTCCGCGCCGGTGGTGCACTCGGTAACCGGATGCTCAACCTGTAAGCGGGTGTTCATTTCCATGAACAGCAGGCGCTTCGTACTTGGAACATAGAGGAACTCGACTGTTCCGGCGTTTTGATAACCCGCAGCGCGGCTGAGACGAACGGCGGCATCACGCAGTTGGGCATCCTGTTCAGCAGAGAGTGCGGGAGAGGGCGCCTCTTCGAGGACCTTCTGGTGGCGGCGCTGGATGGTGCAGTCACGCACGCCGAGCGCCCAGGTGGTGCCGAAACCATCAGCAATAATCTGGACTTCCACGTGACGCGCGCCGTCGATGCGTTGTTCGAGGAATACCGTGGGATCTCCGAAGCTCTTGAACGCTTCGCTGCGCGCGGCTTCGAAGGCACGCTCCATCTCGGCAGGAGAGTGTACCTGCCGGATGCCGCGGCCTCCGCCACCGGAGGCTGCTTTTATGAAGAGCGGATATCCGATTCGTTCGCCATGCTCGTAGGCGTTAGCGAGGGTGTCTACCGGACCGCCACTCCACATTGCGACCGGAATCTGCGCTTTTTCCGCCATCTGCTTAGCGCAGATTTTGTCGCCCAGGCGTCGCATCACTTCACTGCTTGGACCAATTAACACAATACCCATCTCACGACAGAGGTCGGCAAAGCCGGCATGCTCTGCTACGAATCCCCAACCCACCCAGGCTGCCTCAGCGTTCGACGCACGGAGTGCACGTTCCAAGCAGGGATAATCAACATAACTGCTATGGAGCATCTTCGTGGCCGAATCCGGAACCTGGGCGGGTCCGATGCAGACCGCTTCATCTGCTTCCCTGACGAACATGCTTTGCCGGTCTGGCTCGGTAAAGAAAGCGATCGTGTGCAGATTCGCACCAGGCTCTTGATTGAATTCGCGCACCGCGTGAATGAAACGCATGGCCGGTTCACCGCGATTAACAATCGCGACTCTTCGAAATTCGTGATTCATGACCACACCCTCTTGGGATTGGAAGTTCAGTGGACTTCCTGCAGGGTCACCCCTTCGGGAGTGATGAGTTTCTTCAATGAGGCCAGCGCGTCCGCATCAATCGGCGCAGACAGCGCAGCCGTGCTGTAACCGTGGATTTGCAGGTAGCGGTTTCCGATTGCATCGACAACTTCAGCGTCAAACGTCTGGCGCTCCGCGTTCGGAGTGACCATCGCGTAGAGATGGCCTGAAACCATGCGCGGAGAATGCCATGCCATTACCTGGTCTACCCGTATGGGCAGTCCCATCGTGCTATGCGCACCCATCTCCCAAAGCCCAGCGGTCTGGAAGCAGAGCTCGATGAGGCGCGGCGCCATCTGCGTCGGAAGATCGGAAGGCTGGTGATTTACGGGCAGGTCCATCGCCATTTCTCCGATAATCCGTGTTCCATCCCACCAGGCGCGTTCCAGAACCTGGTACGCCGGTCCGTGGAAATAGATCCGGTAGATCTGCGCTGCATCCACGATCGCATCGGGCGAGAGCAGCGGCCTGATGACCGGCGCGGCTTCGTGAGGACGATTCTGCAGGCGAACTCGGGCGGTGAAGTGCGTGGTTTGCTGGGCTTCGGTTTGCGTTGCCAACATGCGTCTTCCTTCAAGGCGGCACTCTGAAATGAGACGGTCACCCTCCGGACGGAATATGGCTTTCACGAACAACGTCCGGGGCTCGTCTTTGTAGAACTTGAAGGGAGAGAGGAAGTTTACCTCTTCAATGCCGTCAATGTGCCACCCCGGATGTACACAGAGTGCTGCTTCCGCAAACGCCTCAATTCCCATAACTCCCGGAAGAACGGGAGTGCCGTCGATGCGGTGGTCGTTCAGGAAAGGCTGTGATGCGGGATCGAGCTTGGTTTCCATTGTTAGGCCGTCGTAGATGCCCATGCCAGTGATCTTCCCGACCATGGGGCCGGGAGCGGGAAGTTGCTCGCGCGAGCTTTCAAGTGCTTCTAGGTCGAGGCCGCCGGTGGGATCAAATTCCTGTAACAGCGCGCCGAGCCGCTGGGCCACGACGATCTCGCCACGCGTGCCCCCGGAAGTAAGCTCGCGGCGAATGAGAGGAACGCCGGCTGCAGGATCGAGCATATCGATGCCGGCGACTTCCATCATCTTGGGGATAGAGCCGCGGGTAGCCATGCCGATCTTTCCCCACGCCGTCCAGTCAATCGCAATGCCACGGGTTTGTGGCCGCACGGAGCGGAAGTTCGAGACGATCTTGCAGAGCAAATCGTTGGCAGAGCTGTAATCGGTTTGGCCGCCATTTCCGAACCGGCCGGCAATCGAACTAAATACGACGACGGCGCCAAGAGGCATGTCGCCGATTGCGTGCAGGAGGTTGAAGAAGCCATCCGCCTTCACGTCGAACACCAGGTCGAATTCCTTCGGCTCTTTGTCGGGAAGGAAGTGGCTGCGTTCCACTCCTGCTGCGTGCAGAAGTACGTCGATGCGTCCGTGCTTCCCGCGAATCTCCTCAATTACGCGGGCGGTTGCGGCAGGGTCAGTGAGGTTGATACAGCGATAGTGTGCAGCACCGCCGCTGGCATGGACTGCATCTATCGCCGATTGCGCGGCCTGCTGCCGCTCGAGCGTCGCGAGTTCCCGCTCGATCATCGCAGGCGTGGCCCGCTTCTTACTTGTGCTCAAGCGCGTTGCCAGCTCTCGCTTCAATCCCTCCTTGTCAGAAGAGAAGCGCTTCAGGTCGTCGCTGCCTGCATCCGGTTCTGCTACGAGGTCGAGCAGGTAGAAGATGCCGCCCGATGCGGAAGCGAGATCGGAGGCGATCGCGGACACGATACTGCCTGCCGCCCCCGTGATCACGAACACGGTTTCCTTAGTTAGTGGCAAACCGGGAAGCCCATCGCTGGCGGCTTGCTCCTGCAGCGCAATCGTCCAGCGAAGGCCACCTTTGTATCCGATCTCTACAGCACCTGGGTCGCGCAAAGTTTCAGCGATCAGGAGTTGGGCGATTTCGGTTGCGTTGGCCTTCGCCGAGAAATCGATCGACTTTACGGTTGCATCCATACGTTCCCGCTTAAATGACTTGGTGAAGCCAACCACCGCGCCACCCATCGGGGCAAGAGCGCCGGCTGCATCGTAGCCATGTTGTCCCCCTAACCTCGTGCCGGACACGAGGAAGGTTGAGGGTGATTTGAATTGCTCGTAAAGCGTGCGCATCGTCAGATACAGATACTTAAGGCGCGCGGCAATTCGCTCATGCCAGACCTTCAGGTCCAAATCAGGAAGAGTTTCTTCCTGGTCCAGTGCGGGCAGCCAATACACTCCGTGGATGGGCCCCGCGGCACACCATTGCTGCAACGTCTCCGTCAGAGCGGGTGCATCGGGGATGCTGTCAAAGGTGAGCACCTCGACATCGGCTGCATGCAATTGTGCGATCAACTGGATTGCCACGCCGCCGAGGTCCGGCATTACGACGACACGAATTCCAGTGTTTAAGGCGACGCCCGTCTGCTTGCAAAGCTCAAGCGGTGGACGTAACACTGGAACGGGCACGCGTCGCGGAACGCGGTTGGCCCCGTCGAACGTGGCGAGCACACGGTGTGCATCTGCCAGTACCGGCGATTGCACCGTGGTGGCTGGCGCGGGGGCAGGAGCAGTGAGTTGCGTCGCGCCCGACCTGTCACGTGCGAACTGAATCACGTGGTTCAATGTCGGAAAGTCACGCAGCTTCAGATTTTCGTCGCGAGGAATGTTGT
>Ga0075520_1000710_pt1 | contig 15086 bp, 13 predicted proteins | sample NGEPerB_FD_75100 | JGI IMG/M metagenome (GOLD analysis project Ga0075520, IMG submission 75100) | Arctic peat soil microbial communities from the Barrow Environmental Observatory site, Barrow, Alaska, USA - NGEE PermafrostAB12-B | ecosystem: Environmental > Terrestrial > Soil > Wetlands > Peat ... | reverse complement strand
CCAATGAACACGCGGTAGTCTTTGATGCGTCCGCCGCCTTCGCCTTGGCGCGGAACGTAACGGAAGCCGGAAATCGTCTGCGTTTTTCCCAAGTTGAAAATCAGCCGATGCGGATAACCGGGCGACGCGCTGCCCCATTGCGTGTGCCAGAAATTGGCGGTCTGACCGTCAATCGCGTTCTCCGCCGAGCCGTCTTCTTTCTCACGTTCCTCGCTGTCCACATAAGCCACTGTCCAGCCGTCGTGACTGATGGTTTTGCCGTCCGCGCCGATCAAATCCAGTTCTGCCACGGCGGCGTAAGGCTGGCCATCGTGCGCGTTGAGTGATTCAAGGCAAAAAAATTTGCCGCTCGCGGGCGCGATGAATTTTATTTCCTGCGTGTCCGCACCGGGCGCAAACGAGCCGCTGTGTGCGGGCGTGGCGGAATCCAGATTTAATTTTACAACCGAGCGATGCGATTTCTGGAAATCTTTTTCGGGATGCAGTTCGTCAAGAATCGGTTTTTCCAGACCGGCGACGGCGTGGCTTTCCGGGCCGGCCAGATCGAGAACCACAATTTCATTTTCGCCCGCGCGCAGCCAGCAACCCGGCGCGTAGGCCGTTTGCGACGGACCAATATTCCAGTAACGGCCGAGGCAATGGCCGTTCACCCAAAGATCGCCTTTGCCCCAGCCGCGCAGATCGAGAAACGTGTCGCCGGCTTTTTCCAGATTGAACGTCGCGCGCCAGAACGCCGGCATGGTGGTCGGAGCGGAATTGAATTTCAACCCGGCGAGCATCCTGTCGTCGAGCGGCAATTGAAAAATCTGCCAGCCTTTCAAAATTTCGCCGCCGAGTTTCACCGGCGCGATGAGGCCTTTGCGGTCGGACATTTCCGGCCCGAAATTGATGCGGCCCATCGGCTCAACGAGAATGTCGAGCTGCGAATCTTTTTTGCGTTCGGGCAGAAGGATTTTTGCATTTGCACTTCGGCGGTCAAGGATGCCGGCGCGTTTTCCGTCAATGAATACAAAGCCAAAATCATGGATGGCGGCCGCTTCCAAAGTCGTTGCCGGCCCGGCGGGAATCGTTGTGCGATACAAAATGCAGCCGTAACCTTGATCGTATTTTTCCATGTTGCCCGGCTGCTCGTCAGTCAACGCGGCGGGCAGATTGTCAAAAATGGGCGCGCATTTTGTCGCAGTCACCGGCGCAAAAGTGATGACGGGATTTTGCGCGGGCGGTTCCGGCAGCGTTTCGCCGGGCAAAAGATATTTGGAAAAAAGTTCACGCGTCTGGAAAAATTTCGGCGTGGCCCAGCCGGCTTCGCTGATGGGCGCATCGTAATCGTAGCTGGACGTGTCCGGCTTGAATGGCCGGTCGCAGCCCGACCACAGCCCAAACGTCGTGCCGCCATGCGCCATGTAGATGCTGAACGAGGCACCCATGTCGAGCATGAGCTTCAAGTTGGGAAGATAATTTTCCGGTTTGCCGGTGTGATGCGGCTGGCCCCAGGTGTCAAACCAGCCGGGATAAAACTCGCTGCAGATCAGTGGGCCGGTCTTCTGGATTTTGCGCACCTTGGCAAAATTGTCCGCCACGTCGCTGCCAAAATTTCCCGCTTGGAACAGATTCGTGAGCATCCCGTTTTTCATCTGATCCGGCGGATTGCACTCGAAGAGCGGCACGTCAAAACCCGCGTCCTGCAGGGCTTTTCTCACTTCATCCATGTAGGCTGCGTCCTTGCCGTAGAAGCCGTATTCATTTTCCACCTGTGCCATGATGATTGGACCGCCGTGCGTGATTTGCAGCGGGCCGAGCACGCGGCCAACTTCTTTCAGATAAGATTTCACCGCGTTGAGGTAATGCGGGTCGCGCGTGCGCAGTTGGATGTCGTCATGTTTCAGCAGCCACCAAGGCGTGCCGCCCATTTCCCATTCGGCGCAGGCATACGGGCCGGGCCGCAGAATCACCCACAAACCTTCCGCCTGCGCGATGCGGCAAAATTCCGCGTCGTCGGCCTGACCGGTCCAGACATATTCGCCCGGCTTCGGCTCGTGCAAATTCCAGAACAGATACGCGCAGACCGTGTTCAAGCCCATCGCCTTGGCCATCTGCAAGCGGTGACGCCAGTATTCCTTCGGCACGCGCGCCGCGTGGATTTCGCCGCAGCGGATTTGCAGCCGCTGGCCGTCGAGCAGAAAATCATTCGTGCCGATGGCGAAGATGTGCGCCGGCGTCTGCGCCGGTAGATTCGCGGCGAGCAAAATGGCGGCGGTGAGCATGGAAAATAATTTCGGGACGTTCATGCGGAAATGATGCTTGTTCAGATTGGCGTCGGCAAATCTGATTTTACACTTTCGCCCGGCAAAAAAATCGTGAACATTTCCGGCCCTTGTCTGTCATATTTTTGGCCGCACAAAATAATGCCGCAGAAACTTAAAATTTTAATCGGGTTGCTCGTCGCCGCGCTCTTCAATGGCGCGGCGTTCGCAGCGTCATTCACCGCCGCGCTCGACCGCGACACCGTGACGCTGGGCGAAAACGCAACGTTGTCGCTCAAGTTTGAAGGTGTGCAACCGCAGGATGCGCCCGCCTTGCCGTCCGTGGCCGGGCTGCAATTTCAATACGTCGGGCCGTCGAGTTCGTTCAGCTTCATCAATGGCCAGACCAGCTCCAGCATCACCTACAATTATATCGTGGCGCCGCAACGTGCCGGCGAGTTTGTCATTCCGGAAATCCGGGTGAACGTGAACGGCCAGCCGTTTTCCTCACCGGCAGTGAAACTGACCGTGCAGAAAGCCGGCGCGCCGTCCGCCGCCGCCGTGAATTCCGGTTCGGAAATTGCGTTTCTCAAACTCACGCTCCCGCAGAAAAAAATTTATTCCGGCCAGACGGTCATCGGTCAGATTGAACTTTGCCTCCGCGACGACGTGCAGAATTACGGCAACTTGCAATTTTCCAGCACCCCTACCGATGGGTTTCAGATTGGAAAATCGGCGCAAGGCTCCAACCACCGCGCGCAGATCGGCAACCGCGTTTACACCATCGTCCCGATTTCCGTCGCGCTCACCGCCGTAAAGTCCGGCCCGCTCACGCTTGGCCCGTTCACCGCCAGCGCCGTCGTCGTGCTGCCCTCGCAAAATCAGGGCGGCGATCCGATGTTCTCCGCCTTTTTCAATCGCGGTGAACAAAAACAGGTTTCCCTCACCACCGAAGAAATCAATGTCCAATCGCTTCCGTTGCCGGATGAAAATGTGCCGCCGGATTTCAATGGTGCCATCGGCAGTTTTTCGGTGAACTTCAGTGCCGGGCCGACCAATCTCACCGTTGGCGATCCCGTGACCGTGCGCGTGCAGATTTCCGGACGCGGCGCGCTCGACGCGATTACGCTGCCTGTCCAAAATGCGTGGCACGATTTCAAAACTTTTCCACCCACCGCCAAGGTTGAAAACGCCGACAAGTTCGGACTCGAAGGCACAAAAATTTTCGAGCAAATCGTCTCGCCGCAGAATTCCGATGTGCGCGAACTGCCACCGTTCAACTTCTCGTTTTTCAATCCTGACGATGGGCGGTATCACACGCTCGCACAAGCTGCCGTGCCGCTCGTTGTCAATGCCGCCGCGGCCACGCCGCTGCCGGCGATCGTGGCGAACAAAAATTCCGCGCCGGAAAACCAGACGCCGCAGGACATTTTGCCGATCAAGGAAAAGCTCGGCTCGCTCACGCAACCCGGCGCGCCGCTCGTCACGCAGCCCGCATTTCTCGTCGCGCAGGCCGTGCCGGTGCTGGCGTTTCTCGCCGCGTTCATCTGGCGCAAACGCACGGACAACCTCGCAAACAATCCGCGATTGCGCCGTCAACGCGCCGTCGCGCAACTCGTCAGTGGCGGCTTGAGTGATTTGAACAGGTTCGCCGCCGAAAATAAATCCGACGAGTTTTTTGCGCTGCTGTTCCGCTTGTTGCAGGAGCAGCTTGGCGAACGGCTGGATTGTCCGGCGGCGGCCATCACGGAATCGGTCGTGGACGAACGGCTCGGTAAAATGGGTGTGAGTGCGGCTACGCAGGAATCGCTCCACGAACTTTTCCAACTGTGCAATCAGGCGCGTTACGCGTCCGTGCGCGGCACCAGCGAGTTAAATTCTGTTGCGACAAAATTTGAGCAGACCGTTGGCGAACTTCAGGAGGTGAAGGCATGAAAGTGCGCCTGTCACAAATTTGTAGGCGACGAGGTAACGAGTCTCAAACTAAAAAATTAGAGACTTCTCACGTCGTCTCCTACAGGGTTTTGGTTTTGCTCGCCATGTTGGTTTTTGCCGGAAATCTTATCGCGTCCGGTGTGGCCACGGATTTTTCGGCGGCCAACGAGCTTTACGCCAAGGGCAAGTTCGCTGACGCGGCGGGTGTTTACGAAAAAATTCTCCAGACCGGCGCGCAGTCACCGGCGCTTTTGTTCAATGCGGGCAATGCGGAATTTAAATCCGGCCATCTCGGCAAGGCCATTGCCGCGTATCGGCTGGCGGAGCAACTGTCGCCGCGCGATGCGGAACTGCGGGCCAATCTTGCGTTTGTGAGCAATCAAGTTCAAGGCGCGACCCTCCGCGAAAGCCGCTGGCAAAACTGGGTGGACACGCTCACGCTCAACGAAGGCGCCATCCTGACAGCGGTATTATTCTGGCTGACTTTCGCGCTGCTGATCGCGCGGCAAATCCGCCCTGCGCTCGTTCCGAAGCTGAAAAATGCCACTTGGTTTTTTGCTGCGCTAACAATTTTTTCCGCCACGGTGCTGGGCGTGCAGGCGGCGAATCATTTTTTCAAAGCCAGCGCGATAGTCGTCGCCGACAACGTGACGGCGCGCAGCGGGCCGTTTGACGACGCGCAAAGCGCGTTCACGGCGCGCGATGGCGCGGAGCTTTCCGTTTTGGATCGTCGCGACGGTTGGGTGCAAGTCGTGGACGGCGCGGGAAAAATCGGCTGGCTGCCGGTGAAACAAGTGGCGATTTTACCCGGAGCGTGAACCGTTTTTTGTAGCGCAGGTTGGCAACCTGCTGTTTCGCCGACTGGCAGTCGGCGTGGCGTTCGCGAGCCAGGCGGCCTGCGGATTGCCAATCCGCGATACAGCAGACTGCCAGTCTGCGCTACGGTTTAACGTGAGGACAAATTTGGTTGAACACGACGGCAAACTGATTGTCAGATTTGCGTCCGTCAGAAAACAATTTAGAAAAAACATGAACACAGGAATCAGTGCAATCAACGAAGCGGTGAAGGAAGCGAGCGCCTTCACACACCCGCTGTTTAACGAACTCGGTAAGGTCATAGTCGGCCAACATTATTTGACGGAGCGACTCGTCATCGGCCTGCTCGCCAACGGCCACGTTTTGCTGGAAGGCGTGCCGGGCTTGGCGAAAACTTTGGCCGTCAAATCCATGGCCGCGTGCATCCACGTCAAATTCTCGCGCCTGCAATTCACGCCGGACATGCTGCCCGCCGACGTCATCGGCACGCAGATTTACAATCCGCAATCCGGCGGCTTCACCACGCGCAAAGGTCCGGTCTTCGCCAACCTTGTTCTCGCTGACGAAATCAACCGCGCGCCCGCCAAGGTGCAGAGCGCGCTGCTCGAAGCCATGCAGGAAAAGCAGGTCACCATCGGCGACCAGACCTGGAAGCTCGATGAACCATTCCTCGTGCTCGCCACGCAGAATCCCATCGAGCAGGAAGGCACGTATCCGCTGCCCGAAGCGCAGGTTGACCGCTTCATGCTCAAGCTCAAGATTGGTTACCCGACGCGCGCCGAAGAGCGGCAGATTCTCGAAGTGATGGCGAAAACGAGCGGCACGCCCACCTGCAGCGCCGTCGTCACGCCGGAGCAAATCCTCAAGGCGCGCGAAATCATCAACGACATTTACGTGGACGACAAGGTGAAGGACTACATCGTGGACCTCGTCTGCGCCACGCGCGACCCGGACCATTACAAGATTGCGGTGAAGGATTTCATCCAGCTCGGCGCGTCGCCGCGCGCGACCATCGCGCTCACGCTGGCGGCCAAGGCCTACGCGTTCCTGAAAGGCCGCGGCTACGTCACGCCGCAGGACGTGAAGAGCATCGGCATGGACGTGCTGCGCCACCGCGTGGCCATCACCTACGAAGCCGAGGCCGAGGAAAAAACCAGCGAAACGGTCATCCAGAAAATCTTTGATGAACTGCCGGTGCCGTGAGCGTATGAAAAACAAAAACTAACCCGCGTAGTTGACAAAATCAATCGAACAACATACCGTCATACCAAAATGATAACGATATGAATACCGTCACACTATCGCCGAAATTCCAAGTGGTCATCCCGCAGCCCGTGCGGGATTTCCTGAAACTCAAAGGCCGGCCAGAAGCTGCAAGTCTTTGCGCTCGGCGGGCGGATTGAAATCGTCCCCATGAAGCCGATGAAGGAAATGCGCGGCTTTTTGAAGGGCATGAACCGCGACTTTGAACGCGAACCTGACCGCCTGTGAACGTCGTGGATTCATCCGGGTGGATCGAGTATTTCACCGAAGGCCCGAACTCCGGCTTCTTCGCCGGGGCGATAGAGAAGGTGGACGAATTGATCGTTCCGGCGCTGGCCGTTTACGAAGTTTTCAAATGGGTCTCCCGCGAGCGCGGCGAAACGCAGGCGCTGAAGGCCGTTGCCCACATGCAACTCGGCGAAGTCGTGGATTTGGATTCCAAGCTCGCCATCTACGCCGCGCGCTTGAGCCTGCAAGCCAAGCTGCCGATGGCGGATTCGATTGTCTATGCCACCGCCCGCGCCAGCGAGGCGACACTGTGGACGCAGGACGACGACTTTGAAGGACTTGATGACGTGAAATACATCGCCAAGAAGAAAGCGGCGAAATGAATTTTGACAATGGCGAAGCGCATTTTCGATATTTCAAAGGAATTTGTCTTGCACCCAAAAGTGGTTCTCGCCAAAGCTAGAGAACTCGGCATTACGCAAGCCAAGGTTGTATCTAGTTTATTGGATGACAACGACACTGCGCGGCTTGAAAAGGAACTGCACAAGGGCAGCTCGCAACAAATGAAACCTAGTTTGAAAAATTGTAGGTTAATTGAAGTTCAGGCCGGGATGACTTGGGAGGTAGCACTTGCACATCGAGTTTATTCATGTCCCGATACACCAGCTTATAATTTTGTTTTGGGTGCAACTGCTTTGCTTCTAAATAGCAATGCTACGGGACGACGCGTTCCCTTAAATGTCGAAGCGGTGGAAGTGTGTGATTTGCGCGCCCCGAATTTTCTCGAAGCTGTGCCGGACAAATTTCGCACCCGCTTGAGCAGCTACAAGAATGGTGTGCAAAACATTCCCGGCATATTGGATGGTGATTGCAACCATCGCTTTTATTTCCTCAACACAGAACCGTGGCCTGTTAGGATGCAAGAATTCACTGCTTCTGCTTCCGAAACCGAGTGGTCGGCAATCCTCTCCATTCTTACTGACCCAGAGCAGTTCTTTCAGTGGTCACAATTAGGTGCATTGTTTTGGCTAGGTTGTGTTCGGCCACAAAATGACGGAGAGCATATTTTTCCAGAAGAACTCAAAATCTATCTGGAACGATTGAAATTAAAACCTGATGATCGAACGAATGGGCCGGCAATAAATTCTTTTCAAGCTAATGGCGGAAAACGACCAATTTTGGGAAATGAAGGCTGGCATATTCATCACATCTTTGACGGGACTGAAGGTTCGCCTCATGCGGTTCACGATGGAAACCATTTCACACATTCCGCCGGATTAGTGGCGGCGCATCCTGTCGCCCATCACCTCGCCCATCATTCAGATTTGTTGAAATGGCTTTTGTGGCGTGAAGCGTATTTACGATTTGGTTTTGACCCTAGTGGAAATTTTGTTGCCCCATGATTCCCCGCGAGATTCTCAAAAAAATCCGGCAGATCGAGCTGCGCACGAACCGCATTGTGACCGAAACGCTCGCGGGTGCATCATTGGAATCGGCGGCGCAGGGTGTCGGGATTCCGGCTGGGATGCCAGATGGCAAGCACACCGATTTCATCGCCTTCCACTCTGAAATAAATCCGGTATTTGAATCGGGGCATGCGCGCCTTGCGGACAAGCTCGGTTTCTTTTTGGAAAAGTTCAGGGTTCTGCTTGATGCGCTCAAACAGTGCCATAAGTTCGGCGTCGAATTCCTGCCCCAAGCCCGGCTGCCGTTCTTCATACCAGTCCAAGGCTTGAAGATAGTCCAAGTCGGCGGGCGATTTGAGCCGCACCCGCTTCATTTCCAGCCAAAGCGTTTGCGGGCTTCTTCGCGGACTTGTTCAAAAGGAATTCCGTCGTGCGAGTTCTTGCGAAATTCTTCGGCACGCCGGTCGAGTTCGGCCTTTTGTTCCGGCGTAAGTGTGTCGTTGAAGTCTCCGAATTCCAAATCAATGGTTTCGACGAGTTCACGTCGCTCCGGTTCGGGCATCCGGCGCAGTTCTTCGAGGATTTCCGTCCTGCTCATGGCGACAATTTACTCCTTTGATTTGTCCGCGCAAGCAAGGTTTTTCCGACGTTCCGCAAACCGCTGCTCAATTTCAGCAAAGACTTCTTCAATCGGCTTGCCGCGTCCGGGATTCTTTAGCGCGTCTTCCGCGCGCCGGTCGAGTTCTTCAATTTGTTCCGGCGTCAATTCGGGTTCATATCCGTTTTCGACGATGTTGCTCCAAACTTGTTGCGCGAGTTCAAGGCGGTCAGTGCGGCTTAACTTGGCGTCAATGTCGGCCTTCAAAGTTTTCCAAGGGAATTTTCCTTTTGGAATCGGCGGCGCTTTCCAATCTTGGAAGCCGTCCATGAATTCGTCCCAAAGACGATGCGCGAGTTCAACCCGTTCATCGAACGGAAGTTTTTTCGCTGCGGTAAAGAATTTCTTCACGGACATAAATTTATTTTACTCCGACAGTAGCCGCGCGCAATTTGAAATTCGCCATTCGCCATCCGCCATTTTCCCATGATTCCCCGCGAGATTCTCAAAAAAATCCGGCAGATCGAGCTGCGCACGAACCGCATCGTGACCGAAACGCTTGCGGGCCAATACCATTCCGTCTTCAAGGGCCAGGGCATGAACTTCGACGAGGTGCGCGAATACCAGCCCGGCGACGACGTGCGCGCGATTGACTGGAACGTCACCGCGCGCATGAACCATCCGTTCATCAAGAAGTTCGTCGAGGAACGCGAACTCACGCTCATGCTCGTCGTGGACGTGAGTGGGTCGGGCCTGTTCGGCTCGCGCGGCCAGTCCAAGCGCGAACTCGCCGCCGAGATCGCTTCCGTGCTCGCGTTCTCCGCCATCCGCAACAACGACAAGGTCGGCCTCATCCTCTTCAGCGACGAGGTGGAGAAATTCATCCCGCCGCGCAAGGGTCGCGGGCATGTGTTGCGGGTGATTCGTGAGGTTTTATTTTTTGAACCGAAGAAACGCGGGACGGATTTGGTGAACGCGCTGGAATTCATGGCGCGCGTCACGGCGCACCGGGCAATCACGGTGGTCGTATCGGATTTCATCACGCCCAACGCGGCTGGCACATTGTCGAAACTGACGCAAACCCGGCTGCGCATGTTGAACCGCAAGCACGACGTCGTGGCGGTGCAGATCACAGATCGCTACGAACTGGAATTGCCCACGCTTGGCCGGCTCGTTCTTGAAGATGCGGAAACGGGCGAAGTCGTGGAACTGAATACCGCGAGCGCCAGCGGTCGCGACGCCTTCGCCCTGCGCCAACAAAAGCAAATCGGCGAACTGGCAAAACAGTTCCGTTCGTCGGGGATTGATTTGATTCAGTTGCGGACGGACCAGCCTTACGGCGCCGCGCTGGGAAGATTTTTTGAGACGCGTGAGAAGCGGAGGCTGCGCGGATGAAACGGAGGCTTTTAAATATTGTGGGTAGAACCCGCGTCTCGCGGGTTCAATTCGGCGTCCCGCCGAATTGCGTCGGGGCGTGTGGCTTTGCCTTTTTTCAGACGCTCCGCCAGTATTCATGCGTCCCGCCGGTTTCGGGCGCGACGCCCGAAACGTCCCGCCGGCCGCCGTCGCGCCGGAGCGGCGCTTTGGCGCGCCGCGAAGGCGGAAGGCGGGTGCTACCCACAGCGATTGAGAATTTTCGTCAAGTATGATAGCCACAAATCAAACAACCTCGCTCGTTGCCAACGACATCCGCGACATCAAGCCGCCGGTGGAGATTCCGAGCGGCTGGACATGGCTTTGGTGGGTGTTGGGCGCGCTGGCTCTCGTGTTGTTGCTCCTGGCCTGGCGTCAATTTCTGAAACATGTGACAAAGGCCTCGCCCACGCCGCCGGTGCCGGCCCATGTTCGCGCGAAACAAAAATTGGAAAAGGCAATGGCGTTGATTTCGCAGCCGAAGCCATTCTGCATTTTGGTTTCCGACACGATTCGCACCTACCTCGAAGAGCGATTCACTTTCCGCGCGCCGGAGCGGACGACGGAAGAATTTCTTTACGAGTTGCAAGGAACGGATTTGCTGGCGGGTGAACAAAAGGAAAAGCTCGGTGAATTTCTGGAAAGCTGCGACTTGGTGAAGTTCGCGAAATACGAACCGCGCGAAAACGAATTGCGCGAACTCCACGGCGCAGCGGTTAAACTGGTTGAAGAAACCGAGCCGAAATCACGTCCAGCAATTGAGCCGCAACAGGCCCAATCGTCCGAACTCATACCGCCACAAATAAAAAAACAAGAACCTGCAAAAGGTAAAGTCTTTGCAGTCACAGGTGTAATTCTGCAACTGGGCAATAGCGTTTTCTTTTTTGCTTATGTCGTCGGATTAATGCGAGAGTTAAAATTGATACAAGATTTGCCTTCAAAAATGGCTCAACCAAATTCAATTGATTTGAAGCGTTTATTTGACCAGCCACTTCAAGAGCTAAATCAGTTGCAAGGCATTTGGGAAAGGATGTTGGTTATATCTGGAATTGGAGTTCTAGTTGGAATTGTTGGCCTTGTTCTAATTATAATTGCTCTTACAAAGCAGCATTATCGAGCAGAGTGGTTTTTTTGGTTTTTAATCATTTACAGCTTGATTCTTCTTGGTGTGATTCCGTTGGGAACAATCGCTGGGATTTTCTTTATTGTTTATTGCCTGACGAAACGACGTGAGTTTTTGAAACGGTCATGACTTTTGCGCATCCATATTTTCTTTTGCTGCTATTGCTGCTGCCGTTACTGGCGTGGCTGGAGGGCCGGCGCGGGCAGCCGCCGGCGTTTTTGTATTCGTCGGTGAAGCTGGTGGAAGGCTTGACGAATGTGCGGCGTTCGCGCGCGGGCGCATTTCTCGCGGCGATGCGTTGGTTGGTTTTGACATTGTTCATCGTCGCGCTGGCGCAGCCCCGTCTGACAAAAAGCCAGACGACGGTGAAGGCGAGCGGCGTGGACATCGTCGTGGCGCTCGACATGTCGGGCAGCATGATTTCGGAAGATTTCGTCGTGCGCGGCGAGCGCGTGAACCGTTTCAACATGGCGCGCGCCGTCTTGAAAGGTTTCATAGACAAACGCCCGAACGACCGCATCGGGCTGGTGTTGTTCGCGTCGCAAGCCTACATCGCCACGCCATTGACGCTCGACCATGATTTTTTGCAGGTGAATCTGGACCGGCTGGAGATCGGCGCGATTAGCGAAAATTCCACGGCCATCGGCGACGGCCTCGGCACGGCGGTGAACCGGCTGCGTGATTTGAAGTCAAAGAGCAAGATCGTGATCCTGATGACGGACGGACAAAACAATTCCGGCAAGCTTGATCCGCTGCTCGCGGCGGAAGCGGCGGCGGCGGTGAAGGTGAAGGTTTATACGGTCGGCATCGGCGAACGCGGCACGGCGCCGATGCCGGCGCGCGACATGTTCGGGCGCAAAGTTTATCAGATGGTGGCGGTGGATGTGGACGAAGACACGTTGCAAAAAATTGCGGACAAGACGGGTGGAAAATATTATCGCGCGGACAATGCGGAACGGTTCCAGCAGATCTACACGGAAATTGACAAACTGGAAAAAACGGAGGCCGTCATCAACAAATATACGGAATATAAAGAATTGTTTCCGTGGCTGGTTCTTGGCGGGCTGATGTTGCTGCTGATTGAAGTCGTGCTGGGACAAACCGCGTTTCGGAGGCTGCCATGAAATTTACGATTTACGATTTACGATTTACGATTTGAAAATGCAGTTCGAAAATTCACATTTGCTTTGGCTGCTGCTGGTAGTTCCGCCGGCACTGGCGGTGTTTTTCTGGCGGGCGATGCGCTCGCGAGAAAAGCTGCTGGAAAAATTTATTCAAGCGCGGCTGCTCGCGTCGCTGACCGTGGGTGTTTCACCGGCGCGGCGGAAAATACGTTTTGCGTTTTTAATTTTGGCGGCGGCATTTTTGATCATCACGCTGGCCCGGCCGCAGCTTGGGTTTGATTTGCAGGAAGTCGCGCAGCGCGGGTTGGACATCGTCGTCGCGGTGGACACTTCAAAATCCATGCTGGCGACGGACATCGCGCCGAACCGGCTCGCGCGCGCGAAACTGGCGGCGCTGGAACTGATGCAGCGCGCCGGCACGGACCGCATGGGTTTGGTCGCATTCGCGGGCGACGCGTTTCTGGAATGTCCGCTGACGATTGACAACACGGCGTTTCAGCAGAGCGTGCAGGCGCTGGACGTGAATTCAATTCCGCAGGGCGGCACGGCGCTGGCGGCGGCGATTGACTCGGCGTTGACGGCGTTCAAGGAGAAAGATCATTACAAAGTTCTCGTGCTGTTCACGGACGGCGAGGACAACGATGCGGGCGCGCTGGAAGCGGCGAAAAAGGCGGCGGACGCGGGACTGAAAATTTTCACCATTGGCATCGGCTCGAAAGAAGGTGATTTGCTGAACCCGGATCTGGTCCGCGATGAACAGGGCAACGCGGTGAAGTCGCATTTGAACGAAGCTTTGCTGCAACAGATCGCCGGCACTGCGGGCGGATTTTATCTGCCGTTGCGCGGCGCCGACACGGTCAACACGCTTTACGCACGCGGGCTGGAGCCGCTGCCGAAATCGTCGGGCAAGGAGAAGCTTGTCCGGCGTTATCATGAACAATTCCAATGGCCGCTGGCGGTGGCGATTTTATTATTGCTCGCGGAAATATTTTTGCCGGAACGGAAACGACAAAAGAAAGTTTTAAGCAATGACCTTCCTCACCCCGGTCCTCTCCCAAAGGAGAGGGAGAAACGCTCGCCACTTTCTGGCGTGGCGGGCGCGTTGGTTTTGTTTGCGTTATTGGGGTTTGCGGAGAAAATATTTGCCTCGCCGATGAGCGCATTGCACGAATACAAATCCGGAAATTACACCAATGCGTTCAATGAATACGAACGGCTGGCGCAAACCAGCACGAATGATTTGCGGTTAGTTTTCAATGCGGGCGCGGCGGCGTATCGCGCGACGAATTATGACGCGGCGTTGAAAGATTTCAAGCTGGTGACGCTGGCGGCAGATTTGAAGTTGCAGCAGCAGGCTTATTACAATCTGGGCAACACGCAATACCGCATGGGCGCAACGGCCAAAGATCTGGACGGCTTGCAGGCAGCCTGGGAGACGGCGATCAAAAGTTACGAACGCGCCGCTGCGCTCAACACCAACGATGTGGATGCCGTGTATAATCTCGCTTTTGCCAGGAATGGGGTGGAGCAGATCAAGCAATTCCGTGAAGCGATGCGTCGGGCCAAGAGCGATGCGGATGCGGCCGTGCGGCAGCGGAATTATCACCGTGCGCTGGAGATCATGGAGAGCCTGACGCAGAACAAGATCGCGGCCAAACAATTTGAAGATTTCACCAAAAAATTGAAGGACATTGATGCGATTGCCACTCCCAATCAGCCTTAGTCTGCTGCTGTTTGCCGCGCAGAAAGTCTGCGCCCAACTCGCTCCCGCTGATGATTTTTTCACAGCGGCGCGCAATTCTATCTTTCCAACAACATCCCCGAGGCCAAGAAAGCAGTGGGCGACGGGCTGACGTTTTATCCCGATGACGACAAGTTGAAGAAGCTGGATGAGTTGCTCAAACAGCAAAGCCAGTCGCAGTCGCAGCAAAACCAGCAACAACAGGACAAGCAAAACCAGCAGTCGCAGGCCAAACCAGACCAGCAAAAACAAGATCAGAAAGATCAGGCTGAAAAATCGTCCGACCAAAAAAAGGAAGACGAACAAAAACAGCCGGAGCAACCAAAGTCTGCCTCTGAAAACAAGGACGGCGAGAAGCCCGAGAATAAAAATGCGGATGGCCAGCCGGCCGGGCCGGGACAGATGACGCCGGAGGAGGCGAAGCGATTGCTGGATTCGCAGAAGGGCAACGAGCAATTTTTACAGTTGAAACCGCCGGAAAAACCGAAGGACAACCAGCGGAAATTCAAGGATTGGTGAACGCACGTTCCTGATTTGCCGAAAGAAAAAAGTGCGGGATCATGCGAACGCAGACTCGCCAGCCGCGATTTTTTTTGTTTTCCTCCGCGCGTGAATCCAGACATCACCAGAAAATTTCGCACGCTGCTCATCCTTGGTCGCGTGTCGAATCTGCCGACGGTCTGGTCAAACTGCCTCGCGGGCTGGTGGCTCGGGGGGGGCGGAAATTTCTGGAAACTGCCGTTCCTGTTCCTCGGCACGGGCGCGCTTTACACCGGCGGCATGTTTTTGAACGACGCGTTTGACGCCGAGTTCGACCGGCAGCGCCGGCCGGAACGTCCGGTTCCCACCGGAAAAATTTCACTTCAACTCGTCTGGCGTGGCGGCTTCGGCCTGCTGGTGGCTGGAATTTTGCTGCTGTTGTTCTGCGGAAAAATGGCCGCCGTCGCCGCCATTATTCTCGCGCTCTTTATTTTGCTTTATGACGCCGCGCATAAACTCATCACCGTGTCGCCGTGGCTGATGGGGGCGTGCCGGTTCTGGGTCTACGTCATCGCGGGGGCGGCGGGCGCAAATGGCCTGACCGGCTGGCCGATTTTTTGCGGCGCGGCGCTGGCATTATATGTCGTCGGGTTGAGCTACGTCGCGCGGCGCGAAAGTTATCGCGGGCCGATTCCGTATTGGGCGCTGCTCTCGCT
>Ga0075520_1000709_pt1 | contig 15094 bp, 11 predicted proteins | sample NGEPerB_FD_75100 | JGI IMG/M metagenome (GOLD analysis project Ga0075520, IMG submission 75100) | Arctic peat soil microbial communities from the Barrow Environmental Observatory site, Barrow, Alaska, USA - NGEE PermafrostAB12-B | ecosystem: Environmental > Terrestrial > Soil > Wetlands > Peat ... | reverse complement strand
CGGAGCCAAATAAATAGTTAATGATAAGGCTTTGATATTTCTCCAGCAGATTCTGATGCAGCTGCTCTTCCTTTTCCATCCTTTTTCTGTTCAGAAGAATGATAATCAGTAAAATTATCATTGTGGCAATAGATGTTATAATTGCTGCAATCAGGAAATAGACAAGTAACATTGATTTTTTGGAATAATTTATTTTTTTTATCCAGCTACTGTCGCCTTTGATAAAAAAGATATAGGGGACGGCAGTTGAAGCCTTTTCAACTGTAGATTCCATCAGTACCTGATTGCTGAAGCCATAAATCTTATAAGCTGTACCTGATGAGTAGCCCTGCCCTTCATAAGCTGATAAAAGTGATATTATTAACAACAGCCTTATCATTTCATTTTAATGGCATAGATGAAATTAACATTACCTTCAAACCTGTTTCGCCAGATTGTTTCTCCATACTCCTCTCGGGAGTAACCTGCTCCTATGCGCATTACCAGTTTGTGAGTCACCGATAGGTTATATGCCAGCCTTACAGTATTGGCATTCAGCCGCATAAGATTTGTCTGAATATTAAAAGGTTCGTCAGGTGCGGCTCCAGTGCCAAGAGTAATCTGGAAGTAATCCTTATCATTGAAATATCTTCTTACATTTAGGAATATTGAGGTTCTTGGACCATTATCCTTAAAATAAACAAATCCTTTCAGAGACAACCAGTATTTGCCTAGATACTTTTCACACGATGCCTTAGCAATGAAAGCACTACGGTCAAAATAATAGTAGTTTAATCCGGCAGATATAGCCCAGCCAGTCGGCAAAATCTGCCATACTTCAGCCGCCGCTCTGTGTCTGGGGAAATATGGACCGGGGCTATAAGCATAAGCCAGATCTGCATAATTTTTGCTTGTTATATTAGGCCAGGCTTCAGCTTCTAACTGCAATTCAGTAGCTTGGGAAGGAGATGGTTCACCAATTCTGATGTTTCCAACATTCAGTCCTGCGTATGCCGGTCCCCATTTAAATCTGTGTCCTGCACCGGCATTAAAGACTTGCCAAAATCGTGAATAAGGTTCTCTGAAACTGTCGAAAGAGTACCCGGCTCTTAAATCAGTTGATACTGGTGTATCTGCTTTTGACCACATAAGTATATTTCTTCTGGCAGAAAGTGCATCTTCATTGTCAGGCTCCTTTAAAAGAAGAGTATCAATAACGGCTCCGGCATTAATATAATCCTTCTGCCAGGCAAGTATGCGGCCTAATAGTATCCTTGCATCGCCATATGAGGGATACATGTTGACAAGTTTACGCGCAGCAGCAGCGGCAGTGGCATAATCACCATCAGATGCTATTGTTTTAACCCTTAGATACTCAGATTCCGGATTAATAGCATTCTGCGAAAATACTTGCATGGTATTCAAGAGTCCAGCTACTAATACATTAAGAACCAGATATCTGTTCATGGGTTACTTTTTGAGAATGAAACAGATTTGCCGGATAAGATCAGATGGATCAAATGGCTTAACAATATAACCACTGATTCCTAACTCCCCTGCCTGACGTTGAATCTGGAGGTCACTGAAGGCGGTAAGTACCAGCACAGGTGTATTCATTTTAAGATCAGATCTGAGATATTTAATCACTTCCAATCCACTGTGAAAAGGCAGATGGATATCCACCAATATCAAATCATAAACAGTTTTTTGCAAAAGGGTTAAGGCTTTATTGCCATCTTCTGCAGTATCTGATTTAAACCCTTCCTTTTCCAGAATGAAGGAAAGGGTATTCATTGCCAGCTGGTTATCCTCACAAATTAGTATTTTCATTTTTTCTGAATACACCCCTCGAGAATTCTATACTTACAAAGAACGTTTAACTTACCCGATAGTTTAATCATCAAAATTGATCATTTTTCACTGGTATGCCAAAGAAAACTGGAGTATTTTGAATGATTAATGAATTTCGTTAACCAAAGAGAGCCAACTTGTTGATTAAACTAGGTCATGATTTGAAAGTCAGGTTTCAGTAACAGGGTCTTAAGTGATTTGGACAGCAGCAGCACCTTTTCATATTTAGTAATTTTACATTTGTCTTTTCTCATATTATTTTCTATATTTGAGTATGGTTTCCTAATGTGCTAGTAATCTTAATATTATTATGTTAGTCAGAACATTTGCCAGTGCCGTTACCGGTATTGATGCCGTGACCGTAACAATCGAAGTCAATGTATCGCGCGGTATTCAGTTTTTTCTTGTAGGATTGCCTGATAGCGCCGTCAGGGAGAGCCATCAGAGAATCGAATCGGCCCTTCGTGCGCTCAACCTCCACTGGCCAGGGAAACAGGTGGTTATCAACATGGCTCCGGCTGATATCAGAAAGGAGGGATCTGCTTATGATCTGCCTCTGGCTCTCGGTATTCTTGCTGCCGACGAAAAAGTCTCAAAAGCGGAAATTGAATCATTTGTATTGATGGGAGAACTATCGCTTGACGGAACTCTTCAGACTGTAAAGGGAGTGCTTCCCATAGCTCTCCGGGCCCGCGAAGAGGGATTCAAAGGGGTTATTGTCCCTTTAAAAAATGCCAGGGAAGCAGCAGTTGTCGAAGGGCTTGATGTCTATGGAATGGAAAACCTGGGAGATGTAGTTGATTTTTTTAATGGCACCAGAAAGTTCTTTCCTGTTAAAGTCGACCTTTTAGAGATATTTGCCAGCGAGGCAAATAAGTATGATGTGGATTTTTCAGATGTGCGCGGACAGGAGAATGTCAAACGTGCGCTGGAAGTAGCGGCAGCAGGCGGCCATAATATAATTATGATAGGTCCTCCCGGAGCAGGTAAAACAATGTTGGCCAAGAGATTACCGACGATAATACCGCCTCTTACTCTTGAGGAAGCGCTTGAGACGACCAAGATTCATTCTGTTGCAGGGAAGATCGACGATCATACAGCTCTGATGACAAAGCGTCCTTTCCGGAGCCCTCATCATACTATCTCAGATGTCGCCCTAGTTGGCGGGGGTACCTTTCCCCAGCCGGGAGAAATTTCTCTTGGCCATAATGGAGTGTTATTTCTCGATGAATTACCGGAGTTCAAGAGGACAGTTCTGGAAGTCATGAGGCAACCTCTTGAAGATAGGGTAATAACAATTTCAAGAGCAAAATCGACTGTTGATTATCCTGCAAGTTTTATGCTGGTTGCCAGTATGAACCCCTGTCCATGTGGTTTTCATAATCACCCCGAAAAGGAATGCATGTGCTCGCCTGGAATGGTCCAGAAATATCTTAACAGGATATCCGGACCGCTACTCGACCGGATTGACATTCATATTGAAGTTGTCCCAGTCAATTATGATAAGCTTGCCGACTCAGGGAAAGTTGAACATTCCTCGGTTGTACGTGAGAGAGTTATAAAGGCAAGGGCAATCCAGGCAAAAAGATTTGAATCAGTAAAAGGTGTTTACTCAAATGCTCAGATGTCATCTTCAATGCAAAGAAGATATTGTCAGCTTGATGAGTCGGGGGGAAGGTTACTCAAAACAGCAATGGATATCAGGGGTCTTTCAGCAAGGGCTTACGACAGGATACTGAAAGTTGCCAGAACAATTGCTGATCTGGGTGAATCTGAGAACATTACTGCGGAACATATCTCAGAAGCAATTAATTACCGTAATCTCGACAGGGAGGGGTGGGCAGGTTGATATGAAATGTGTCTATAATTGTCCGGGATACATTTTCCCTTCTGATTTATTCAATAGAAGTGATACAGCTTGTAGAAACTCTTTCTGATCAAGAGGTTTTTGAAATACCATATCCGCTCCCAGAAGTTTTGCACCCGGGAGGTAGCCTGACGGGCTTATCCTGCCACCTCCTGATATCGCAATTATTTTTAGTTTAGGATACGTTTTTCTGAGCTCAAATATTGTTTCCAATCCTTCTTTTTCAGGCATGATAATATCAGTAATAATCAGATCAGGTACCTGTTTCTTAAATAAATTCATCCCCTCTTTCCCGTTTAAAGCAATATCTACTTCATGCCCTGCCTTTTCAAGCATTTTTTTGATCATGAGAAGTATGGATGGTTCATCGTCAATGACATAAATTCTGGCCATTTGTTAAGCAGTTTTAATATTATTGTCAAGTACTTTTCTGATTACTTTACTGAAATCATCTAAGATCATGGGTTTTAAAATTACTTCTGATATTCCGCATTGGGATAAGACTTCTTCTGACAGGTTATCCGCGTAACCGGTTATAATAATTACTCTAAGGCCGGGACGAATTTTTTTCATCATGATAGCCAGTTCTGTTCCGGAGATATTTGGCATGCTCTGATCTGTGACAAGTAAGGAATATCTGTCAGGATCTTTCTTAAATTCTTCAAGTGCTGAAATACTATTGCTTGTGATTGAAACCTTGTACCCCAGATTTTCAAGCATTTTCTTGCCCATAAAAGTAATTTCCGGCTCATCATCAACAAACAGAATATATTCATCGCCTTTTATCGGTTTTTTTTCTGATTTATCAGATTCTAAAAGATCAGCCCCGTATTTTGGCAGGTAAATCATAAAAGTTGTCCCTTTTCCAGGAGTACTATCCACTACTATTGCACCGCCGTAATTGTTAATTATACCATGCACAACAGAGAGGCCCAGTCCTGATCCTGATCCAACTTCCTTACGGGTAAAGAACGGCTCAAAAATCCTTTCCTTGGTTTTTATATCCATCCCATGCCCGGTATCGGAAATTGTCAACCGTATATATTCTCCCTTTTTAAGATTTTGTATTTTTTCGGCTGATTTCTGATCAATTTTTACAGCGTCAAGTCTTACATCAAGAATACCTCCCGATTTCAACATGGCATGATTGGCGTTTGTGCACAAATTCATCACTATCTGGTGAATATGAGTCGGATCTGCCAAAACAGTGCCTATTTTTTGATCGAATTGTTGTCTGACCTCAACCCCTGGCGGGAATGAAGCTTTAATAAGGTTGATTGCCTCCGCAACAATTGGCTGCAGTTGAATAGGTTTATTCTCAAAATCTACTTCCCTGCTAAATGTAAGTACTTGCTGGACAAGATTTTTTCCACGGTGAGCTGCATTATTTATCTGTTCAATGTCGAATCTCAGATTGCTTTCTTCAGGGAGTTCCTCCAGTGCCATGTCGGTATAACCAAGGATAGGAGTAAGTATATTATTAAAGTCATGGGCGATACCACCGGCCAGAGTTCCTATTGTTTCCATTTTTTGGAGCTGGTATAATTGTTTTTCCAGTTCAGCCCGTTCTCTTTCAAATTTCTGACGTATCTCAATCTCTTTCTTAAGGTCCTGGTTGGCATTAGAAAGCTGAAAGGTCCGCTCTTCAACCCTTTTTTCAAGAGCATTATTTGCAGTTTTTACATTTTCTTTTTCCTTTTCAAGCTGTATTCTCATGTAGTACTCCAGCCGGGCAGAAAGTTCCAGAAAATAACTGATAAACATTCCAATAACATTGGCACTTATAAAAAATGAATTATTACTTATCAGGATACCAACCGGAGTATGCGATACCCAGATAGCGGTTATCTGATATGAAATAACGATCGACCATCCGGCTATTGATGCATAAATAAATCTTGCACGACTAAACGTATAACCGAATATTGATATAAGGATCAGTCCGGCATAATAGGAATAATTTCCGACTTTTGCTGCCAGAATAATCATGACTATGATTCCGAAACTGGTACAGAATATTATACATGAAATAGTGAACTGCATGTATTTTTTAAATAATTTGGAATAGGAAAACAGGAATGCAGTAATAAGTACTGGAAATACAATGCCAAATCGAATGAACCAGAAGACCCCTTTCAGGGTAGGGACAGTGGCAGCATCGAGAAAAGCAAATGCCCCATAAAAAATCATCGATAGAATGAGAGAGAATCTATAAGGGTTTAATGATCTTTTAAAATAATCTTCGTGGAATTCCTTTTCGTACTGATATAAATCACCGGTAAAGCAAAGTGTAAGATAATTTACCGACAATGACTCATTACTTGCCGCCGGAAGACCCAGAAAACTGCTACCCACATACTTAAAAATATTCATTGAAAAGATATTGAATTTGTCACATATATTTGAAATATGGGATTTACAGTTTTTTTCTTATTTTTAAAAACATATTTATCCCAAGAGGCTCTTTTTCAACACTTACCATCTCCTTATCAATATTGGCATCCAAGGCAATCCTGAATAGATCCGACTCTGTACGGTGATTGAGGTTCCAGTCTATTACCTCCATGAACCTTTTTGTCGGATTTTTAGTGCTGAAATTGCTTATTACCATTTCACCATCATCAGCGATGCAATTAATATATTTTCTGATAAGAAAAGTAAAATGTTTATCCTTGAAATAATCAAAGAGCCCGGCACTCCAGATAAGATCATATAATTTATATGCATTGAACCGCAGGGCATTAATTTTATTATAGGTTATTTGTCCGTAAAACGACTTATTTCTTTCCATCGAGAAATCGATTGCGCACTGGTCAAAGTCAATCAGTTCAAAACTAATTGAATTTTCACCTGAATAGTTCCTCAGGAATTCATTGACATCCTCGGCAGGCCCTGATCCAAGAATGAGAACTTTGGATTCCTTTTTTTCCGAGACCAGTCTTTTGCAGTATTCGATAAAGAAGTCTTTCCTGTTTCTGACTGCATTGGCTGCAGGCTGATTCTGGAAAAAAAGATCCCAGTTTTTATATTGCGGATCGTTGTTGACATCAAATTGATAAATTTTATGAATTAGATTAAAATCTCCCGGATACCCGAAAGGTTTAACAAATGCGTGGCCTATAAGGGTCTTTGTGTTAAGTATGGTTTTTATTATTTCCCTGAAATCTTCAACTTCCTCACTTTTTAAATTGTCAACAACGGAACTGAATTCTTTATAATCATGAGACTGAGGCCCGCCGTTTGCTATTATATATTTTAAAAACACGGATGCTTTTTCGTCAAGACCTTTTTTCACTGCAATCGGATTGCTATTCATTAATATTGTTTATAATAACATTAAATATAAAATTTACATTTCATTAATCCTGCCGGCACTTATCAAAAGTAATGAAATACTGTTAACATCTTAAAACCATGGCAAAATGACTCTCTTTCCCACATAAAAACCATCAATTCCAGCTGATGAATAACTTCAGCAAAATTGAGTAATTATACTGTCTGATCTGAAAAAAGTTACTGATCCGGTCAGTTTTTCCCTACTAAAGAACAAGGGTATTTATAATTTTTGAATTTTGCAAGAATTTGAAGGTAATCTGTAACACTGAATATCCTGCAACACAACCAAGAGATCCCTGTATTCTTCAGGATTCTTTTCCCATCGTGCAGTGAAAACTTTTGAACATTGAAAACAGTGAGCATCTTTTTGAAGGTAATAAGAAATTGATTTTCTTAAGCTCATGAAATAAACTTATTCATTGAACGTTAAAGATGATTATAAATTATTTGCCGTGGTAGGAACACATCAGTTTCAGGCCCTTTTCCGTACAATTTAATTTGTGAGTTAATCAATTTGTATTATTTTTAAAAACTCAATTAACAACCATATTTTAGTCAGATGGATCTTACTCGCCGAATTCGCGATAAAATGATGAAGGAACGACTGATGTTCGTTTACAGGGGTGTTGTAACAAATGAGAATTCCATTCCGCTGCTTATGCTTCTCGAAAAAGAAATGGAAAATTCTGAATTTGGGTTCGTTGGCAGGAAAGGCTCTTTATGTTCGTTCTTGAGAGTCTCCAGAATGTTTCGAGGCACAGCGATCAGCATCAGCATGCAGATATGTCTCTGGTTGTTTACTCTAAAACCGGCAACGGCTATACAGTCACAACAGGGAATGTTCTTCCCTCTGCAAATATAAACGACCTGAAAAGCAAATTGGATCAGATTAATAGTCTTCAGACCGATGAGATAAGAAATGTATACCGGCAGATGCTTAGCACTGCTGAATTCAGCAATAAAGGCGGAGCTGGACTTGGACTGATAGAGATGGCAAAAAAAACAGGCAATAAACTCGATTACGATTTTGTGCCGCTCGATGAGGAATATTCGTATTTTATTTTGAGCAAGACAGTGAATTCCGTTGGAGTGGGGATACATTTCGGGAAAAATGAAAGACCTTTTCATGGTAAGATCATTTCTCAGCTTGAAAGGCTCATGGCTGATAACAACGTTTACCTCATCTGGTCAGGCCACATTACCACAGATGTTGAAAAGGAAGTTCTCACATTCACAGAAACAAAACTTACCGAAGAAGATGTTGAATTAACCCTGAGAAAAAGAATTTTCAGCGTACTAGTCGAAATACTTGAGAATGTCGCCAGGTATAGTCCAGGTAAAGAGCCAGAGGAAAAATACGGTATGCCTGTGGCAATGATAAGACTGGAAGATGATGTTTATACTTTGACAACAGGAAACCTGATTCTCAATGAAAAAGTGAAGGATCTTAAAGGGAAGCTTGACACTATAAATAAGTTTGATAAAGTTGGACTGAAAGAACTCTTCAGAAAATCTCTTTCAGGGCAAACGATCAGTTCAAACAGCACTGGGAATATGGGACTTATTGATATGGCAAGGAAATCGGGTAGTAAACTTGTGTACCAGTTTGAACAGATAAACGAGCTTTATTCCTATTATGTTCTAACCGTAAAGGTAGAAGGAAGAATCAGTTAAGGCAATTTTTTAAAGCTAAGGCCTTTACCATCCCATTCAGCATAACTGCCGTTTTTAATCCAGTCTCCGAGAAACACAATTTCTGTTTCCGGTAATAAATTGTACTTCATTGCAAGATGACGGTGTCCAAAAATGAAATAATCAATCTTCTCATTTTCAAGAATCGTTCTGGCATATGTGATAAGATCTTCCTTTTCCTCTCCGAGAAACTCCGTCGTTATGCCTTTCCCGAGCCGTGAGTTCAGCGACCACCTGTGACCTATCCCTACCCCAATTGAAGGATGGAGGGCTGAATACATAACCTGCAATGGTTTGTTCCTGAATATCGAAAGCAATAATTTATATCCGGTGCTTTTTGTTCCAAGTCCTTCTCCATGTGCAAGGTGAAACCTCTTCCCGTCAAACTGAGCGGTTATAGGGGAAGTATGGATAGTCATGCCACATTCATCTGAAAAATAATTGCCAACCCACATGTCGTGGTTTCCCGTAAAAAAGTGAACCGGAATTCCTGAATCTGTTATTTCAGAAACTGCACCAAAAAACCTTGTAAAACCCTTTGGAACCACTAGTTTATATTCCCACCAGAAATCGAAGATATCTCCGAGAAGGTATATCTCTTTTGCATCACCGGCAACCGAGTTTAACCATTTTACCACTTTCTTTTCCCTTTCAACGGGTACCGATCCTGCGGGTAATCCGAGGTGAAAATCTGAAGCAAAATATATTTTACCAGTTTCCGTCAACGCGCAGTGCTATTTGTTAAATAACTGATCGAGTTTAAGTTGAAGGGGCCTTCCATGAAGACTTGATGCAATAATTCTACCTTCTTTATCAAAAAAATAATTGGCAGGAAGAATTTGTACATTAAAAAGAACGGCATTTTTTGGATTTTTGGGATCATCTTCCCTTGTGTTTATCCAGGGCAGCTCATCGTACTTTACTGCTGCCTTCCAGGCAGCTTCATCTTCATCAAGATTAATCTGGTATATCTCAAAACCTTTTTTACTGTAAAGCTTATAAAGGTCTTTGAATTGGAGATTTTCTTCTATGCATTCTTTCGATTGTACTGACCAGAATGACAGTAGTACATATTTCCCTTTCAGCGAGGATAATGCCACTCTTTTACCGGCTATATTCATTAAATCAGGATCAAGTACAGTTTTTGGCATGTTTTTGCTCATCTGCTCAAGCTCAGAAATTTTCAAATTGTTCAACTCCTTTTCAAAATCTCTTGCCAGAGCCTGCACCTGTTTCGAATTAGGATAATGGCGCGTAAGTGAATCGGTAACAATTTTAAGGTACTGAACATCGCGCGGTTCGTAAAGAACATATGTCTGATCATTAAGCCGCTGGTACAGAGCTTTGATTGATGCCAGAGAATTAATGTTGCTAAGTATGAATGCAATATTCTTCATACGCTGAGCTTTGACTAATTCATTGTACTCCGTTTCAAGCAAAGGTCGCTTTGCATCAAATCCGGGTTCCTTTGAGGCATTTTTGTAAACGGTAGTCAGAGAATCAAGCTTTCTCTTTGTATCGATAAGAACCAGATCAAGTGTACGCAGTTTTTCAGATCCTGCCGATCCATCAACCGAATAATTTTCAAACAGGTTTTGACCGCTGAAATCCAGCCTTATCTTTTCACCCGGTTCAGTCAGTAAAGTAATGAAATTCTTTGTCGAGAAACCAAGCTGGTAGAAGTCAGCTCCTCCGCTTTTTACTTTTAACCGGAATGTTCCTTTCCTGCTTATCTTTGCAGAGTCAATAAGGACAGGTGTGTCTACATCCAGCCTTTTTAGATAAATATATTTTTCTTTAGAATTTTTTATACCACCGGTAACTGCGAATTTATTTTTGTCGTTGCATCCCGAAAAAATAAGAACAAGGGCCAGGAGGAATAATGTTCGTTTCATTAAATATCGGATTTCCAGTTTTGTACTCAGCAATTATTTAAATATTTCCGCAAGTTTGGTCTGCAATTGAGGACCCCTGAGGTTTGATGCAATAATTCTACCTTCTTTATCGAGAAGATAATTGCAGGGTATGGATTCAATTTTATAAAGCGGAACAACCACTGAATTCCAGTACTGAACGTCGCTGACATGTATCCATTTCTCAAGATGATCGTCCTGAATACCTTTTATCCAGGCATCTTTGGTTTTATCGAGTGATACCTGGTAAATCTGGAACCCTTTCTTATGGTATAAGCTATATACATTCACCAGGTTTGGATTTTCTTTTCTGCATGGACCGCACCATGAGGCCCAGAAATCGAGCAGAACTACTGACCCCCTGGTTGAGGATAATTTTATTGTGTCTCCTGTCGGTGCAGGAAGAGATATTTCAGGAGCCTTGCTGCCGGCAGCTGAGGCAGGAACAGCACCTGTTTCTCCTTTCATTTTTGCTGCCAGCTCCTTAACCTGATCGTGCAGCGATACTACAGGTTCATAATCGGGATAGAGTCTAAACATCGCTGAGTCTACCTTCTCAAAATAGCTCATATCCTTTGCAGGATTCAGAACGTAGACACTGGGTGCCACCTGCTGATAGAGAGCAACAAGACTGACAAGCGAGTTGAGATTATCATCAATATATTTTTTGGTGTAGGAGTTAATTTCCGAGAGGTATACCTGTGCAAGGCTGTCGAGCGATTCGATCACTCTGGGCAACTCAGGCTTATCAACATTTTGTTTATAGATGTCGCTTAGTCCCGACAGTTTTTTTATAGTTGACTGCAACGTTTTGTTATATTCAGTCATCAGTTCGGTGCCTTTTGAGCCTTTTAATGATATTGGATAATTCAGAGAATCGGAATTAGCTTTCAGAGTGATCTTCTCACCCGGTTCAATAAGCATAGTAAGAAAATTGTTCTCATTTCTTTTCAGCAGGTAGAAAGAAGGCTGTTTTATCTCACGCTTGAAATTAAAAGCACCATCTGAGGAAAGCTTGACTGAATCAATAGGTTTCAGTTCATTCGACTTTAGCTCATCAAGATAAATATAGGTTCCGCTGAGAGGATTTACAATTGTGCCTGAAATTCTGACAATATTGTTTTTGCAACCGGCAGAAAACAATACGATAATCATAAAGAATAAAAGCTTCTTTTTCATTAAGTAAAATGTTAATTGATAATTATTTTCAATTATTGAAATGCAAAGTTATTCTTTTTTTAATCCGGCAATACTTTTAAGAAATTTTATTAATTTTCCCGGCAGATGACGCTTCTTTGCAGGCTTCATTTTTTATTGGTACCTTACATAGTTTTTTATTTGTTATTCAAACTGTAAATATATGAGTTACATTAAGTTCGAAAAGGAACAGGTAGTTAACCTCGAATATTCTCTGGCACGGGAGATGATTAGAACGAACAGGGCAGGTTCTTATTCCTCGACAACACTTGTCGGATGTAATACCAGAAAATATCACGGACTGCTGGTTTGTCCTGTTGATGAGTTAGGAGGGGAGAGATTTGTGCTACTGTCTTCCCTCGATGTTACAGTTGTAAACAAGGACAAGAGTTTTAATACGGGGATAAGAAAATATAAAGGAGATTATTTCAGTCCAAAAGGTCATAAATATGTTGAGGATTATGATACCAATGATATTCCTTCAAGAATTTACAGGGTTGGAGGTGTAATTCTTAAACAGGAAAGACTTCTGGTTCATTATGAAGAACAGCTTCTTATGAGGTTCTCTATCCTTGAGGCATCTGAACCAATGAAACTGCAGTTCCGTCCATTCCTGGCCTTCAGGAATATTCATCAGCTTACGCACGCCAACCTGGCTGCCAATACGAAGGTCGATTTCATAGAAAACGGCATCAGGTCGAAGATGTATGAAGGCTTTCCCTGGTTGAATATGCAGTTTTCCACTGATGCTGAGTTTCTTCAAATGCCCGATTGGTATCTTGGTGTAGAATACATTGAGGAACAGAAACGCGGATATGATTATTCAGAGGACCTGTTTACTCCGGGTTATTTTGAACTTAAAGCGAAAAAAGGCGATGTTATTGTTTTCTCTGCCTCAACCAAAGAGGAAAAGACTGCAGGGCTTAAACAGAAGTTTACCAAGACTGTTTCGGGTAAAATCCCGAGGGATAGTTTTATTAATTGTTTAAAGAACGCAGCCCAGCAATTTGTTGAAAAGCGCGGAGGCAAGACTCTTATTATAGCTGGTTATCCATGGTTTGACACATGGGGAAGGGATACTTTTATTGCTTTGCCTGGGTTAGCTCTTGCCCGTCATGGTCTTGTACTCTACAGAGAAGTACTGGATACACAGATTAACAAAATGAAGGATGGATTGTTTCCAAATATGGGTAGTACAAGTAACCCGGCATTTAATTCTGTTGACGCACCTCTATGGTTTTTCTGGGCTGTTCAGCAATATACGGAACACGGTGGCACGGATGGTTGGGAGAGATATGGTGAAGCAGCAAAATCAGTACTGAATGCCTTTAAAAATGGTACCGCTTTTAATATTCACATGAGAGACAATGGCCTTATTTATGCTGATGCCCCTGGGAAAGCTCTAACCTGGATGGATGCTGTAGTACATGGCACTCCGGTTACTGCACGAAAAGGCTATGATGTTGAAATAAATGCACTCTGGTATAATGCTGTTTGTTTTTCTCTTGAAATGTCAGCAAAGGAAAATGATAAGACGTTCATTAAGGAATATCAGAAGTTGCCGGAGCTTATTAAGAAATCATTCCTTGATATGTTTTGGGATGAAAAAATTGGCTATCTGGCTGATTATGTTAACGATGATGAAGGAAAAAATACTTATATAAGGCCAAATATGGTAATAGCTGTTTCGATGCCATATTCAATGCTTGATAAGGACCAGATGAAAAAAATACTTGATGTTGCTGATCGGGACCTTGTTACCATAAGAGGACTCAGAAGTCTTTCTCCCAGAAATAAATTGTACCATGGTGTCTGCAGAGGAAATCAGGAAGAAAGAGATACTGCATATCATCAGGGTACGGTATGGCCATGGCTTTACGGTCCCTTCTGTGAAGGATGGCTGAAAGTATATGGTCAGCAGGGAGTGCAGAAAGTAAAAAAATTAATTTATGGGCTTGAAGCAGTAATGAGCGAACACGGAATCAGTACAATTTCCGAGATCTATGATGGCGATCCTCCTCACTCACCTCAGGGTGCGATCTCACAGGCATGGAGTGTTGGTGAGGTATTAAGGATTATTCACTTACTTGAGATAAAATTTGCAAATCAATAACAAGTTTAGGTTATGCGGGTGTTAATGTTCGGATGGGAGTATCCACCTCATATTTCAGGTGGATTAGGCACTGCCAGCTACGGTCTGACGAAAGGCATGGCAACGCTCGATGATCTGGAAGTGATCTTTGTAGTTCCAAAAGCATGGGGCGATGAGGATCAGACTATGGTTAGACTGCTTGGAGCAAACCAGGTGCCGGTTGCATACAAAAAAGTATTTTACAAAGGATTCAAACGTCCGGTTGAAAGAATTGAAGTATCATCAAAGATTGTACCTTATACTGATCCCGAAGATTTTTGGAAGTTGGTTAAATCTGAGGTATCCGGGTATAATTTTTATGTCAAGACCAACAATAAAGGAAAAGTAGATTTTTCAGGAAAGTACGACAGCAGCCTTATGGATGAAATTTATAAGTACTCGGTAGTGGCCGCTGTAATAGCCGATGAAAATGAGTTTGATATAATCCATGCCCATGACTGGCTCGCATATCCTGCCGGGATAGCTGCAATGGAAGTATCGGGGAAACCACTTGTAATTCATGTGCATGCGACAGACTTCGACAGAAGCGGGGGCAATGTCAACCCCGATGTCTACCGGATTGAAAAGAACGGGATGGATGCTGCCTCAAAAATAATCACGGTAAGCAACCTTACCAGGGACATTGTAATAAACCGGTATAATATCGATCCGGCAAAGGTTGAAACAGTATATAACGCAGTTGAACCAGTTAAGATCGGAGAAAACTGCATAATTAAAAAGGGGTTTGACGAAAAGGTAGTCACTTTTCTGGGGAGGATTACAATGCAGAAGGGGCCTGAATATTTTATAGAAGCAGCTTATAAGGTTCTGCAAGTCATGAGCAATGTAAGATTTGTAATGGCAGGATCGGGAGATATGATGGAGAGGATGATGCGAAGAGCAGCAGCGCTTAAAATAACCGACCGTTTCCATTTCACCGGATTCCTTAAAGGTGCTGATGTTTTTACTATGCTCGATATGAGCGATGTATATATTATGCCATCAGTTTCGGAACCTTTCGGTATATCACCTCTCGAAGCCATGCAGTCAAATGTACCTGTAATTATTAGTAAACAATCGGGTGTGGCTGAAATACTTACTCATGCTGTGAAAACTGATTTTTGGGAT
>Ga0075520_1000708_pt1 | contig 15101 bp, 12 predicted proteins | sample NGEPerB_FD_75100 | JGI IMG/M metagenome (GOLD analysis project Ga0075520, IMG submission 75100) | Arctic peat soil microbial communities from the Barrow Environmental Observatory site, Barrow, Alaska, USA - NGEE PermafrostAB12-B | ecosystem: Environmental > Terrestrial > Soil > Wetlands > Peat ... | reverse complement strand
GCGCAACAACTCACGCCCTACCCGGGTATGACGTGTTTCGACCATCGGAATGCCCCCGGCCGATCGGACCGCGCGGATCAATTCAATCGTGAACTCGTCGGGCACATCCATCATGTCCAGCAGAATCCGCTCTCCCTTCTTGACCGCGATGGAATAGTCGACCAGCAGCCTCGCCAATTTCGTGTATCTGGGGTCCGTCATGATTGCCTAACGTAGTCAGGATGGGCTTTTTGTCGAGAGAAACCCGGACCTGTTGCACTGGAACGATCTGTTCACACGCAGCAATTCCACGGGATTCTTGAGCTTCACCAATCCGCTTTCCACAGACATGGCGCGATTTTACCGGGCCAGACTGTTGCCTTGAGCGCGTTCCTGCTTGCGCAGGATCTTTTCCACTCCAGCCAGTTCGCCATGAAGCAGGTCTTCGGCGGACCATCCGCTGTCCAGGGCCGTTTTCGCCAGCAGAAAGAGCTGCCGACCCAGGACGCTTCTGCTGAGAACCCGCCTGCCTTTGCGGGTTCGCGCCGCCGATTTCAGCAATCCGGCCTTTCGGGACTTCTTTAGAAGTTTTTCAGCCCGCAACAGCGCCGGCAAATGCTTCGGAATCCCATCCATCGCCGAAGGCCGCGCGCGATGCGTTCCATGCTTCTCCGCCCGCTTGATCTTCTCCCAGTTCGCCCAGACCTGGTCGACATCTTTCACCTTCACATCTCCAAACACGTGCGGGTGACGCCGAATCAGCTTGTCGGCAATCCGCCGGGCGACCTTCTCGAAATTAAATGCCCCCCGTTCGTTCGCCAGTTGGCAATGGAAAACCACCTGCAGCAGCAAATCCCCCAACTCCTCCTCCATCTCGTCGTCGTCACGCGACTCAATGGCATCCATCAACTCGTAAACTTCCTCAACCGCATGCCACCTCAAGGACATGTGGTCCTGCTCCCGGTCCCACGGGCAGCCCGTCGGCGACCGTAACCGCGCCATAATCCTGAGCAGATCGGAGATCGCCGACTTGTTTTTAATTTCAGATTTCAAATTTGAGATTTGAGATGATTTCAGATTCAGTCCCATTTCAAATCTCAAATCTCAAATTTGAAATTTTAGAGGACGACCAGGTTGTCCCGATGCACGACTTCCACCCGCTGCAGCTTGCGCCCCTTGATCTCATCGGAGCCGAACCCTGCAATGCCGCGCGCAAACTCCGTCCCGTCCACGTCGCAAATGCGCACCACGTCGCCCTCGGCGAAATCCCCTTCGCACCGGGCAATCCCTGGCGGCAACAGGCTCTTGCCGCATTCGCGCAGCGCCTTGCGCGCCCCCGCATCCACAAACAGCGCGCCTTTGGGATGATGAAAAAACGCGATCCATCGCTTGCGCCCCCGCAACCTGGCCGGTTGCGGGATGAAAAGAGTGCCTTCCTCTTCGCCCGCCATGATTCGCGCCAGCACCCCCTTGTTCCTTCCCGAACCGATCACCAGCGGAATGCCGGAGCGAACCACAATCTTCGCCGCCTCAATCTTCGAGGCCATGCCGCCCACCGCCGTTTCGCTGTCCGTTCCCCCGGCCAGCTTCTCGATGCGCGCATCAATCCGGTCCACGGTGGCGACCACTTTCGGGGAGGCCCCGCCGAAGCCGTCGATCAAGCCATCCACGCTGGTCAGGATGACGAGCAGATCGGCCGGCAACAAAGACGCGACGAGGGCTGAAAGTTTGTCATTGTCGCCGAATTTGAGTTCGGTGATGGAGACCACGTCGTTCTCATTGATGATGGGAACGACGCCACGGCCAAGGAGAGAGTGACCAGGGCATTGCGGGCATTCAAGTGACGTTCGTGATGCTCCAGGTCGTCGTGCGTCAGCAACACCTGGGCGACCGGAAGGCCGTGGCCGTCGAAAAGTTTTTGATAATTGGCCATTAGCCGGGACTGGCCAACGGCGGCGCAGGCCTGCAACTCCGCAGCATCGACCGGTCGCCGGGTGTATCCCAGGACTCCCATCCCCGCGCCCACCGCCCCGGACGTGACCAGGACCACTTCCTTGCCCTTGCTCCGCTGGTCCGCAATTTGCCCGACCAATTGTTCCATTTGCGCCAGGTCCGGCTGCTTCCGGCTGTCCGTCAGCACCCCGGTCCCCAGCTTCAGCACAATCCGGGTGACATCTTTGAGCAACTTGCGCCGCATCCGGCGAAAGTACTGGGCAAGCCCGCAAAGGTAAAAGGCAAAGTTCCAGCCAACGCTTGCAATCCGCTCCGCTGCGTTCCATGCTAAAGCCACCTGCGAGTCCCGACAAATCGGGGCTGACGTGAAGGAATGAGCACATTACCTGAAAACGAACTGGATCTTGATAAGCTGTTTTTGCCGGCGTGGGCGCAAGAGCCCGCATCGGCCAAACACTACGCCCGCTACGAAGGCGACGATGGCAAAGAAAAAGGCGGCGAACGCCGGGACAGGCGCCCGCCCCGCCGTGAGCCTTCGGACAATCGCCCGCCCGGCAACCGGCCCGGGGGCGAGCGCCGCGGACCTCGCCGCGAAGGCGACGCGCGATTTCCCCGGCGCGACGCTGGACCCCGGCGCGACCAACCCATGGAGCGCCGCGAACCCCCGGCGCCTCTGCCCGAAGTCAACGTCCTGTTCACTCCAGACGAGCATGGCGTCGAATCGCTTTCGCGCCAGATCAAGACCACCGGTCGAGCTTATCCCCTGTTTGACATCGCGCGGTTGATTTTGCAGAAGCCCGAGCGCTACGCGGTGACCTTCAAGGTCAAAAAGGATGCGGAAGGCAAAGCCGTCCAGCCACTGTTCGTTTGCGCCCTGGACGAAACGCTTTGGCTTTCCGAAGACGAAGCGGTGGCCCACGTGCTCAAGAACCATTTCGGGACATTTTATCAGACCGAACGGACGGCGACCGAGCCGCCAAAGGGCAAGTACACATTTGTCGCGCAATGCGGGATGAGCGGCATGATTCTTGGCCCTCCCAATTACCACGATTACCAAAATCAATTGCACAAGCTACACGCGGAACGATTTTCCAGAATGCCGTTTGAAGCGTTCAAGGCCAGGGTGAAAATCGTGAAGGACGAGGAAGTGGTCAAAAAGTGGATCGATGACCAGAGCTGGAAAACCGATTTCATCTGCCTGAACATGCCGGAACCATTGCGCCTGCCCAATCGCGAGGCGGTGGAAAAGCATTTCCGCGAAGTTCACAAGGAAAACATCATCAAGCCCACCGAAACGCAGACGCTGCCCGGGACAGCTGCGCGCGGCTCGCGCAGCCAGGGTCTTGCCCGCCTGGTCCGCCAGGTTGAGGAGGATCAGAGGCGATTTCCTCTTCAAATCGCAACCGTTCTCAGCCAGCAGTTCGCGTCCAACGGCCTGCAGTTTTTCAAGGTCAACAGGACCATTACGCACGTGTGCATCGCGCGGCCGCATTACCTGGATCTCGAAACCACCCCGGTTTCGGACGGCGTGCGTCGAACCGTGGAATACATCAACTCGCATCCGAGGTGCACCCGGCGAAAACTGGTCCAGGCGCTGGAGCCCTCGGCCCCGAAGCCTGCGGCAGCACCGGCTCCGATCGAAGTAAAAGCTGATGCGCCGCCCGCGCCAGCCGAGGCTGCTCCCGCAGCCCCTGTCCCAGCTCCACCCGATGAACCCAGTCCGGAGCAGACCGCGTTGAGCGCCGACTTGCATTGGCTGATTCACCAGGGCCACGTCATCGAGTTTGCCAACGGCACTCTCGAAACAGCCAAGAAACCTTTGCCGAGACCACCTAAACCGGAGCCGAAACAACCCGCAGCCGCATCTCAGGCGGCGGAGTCGATTTCAGGCGAGCCAATCGATCCTGCACAGCCGTCCCTGGCCCAAGAAGGTTCGGAAACCGCCATTGCTCCGGATGCCGAACCACCCATCGCACCTGATCCTCAAGTGGAAAAAGTGGCGGACGTTTCCGAGGCGGCTCCGGTCATCGAGCCACCCCCGGGAAGCTCTCCGATTCAATCCCAACCCTGATACGCCGCCTTGGAACCCCAAGTCGACTACATCAATGGCCAAGGCGGTCTTGGAATGGTTCAAGTCGCGACGAAATGGAGCACCGCGCAGGTTTACCTCTATGGCGCGCATGTTGCACACTTCAAAAAGCATGACGAAGCGCCGCTCCTTTTTCTGAGCCAACGCAGCAGCTTCGAAATCGGCAAGCCGATCCGTGGCGGAATTCCTGTCATCTTTCCATGGTTCGGACAGGCCCAGGGCAAGCCCGGCATGCACGGTTGTGTCCGGACCACACCGTGAGAACTCGCCGAGGTCGCTTCAATCCCGAATGGCAGCGTAACCCTGCGGTTCCGTCTGCCGGAACCCAACGAGTGCTCGGCCTGCACCGTCGAGTATGTCGTCACCATCGCGGATTCGCTGGGCGTCGAATTGAACGTGACCAACAAGTCCGCTGACCATTTTGAGTTTGAAGACTGCCTGCACACCTACTTTGCGGTGGGCGACATTGCAGCCGTGAGTATTTCCGGGCTGAGAGGCGCCGATTACCTGGACAAGGTGGAAGCTTTTCGGCGCAAGACCGAGACGAATGACGTAATCAAGATCGCGTCGGAAGTGGATCGCATCTATGTCGGCGCGCCGCAGACGGTCGAAATTCGCGACAGTTCACTCAAGCGCATCATCCGGATCGCAAAGGAAAATTCGGCTTCGACCGTGGTCTGGAATCCGTGGATCACGAAGGCCAAAGCAATGCCGGATTTCGGCGATGAGGAATACAAGCAGATGGTGTGCGTGGAGTCCGGCAACGTATCTCTCGATAAAATCAAACTGCCTCCCGGCGAAACATCGCGGCTGAAGGTGGAATACAGCAGCGCTTCTCTGAAGTGATCGTCTGTGCGGAAAGATTTAAAAGGCACCCTCACCCCGGCCCTCTCCCATCCGATGGGAGAGGGAGAAGAACCTGTTCACGCGTTTATTGCAAACCATCGCGCAATAGAACCTACAGCGTTCAGCTCCTGTTCCCTCTCCCATCGGATGGGAGAGGGCTAGGGTGAGGGTTTTCCCGCAATAGACCGCTTCAATACCCCATAAACATCCGTGCTTTGAATCGCGGCACCCGGGCGCAGGCCTTGTGGCGGAGCGATGAGGATGGGGAAATCGGAGACATTGCCCGGTTTGCAGCCGTGGGAACCCCTGACGAGCGAGGAATCGAGCGGGATCACATCCATCAGCATTCGAAACCCGAGCCGCTTCTGCAGCAGCCGCCAGGCAATTCTCAGTTTGACCAGCGGAATTGCCGGATCCAAAAACAATTCCATCGGATCATACCCCGGCTTGCGATGGATATCGACGGTGCGCGCAAAATCCGGAGCCATCCTGTCGTCCAGCCAATAGTAATAACTGAACCATGCGTTCTCCTGCGCGACGGCGATGAGATCGCCCGCCCGGCTGTGGTCGATTCCGGCCGCGCTTTTGGACTGCGCATCCAGCACCGACGCGATGCCGTTGGTGTTTTCCAGCAGTGACCGGACACGGGCTGCAACCGAGCTGTCGTTGATATAGACGTGCGCCACCTGGTGATCGGCAACGGCAAAGGCTTTGCTGGCCCCGCAATCCAAAATCTCCAGACCCAGCTCCTCCTTCACCGCAAGCCATCCCTGCTCCCGGAAAAGCCGGTTCAAATGCACCGGCCTATCCACGTTGGTGATTCCATATTCCGAAAGCAGCACGACCTGCACATCGCGCGCGGCGAAAAAATCAATCAGATCGCCCACAATGCCATCCATTGCCCGCAGGTCCGGGAGTATGGCTGGATTCAACTCGCGCCCCGGGCTGGAATACGTCCCGTACCGTTGAAGGTTGTAGTCCAGGTGCGGAAGATAAATCAGGCTCAAGGTCGGCTCAAACCTGGACTCCACCCAGCGGGCGGACCCGGCGATCCAGCGCGACACGGCGTCCGCTTTTCCCTGTGGTGAATCCACGCCGGCCGCCGGCCCCCAAAAGGATGGAAAGGGAAACTCTCCGAGCTCTTTTTTTATTTCGCTCCGGATCGAATACGGCTGTGTGTAAATGTCGAACACCTTCCGGCCATCCGCCGGGTACATGGGCCGGGGCGTAATGGAGTAGTCGGCGCTGGAATACATGTTGAACCACCAAAACAGCTTGGCGCAGGTGAACTTCGGTTCCGCTTCGCGCAATTCCCCCCACAATTTGCGGCCCGAGACCAGGTGATCGGACTGTTTCCAGAACTGCACCTCCGCAAGCTCACGGTGGTACCAGCCATTGCCAACAATGCCGTGCGCCGATGGTGCCCGTCCCGTCAGGAAGTTGGATTGCGCGGTGCAGGTGACGGCGGGAAAGGCGGGGATGATGGGAACGATCGCGCGGCCGGCCGCAAAGTCGCGGATGCGCGGGGTATGCTCGCCGATCAGCGCGCCGGTGAGGCCGACGACATTGATCACAGCGGTGCGTTTCATGCCACTGCGGAATTCACGCGCGGCCGCCCCTGCTCGTGCCTCTGCTTCAACTCCTGGATCGAATCCGCAATTCGCCCAAAATCCAGGTGCTGAACTTCGAACCCTTTGCCGATTCCCTTGAGCAGGGTCAGGTTCAACCTGCCGCCCAGGTGCTCGCGAAATTCCTCCAAACCGTTTAGAATGATCAGGGACTGCGATGAATCGGCGTGCAGCAGTTCATTTGCAAAGAGCTCAAACCCCAACTCCTCGAGCAATTCCAGCACCCGACCGGCCGACGCCGAGTCCAGAAACCCCGAGTTCCGCGAATAAATCGTGTCCAAAGCGATCCCCACCGCGACGGCTTCGCCATGGCGGATCTTGTACTCGGAAAGCTGCTCCAGCTTATGGGCCGACCAATGTCCGAAATCCAGCGGGCGGGCGGTGCCAAACTCAAAGGGGTCCCCGGAGGTGGCGATATGGTCCAGGTGCAGCTCGGCGCACCGGTAAATCAGGCGCTGCATCGCCGCAGGTTCAAACTCGCGCAGCGCCCCCGCGTCCCGTTCCAGCATCTCAAAAAACACCCTGTCGCGAATCAGCGCGACCTTCACCGCCTCCACATACCCCGCCCGTTTGTCCCGGTCTGAAAGCGACAGCAGCATCTGAAAATCATTGAGCACGGCGAACGGCGGGGTGAAGGTCCCGATAAAGTTTTTTTTGCCAAAAGCGTTGATGCCATTTTTGACCCCGACTCCTGAATCCGCCTGGCTCAGTGTGGTCGTTGGAATCCGCACCATGCGAATGCCGCGATGGGCGGTGGCCGCCGCCAGCCCAATCATGTCCAGCAAGGCCCCGCCGCCAATCCCAATCACGAAGGACTGGCGATCGATATGATGACGGTCGATTTGCGAGTGGATTCGGGCGACCTGGAAATCGGAGTTCTTGGCGCGTTCGCCGCCTTCGACAACCAGTGGCGGGCAAACCAGCCTGACGGTTTGGGCAAGCGGTTGGAAATACTCCTCAATTCGACTTGCCAGCGCGGGTTGAGCGCAGGCCAGCGATTCGTCGAGAACGACCAGCGCCTTTTTGAGCGCGAGATCCTCCGTCGAGCACAGGACGCTCTTTAAAACCAGGTTCGCAGGGTCAAAAATGTCGCGGGTGAAATGCACCCGCAACGAATAGCCCACCTGGATCTCTCGCTGAATGATCGACATTCTCTAGCGCGCCGCCGCCGTTTCGCACGGGAGGCGCGAAAGCCTTTCATATCCCCACCGCAACAACCGGTCCGTCATCTCCCATGAAATGCACGCGTCGGTAATCGACACGCCATACCGCAGATCGGCGATATTCTTTGGAATCGGCTGGCTGCCTTCCTCCAAATAGCTTTCGATCATCGTGCCCATGACCGACGTGGTGCCGGCGACCCGCTGTTCGATAATGCTCCGCCAGACATCCCCCTGCCGGGCCGGCTCCTTGCCCGAATTGGCATGGCTGCAATCCACCATCATCACCGCCGGCAAACCCGCTTGCGCCAAACGCTTCTCAGCTTCCCGAATGCTCTCCGCTCCGTAATTCGTCTGCAACCGGCCCCCGCGCAATACCAGGTGCCCGTCCGGATTCCCCGTCGTCCGCACAATCCCCGTGAAACCATCCTGGTCAATCCCCAGAAAACTGTGCGACGTCCGAGCCGAACACATCGCATCCACCGCAATCTGCATGCTGCCATCGGTCGCATTCTTAAAGCCCACAGGCATCGACAATCCGCTCGCCAGCTCGCGATGCGTCTGCGATTCGGTCGTCCGCGCCCCGATGGCCGCCCACGTAATCAGGTCCGCCGTATACTGCGGAATGATCGGATCCAGAAACTCCGTCGCCGCCGCCATCCCCATCCCCGTAATATCCAGCAGCAGTTGCCTGCCAATCCTCAGTCCGGCTTCAATGTCCTGCGTCCCATCCATGTGCGGGTCGTTGATCAGCCCCTTCCAGCCAACCGTCGTCCTGGGCTTCTCGAAATAGACGCGCATGACAATTTCCATCCGGCTGGCGTACTCCTTGCCCAACGCCAGCAGGCGCCGGGCGTAGTCCAGCGCGCCTTTCACATCGTGAATGGAACAGGGCCCCACCACCACCAGCAGGCGCGGATCTTCCTTGCGGATGATGCGCGTCACCGCTTTCCGGCTCAGCGTCACAGTCCCGCTCGAAGCCTCCGTAATGGGCAGCCTCGCCTTCAACTGCGAGGGTGTCTGAAGCCGGACAATCTCTCGAACGTGCAGGTCCTGTGTGTGAAACATCAAACCCAATATATATGGGCAACCCGCGCAATTGAAAGTCTAATTCAGGCCGGGGCGCGATGTACCGGCTGCCCTTCACCGCAAAAATAAATCCTGCCTGAGCTTTGTCCCGCCAGCCCCGGACTATGTTGAGCCCGGGCAAACGATAAAACGTGGCATTAATTTCCACGGTCGGAAATCGCGTCGTGTAAAAAGCAAAATGTTCCGCGGCGGGCAGCCCTTCGGGATAGAATTCCTTCTCCCAGCTCTTGTAAACCCAGCCGCTCGTCCCGATGTAAATTGATCCTTCCATAACCCCTTCATTGGATTGTGATCAACATAACCCAAGGGTGGTCGAGAGTCGATTGACGAGGGTCGAGAGCAAGGCGCCGTGAGTCCGTCCCTCTTCCATCGTATGGGAATGCCCAACAGCTTATGGGGTTTTGCCTCAATGGTTCGGCGGTTCAAAGTTTAACAGTCCTTTGCCCTTGGACGTTGGATGGTGGTTGTTGGTTGTTCGATCTTGAGTCAACCCATGGGGACGAGCCGTCCCCACCCCGATCTCGTCCTTCGCACTTCCAAATGGGCTGGCTTCAGAAAACCGTCTGCCGGATACTGGCCCCAGGCTATGACCAACGAAATCCTGAACACGCACCAGAAAGCCTTGAGGATTAATCTCGATGCCAAACGCTACGGCACCTTCGCCGAGATTGGCGCCGGGCAGGAGGTCGCCCGCTGGTTCTTTCGCGTCGGAGGCGCGGCGGGAACAGTGGCAAAAACAATATCCGCTTACGATATGGCGGTGAGCGACGCCATCTACGGCCCCGCCGACCGTTACGTGAGCCGGCAGCGCCTGCGCTCAATGCTCGATCACGAGTATGACCTGCTGATCCAGCGCCTGGATAAGTCCCACGGCGACCGCGTCGCCTTTTTCGTTTTCGCGAACACCGTTGCCACCCACAGTTTCACCCGCCAGGAGGAGGGCCATGGCTGGCTTGGCATCCGCTTTCAAACCGAGCCGCACGCGCCCGCCTCGGACATCTTCATTCACGTGCGCCTGCTCGAAAAGGAAAACGCCCGCCAGCAGGAAGCCCTCGGGATCATCGGCATCAATTTCATCCACGGCGCGTTTTATTTCCACGGCGATCCCGAGGCGTTGATTGGTTCGCTGCTGGACAATCTGACGTGGGAACGGGTCGAGGTGGACCTGATCCATTTCACCGGCCCGGCCTTTTCGAAAGTGGAACACCGGCTGATGGCGCTGCACCTGGTCCGCAAGGGCCTTACCGAAGCGGCCATGTTCACGGCCAATGGAGAAGCCATCCAATGGGCCGACCTGTTTTACAAAAAACCCGTGCTCGTGCAGCGCGGCAGCTTTCATCCCATCACCAACGCCACTCTGGATGTTCTCGAACGCGCCGCCGGGCAGTTCTCCCGCGCGGCGGACATTCAGGGCGAAGAGCCCGTGGTGCTGATGGAGATGTCCTTGCGCCACCTGAGCATGGGAGAATTTATTGATGAAAAGGATTTTCTGGCGCGCGCCGACACGCTGAGCGTGCTTGGTAAAACAGTATTAATCTCAAACTTCCTGCGCTTCCACCGGCTGGCGGGATATCTCTCGCGCTACACCAGCCGTCCGATCGCGCTGGCGATTGGCGCTTCGAAGCTGACCGAGATCTTTGACGAGAGCCTTTACAATTATGCCGAGGGCGGCCTGCTGGGCGGCCTGGGCCAGATGTTCAAGAACCCGGGCAGGCTGTATGTCTACCCGAGCCTGAATTTTGCCACGAACGAAATCATCACCGCGGAAACTTTTCCCGTGGCCCAGCATCTGAAACACCTCTACCGCCACCTCCTGGAGAACGGCTGCATCGAGGGCATCAGAAATTACAACAAGGAGTTCCTGAAAATCCGGTCACGGGATGTCCTGGAGGCAATCAAGGCCGCTGACTCCAGCTGGCAATCGCAGGTGCCGCCCCCGGTCGTCGACGTCATCAGAACCCACGGGCTGTTCGGCTGCCCCGGAAAATAAGTCCCTGACTTCCTTACTTGCCAGCGCTGCCCTGCGCGGGCGCGGCCTCTTCCTTTGCCGGAGCAGTTTCGGCCGGGAGCTTCAATTTTGTGCGCAGGATCGCGCGGATCTGCGGCGGAGCCCCGTGCTCGGGATCCAGCAGTCGATCCAACACTCCGCGCTGCAGAACGTCAAAGGGCCCCAGGCCCATCGCTTGCTCGCGGCCTTTAGGCACCTGGGCCTCGTAACTGTCATACACCTTTCGAGCCAGGTTGCGGAACCCGACCGCCCGCTCGTCCTGATCGAGAACCAGGCTGCTGTAGAAATTCACCAGGAGCCCCTCCACTGCCGTCTTCGTGCGATCGTGCGACGTGTCTTTCACGTCCTCCTGCACTCGATCGACGGCGAATTGGTCCAGGGTCAGATTGCGGGGAAACGAGTTGAAATCCGACTCCAGAAGCCGCCGGTCGGGATACTTCTCGGCGATGTAGCGGTACCACCTGGCCGCTTCGTTCAGGCGATTGTTGACGTAAAGAGAATAAACCGCCTGCTTCAGGAAATTATGGTGGGCTCTCTGGATGTCGCCCTTGTACATATCGTCCTCCGCGAAATTATGTTCGTAGGCCTCATTCACCCTCGGGATAACGTCGAGGTTCGGCCCGAATTCGAAGGACACAGGGCTGATCTCCAGGCGTCCGCGCTGGAAGCTCAACAGCATGGACTGATAGATCACGCGCCGGAGCGTGATCAGATCCTTCGGGTTGATGCGCCTGGGATTGTCCCTGGCCACCTGCATTCCGAAGGCTGCCCAGTAAATGGCGTGCGCCTCGGGCAGGCGCCACTCCAGCGGCCCATATAATTTGTCCACCTCCTTCATAAACGCAGGGTCCATCTTGAACTTGTCACGCAACAGTTGCGCCCGCTTGCGCGCATCCTCCGTCGCCGGATGAATCAACTCGTCAAAATCAGGCCTCTCCTGCTTGAATATCTGCCCCATTTCCCCAACCCACTGGCGCTTGTAGTAAAGGCTCGCATCGTCCGTGTTCTTGCCCATCTTGTCCTGAAAAATCCACGCCAGCTCCCGGTACAGCAGGATCTCGTGCGGATTATACTTCAGCGCTTCATCCCGCAGCAGTTCCATCCCCCGACGCAGCCATCGCCAGCGGTCGGCGTAATCGTGGAACTTCACCGAAATGTTCCACCCCATGTTCCACGCCTCGAAAATCCAAACCTGGATATAATGCGGCTCCAGCTTGGTGATCCAATCGGCAAGCTGGACCATTTCAAAAAACTTGTCTTCGTCCTGGAGTTCGGCGGCGCGGATCCAAAGCATGTTGGATATCAGCCCGCGAAAGCCGCCCAAAGCGATCGTTGTGAACGCAAGCACCGGCGGCGCGTTCTCCAGCGGCTGCACTCTCGTCAGCCCCAGCAGTTCACGGTCGCGATTCATCTGGTCCTGGACGCGCGACAACCCGGCCAGGAGCGCCGCCGCGATCACCACCAACATGGCCTTGTAAGCTCTCCCCCTCATTGCGTCCCCTGCGCCGTGGCCAGTTCGCGCCGGCTGAGAATGGCCATCCCGATCAACCCGACCGAGCCGCCCAGCAGCAGCACGATCTGGGAGAAGGCGGCGCCGAGTTCTCCCCACGAGATGCTCCGTCCGCTGCTCAGCGAATCAATCGGCGAAAAATCCTCCACCAGCCGGACTACGGCCAGTATCCCGCGAAAAATCGGCACGGCAACAACGTCCAGCACCGAATGGCCGGCCACTCCGGATTCGGGATTGGAACCCGCCACGGTTCCCTCCGAGACGACGGTTGAAAGGGTGCCGCTGGACAGGGCCACGGTGAGCAGTCCCAATGAAAAGAAGGCGGCGACAGGAAACGACAGGAAGCTGGCGGCCGTCAGCCCGATGGCGGCCAGCAGCGACATCCAGCAGAAGAGGATGCCCAGGCCACGGGCGAAGTTCAGCCCGAACCCGCCTTCGCGGTAGAGCACTTCGATTCCGCTGCCGAGCGGGAACAGGAGCACTGTGTTATTGTCATTGGCGAAGGAAATGGTGAGCACGCCATCCTGGTCGAACAGGTTGCGAGGAATTTCGAATTCATGGAACGTGTCCGGCGCCAGGCTCATCGGGTCGCTTCGCCAGAACGCGGTTTTCTGCGGAACACCGATTTGCCAAAGCCCGACAAACGTTCCGCTGGGACTCTTGTCCGCCGCGTTGAACTTGATGCGCAATTGAAGGGGCTGATCGCGGAGCAGCGACTTGAGCACTCCCAGTTGAATCCGCCATTGGCGCATCGACGAAGGCGGGACGAGCTGGAATCGCGCTTTGATTTGCTCGCGAATTTCAAGCCTGACCTCCCGCCAGTTGACGGGGCCGCTGTTGCTCTTTTGCCGGCGCTCCTCGAGCACTCGATCGGTTTCGGCCTCGATTTCGCGCTGGAAGTCGGGAGGCTTGATGGAACCGCGCGCGATGAGCACTTCCTTGGCCAATGTCTTCTGCTCCTGGGCCGGCAACTGGCGCGCGCGCCATAACAAGAGTCCGTAAACGCTCCCGCCGGCAATCGCGAGCAAGACGGCATTCAACGACACGATGCCCAGCCATTTGCCCAGCCAAATTTGCCACCGGCCCACCGGCTTCACCGCAACCACCTGGATCTGGCACTCCTCAATGTCCCTCGCCAGCGTGCCGCAGGAAAGCCACAGCGTCGACAATCCCAGCAAGGCCGTGATCGCGCTCAGCGTGTACGTGAGCAGAATCTGCGTGAACCCCCGCGCCGTCCCGTCATCCTTGATCAGCAGCGGCAGCCCGATCACAGCCCCCAGCAATAAAACCGCAATCACCAGGAATAACCGGAATCGTAACGCCGCTTTCCAGGTCAACCACGCTATGGCCAGCAACCCTTGCATCTACGCTCCGGACTCCGGGCGGCCGCCGCCCAGCAGCGACGAGAGTTTCTCATCCGCTTTGGACAGGTCCTTCGCCGCCTCTGGTGTAACCGGAACCGATCCAGCCAAAGGGGCGTCCGGTCCCGAAGACTTTGTGAGGTCCTCGAGCTTCTTTTCGTCCACCGCCGGAGCAGCCACCGATGGAGCGGGCGCGGCGGTTTGCCCAGGCTGCGGCAAAGTCAATCTTTCCAAAAGCTTCTCGCTTCCCGTTTCCCCGGCGCCGTCGCCCCTCAGGTACTCGGCAATCCGCGCTCCCGAAACGGCACCGCTCGTCTCGGCCGCCGCCTGGCGCGCCTTTTGAACCACATCCAGAAAATAGCTCTCCAGGTTCTGCGTGGGGTTGTCGATCCGCACCTTGTCCACCGCCACATCCTTTCGAATCACCTCCAGCACCCGTTCCATCGTGGCCCGGGAGAGCACCGGGGTCGTAATCCGAATCGCATCCGGTGTTGTCAGCAGCTCTTTCAGGGTCCCGATGGCTTGAACTTTGCCGCCATAATAAATAACCACCCGGTCGCAAACATCCTCCACGTCCGCCAGCAGATGGCTGCTCAGGATCACGGTCTTGCCCCGGCGCGCCAAAGCAACAATCAGGTCTTTCACCTCCCGGCAGCCGATCGGATCCAAACCCGACGTCGGCTCGTCCAGGATGACCAGGTCGGGATCATTGATCAGGGCCTGTGCCAATCCAATACGCCGCTGCATGCCTTTGGAAAACTCTCCCACCGTCCGCGTGAGGGTCTGGTTCAGACCCACCATCTCCAGCAATTGCTCCGACCGCCGCGCCCGGTCAATCCTCGGCAGGTGAAACAAATTGCCGAAAAAATCCAGGGTCTCCTTCGCATTGAGATACCGGTACAGGTAGGACTCCTCAGGCAGATAACCAATGCGCGACTTCGTCTGCACGTGCCGCGGCGGACGGCCAAACACCTCAATGTGCCCCTTTGTCGGGTTCAACAGGCCCAGGAGCAGCTTCACCGTCGTGGACTTGCCGGAACCATTGGGCCCCAACAGTCCAAAAACCTCCCCGCGCCGCACATCAAAATCCACGTCGTCCACGGCCCGGGCCTTGGACCGGCCCCAGAAATCCTTGAATACTTTCGAGAGTCCGCGGACCGAAACGACCGTTTCCCCAGCCTCGGTTTCGGCTGCGGGCAATGGGGCGCTGGTTTCAGCAACAGGCATAAATCAATTCAGCTACGCCAGCTTCGGAGCCAGTTCCGCGGCAGCCGCAGGCCGGCGCGCGGATGGAACCTCCAGCGCCGGTTGGTAATGTTCGAGTTCCTCGCCTTTGCGGACCAGCCTGGCGCTGTTGAAAATCACAATCAACGAGCCGGCGTTGTGAAGAACCGCGGCAACGATCGGGTTCAAATAACCAAAGGAAGCCAGCGTGAGCCCGCCGATGATGAAGCAGACGCCAAAGAAGAAGTTTTGAT